>Ga0080008_178826_pt1 | contig 14948 bp, 14 predicted proteins | sample ConCONMetagenome_FD_69211 | JGI IMG/M metagenome (GOLD analysis project Ga0080008, IMG submission 69211) | Hot spring microbial streamer communities from Conch Spring, Yellowstone National Park, USA - CON_C (SPADES assembly) (version 2) | ecosystem: Environmental > Aquatic > Thermal springs > Hot...
AAGCCTCTAGCGTAGAGTATCCTCCTCAACTGCTCCCCCGAGGCCTTGATGGAGAAAACCTGCCTCTTCTTAGGCCTAGTGAAGCTCTCAACTCCAGCTTTAGCTGTGATCCTCCACGTCCAAGCACCTGTTGCTAGTACAACCTTCCTGGAAGCTCTTATCTCACGTCCACCTCCAACCCTAACACCTGAAACCCTTAGATCCTGCCATGGGAACGGTTCACCCTCAATGCCAAGAGGCCTCCTAGGCTCTACAATCAAGCCCTCAACCTCAGTGTCGAAAGCGTGGGAGATACCGGCTGAGAGGCCTGCCCTATAGTAGTACTCTACGAGCTTCCCGGCATCCATGACACCAGCCTTCAACGCGTGCACGCCCTCAACGATATCACCGGCACCAACGAGCTGGGACTCCTCCAAATCCTCAACCCTAACCCTGGCGTTCAAGAGCTCCTCGATAACACCGGGCTCGTAGACCTTAAACTCGAGACCAAGCCTCTCAGCCTCCCTCAAACCATCCCGGAGCTCACTGTAAAGCCTCTTATCGGCTAGGAAGAGGTAGCCAACAAACCTTAAACCAAGATCGTAGCCTCCGGCCTCAACACTCTTATAGAACTCTATACTGGAATTGGATAGCAGGAGGTTGACATTGTTGGTGAAGAAAGCCCTGAAGGCGGCAGCACTCCTACCACTATCACCAGCACCCGGAGCGTGAGCTCTATCGACGACCAGGATCTTAGAGTCGGGAGAGAGCCTCTTAATATGATAGGCTGTGGAGAGGCCTATAACACCAGCACCTACAACCACGTAGTCGAACATATGCCTGAACCCTCCATCCTTTAAATTGTCAATGAAAATTTTTATATGTGAACGATTGTATATAAGCACCCCTAATATCCTGTCATGGGGATAGCACTCATAACACCCTGGGGTGTAGGTTGTTTCCAAGCTACTCGTCCAAGGCCCCGGGCACCATTTACTCGTGTTTCCACTATAACGTCACCCTGGTCATTGTTATTTAAACTCTAGACCTTCATAGTAAGGTTCTTAGGATATGTTTTGGCTAGGTTGGCTGTAGACTCCCTTGAGGACCTCCGTGGTGTTAGTAGGGTGCTTGTTGTTGGTGTGGGCGGTGGCGGGGATAGTCTTGGAGCTCTAATCCTCTACCATAAGCTTAAGGCTCTCGGTGTTAGGGTTCTACTGGGTAATGTTGTTTGGGAGAGGTTCGTCCTAGACCCCTTCCCCGGCCCCGTGCCATTGGAGCAGGTTGTTAACGCTGAGGTTCTGGGGAGGAGTGTTGCCCTTGTTGATGGGAGCTCCTACGTTGATAGGCATGGGTATAGGTTTAAACCCCAAATAGTTAGAGCCTCCGAGATCCTAGGAGAGAAGACCGTATTCCTTGATATAACCAAGGGTGTGGTCGGCCTAGTTGAGGCTTTCGATGTTGTTAGCGAGAGGTTGGGAGTTGAAGCCATAGTTGGTGTTGATGTTGGAGGTGATATACTCGCTCTAGGCTACGAAGACGACCTCTGGAGCCCCCTAGCGGACTCCATAAGCTTGGGAGCCCTCAGTAAAACAAGGGTTCCATCTATGATAGCTGTTCTAGCACCTGGAGCTGATGGGGAGCTAAGTCAGCAAACAGTACTCACGAGGATAAGCGAGGTGGCGAGGGAGGGAGGGCTCATAGGGGTCTACGGGCTAACCAGGAGGGAGTATAGGGTTCTCAGAAAGCACCTCGACATATTTACAAGCGAAGCATCAAAGATACCTTTCGAGGCGTTCGAGGGGTACGCTGGGGAGAAGAGTATCAGAGTGGGGTCGAGGAAGGTTGAGGTGAACATGGTCTCTACAACACTGTACCTGCTAGACGTCAGTGTAACCTACAATAGGAGCGTCATGGCGAAACTAGTGTCGGAGACAAGGAGCGTAGAGGAGGCTAGGAGGGCGCTAAACAGACATTGTATATACACTGAGCTAGACCTAGAAGAGGAGCTCTACAGGCTAAGAACACAAGGGGGGGCTATAACGGGTAGGAGCCTCCTAGAGATTAGAAGTGATGGCAGAGGGAGGTTACTACTATCAGGGTGCACACCACTCATAGGGGTTAAGAGCTCCTAGGCCACGGTATAAGCCTGCAAACGGTGCCCGATATCACACGGGTACCATCGAGTACCACTAGTGGGGAAACGCTCCCGGCTAGACGCTCCCAGCCCTAATTGACTCCCTCTCAGCTAGAATTCTAGCTTTACGCTCGCTTAACGTCTCCTCCAGCGTCTCAAGCCTCTCGATTATGTACTTTAACGTCTCCTCCAGCTCCCTCATCCTACCCTCTGTCACCGTTATCTTCAACCTGAACTCTCTCTCTAGCTTCTCAACCCTCCTGGATATGGTTGCTAGGGTCTCATCGTCATGCTGGCTTACCCCATAGCTTCTATCAAGGCCCATTTTAATGTAGAGTTTTATCAAATCCGTAACCTGTATTCCCAGCTCTGCCGCTCTACTCTTAAGCTCATTATACATCCCCTCAGGGAGGGCTAAGTGTACTGTAGGCATATGTCTTACCCCTACAAGAGTAGTACTAGCCAGAACTTATATACCTATTGGTTACATGGATTCCCGTCCAATAGGCTGTAATGTTGGCCCTCCACAGCATAGAGTTTTACCCTTAGACCTATCTATAGAGATAGTACGGAGGCCGGGGGTGACGTGCATGAAGGTTGTTAGCTTTAAGATAGAAGAGGATCTACTAGAGCTACTAGAAGAGTACTCTAAGAAGAGGAATACAACGAAGAGCGAGATTATTAGGAGAGCTCTGAGAAGCTACATAATGAGGAACTCTGAAACCCCCTTTGAGACTAGGAGGATTAGGATTGTAACCTAAAAGCTTTTTCACACTATAAAAACAATACCTGTGGATTTAACCTCAAACCCTACCCGGAATACCGGTGTAGGCTTTGAGTTTAAGAGTTAAACCTAGTTTGACTGTCGACGCTAGAAGTTGTTACGAGTTTGAAGTAGTGTTAGTAACTATGAATATCTCTAAATACTTCTCAGGGCTATGATGTATGCCGATGCTGCGTGCCTGTCTAGTCCATATCTCTTCATGACTTCACCGTGTTCTCTGGAACTCGTCGTCCCCATGGGCTCGACGAACTTAGTGCTTAGCCCGTAGAGAGGTGCTTTCACCGCTATTCTCTCAATAACAGAGCTTCTGAAGACTGAGATCTTGTAATTATAGTTCTCGTGCTTTCTATCACCGCTTCTAATCCATGTAAGCTTCAGATAGCCTAGTACCTCTGGGTTCTCTAAAGCAATTATTGCTACACCATGATTATAGGCATATCTAAGCATTTCATGAATCTTCATGCCTATGACACTCCAAGCCCTTCTCCTAGGATAACCCCTAGCTGTTGTCTTTGAGAACCAGAATGTTTTACAGTCCCTTAGATTGCCCTTTTCATCGATTACTGCAAGATTGATTCTATCAGTATTAACGTCTACACCACCTATTAGACTACCTTTAGGCCCCTCATACCTCATTGCATGCTTTAGGTAGAAGCTGTAATCGATAACCACATGGATTTCGCCACTAACATGGAGCTCACCGTCCCTAACATTATACCCTCTAACTACTACCCTAGGCATGTACTTCTCTTTAGAGTTAACAACATGTTTAAAGAGCTCCTTGTAGCCTTTATTTGGCTTCGCCTCTACCAACACCCTATCCTTAGAGCCGTCATGGCTGTAGGTTGTTATTAGTGTTGAGCCATTCTCTAAAACCCTGATGACGTTACCACCCACCTCTCTATCATAGTGCTGGAACATTAGCCAGTCTGAGAGCTCTACATCCATATAGCTTATTCCTAGCCTCCTAGAACTCTCCTAGATGCCGTAGACCAGGTATATAGCTCCATAAGCATACCTCTTGTTAGGTATGAGGTCTCTAGCTTCACCGTAGAAAGTCTTAATCCAGGCAATTTTAGACGGTATTAGAGCGTCCAGCAACTCCTTACTCCTACCGAGAACTCTGTGACACGACAGCTTAAACAACCACGCAGTAGACAAGATCTTTCCAGCCTTACTGCCACTAACGTTGAACGACAGCTTAATCGTGTAGAAAGGGTTCTCAACCAAGGCTATAGCCCAGTAAAATGTACAAATCCCTGGGAGCTTATACACCTAACGGTGTCCCCGAGTTTCCGAGAACCGTAGGGCTCTGAAGCTCCTGGCAACAGGAGCTGAGCTACTACGGTGAGGGGGCTCGGGGGTAGCGTGATGAGCCACTCGTCAAGCCACCGCAGCCTTGGCGGGTGGTGAACGCTTCGGAGACTGGTCATGAGGTTTTAGAGTTACGTAGAGAGGGGGATGAGGTAGTTGCCCTGGTTAGAAGGGTGAGATAGTGTTGGGTAGCGAGACTCTAGCCATAATAGTTAGATCTGATAACCCAGAGTCCGTCTACCCAGCACTCATAATAGCTTCAACGGCAGCCTCAATGGGTGTTAAGGTGGAGGTTCTTCACATTCTGGGGGTTAAGGGTTCTAGTTAGAGGTGGGCTTGAGGAGGTTGAACGTAAGCTTAAGGAGGCTATTGGAGGGGAGCCACGTGGGGTTCCACCTCTAAGGATGATATTCGACATGACCGGGAAGTCTGGTGTCGAGGTGTACGCCTGCTCGACTACAATGCAGACTGTTACAGAGCTGACGGTAGTTTTAAATAGCTGTAGACAATAGCTGTAGGTAGCTGTAAATACTTAGTATAATGTATTGGGTTAGCCGTCAAAGACCCTAACTAGAACAAAGCCTTATATCCATCATAGATAATCGCAAGGTAAACGATAAATTTAAATACCCCCTAGTTACCTGTGAACACCTGGTGTATGGATGAGCTGTAGCCCCCCGGTGATCCGCGCTGCGGTGGGGGGGCTACGAACGCTAGCCCACAGATGGGAGCCCCGTGGCGTTAGGGCTCGACGGGGGCCCATGAGGTGTGGGTGAAGCAGGTGAACCCACACAGAGGCCCAACCCCGCTAACGGAAATACCGTTAGCGGGGAAACGCTATGGGGTTGAAGGAGGGCGATCTAGTAAAGGGGTGCCCTGTGGTTGGAGTGGCTACCTTCGTTCACAAGCATGTTATGGGTGGTTCCAGGATTCTAGTCTTCTGATTGAGGCGACCCCGGAGCTCACCTAAGGGTTTTTAGGTTCAGATGTAGAAGGTTAATCTCCTGGTGCTCTGATTGCTTAGAGCGAGGAGGCTTGAGGAGGTTCTAATAGCTGTACCCAGACCTGTATACGATAGGCTTGTTGCTAGGCTTGTTAACGAGGGCCTACTCCACGTCGAGGAGCCCTTAAAGGAGCTTCCTGGCGCTTCATCTCCTAGGTTTAAGCTGGCCTACGCTCAGGCTTCCGAGAGGTTCTCCAAGATACAGTCCTACTACTCTGCCCTAAAGCTACAGCCTACTGTTAGGGAGGGTGTTGAGGTTACGGTATCTGATTGGATCTCCTCCTTCAACAACTATGTTGAACGCTATAGGGAGCTTGATAGGTTCTTCGATGTTAGGGTTTCAAGGCTCGCTGAGATAGAGTCTACGGTTGCTGAGCTGAGGAGGTTGAAGGAGCTCCTCGAACCTATTAAGCACATCACAGTTGACATTAGGGTTTTAGCTGAATCCGCTAGGCTACAGTACGCTCTCGGGATCGCACCTAAAGGTGTGGAGGGGTACGTGCTTGAGGTTACCGAGAAGTACAATCTGGTGTCCGTGGTAGAGGAGGTTGACGGGAGAACAGTCCTAGTAGGTGTGGCTGGTAAACCTGAGTCTATGAGGTTCGCAGTCCCAGCTCTCGTTAGGAGAGGCTTGAACCTCATAGTCGTACCGAGAGAGCTACCGGGGAGGCCGTCTGAGGCCTACAAGGTAGTGGTCGAGAGGTTAAGCAAGCTTGCTGAGGAGGCTAACAGGATTAGGGGGGAGCTCCTGGGGAGGGTGGAGGAGCTCCACAACTACTACACGTACATCTACGCCTTCAGGGAGGCTTTCAAGATCCTAGCTAACAGCCTTGAAAGTAAAACATCCATGTTCATTAGGGGCTACGTGGACTCCGACGACTTCAGGAAGTTAGAGTCGATACTCAAGGAGGAGACGGGTGGGGCCTACATAGTGTACAAGCTTGGTGTTAGGAGAGGTGAGGTTAGGGTGCCAACTAAGGTAGCACTGCCTAGGATACTACAGCCGTTCCACAGGATTGTCCAAATGTACGGTGAGCCTGATCCAGAGGAGGTGGTCCCAACAGTATTCCTAGCAATAACCTTCCCCCTAGCCTTCGGCCTCATGTTCCCAGATGCTGGGCACGGGCTCGCCTTGGTACTCTTCGCACAACTATACCTCAGGAGGAGGAATCCTGACTGGGCTTTCATAATAACGGTTCTAGGCCTAACATCCATGCTAACAGGATTCCTGGCTGGCGAGTTCTTCGGACCTAAGGTTTCAGAGCTCCTCCACATATCAGCTGTATGGAGCCTCCTAGGGCTACACGTACCCCCACTTGCCCTACCAACATACGCTATCGAACACGGGCTACATGAGCTCGTGGGAGAGCTACTCTACAGAGCTATAACGATAAGCTTGTGGATGGCAGCATTCATGCTAATACTAGGCACCCTGCTCGGTGTTGTAGACTCCTACCTCAAGAGGGAGTTTGACGAGATGATTGGAGTTAAGATGCCTAAATTCCTCTTCTTCACATCAGTTACACTTCCATTCCTAATCCTCTTTGATGCCAGGGAGGCTGGTGAGAAGCTAGGACTAGCCCTACTTAACCTGGGGGGAGGCGACCCCCTAGCAACACTCATCCTCATTGGGATCATTGTTTCACTGCTATGGCTCCTCCTAGGTGAGCCTCTGCTCTCAGCCCTCCACGGTCACAGCCCACTGGGTGGTGTCGCTAGATCCTTCATGGAGGTTTACGAGTCCATCCTAATGGCTATGGGTAATGTGCCGAGCTTCCTAAGGATCATGGCTTTAGCCATGGCACATTCGAGCGTGATGTTCGCCTTCGCCTACATATTCGATATGATGGCTGGTCTCGGCTTAATCGGCCTAGCTATGGGGGCTATCGTCTACGCCATAGGTAACCTGATGGTCATAGCGTTAGAGGGCATACTAGCCTTCGCTCACAGCCTAAGGCTACACTTCTACGAGTGGTTCAGTAAATTCTATACAGGTGGGGGGATCCCATTCACACCAATAGCAATACCGGGTGTTAAGATAGTGTTCGCGGGTACACATTAAACAACTGTAGAGCCCTCTCACAAGCCTAGAGCTTTAGCCAGCAGCTTGTTAACGTCGAGAGGCTCTCCGGGGGACCAGAGGGTTGGTAGGACGAACACGGGTATCCTGGAGCCAGAGGTTTTAGCCTTAAACTCCTCCTCATTATCGAGGATATGCCTTAGAACTACTATCAAGACCACGTCATTGGAGCTCTGCAACCTCGAGACAATGTTCAAAGCCTGACTCTGGCTATAAGCCTCAAAGGTCGTGAAGCCAGCGGATCTGAATAAAGGTAGTGTCTCCCTATCACCCACAACGACAACCTTCCCTCTAAGTGGTCTAGACAAGGGAGGGCACCTACAAGCTGTAGTGGCTCACTGAAAGCTTAAAAATTGGCACAGCGATTGTATATCATGCCTAGAGAGGGGGCAGTCTGCCTAGAAGCTGGACTAATAAGCCGCAGTCTAGGGTAACCTCCACGGTGCTGTCATTGGTTCTAATACTGGCAGGATGCGGTGTCCATAGCGGTAGTTTCACACTGGATCTAGTGAGAGCTCTAGACGAGGCTGACATAGTCTACGTTGACACGTACACGATGCCGTCGGCCACATGGGTCCTGGAGGCTCTAAAACCCTGGGCTGGTAAGGTTAGAGTTGCTGGGAGGGAGCTACTAGAGGATAGACTCAGCACTGTGCTAGAGGAGGCTAGGGGTAGAAGTGTCCTAGTAGTATCAGCCGGGGACCCTCTTGTAGCCACAACACATCAAACCCTCCTAGCTGAAGCTAGGAGGTTGAACATAGAGGTCAAGTATATACCCGGCGTCTCGGGGGTGTGTGCTGCGAAATCCTACAGCGGACTTTCATACTATAGGTTTGGTAGGACTGCGACCGTGCCAGGGCCCTGGAGGCGCATTAAACCCTATAGTGTTATAGCGGTTATCTACTCAAACCTATGTATTGATGCCCACACGCTACTACTACTCGATGTCGACGAGATGGGGGGTCAGCTTAGGCCAAGAGATGCAGCACACCAGCTATTAGACGTGGAGGGAGAGCTCTCCACGAACCTTAACATTAGAAGGGTGTTACATGAAACACCTGTAATGGTCGTAGAGAGGGCTGGAGCCCGGGATGCCGGAGTTCACATCTTCAACAGTATGGTGGAGCTACTAGAGTGGAGGGACGATGCTAGAGTACCATCGAGCATCATAGTACCGGCACCGTTAAGTGCAACAGAACTCTGGATACTAGAGTCTAGGTTTAACGTTAAGCTCGGGGATAGGTGGTCTAGGAGATCCCATGAGAGGAGGGAGTTTTGCAGAAACTACGAGATCCTGGTAGAGTGGCTTTCCCAGTAGCGTTTAGCAAGCTTTTAAGGTCTATTAACAGTCTATCTTAAGGATGCCGCCTGGTGTTAGGCATGTGTGGATACTACGGTGACCCGGAGAAGCTAGCCTTAGAGGCTATGAAGGATGATATATCTAAGTCTCATAAGCTCCTAGCAGAGGCCTCGGAGGCCTCCTTGAAATTACTAGAGGACTCTTATAGGAGGAGCTTGGAGGAGGCTGAGAGGAGGCTTTTAGAGGAGTTCTCTAATCTAAGCGAGAGGGTTAGGAGTGTAAAATCCAAGCTTGACTTCGAGTTGAAGAGCAGGGTGGCTGAGAGGAGGAATAAGTTCATTGAAGCTGTTCTAGCAGAGGTTAAGATGAGGCTTAGGGAGGCTAAGAACGAGGATTGGTATAAGGCATACATGGAATCGGTGTTCAAAAACCTGGCTATGGAGGCTAGAGAGCTTGGCGTCCTAAAGGTTATGGTGGCCCCCGAGGATCTAGAGCTAGCTAGGATCCTTGCCTCACGCTACCCCGAGCTACTAAAGGTATCAGGGGAGCCGGTTAACATCATGGGAGGTGTTATAGCTGAATCCCAGGATGGCTCTGTTAGGCTAGATTACAGCTTGGACCTCATAATATCGAGGAATGAGGCTAGGCTAAGGCATGTGGCGTTAAAAGCTTTAATAGAGTAGCTTGATAGGTTAGAGGGGTGTTGGGCTTTTGGTTGTTAAAGGTAGGATTGTGAGGATCAGCGGGCCCCTCGTCGTAGCTGAGGGTATGTCAGGTGCTCAGATGTACGAGATGGTCAGGGTTGGTAGGGAGGGGCTCATAGGGGAGATAACAAGGATTAAAGGTGATAAAGCCTACATCCAGGTCTACGAGTCTACAAGCGGTCTAAGCCCAGGGGATGTAGTCGAGGGCACCGGGAGCCCTCTAAGCGTAGAACTAGGCCCAGGGCTCCTAGGCATGATATACGATGGTATACAGAGACCCCTACCCGTTATAAGCGAGACTATAGCACGTAAAGCCCCACATAGGAGGTTCTTCGTAGAGAGGGGTGTTAGAGCAGACCCCCTACCCAGGTCTAAGAAGTACCACTTCACACCCGGAGACCCCTCGGGGTTCAAGCTGGAGGTGGGGAGTAAGGTATCGGGTGGGGATGTGATAGGCTATGTCAGGGAGACTAGCATCATAACCCATAAGATCATGATACCACCCGGTGTTAGGGGTGTACTAAAATGGGTTGCACCTGAGGGTGAGTACACAGTAGAGGATGTGATAGCCGAGGTTGAAAGAGAGGGAGGTGTTGTCGAGGTTAAAATGTACCACAGGTGGCCTGTTAGGATACCGAGACCCTACAGGGTTAAACTCGAGCCAACAGAACCCCTAGTAACGGGGATGAGAATACTAGACACTCTATTCCCAATGGCTAAGGGTGGAACAGGAGCCATACCCGGGGGGTTTGGAACGGGGAAGTGTGTTCCACCTAGTACACCAGTACTATTAGCATCAGGCGAGCTTATCCCAATCAAGGAGTTATACGAGAGGGTGAAAGACAAGGGTGTTATAGTCGAGAGTAGCGAGGAGGAGTTAATAGACGTTTCAAGCCTTGGCCTCAGGATATTGACTTTCGATGGTGTGAGGCTGAGGGAGGCTCCTGTAAGCTACGTCTACAGGGGTAAATCCAGGTATATGGTGAGGATTAGGACTAGGTCAGGTAGGGTAATAGAGGTTACACCACCCCATAAGCTCCTTAAGCTAGACGAGAATGGATACATAGTTGAGACCCCGGCGGCTGAGCTAAGGAGGGGGGATCAGCTAGTTATACCCAGATACCTCCCCGTAGAGGGTAAACTACAACCCCTTGATCCATACGAGCTAGGATTGGATGATGCGGTAGTGAGAGATGAGGAGGATTTAAAGCGGGTGCGGGAGCTCACCAGGATGCTAGTGTGTAGACTCGGTGGCTACAAGAGAGCATCCGAAATCCTAGGCATCAGTGAGGAGACCCTAAAGCGTGTAGTTAAGGGTGGGACTAGGCCTAGGTTGGATCTCGTTAGGAGGGTGTGTGTATCGCTAGGCGTGGAGCCGCTAAGACCGAGGGTTCTCGGGCTACCTGGGAGTAGGATTTCGGTAAGGGTGCCAGAGCACTTAGACGAGGATCTTGCGGAGTTACTAGGACTCATAATATCTAGTGGTGTGGTGGCTGAGAGGGCTGTAAGCTTCTTCAGCGACTCGGAGGAGCTGAGAGCTAGATTCAAGGAGCTGGTATACAGGGTCTTCGGGGTCACGGCCAGGGATGTGTCGTCTAGAGCGGTCAAAGGTGTCGTAGTATACTCTAGACTGGTAGCTAGGATGTTTAAATCGTTAGGGGCACCCTCTGGGAGAAGGTCCCGGGAGGCTGTAGTTCCACACCTAATACTGAGATCCCCAATAAACGTGGTGAAAGCCTTCCTGAGAGGCTACTACCTGGGAGGTGGAAGCTTTGAGGGGAACGAGGTTGAGATGGCAACTACATCCAAGTGGATGGCAGTAGGCTTAGCCTACCTACTAGCTAGACTAGGCATACTATACACTGTAAGGGAGGAGGGGGTAGCTGGTGGAATCCGCTATAGGATAGTGGTAAAAGGTGGAGATGAGGTAGGGAAGTTCCTAGAAGTGGTATCAGCAGAGTGGGCCATGGGCTTAGGTAAGATCCTTAGGATGGCATCGTATGTGTCGAGTAAGAGGCAGGATGGTAGGGTCGGGGATGCTGTTAAGATAGAGCCACGGGTAGTATCGAGGTTTACACCTACGATAGTGGGTGAGAGGGTAGGTGCTGTGAAGCTAATGCTACTAGCACAGCTAACTAGGGATGATGTACTAGCCCCCGTAGCTGGAGCGTTAAAGTATGTGGCTTTCGATGAGGTGGAAAGTGTAGAGGTCTTCGAGGGGGACTTCGATGTGTATGATATCACAGTACCTGGAACCCATAACTTTGTGGGAGGCGAGGTACCAGCTATACTCCATAACACTGTAACATTGCATGCTCTTGCGCAGTGGAGTGAGGCTAAGGTGGTTATATACATTGGCTGTGGTGAGAGGGGTAATGAGATGACAGAGGTTCTAGAGAGGTTCCCTAAGTACATGGACCCCTGGACTGGTAAGCCTCTAATGGATAGGACTATCCTGATAGCTAATACGAGTAACATGCCGGTATCAGCTAGGGAGGCTAGCATATATGTTGGTGTAACCTTGGCGGAGTACTATAGGGATATTGGCTACGATGTCCTACTGGTGGCTGACTCGACTAGCAGGTGGGCTGAGGCTCTAAGGGAGATAGGTGGTAGGCTTGAGGAGATGCCAGCTGAGGAGGGTTACCCAAGCTACCTGGCCTCAAGGCTAGCTGAGTTCTACGAGAGAGCTGGTAGAGTTGTAGCCCTTGGGAGCCCTGAGAGGGTTGGAAGTGTAACCCTGGCGGGGGCTGTTAGCCCACCTGGAGGTGATTTCAGCGAGCCTGTTACAAGTCACACGACGAGGTTCATAAGAGTCTTCTGGGCTCTTGACACAAAGCTAGCCTATAGCAGGCACTACCCTGCCATAAACTGGCTTATAAGCTACAGCGCCTACGTGGACCTTGTATCAGACTGGTGGCATAGGAACGTTGACCCCGACTGGAGGGAGTACAGGGATGAGGCTATGAGGATACTATTGAAGGAGGCCGAGCTACAGGAGATAGTAAGGCTCATAGGCACGGAGAGCCTAAGCGAGAGGGATAAGCTTGTGCTAGAGACAGCTAGGCTGTTGAAAGACGGGTTCCTCAAGCAGAACGCCTATGACCCGGTAGACGCGTTCTCAACCCCAAGGAAGCAGTTCCTGTTGCTAAAGACCATAATAGACCTCCATAGGAAGGCGGAGGAACTTGTAACCCACGGGATCCAGGTGTCTAGGATTAAAGAGGCCCTAGGTAGGCTCTACGTGGAACTAGTGAAAGCGAAGTTCACGATACCAAACGATGAGCTCCACAGGATAGAGGAGTTGAGGAAAAACATACTTGAAGTACTTGAGGGTTTGAAGGCGGAGATAGCCTAGTATATCTCCTCAACCTCTGCTATCAAACCCCTCCTCTCTGCAAGCCTTACAATCTTCTCGGCAACACTCCTAGACCTAACCCTCACCAGCAATACATCCCTACCCTCAACGATCCTAGCATAGGGGTCGTTATTCTGCTTTAAGATGGACTCCACGAACCCCCTACCCTCAGGCTTTAAGGGTATAACGTAGTAACCGTGTGGATCCCTCCTAGACAGTATATCCCAGGAAACCCTCCTACTCAAACTATCCAACTCCCTCGCGAGCACACGATATGTCCAGGCTAGTGTGTAACCCTGGAGTCTTATAAGTGTTATCGTGGGTTAAAGCTAAAAGCTTAAATACCCCCTGGCTAACTCATTGTATACTAATGCCGTTGCAACCTCCAGGTGAGCCCTCTTGAGTGTTTGGTGTAGAAAGCTCAAGTACATATGGTTTAATGGTAGGATAGTCGGGTGCGAGGAGGCCAGGGTACATGTTCTAACACACGCCCTCCATTATGGTACAGGCGTTTTTGAGGGTATAAGGGGGTACTGGAATGGATCGAACCTCCACGTGTTTAGACTTAGAGATCACATGGTTAGACTTGTTAACTCAGCTAAGCTGGTGGGCTTCAACATTGGGTATACGGTGGAGCAGCTTGTGGATGCCACGATTGAGGTTATAAGGGCTAATGGTTTCAGAGAAGACGTGTACATAAGGCCTATAGCGTTCATAGGCGAGGGTGGCATATCGCTTGACATAACTGGGATGCCTGTTGAAATCGCCATAGCCGCCTTCCCCTTCGGTAAGTACCTTAAAGCCGAAGGCGTTAGAGTTAAAGTTGTTAGCTGGAGGAGGGTTCCATCCTTCTCGATGCCCGTCATGGCTAAAGCATGTGGTATATACCTCAACTCCGTCATAGCATTGAGAGAGGCTAGGCTGGAGGGGTGCGATGAGGCCATACTCCTAGACTGGAGGGGCTACGTAGCGGAGGGCTCGGGGGAGAACGTGTTCATCGTGAGAAGAGGTGTTATAGCGACTCCACCCACAACAGCCTCGATCCTAGAGGGCATAACAAGGGATACGGTGATTAGAATAGCTAGAGATGAGGGTTACATGGTGGAGGAAAGGGATATAACGAGGGAGGAGTTACTTACAGCTGAAGAGGTGTTCTTCACGGGGACCGCTGCTGAGATAACCCCGGTTCTAGAGGTGGATGGAAGGCCTGTAGGTGAGGGTAAACCAGGACCTATAACCATGAAGTTGAAGGAGAAGTACCAGAGGATCGTTATGGGGTTGGAGGAGAGGTACAAACACTGGCTAACCCCCGTCTACTAGGGCACCCGAGGGGGTAGTGGGAGGTTAAACCCTAATAACCCTCCTTAGGACCGCTATGTAGCCTGTAAACGTTGTCGTCCTCGAAGGTCTTACAGCTTCCTCCGTGAAATCTACCTCCCTCTCGCTAACCTCAACAATCCTAGATAGGATCCAGCTCCTACTCCTAGCTACAGAGCCCACCAGTCTAACCACCTGGTTCATTGTCGGGATGAACGCTACCAGGGGTGCTGATGGCTTGATTGACTTGGAGAGAGGCTCTAAAGCCTCCCACGGGTCCGGTATGTCTAGTACTGCTGCATCCAAATCCCCCTCCGCAACCCCCCTTCTCACATCACCTAGTTTAAGCTCAACGCACTCAATCAAACCCGACATCCTAAGGTTCCTCTCCGCAACCCTCAGGTTATCCTCCCTCACATCATAGCTGTAGACTCTACCCGTAGGGCATACTATTCTAGCTAGCTCGCTCGTCATGAAACCACTACCAGTCCCACCCTCTAAAACCCTCATACCCCTTCTTAAGCCTAGCTCGAAGCTTATGACCCCGGCATCCTTAGGGTATATCACCTGTGTTACCCTCTCGTAGAAGTTTTCAAGCAACTCTCGGAGCGTAGGCTTAAGTACGCAGATCTCGCCATCAGCTACCTCCAGGCACTCACCGTACCCCCTTCCAATTACATCTGCGCCCCTTACTACACCAGCAACAGTTGAATAAACGTTGTAAGCTCTAACTTTGACGTAGTATTGCCTAACGGAACCCCCTCTAATAGCTACCAAGACCACCATATCACCGTCGTTTACGACCTCAGGTGCGCCCACCAGCCTAAACCCCATACTACAGTGGCAGCTTAACCTTTAATTAAAAACCTCGTTGGTGAGGAGGAGGGCTTAATAGGGTTTAGGAGGTAACGTGAGTTCTGGGTCTGTGGTAGGAGTAGGGGCCTTTATTGAGCATCAGGGGGGATGTTGAGG
>Ga0080008_189129_pt1 | contig 14896 bp, 17 predicted proteins | sample ConCONMetagenome_FD_69211 | JGI IMG/M metagenome (GOLD analysis project Ga0080008, IMG submission 69211) | Hot spring microbial streamer communities from Conch Spring, Yellowstone National Park, USA - CON_C (SPADES assembly) (version 2) | ecosystem: Environmental > Aquatic > Thermal springs > Hot...
AACCTAAGCCACTTACTCTTCCTATACCTTATCCTCAAAGACCTAACTTCATGATAGCTCGCAGGATGAAACCACAGGTGGTTTCAAAGACATACTGGTGGATAGGGTTTATTGCTTCTCTTGTCTTTTTTAGTATTTTCGCATCCGTTGCCTTTTCTTATTTTATGGCCTCTCTTTTCACTAAGAGTGGCGAGAATTACCTTGCTAAACCCATATTCTTCTTTGTCCTAACGTTAGGCATCGCTTTTGGAATTTTCACCCTTTACAGCGGGAAAGTAGAGTATGAAAAGCGTAAACACAAAAAAGAAGAAAATTAAGGCACTTCTCCAAGATGGTTTTATCTTTCTCTCCTCAAATCAATATTAGGAATCCTATTCCTTTGTCCACTATTATTATTTCCATTTCTTTGATTTAAGAGATTCAAAACTTTGTTATACTCAGGCGGCCGTTCACTATTATTATTTCCATTTCTTTGATTTAAGAAATTCAAAACTTTGTTATACTCAGGCGGCACTCGGTTGACGGGTTTGGGTTTAGCTTTTCCATTTCTTGGCTGTTCTACGGAAGGATCCTTGGGGTTTCCTCTATTCTTCTTGCCTACTCTAATTTCATCTTTTACACGTTCTAGTTCTTCCCCTACCTTATTTCTTATATCTTCCCCCTGTTTCTTTATATACTCTTCAGATGGCACTTCATATTGAACTTGTTTTAGCTTATCCTCTTTCTCGTCCAGAATCTTTAGCCCTATCCTAGTTGCATATTGCTTTATATAGTTGTTTAAAGCATCCTGATCCTCTATCAGCTTTTTAAGTTCTTCATGTGCATATCTTACGGCTCTTGCCTCATTGCCGTTAAACAGCGCCAATCCCTCCTCGTATTTCTGCCGATAATAATCATTCAAAGGATTTTCCGCCATCTCCACGTTTATGCTATTGGCAAATGTTAAGAGGTCCTGGGCCTTTTTCAATAACATCTCAGAAACCTCAGCCATCTTTTCACGTTCAAAGCTTTCGCTTTTTTCAAAACCCTTTTCATAAGTCTTTTTATTTCCTGTGGATGTAATAGTCCCTTTCCTTTCTCTCTCCATATTCCTTATACTATCAAAAAATTTTTCAAGGGCTTGATTAATCTTTTCTTCGGTTCGACTTTTCTGATATGCTTTCTGATATTGACCTTTGATGAAAGCATGAGCGCTAGCATCAAAAACAGGTGCAACATTGAAAAACCCCGTCGGCGAGCCTGTTTTAACTCCAACTTTACCTTCTATCCCAATAGCTCCGCTCCATTCATCACTAAGCTTTTTAGATAGTGTCCGATTTAGAGCATCTTGAAAAATCTTTTCCCAACCAAAAGCTTTTATTACCTCTTCGAAAATCCGGCGATCTTTCTTAAAAAGATTTTCCAAAACATTTTTGAACTCTTGGAACCTTTTGGCATCATCCTTGATAGAATAAAGACGCTTTAGCTCTTCTGCCGTCTGCCTGTACATTTCCACCTGTTCCTGAATATCTTTTTTCATAGCCCTCATAATTGATAAGCTTATGTCTCCCAAGCTCATTATCCTTCCAGGTCCATCAATTTTTCCCTTCTTGTTTAGCTTTATGTTCCTATGTTCAACTCCCTGGCTTATCACCTTAAGATTGCCACTCCCGTCATAAATAACTTTGAACCCATCTCTTCCACTATAAAACGCCGCATATTCAAGCCTCCCTTGTGAGCTTATTGTTATATCTGCATTGGCATCAAGACCAGCTATTTCTGCCATTGCCATTAAAACATTTTTGGTATAGTCATCTCCATAATAAAACGCTTTCAGCAACGCAGAGGAAACACGGAGCCCTTTCCCTTCTACCCTTCCTCCCTGCTTTACAATATTTCTATAAGATTCTTGAAGGACAGAATTTTTAAAAGCATCCGTTGTCCCAAGAACGAAACTCCCAAAGCTTGTATTTCCTGCTGACACATTCCTGTAATTCACCTGTCCTGCATTAAAGTTTCCTCTTGCCACATCACCCGCCGATGCTTGGGCTGTGCTCTGAACAACGCCTCCAAGCCCTGTGGCAAAGCTATGAAACGCATAACCTCCTAAACTCGCTACCACAAAACTCACCGTAGGAATCAGCCAATACAGAGAACTCGCAAGTGATATGTGGTCTACAAGCAGTGCAGATATCACAGGTGCATTCAACAAATTGAAATCCCACCTGCCCTGCTGGGCAAAGTTGTAAAAGTTTCCATAAAGCTTAGAGTAGAAAAAGCCATTTACCACCGCCTCCGTAAACTTCCATACAATCATCCACAATCCAAAAATAAAAGTAAACATCAACGCGCCTTTCATCAAAGGCGTAAGCATAAAAACAACAAGCACAGGAACAAGAGAAGCAAACAAAACATGCAATATCCCGTTTATCAGAGGCAAATACCTGTTTGCAGTAGCCCTCTCAATTTGCCCTTTTGTAAATATACCCTGTTCCGTTAGTCCCATGCCATAAGACGCCGCCCAAGACCTGTAAGTCTCTTTAAACTGGTTCATAAGAACCGCTTGCATTAAAAACCCAGTTCCCATCTGACTTAAATGCATAATTTGGGTAGGAACCATGTTTAAAAGGTCCATTAAAACAGTTTGCCCTACCGTCGCAGAAAGGGCTTTAAACCCATGATAGTTTACCCACCGAGAAAGGGCACTACTTAAATAAGCCCCAGCATCCACACAACTCATAGAACATCCACCACCACAGGGTTCGTTGCAAGGATAGGTGCATGGTCTCCGCCCGTCGTAAAGAACAGTAAACCTTGCCGGATGTAAATAACTGTGATTAAAAATCAAACTATAAAGATGGTCTGAAGTCTCAAGCTGATGTGCATTTAAAGTCCCATCCAAAATGTTCGTAAACACACAGTCCTGAAAGAAATTGGTAAGATTGAAGTAAAGATACGGGTCTACCACTCTCATATCCATCGCCTGCGCCATAATCTGGCTACAGGCAAATATGCCCATCTTCTGAGACCCACAATAATGCCCCTCTAACCTAAAAGCACGATCCACCTGTTTTGCTATGGCATCCTCTATCTGCGTTATAAAAGCAAGAACATACGCCACAGGATAGGGAACATTCTGAACAACATAAGTCTGGTTCAATGCCTTGTCCTGAACCTGCACAGGCACACGGAAGCCAAAAAATAGCGAAACTACTCCAATGAATACCACATAAAACTTTACAATCCTCAACGGATCCGCCATAGCACGGGCGGAGAAATACGCAAGAAGGGTAGCAATAAATCCCAGAAGCGCCGCTACCTTAGCAACACCAAAAAAAGCCCCCTCCTCAGCTCCAAACAATGTGGCAACGCCCTGTAGGGCATTTGCCATGCTGTCTCCATAACCCCACGCGAAGACTGTCCTTTTAAAGTTATCCATCACCTACTCCCCACAGGTCCTAAACCTATAAGTCTTGAAAATACCATATTCCCATATACGGGAGACTTTGCCATCTGCGCCAACATATCATTGTATATCTGATTGGCTATATAATAGCTTTGTATCTTCTGCCTTAACTGATCCATCGTATACCTACGATACTCTGCTAACTCCTGCTGGACTTTGCTTATGTTTTCCAAAAGTGATTGAACGGCCTGCGAAGCAGGTGTATGCTGACTATTATCTTTCTGTGTCAATCCCGACTGATAAACAGCAACCCATTCTGCCACCTTTTGAGTAAGCGTCTGAAGTAGCCCGATGGTTATCTCCTCTGCTATGTAGTAAGCAAGGTCTTCTTTTATACCTTCCAAAAATCCGCTATACACAGAACCATAGTTGAGAAGTTTGAACAGTCCCACAGGCATGGACGAAAGCAAAGCCTTGTCCTCCTCACTTAAAGGACGCCTATTCACGATAGCATCAAAAACCCGAGCCACCATATCCTGTGCTTCCTTACAAATGGTGGTGCTTATCTTAACCTCTCCGGGTGGAAACGATATCTTTCCCTTATCATCTATATGGACGAAAGGAAACGGCTTACTGGTGTGAGAAGCTTCACAACTAATGTTATTAATCCTGCCATCTTTCTTCTCTCCTTTTATTCCCGCAAGGGTCTGAATTAACTCTTGCGGTTTGGTTGACCCTCCATAAACCACAGGTTCCTGCGGCACGCCCGCAATGGCCTCATCTCCTTCATACTGCTGCTTCCTCTTCTTTCCCGGGAAACATACATCTCCCAAATAATCACGCACCACAGCAGCTAACTGCTGATTATTCAAACCCAGAAAGTTCGCCACTGTAGTTTCTTCTACCGCCCTATCTACAATACATCCTCCCTCCAGCACAAGGGCTGCACCACATTTGCCACCTGGACACCACTTTCTTATCTGTTGATTAAGACTGTCAAGTAGACTATTCACATTCTTTACCGCATTATTAAACGCCACCACCCATGTTCTTGCTTCTCCCCTAAGAATGTCGTCATGAATCTTCTCGCCCAACTTTTGACCAGCGACGCCCGCCAACTGAACCGCACCGCACTTGCTTATTTGCATCTGGTTCAATTGATTTGCCAAGTTCATAAGCTGTTGAACAGTTTGGGCACACTGAGGACACAGGGCACTCAAAGCCAACTGCGCCGCAAACATTACTCCCGCAGGTCCCATCAACGCCTCAAAAAGCTGTCCAAACTGTTCAAAATTCATAAGCCCAAGGGCACCAAGATTAATATCAATCCCTCCACATCCCATCTTCAAAGACGGCGGCACCGCATGAACCACCGCATAAGTCTGATCCACCCACCTTACCCTTATCCCTCCCCCACCGAAAGTGGTCATCTCTCTGCCTTCCACCCTCACAGGCTTGTCATACTCTATTATCACCCTATCCAAAAAACCACCAAAACTTTGCTGAACGATAAAAAACACCAAAGCTAAAGCAGATAGAAATAACCCCACCGCCCTCATTCCATTAACTCCTTCACCCAATACTCAGGCACAAGCCCCTTCTTGCCCCACAGTCCCTTAGAGTAAAGCCACGCAAATAAAAACCCGGGCTGCTTGTTATACTTCAGCTTCATGTATTGTCTGGATAAAACTACACCCGCAAAAGCACCCAAAAAAGCATGATCAGTCCATATGCCTACTATCGCTCCACCCAAAAAGATTAAAAACTCATCAAGTTCCCACCACAATATCTGAGGTAGGGCATTTACATACTTGGGAACATAATATCTCTGCATGGCTTTACTCTAAGGGAGGGAGGGCAAACCCTCCCACTGTGCAGGCTTAGAAAGTAAGCGTAAACCTTGCATCCACTATGTCAGGGATTATTCCCACACCAAGTCCAACAAATATCAGAAAGATGGCAGGGATAATTGCACCTTCCTTGAAAGCCAGAAGGCTAAATCCTATAAAAGCCATAGCTATCAACTTGCCCCAAAATCCCTGTAAGGCGGCGGCAATGTCGTTATACCAATTCGCCACCTCCGAACCGCCCGTTCCCGCAAAAGCCAAATCAGGGCTTAGGGCAAGTAGCCCTGTCAAAAGCAGGGCTAAAGTAAAGGCTACAGCAGCGGCAGAAGTTTGGGACCTTACCTGTCCCATTAGCCAGTAATAAAGTGCTTTTACCATTTTTACACCTCCTATGAAGTTTTAATATCTATTTATAAAGTTTATGCGGTGTTTGTTAAGAAATTGTTAAGTTTGGATGTTTTGTATAATCTTTAGCTAAATACCTCGGGTGAGAAATTATTTAAACAACCAAGGGCGCGGGATAGCGTGAGGTGTTCTAACAGGTTAGTTCCCTTAGAGGCTGGGGGACGTCCCGATAGGGGGTTTTTAGGATAGCCTTATAGGTTTTTAGGTAGAGTTAGTTAACCATGTTTAGCTAAAATAATACCTATGAGAAAGTTAAGCTTGGCTCTTTTAGCAGCGTCGGTGGTTTTTGCGTCAGATGTTCCTCCAAAGGGCGTGCAGGTGGTGGAGTTTTCGCATGGGTGGAGTGTGGTATACATTTCTATGGGAGACGTGAACCGCATAGTGTGTGAGAAGGGGAATGTTTCCACTGTGGTGTATTCTCAAGAGAAGGAGATGCAGGTAAAGACGGAGGGTCGGAATGTTTTTGTCAAGCTTGTTCCGAAGGAGGAGATTGATGGCAAGAAGGTGATATCGGATTATCCGAGGGAACTTTATGTTGAGTGTGCGGGAGAGTTCTTCCAGCTTCTTCTCTATCCCAAAAGCATACCAGCAACCACGATTTACCTGAAGCTACCTTACAAAAAGGACACCACCAAAGCGAGGGCTTTTGAGAGGGCTTCTCCCTTTGAGGAAACGATAGCAAAGCTTATCAAGGTGGCATACTTGGAGGAAATTCCCGATGGATATGATGTTGAGATGGTGAATAAGCCAGCGGGAAGCTTTAGGGAACTGGATCTGGTTCTCTACAGAAGATACACGGGTGACAGGTTTGTGGTAGAGGAATACCTGATTACCGCAAAGCTAAACCTTGAACTCTCAGAAGCAAGCTTTTTGCCCTACCTCAAAAACCCAGTAGCCATAAGCATCGTAAAACCCATTCTCAAAGAGGGAGAGACCACGAGGATGTTTGTGGTCTCAATCAACTCAGAAAATTGAGAAACCTCTGGTCATCAAGCATATCCGCAAAGACAGAAAACCTCTTGAGGCTCTCCTCAGAAAGCTTATAAACCTTTATCCTCTTGCCATCCACCAGCAGCACCAACTCATCTCCTACCAACTCTCCAAAGAGTTCCTGCCCTCTCATCTCACCTTCTTCAACTGTTCCCAACGGAACACGAACACCAAGCTTAACCAGGGGGATAACAACAGGGAGAGGAATAAGCAAAACGCCCTCTCTATCCAGTAGCCCAAGCCCCGTAAACTCCTCAGTTTGCAAAAATATCACCCTCTGCATCTATCTCCCCCTGAGGTGTAACATGTAGCCAACCATAGCTTACCTGAAAAACAGCTACAGGTCCGCCACATCCTGATGGGAAAGGGCTATAGGAGGCCTAATAATCGAATATTATCAAGAATTTGTCCGTCTCCTGGTCCACCTTGAAAATAATTCTTTCATGCATGGAAAAAAGCTTTATATCCGCCCTACCCTGCAAATAGCTGAGGCTGTTCTAAAAATCCCTTATCGGGACCGTCCTCCAGCCTCTAAAGGGACTAACCCTTTCCTCACCCTGTCCCACGCTCCCTTGCGGGAGAAGAGGAGTATTCTCCTCTCAAGAACAGGGAAGAGGAGGGCTACCTTCAGAACCTGCTGGACAATAGCAAGGATTTTAAAATCCTTCCCGTCTTCAGGGTTCCTTCCATTGGTCCCACAACGGGCATCCAGCAAACTCTGAAGGCTTTGCATAGGGGAAATTATATCACTCTTCAGAAGCTTTTCAATAGGTTTGTATTTTTAGAACGGTCTCGGAAGCCCCTTGACTTTTGGCTTTGCCTTCTGCCCGTCCTCAGAAACTTCCATCTCCTCTGGCAAGTAAAAGGGCGTCGTGGTTGCCACCATCAGCCTCTGCCTCCAATACCTCGGGGCAGGCACAGGCAATAGATAAAACTGATGCTCCTCCTGTGGATAGAGTTCAAACTCTAAGGCAATCTTGCCATGCCTTAGGACTAAAGGCTTGGCTGAAAACTTTTCTGGCATAGACGCCACTTTCTGCATGTTAACCTCCTTCTATGTAGTATTTGATTTCTAAAATATCTTGACGGGAAAGATACACCGCTTCCCTCCTCTTCCCGTCAGAAAGCCTAAGCCCCCAACGGTCTTTACCTTTGAAAAATACCAAATACCCTCCATTGTCGCCATGCACACTCACATTATGCTTGAGTGTTACATAAAAACTGCATATCAAGCGCCGCCTTCACCTTGAAAAGATTTTCCTCCCTCACCAATACCTTCATCCGATGAGGCAAGAGCTGAAACTCCACTCCCTTGGGCGTCTTCTGAATTATCAGCTTCTTCTCCTTCAGGTTGATCTCTACGCTCAATCACCTCCAACTCGTCCTCCCTAATCATCTGTGGGATATCAAGATTTATTTTAGTTAAGTCAAAACAATAAACCGCCTTAAAAAGTGTCCCTCTCACCTTTACATCAAACAGTCCAAGCCCATCTGCCTTCTTTCCCTTATACTCCCAAACCAAAGGAACAGACTTGTCCGCTACCAAGCTATACGCAACCATATGAACTCCAACCGCCGTTGGTTCTGGATCTAAAGGTAAAGTCGGGTCATCACTAAGAAGCTTCAAGGTCAACCTCCTGTTAAAAGCATGGGCTAAAACAAACACATAATCGCCCACCCTCCAACCATCCTTTTTGGGTTTGATATACTCCAACTCCGCCAACACCTCTTTTATATACTTCCCTACATTGTAAAGCCCTTGCAGAAGTTCCTCCTTTACCACCTTTCTGTCTGCCTCCGCAATAACTGGCCAAACCTCTTGAGGAATATTAATCCCAAACCGCTTGCTAATCTCCCTTATGGTCACCATGTTTACCACCTTCTGATTTACCTCCAAAGATATCCACCTCTCCACAGGCTTTTTCTTCTCAGGCTTTACCACAATGGGAGAGGGCGCCGACCCTTTTTGTATCTTCTCCTTCCTGTATAGCCTTATCTTCCCAATATCATGCAAAAGCGCCGCCAAAACCAAAGCCTTCTTGTCTAAAGGAGAACCAAGCTGAAGGGCGATCCTTGCTACCCTCAAAGAGTGATCCAAAAGCCCTCCCTCTCTGGGATTGTGGTGCGTAATAGAAGCTGGAACTGGATTGGCAAGATGTAAAAGAATTAGCCTTATTACCTGCAAGTCCTTTATCGGTGCAAGCCAAAAAGCCTTCAACCACATAAGATAGGGCAAAAACCTTAAAGAGTTCATAACAATAAACAGCCCTCCTAAAATGAACGGTACAAAAGTCCAAAAAAATCCCACCTTGTGAAGAAAGCCATAAACCGCACCAAAGGTAATAACATACTTGCTTGCCCACGATAAAAACAAAACCTTCCGATCTCCGCCCTTCAAAATAAAGGCCAATGGGTCTTTCACTCCCAAAGCTTGGGAGGTATTGATGGCATCCTCAAGGTATCTCATTGCCAAAACGTAATACTTTTGCCCCTCTGGTAGAAAGGCATTCAAAGTCTTGATAACCTCAATATACTGACTTAGTTTTTTCGCACTGGGAATTGCAGACATGTAAAAATCCAAAAACACAGAGAAGAAAAGTAAGGCAAAGAAGGCCACTACTGGATGGTCTTTAGAATACCTCGTCTGATTGGCCATAGGATTATTTTAGTTTCCCACAATAAGCCTTGATATCCTTCTCAATCAAAGACCTCTGCCAGCCGAAGTAAGTCCTTTTGACCTGCCCATCCACAAGCAGCCACAGAGTGGGCGTTCCAATGGCAAACCTCTTTTTTGCCACCTCCTCAGGAACACTCCTCACCTCCACTCCCATAGAAGACAGTTCACTTAATGCCCTCTGACACTCTGTGCAATGAGAAGAAGAATAAATCTCTATCACACACAAACTCAATAGGGCGAATACTTTCTCGCTAAGGCGCATACTTCCTCCTCCTTGCTTTTCTCACACAGCTGCTTAAAATGCCAACCCAAAGACCAATCTCCACAGGATATCCACTCTTTACCTCGGACTTTCAAATTGTCCAACCGCCCAGGAGAGAGTTCCACATCCACCAGCTGGTCTCCCTTCACCATCACCAAACAGGGCACCTCCTTCACTCCAAACCGCCTAAAAATAAACGGGTCTATCCAAATGCCTATGTTCCTCTCCCTGTTTCCATCCTTCAAAATGTCCTGCAAAAACTCCAAAGTGGGCCTGATGTATGTGCACCCTCCCACACACCCACGCAAAACAAAAACTACCCTGTCCTCAAGCTTTGCCCTCTCCACAAAATCCGCATAACTCCTCCACACACTCTTTGGCACAGATGAAGACATCAGCAAATAAAACACAGTTCCTCCGCTAAGTCCTGCATTGGCAGAACCTCCACTCCCTTCCCTAAGTTTTACCTGCCCTCCCCGAACCTCAAACATGCCCTTAGACCTCTGGGCATTCTCCTGAAGCCTTTTTACATCCTCCTCAAGCTTCTTCCTCCTCTCCTCAGAAAGTTCTGGAGGTTTATAATTCCTGAACTTCTGAAGAAACTCCTCATACTTTTTTTGCAACTCCTCCCAAGATACCGCCCACGACAACGACACCGCCAGCAATATCACCACCCACATCCTAAAAACCTTCTCAAGTCCCTACCCAAAAGCACTCCCTCCACCTTGCTATACCTCCCATTCTCCACCAAAAACATCGTAGGCACAAAACTCACACGCCACCTCGCCGCCATATCCCTGTGCCTGTTTATCTCAATAAAATAGACCCTGTGCCGAGACACACAGTCCTTGTGTCTTGCCAACTCCTCCGCCTGAAGCTTGCAATAGCTACACCCTTCATCGTAAAAAAACAGCAAATCTCCTGCAAAACCAATCGCTGCACCCAACAATACTGCTATCAATCCTTTGACCATATCTCCACCTTCCTACAAGGCTGAAGTGCCTTTATCAACTCCCTGCTTACCCTACGACCCTTATACAAATCGCACTCCTCCTCTCCCTTCCAAGAGATCTCCACATTCTCTATGCCCAAAGCCTTCAAATACTTCGCAACTTCCTCCGCCCTCTTGCGTGATAAGTTAAGGTTATACCGCTTAGACCCTATCCAGTCCGCATAGCCAACAACCGCATACCACCCCATCTTGTCAAGCAATCCCTCCTCCAAAGCCCTCTCAATCTTCCTCTTCTGTTCCTTCCTAAGCTTATACCTGTCAAAGTCAAAATACACATAAAGCGGTGAAGTCTTCTTCTCTTTCGCTATCTCCACTTCTCTCTTTTCCGCCACCACCTCCTCTACGGGAGTAAGAGAAATTAACCTTCCCTCTTTTAGCACGTGCTTGACATTATCATAAACATAAACTACCGCAGGTGCCCTCTCCTGTTCCACAAGCACATACCAATAATCTATCACTTCATCTCCTCCTCCAATAGCTTCGGATTTCCACCCACCACAATCCTACCATCAGAAAAGATAAAGGTAGGCGTGGCATTCACCAACCCACTTAAAACCTCCAAAGTCCTCTCAACCTTAGCGGTTCCCTCAGAACAGATACTCCTTCCATAAGCATCAGCCAAATAGTCCTCATAGGTCCTCTTCTCACAGATAAAGCTTATGGCCTTCTCCTTTGCTTTGGGATGCGTAGGAAGAGGAAACCACAAGAGATAAACCCTGTAGCCATTTTTATCAGCAAGTTCCTTTACCTTCCTCTTTATCCCATTGCAATAGGGACAGTCTGGGTCAGATATGAAAAACACCTCCTTCTGCCCACTGCCATACACCGTCGCCGCTAAAGCCCTAAGTTCTGATAGCTTCTCTTTGACAACCTTAGCCTGAACCTCCATAACACTTTCATTTGAAACGCTTTTACCCATTGAAATCATGTTCCCAACTATCACATAATCCTTCGTCCCGTAGATGGTAAAATACCCTCCTCTGTCCCTTAGCACCATTTCACAAAGAGAATACACCTTACGCTTTTCCACCACCTCCACCGCCTCTGGCAAAAAGGGAAGATGCCTCCTCAAATCCACCTCATCACACACTCCAGCAAAAGCGAAACTGGACACTAAACTACCAACAGTTATCCACTTCCTCATGGGATTAATTATAGCAAACCAAAAGGTTAACTATATCTCCGCTTGTTAACTATAACTTAGTTAACCCACAATGACGGTGGCCCATTTTTCTACTTAGTAGAACACTTTTCGCTAAAGAGGGTTAACTAAGTTTACTTTTCCTGCTTAAAAGTTGGTTAACCCTGAAAGCTAAAATAACCCACATGGTGGAGTTTGAGTATCCTTTTGATGAGTTGGCGGAGAGGGCGGTGTTGGGTGCGATGATAAAGGACCCTGAAAGCATACCTACTGTGCTTGAATATCTTCGTGAGGAGGACTTTTACTTTGAGACCCACAGGCTACTTTTTTCTGTGCTTTACAAGGTTTGGGAGGACAAGGGTAAGGAATGGGATGATATTGTGCTGAAGAACTATTTGGAGAAGAGAGGGTTGCAAGATAAGATTAGCATGGATTTGGTGTATGCCTTAGCCCAAGAGGCGGCAGAGGGGCAACTCCTTTTTGAAGCAATAAGAAGCGTTAAAGAAAAAGCTGGGTTGAGAAGGGTGATAGATTTATCAATTGCGATGCTAAAGTCCGCCAAAAGTTCTCCTGACCTTAGTTTGCTGGTTGAGAAGGCAATGCATAGGCTACAGGAAATATCAGAGAAGCATCAACCCAGTGTGGTTTATCATGTGAAGGAGGTGGCAAACACCCTGTATGAGTTTTTAGAGATGCGGAGGAAGACAGACAGGGCAATAACTGGTGTGCCCTCTGGCTTTTTAGACCTTGATATGCTAACCACGGGCTTTCATCCTTCAGACCTTGTAGTAATTGCCGCAAGACCTGGTATGGGCAAAAGCAGTTTCATGCTTTCTATGGTCCTCAACATAGCCTTTGAGGAAAAGCTTCCTTTGGCGATATTCTCACTGGAGATGAGTAAGGAACAACTCGTTCTGAGAATGCTTTCCATGATTTCAGGCGTGCCGCTTCAGAATATGAGGAAGGGATTTTTGTCTGACGAGGATTGGGAGAAGATGGTAAGGGCCATTTTAGAACTTTCATCAAAGAACATCTACATAGACGACAGCCCAAGCCTTTCTACCACAGAACTGAGGATAAAAAGCAGAAAGCTTAAGAAGGAAAAAGGCGTTGGAATAATTTTTGTGGATTACCTTCAGCTTCTTAAAACACCCTACAGACACGCTACCCGCCAAGAGGAGGTGGCAGAAATCTCAAGGAACCTAAAAGCCCTTGCAAAGGAACTTGAGGTTCCCGTGGTAGCCCTTGCCCAGCTATCCCGCCAAGTTGAACAAAGAAGCGACAAACGGCCGCAGTTGGCAGATTTGCGAGAAAGCGGACAGATTGAACAGGACGCAGACCTAATCCTTTTCATCCACAGACCTGAGGTTTACAAAAAGAACCCACCACCAGAGGAGGAAGGACTGGCAGAAATTATCGTGGCAAAGCAGCGCCAAGGTCCCACTGGCATAGTAAAGCTTGCCTTTGATAAAGACACGACTGCCTTCAAACCTCTTCCTTCCTCTGACCCTAAAAAGGTAGAGGAGTATAAACCCGAGATAGATTTCCCTGAGGATTGGGATGTGGATTTTTGATATACTACTGGGATGCGAGGGAAATTTGACGAAAAGTATGCGGTAGAACTGCCTGCGGATGTTTTAAGGTTTCCTCCTGTATCTTTGCACGAGAAAGAGATCTTGATAGCCACAGAGTATGCCCAGGTCAAGATTGAGAACCCGCTAACTATTTCTGCGTGGAGGGTTTTACTTGGGCTTTTGCGGTATGGGAAAGAGGAGAAGAGGGATCCTACGCTGGGACTGAGGCTATCTATAGAGACATACAAGCTTCTTGGGTTTATGAAAAACACCAACTGGAATGATCTGAAGGAGACATTGAAATCTCTGACCGAGTGCAGATACGAAATTCGTTATAAAAGAGGGTGGGTAGTTTTTGTGGTCTCTGGTGGGTTTGAGATAGAAAAAGATGGGAGAACCTATGTGGTTTTGACTGCGGATTTTATGAAGTTCCTTGAAGACTATGCATCCCTGTGGCTTTACTACCCCTTCGCTTTTTTCCTCAGGAAACCCAGTGCTATAAATCTGCACGCCTTTTTGACCGCAAACTCTGCCATAAACAGGGTGAAGATTGAGACTGCCCTTGAAAGGGCAAGGATATCCAAAATCAACATAACCCAAGCTAAAAAATACCTCCAGATGGCTTTGAACGAACTTGTAGAGGTGGGCTTCCTCAAAGGCTACAGATTTGAAGACGATGTTATCGTGCTTGAACGCTATCCTATGGAAGTTCTGAGGATAAGGGCGATAGAGTTGCAAAGGCAGTTAGACAAAGAGGTTCAAGAGTTTATTGAAAAGCTAAGACAAGCTTTCAGAGAAAGTAAGAGGAAGAAGAGGAGAAAGGAGAAGGAAGATAACCCAAAACAATAGAGTTCCCCTCTGTATGGACTGGTGTCCATACATATCGCCGTTTTAAGGCGACCCGCCGAGGGTTAAGGGCCTTTGAAAGCCCGGGGAGGACTCTTGCACCCCATAACCTCTCAGAACGCTTTGCCAACGCCCTGAGGGCTTACTTTTTCGGCGGTTTTTTATCTTTCCCAACTTGGGATAAAAACAAATCTAACACTCCACACCCCGTTGTCAAGGGGAAGAAATTGGATGTTTGTCTATATAAGACCACAAGATCAGATACTGGTTTCAAAGACTTCTGCAAGGATTTCCCTTTCACACATCCCGCTGGCTAAATGAGAATTATTCTCATTACTCATTTTTGCACTCAGTTCAACACTTTTCGCTAATAGGAAATTTCACTTTTCGCTATCACTTTTCGCTAAAAGAAAACCTCCCTTTTCGCTAAGGAAAAATAGAAAAATGCCCTTCTGAAACCCTTATCTTTCAAGCATTTGAGAGGGCGGGTTGGCGGATGTCTAATGCTTTTTATTAATGGTCTAATACCTCGGGTGAGAAATTCAAAGAAGCTGGAAAAATCTTCTGAAAAAAGCCCTTAGCGGGCAGAGGCTTTATAATACCCTCAAATCCCACTAAGGAGGCGCAACAATGGATTACCTTAATAGTTTATACCAACAAGTCCTTCTGTCCATCTCTGTAGTCTTATCAGACTGTGAAAAGCAAGTAAAAGTAGGAAGACCGCCAAAAGTCTCAGACTTACAATTAGCTTGCCTGT
>Ga0080008_143001_pt1 | contig 14842 bp, 17 predicted proteins | sample ConCONMetagenome_FD_69211 | JGI IMG/M metagenome (GOLD analysis project Ga0080008, IMG submission 69211) | Hot spring microbial streamer communities from Conch Spring, Yellowstone National Park, USA - CON_C (SPADES assembly) (version 2) | ecosystem: Environmental > Aquatic > Thermal springs > Hot...
AAAGCTGGAGTTGAGAGCTTCACTAGGCCTAAGAAGAGGCAGGTTTTCTCCATCAAGGCCTCGGGTGAGCCTTTGAGGAGGATACTCTACGCTAGAGGCTTCAACAGCTACAACGTAGCACCAATGATAATACTGCCTAGGAAGGCCTACATGAGGCCCGTCCCAGAGGAGGGGTCGTTCTGGACCGGTATAAGCGACGACCTGGGGAGGCCCTTCGAGCTAGAAGACTGGGATCCGAGGCCCGAGCCGGAGTTCTACGTTAGAGGGGTGCTACCAGTAATCTCACTATACTTCCCGCCATTCCAGGAGCGCTACCCACACGCAATGTGGGCAGGCTACTACGACTACAGCTTCGACGGCCTCCCAGTGGTATATGAGCCGTACGAAAGCGACCTAGTAATCTCGTGCGGGACGAGCGGAAGCGGTATAATGAAGGCCGACGCCATAGGGAGGATAACAGCATCACTAGCCTTAGGCCTGGAGGAGGCAGAGCTCTACACGGGAGAGACAATTAAGGTTAAATTGCTAGGACTAAAAGAAAGGGTAACTGGAGCAGAGAAACTAGTAATATGATCGGATTGAGGGGAAAGCTTAGACTCACACATAACGTCAACACTAAGCACCAGATTGGGAGGGTAAAACCTTAAACCCTAACCCTCCTATACTCTAACACCTTCAAACCCCTAATCCTACTAAAGTGCCTAACGTTCCCCGTTACAACCATAGCCCCTGCTCTCTCGCGATAACACCGATAAGGACATCCCTTAAATCAACCCTTAATCCGAGGAGCTCAAGATACCCCATCTCCTCCCCAGCTTTAATCGCCTCCTCACTAGATAAGCTGAGCACCTCTAGGATCTCAGCTAACCTTCTAACATGGCTGATTTTGCCGGCACCTAGCTTAGATGCACCCCATGCAAGCTCGAAAATGTTGATGGGGGTTGTAGCTAAAGTTACACCCTTACCTTTAAGATCTGCTATTAACTTGACGCTTTCATCTACTCCACGAAGGAAATCGATGAGAACGTCCGAGTCGAGAACTACTCTTCTCGCAACCTCCATGAGCTCCACGCCTCCCTAATGCTCTTCATAACCTCCTCAATCTTCTCGCCTGGGACATCCTTCCAGGCCCCTGCTAGCTCCATTACGTCTTTTGCCTCCCTCGCAAGCCTGAGTATGACGTCTGAGAAGGTCTCCCCAGGCCTTTTTAACATTAAGAGTGTTTCGTAAGCCTCCAGGGTTACCGTTATAGTCCTTACATTCGTAACACTCACTTCTGTTCTAGCTTGGATTTCTTTTTCAACAAGCCTTATGAGCTCTTCTAAGCTCATCCTCTCTATTACAAGGTTCCTCCCATCCCATAAGGTAAACGTAGATGTTTCCCTAATCCTCCTAACGTATTTATACAATGCTGTTTTATCGCTAAAGCCTAGGTAGTAGCTCAGTTTCTCCAGGGAGACGTTCAGCCTCTCATTTAGGTAAACCACGCAAGCTACCTCCATGACATCCTGCCATACAGGTCTACCATATCTTTGGAGGGAACCGTACTTCTCAATGATCTTAGAGATCCTAACCCTAACCTCCTCTAACCTCTCGAAACACACCTTGGGAATCACTACCCCCTCCAACCAAGTCACCTTACCTGAACTTACACCCTCTTCACGGCCATGAACCATAGGCTCCACCAGAAGGCTCCAACAGAAGTTTATGAGGGGGGTTATAAGCTATAAACGTTCTTAGCTAGGTCTCTCGGAGCTCCACGTAGGAAAGGGTTACTTGAAGAACCTCTTTGACATTAGCACCCTCACGCTTCCAGCCTAGGATCCCCCCAGGCGTTTAGCTAGGATTTTCTGGAGCACTTAGCAATACCGTTAACCGCCATCAGTAAGCTTGGGAGGCCTTAGGTCTCAAGGGAACCATGTCCAGCCTTTCGGTTCTACCCTCCTTCCTTTGAAGTACACGCCTTCCCCCACTTCGACCCTCCCGGCTACGTGGCATTCTACACCCTCTCTCCTACAGTAGCCTAGTAGGCATTCGAGGCTGTTTTCTGGTACTGTTACTGCTATGTTGTAGTCTTCCCAGCTTTCCAGGAGCTCCTCCTCTGCTAGTCCTAGCTCCTGTACTAGCCTTACAGCCTCTCTTGCCGCGTGGATCTCCTCGACAACAACCTTAACCTTGCTGGCCTCCGAGAGCTGGTGTAGTGTTGCAGCCCACCCATCACTATTATCTATCGCCGCCGTAGCGTTACACTCTGATATTTTCAAGCCAACCCCTAGGTTTATCCTAGGTCTTCTCGTAAACTCCATGGCTTCAGGGTACTCCCTTATATCTATTAACCCCTTTAGGGCCATGGAGGCTATGAGGCCGTAGCCTAGGGGCCCGACCTGTACCAGGATATCCCCTGGTCTAGCACCGGATCTCGGTATAGGCTTCAAGGTAACCCCTATGACGGCCACGTCTATCCAAGTGTCGTGAGCGCTCCTATTAGTATCGGCCTTCAAAACCCTAACGTTAGCCCACCTACACGCCTCCCCAACACCTCTGGTAACTTCTAACACCACATCCCTTGAGGGTGCCCCCACGCTGTAGAGGACTGCTAGAGGTCTACCACCGCCAGCTATGACATCGGATATCGAGGCTACCACCGCCTTCCAACCCCAATCACTCCAGCTCATCCATGGTAGTCTTGAGCTTGAAGCCTCATAGCCGTCAATGTTTACCACAAAGCCCCCTAGGGGTGGGGAGTCGAAGTCGAAGAACTCCAGGGAGCCTGTTAGCCTCGACAGCTCTCTTAGGAGCTCAAGCCACCCTCTAAAAGACAATGTAGCTAGCCCACCTCCAGATGTTTAGCTCAACCCTATTATAAGCTCTCCCTCTCAAACCCACCGGTGGTGTCAGCCGCTTGGAAGACCCCATCATAGACTTCCACACCCACCTACCATGGAGGCCTAGGGATCCTCTTGAAGCATCTAGGGCCCTCCTGGAGGCCATGGACCATGCCGGGGTTACCCTAGCTGTTACTATAAACGTCGAGTTCGCTATAAGAACTTTCCTCGAGAATGTTAGCCCACGTAGGGTCGTCGAGGCGGCAGCCGAAGCCCTAGACTACCTTATAGTGGCTAGGGTATCATACATACACAAGATGGTCATGGAGCCTGAGTGGGCTGTAGAAGAGCATGTTAGGTTTATGAGGGAAAACCACAGGGATAACGTTGACTTCGTTAGAGTAGCTAGCACCGGTAGGCTTATACCCGTGGCTAGCTTCAACCCGGATTTAAGCATAAGAGAGAACCTTGATAGGTTGAAGGCTCTTGGTGACAGGGTGCTGGGTGTTAAGGTGTTCCCAACACTCCACTTCACGAGACCGGATAGCGAGAAGCTTAGACCAGTATACGACTACGTAGCTGGTATAAACGGTGTAGTGGTAGTCCATACAGGGTGCGACCCGGGCATCTGGGAGCTCCCATCATTCTGCTCCAACGCTAGACCATCATATGTAGCTAGGGCTGCGAGGGAGAACGAGGATGTAAGGTTCATAGTAGCACACCTGGGAGCGTATAGCGCCTTAAACCCAGGCATATTCTTCAGGGAAGCCCTGGAAGCCCTAACACTTGATAACGTGTACGCCGACACATCAGCTGTAGACCCATACTTTGTTAGAAGAGCTGTAGAGGAGGTAGGCTACGATAAGATACTCTTTGGAAGCGACTACCCGATGGTACAGGGGCTTGACATAGCCTCAGCTCTAGAGGATATAATGATGCTAGACATACCGTGGAGGGCTAAGAGAGCGATGATAACGGATAATCCTTTAAAGCTACTTAGAACATGGCATGGATGGGAGAGGGTGGGGGCTCTAAGGCCAGGAGAGGTTACGGGATACGCTGGAGATAGGGTTCACCTAGGAGACCCCACAGGTTAGGGTTTAACGCCCGTATAACCCCTATACTCCAGCCACGGCTTGTAGCAGATGTTATACCACAAGCTCCTATAGTCCAGACTCCTAAGCTTCAGTAGGAGGCTTCTACTATAGGGTTTAACCATGATCACATCGTCATCGTACATACACGCTATAGCTTCGAGAACCTCCACTACATCGTACCCCAGCTCCCTCTCAGCAGTACTCCACCCTAGAACCCTATAACCTAGACTCTCGAAAAGCCTCTGAGATCTAACGTTATCCCCAGTCGTAGATGCCACATAAACCTTTGAGCCCTCACCCTCCAGGAGCTCCTCCAGAGATGTAACAAGCACCTTACCGAGACCTAAACCCCTATACCCTCTCCTAACGTAGACATAGTAGATGACACCCACCGTCAACATAGGGCCTACGACAGTGTAACCCACAGCGGACCCCGCATCGACACCATTGACTTTTACGACTACACCCGAACCACCATTCTCTACAGCTGCTTTCGCGAAAACCTGGTGGTATCTGGAGAGCTCCTCTGACATGAGCTTCAGGGCTGAGGCTTTATCATCGTACACCACTATTCCATAGAGGTAACCCCCCAATGTCTAGTGTTAGCCCTCCTACCGTTGCTTCATCTTCTCCATAACATACCTCTTGTACATGACCCTCCACATCGTGGGCTCTATGTCGAGTAGCCATGCTGGTATCTTCTTAACCAGCTCGTAGGCCTCCTCCCAGCTCTCAAGACCTAGGGCTGCTGCCAGCTGCTCTAAGGTCATCTCAGTTCTCTTATACCTCCGTAGTATCCTTAAAGTCTCCTCGTTAACCTCAACCTCCTTATCCCCAACTTTTATGACGAACCTCTCCTCGCTACCCAAAGGGTACACCCTAGCCCAAGACCTAGGCTGTGGCTACAGCTTAAAAGGTCTAAAGGCAACAATCTTGGGGGGTGTGATGGTTGCCCGTGGAGATAACAGATCTAAATGTGTTCGCGGACATAGCTAGAAGGGCTATAGAGTGTAGGATTAAGAGGGGGAAGGGCAACATAGTTAAGGTTAAGGCTAGAACCAAGAGGTACCTTTACACCTACAAGACAACAGAAGATCAACTACAGGATGTTCTAAACAAGATACAGTGTAAGAACGTGGTAGACGTGGATAAGAAGGCTAAGTCTGAGAAGACGTAGAGAAGAAGAGGTTCAACGAAACCAGCCAATCCGAGCTCTAGAAGACCCTCAGAAACCCCAGCTACTCCTCAGCTCCTACCCTCAGCCAAACCACACGCCTCACACTAACCCGGTAGATCCCTTTGAACTCTAACGCTACTCATCTGTGAGGCTTGAACAACATCGTAGCTTGTAGACGCAGGTTATCGTGGATAAGCGTGGGCACAGCGTTCACAGTTAAACTCGTGGCAACCCATGGTACAGCTTGGTCTGTGTAAGCTAAGTCTTTGAATTAGCTATTCCCCATTTTAGGGGAGACGGCTCTCTGTTCTCGATCTATGACACGTCCCATCCCTATAAAGGTTTCGTTTAACTGCTACTACTGTGTAGTGTTGCGGGTTGGCTAGGGTTAGGGTTCTTGGTAGTGGTAGGGAGGTTGGTAGGGCTGCCATCCTTGTTGAGGGTAGTGGTGGTTCTCTCCTTATGGATTACGGTGTTAACTTCGATGAGAGGGATAACCCTATATTCCCTGAGCATGTTAAGCCTCGTGACCTAAGTGGTGTTATCCTAACCCATAGCCACCTCGACCACGTTGGTGCAGCACCCATGCTCTACACGAGTGTTAAGCCTAGGCTTTACGCTACACCTCTAACACTGGATGTTACGAGGCTACTGTTACACGATATGATTAAGATTAGTGGTGCCAGCCTCCCCTTTGATGAGAGCGTCGTTGATGATATGCTTTCATCGGCCACAGCTATAGGTTACAATGAGGAGGTTGACTTGGGTGGTTTGAGGTTTAAACTCCTCTACTCAGGCCACATCCCAGGATCTGCTAGCGTTCTGGTCGAATTTGATGGGAGGACTGTGCTTTACACGAGCGATGTTAACGTCATAGAGACTAAGCTTGTGGGCCCAGCTATGCTAGATGGGCTGAGCGTAGACCTGGTCATAGTGGAGTCAACGTACGGCTCCACAAACCACCCTCCAAGGCAGCTTGTCGAGGATAGGTTCTACGAGAGCCTGAGGGAGGTTGTCGAGTCAGGTGGTGTAGCCTTAGTTCCAGTGTTTAGCGTGAGTAGGGGTCAGGAGGTTCTATGCATCCTAGCCGAGAGGGACCCCCCGTGGCAGGTTTGGGCTGACGGTATGGTTAGGGATGTTGCGGAGCTCTACCTAAAACACTCGGGGTACATAAGACTCTACGGGCTCCTAGCGAAGGCCGTGAGGGAGTACAACATGGTTAGAGGATGGCAGGATAGGAGGGTGGCCTACAGGGAGCCTGGAGTCATAGTGGCTAGCTCTGGCATGCTAAAGGGGGGTCCGAGCCTATACTATCTGAAGAGGATAGCTGAGAACCCGAAGAACGCGGTATTCCTAGTAAGCTTCCAGGGCAGGGGGACACCTGGGAGGCAGATACTAGAGACAGGGCTAGCCCTATCAGAGGAGATACCGGTAAGAGCTAGGGTGGAGTGGTTCGACCTATCAAGCCACATAGACCAAAACGGGGTCATAAGGCTACTTAAGAGCATGAAGGCAGACAGGGTAGCCCTAGTACATGGGGTACCGAGAGCACAGGAAGCACTAGCAAAGAGGATCAGGGAGGAGCTAGGACTACAGGTGGAGATACCAGCAGTAGGAGACATGATAGAACTCTGAAACAACATCAACCCTGATGCCTTAAGGCTCAAAAAGGCTTCTAAACCGAACAGGCTGAAATCACTGTTACAACCTTGCTAGTAGGAGAGCAGTTATAGTAAATAGTAAATACACGATACTAGTAGGCATACATCGATAGCTAAGCTCATAGGGATAGCTGTTAAGGAGGGCTTAGACTTTGAAAGCTCTATTGCGATCACCACGGGGAGGGCATCGTCCGATATGGTCTTAAAATTCGCAAACGTAGGGGTACCCATAGTTGTATCCACAAGGGGGCCCCTCTACAGCGGCCTTACAGTAGCAACGCTTTTCAAGGTAACCCTCATATCCTATATTAGGAGAGGTGATAGGGTTAAAGGGCTTGTCATCCTAACGTATCCCGAGAGGGTTGTAGGCTATAAGAGGAAGGATTACGTATTACTGGGAGATAGCTAGCACCTAGGCTAAACTTTTTAAATCTCGCCTCTAGATAACTCTCTTGGGCCGCCGTAGCTCAGCGGGAGAGCGCCCGGCTGAAGACCGGGTGGTCGGGGGTTCGAATCCCCCCGGCGGCACCATCACCACTTGTACTCGGGCCTCCTCTTCTCCACGAAGGCTCTCGCAGCCTCCCTAGCTTCGCTCCCCCTCGCCAGCCTTTCCAGCTCGCTGAACCCTAGCTCTAGTAGTGGTGTTAGCTTAGCTAGCCTTAGGAGCCTCTTTATCGATCTTATTGCTTGTGGTGAGTTCTCCATTATGCTCCTAGCTATCCTCTGAACCTCCTCTCTTAAAGCCTTCTGGTCCGGGGCTAGCCTCGCTATGAGCCCTATGTGGTGTGCCTCCTTGGCTGTCAGAGGCTCCAGTGTCATTGCTAGCATTGCTGTTCTCGATGGTCCTAGAACGCTTGGGCCTATAACCGGTAGTATTGGTGTGTTGTAGCCCCACCTAGCCTCAGCCCATACGAGCTTAGCGTTCTCAACTGAGACCACTATGTCTGCAGCCCATATTAGCTCTGCTCCACCACCGTAGGCGTCACCGTTCAAGGCTAGGATGAGGGGTTTATCAACGTGGAGCATCCTCCTAGCAAGCCTGGCTATGGATGCGAAAAGCCTCCCAGCCTCCTCTGGGGAGCTCGCGCTAGCAACCTCGGATAAATCTGCACCAGCGGAGAAAACCCTACCCTCACCTGTAACAGCTATGACTCTAACATCACCCCTACCCTCGAGCTCGTCGAGAGCCCTTATAACCTCCTCTACCACCTCTGAGTTCAAAGCGTTAAGCTTCTCAACCCTCCTAAGTACAACCCATCCAACACCATCTAAAACCTCTACGCTAACAAGCCTGTACAAAGCCTTACACCGCCTAAACCCTAGGCTGGGGGTTGAATTTAAAACTGTGCTATGTTAATGTGTTATCTAAGAGTTTAACGTGTAAGACAATTATTTAAACTCCCGAAGCCTCCTATAAACAGGGGTACGGCGTGGGTTACCCAGAGGTTCTAGCGGAGCCCGGCTCAAGGGCATTGATGTTGGGTAATGTTGCTGTTGCTAGAGCATGCCTTGAGTACGGTGTAGGCCTAGCCTCCGGGTACCCTGGGACGCCATCATCTGAGGTTGTAGAGGCCCTAGCCTATGCTGCCTCCAAGCTAGGCTACCCCTATGTCGAGTGGAGTGTTAATGAGAAGGTTGCATTCGAGGTAGCCTATGGTGCTGCCATCTCGGGGGTTCCAAGCGTTGTCTCCATGAAGCATGTTGGTTTGAATGTGGCGGCAGACCCCTTCTTTAGCAGCGCCTACACCGGTGTTGAGGCACCACTCCTAGTCATCTCAGCCGACGATCCTGGGATGTGGAGTAGCCAGAATGAGCAGGATAACAGGTGGTATGGTGTCCACGCATACATACCAGTAGTGGAGCCTGCTGGAGCTCAGGAGGCTAGGGAGGCCACCCTTGAGGCTTTAAGGTTGAGTGGTGTGGTGAAACACCCAGTACTCCTAAGGCTCGTCACCAGGGTATCGCATACGAGAGCCCCTGTAACGGTGGGAGCCCTGGGGAGGCCCAGGCTTAGGGGGGTGTTTAAAAGTAATCCTTCAAGGTGGAACCTCATACCAGCACATGCTAGGAGGCTTAGGGAGGAGCTCATAGAGAGGTGGAGGAGGATTGAGGATCTCGTCTCCCGGAGTGAGCTTAACGTAGCTGAGGGGCCCAGGGACTCCCAGATCCTGGTAGTAGGCGTTGGAATAGGCTATAGGTACGCTAGGGAGGCTCTTAGAAGGCTTAATGTTCACGTTAGGCTGGTTAAGGTAACTACCCCCATACCCCTACCATCAAAGTTCATCTTAGGAGAGGTTGAGGGTAGGAATGCTATCATCGTGGTGGAGGAGGGGGATCCTGTCTTCGAGACAATGCTTAAAGCTCTACTACAGGAGGCCGGCTTGAACACGAGGGTTTACGGTAAAAAGAGTGGTCACCTTAGGCCTACTGGCGAGCTTAGGCTAGAGGATGTGGAGAGGGCTATAGCAGAGGTTCTAGGCCTCGGGTATAGGGGGCCTGAGCTCCTGGAGGCAACAGTGAAGCCCCCTCCAAGACCTCCTGTCCTATGCCCTGGGTGTCCTTACAGGAGTGTTTTCTACGCTGTTAGAAGGGCTGTTAAGAAGCTCGGTCTCGATGTCGTCTACTCAGGCGATATAGGCTGCTATAGCCTGGCTGCTAACAAGCCCTTCAACGCACAGGATACCCTCATCGAGATGGGTGGTAGCGTGGGTCTCGCTAATGGCATGTCCCACGTGCTAGGGGGTAAGGTGGTGATCGCAACCATTGGTGACTCAACGTTCTACCATGCGGGCGTACCAGGGCTTATAAACGCTGTTTACAACAAAGCCCCCATGATGGTTTTAGTGCTTGATAACGGGGTTACAGCTATGACAGGCCACCAGCCCCACCCAGGTTCTGGTTTCAACGCTGTGGGAGGGGAGGCTAGGAGGATCCCTGTGGAGGATGTAGCGAGAGGTGTTGGAGTAGACTCGGTATACGTAGCTGAGGCTTTCAACCCAAGGGATGTTGAGGCTAAAGCTCTAAGTGCTTTAAGGGATGTAGGGGAGGGTAAGGTCTCAGTCTTAGTGGCGAGAGGCCCATGTATCCTCGTGGCGGCGGGTAGGGCTAGAGCTGAGAGCATCCCTAGGCCTAGCTATGCTGTGGATCCCAGCAGGTGTAAGGGGTGCATGGTATGCTATAAGGCTTTCAACTGCCCGGCTATAATGCCTAGTGGTGATGGTAAGGCAACCATCAACGGGGCTTTGTGCACGGGTTGCGGTGTATGCGAGAGGGTATGCCCCTTCAACGCCATAAAACCTGCTAGCTACGTTGATAAGAGGTGGTGGAACCTCCTAGGGTTGACAGAGTCTAGTGTGGGAGGTGGCTAGCATAGCTTCGAGAGAGAGCTTCAACATTGTGATCGCTGGTGTTGGAGGTCAGGGTGTCCTAACACTCTCTAGGATAATAGGTGAGGCCTCTCTAGCCGGTGGTTTGAACGCACTAGTAGCTGAAACACATGGTCTAAGCCAGAGGGGTGGCTCTGTGGTAGTCCACGTTAGGATCGGTGATGTGGACTCACCACTGGTACCCCTCGGGGAGGCCGATCTCATGATCGGGCTGGAGCTCCTAGAGGTTTTAAGGAACGTTAGCTACATGAGGAGGGGTGGCTTCATAGTAGCCGATAAGCTGGCGATACCCCCATCCATACCGGGTGTTACCGTGCCTAGCGTGGATAGCGTTATCGAAGCTCTAAGGGGCTTAGATGTAGAGCTGATCTTAACACCAGCTAGTGAGGTTGCAGAGAAGCTAGGAGACGTTAGGGTCGCCAACGTATACCTCCTAGGGCGGGCTCTCTCGAAGACAAGGCTGGGGGACATTATAAGCTTTGATAGTGTAGCCAGGGTTCTAAGAGGTCTGCCGAACCCCGAGTTGAACTTGAAGGCCTTCGAGCTAGGGTACACGGGTGGGGGGTTTGAGGGTTAAACTACTCATACAACCAGTGGGGTTTAACGATAGAGGCACGTTGCACTGGCTAGTAGGGGAGCTTAGGCGCAGGCTCCCCGTGGAGGTGGATGCTACGCTATCCCTATGGCCTATCAACCTGGATCACCTGGAGGTCTTCGACTGGAGTAGGATGCAGTTTAAAGCTGTTAAGGTTAACGAGCTCCTACACAGGCTCTTCAAGGAGGTTCTCACGCCTAGGAGAAGCCTTATCCTAGGCATTGTAGCTGGTGATGGTTACGTTGAGGGTTTAAACTTCGTATTCGGCCTAGCCATGCCGGAGCTCTCGACGGCCACCGTCTACACCTCCAGGCTTGAAACAGGGGATCGCCAATTATACCATCTTAGGGTTTTGAAGGAAGTTATGCACGAGCTCGGGCACCTGCTAGGCTTAGGCCACTGTCCTAATAGGAGGTGTGTTATGTCCTTTAGTAATAGCGTTTCAGAGGTTGATCTTAAGGAGCCCTGGTTCTGCCCTGCTTGCGTATCCAAGCTTAAAAGTGCTACCAACACTTAGAGGTCTTGGCGTCTAGGGGTTTGGGGTGTGCTGTGTTGGCTTTACTCGAGATAGAGGATCTTAAGACTTACTACTTCACCCTAAGGGGCCCCGTTAGGGCTGTTGATGGTGCAACATTACAGCTTGAACGTGGCGAGGTTCTAGGTATCGCTGGTGAGAGTGGATGTGGTAAGAGTACCCTGGCCTGGAGCATACTCGGCATGGTCCCACCCCCGGGTAGGATAGTCTCCGGTACTATAGTCGTAGACGGTGTTGATATAACGAAGCTATCGGAGGAGGAGCTTAGGGCTAAGATTAGGTGGAAGAAGGTTAGCATGATATTCCAGGGTGCAATGAACAGCCTTAACCCCGTTTACACTGCTGGAGCTCAGATAGAGGAGGTTCTAACATACCATGCTAGGATGAGCAAGGTTGAGGCTAGGAGGCGTGTCTACCAGCTCCTAGAGAGCGTGGGGCTCGATAGGAGTATTGCTAACAGGTACCCACACGAGCTAAGCGGTGGGCAGAAGCAGAGGGTCGTAATAGCCATGGCGCTGGCCTTGGAGCCCGACGTAGTGATAGCAGATGAGCCTACAACAGCTCTAGACGTTGTCGTCCAAGCACAGATACTGAATTTGATGAAGAGGCTCCAGAGGGAGAAGGGGATAAGCATAATACTTATAACACACGACCTAGCGGTCATAGCAGAGATGGCCGACAAGGTTGCGATAATGTACGCTGGGAAGATAGTAGAGTATGGTGGTAGCGAGCAGATATTCTACAAGCCAAGACACCCGTACACGTACCTGCTAATGAAAGCGGTGCCAAAGCTAAGAGGGCCCAAGGAATCCCTGGTATACATACCGGGGCAGCCACCAGACCTAATAAACCCACCTAGAGGCTGTAGATTCGCACCAAGATGCCCCTACGCAATGGAGATATGCAAGGAGGATCCACCGGAGTTCACACCGGAGAAAGGGCACATGTCAGCATGCTGGCTTGAGAGAACGCCGGAGAAGATCAGGTACTCTTAGGGGTTCTCAAACAACCTCTTAGCCCCTTCATCAACTCTTGCTAGAGCCCTAACCCTCTCGTACTCCCTACTACCTCTAACATAGGCTATGTAAGCTCTACTATAAGCCTCAAGCCTAGGTTCAAGCTTGTCGCCAAAGATAAGCTTACACAGCTCCACGGCATTACCAACCTCGTATAGCTCCTCCTCAACACTATCAGGTCTCCTACGGAGTAGGAGGCTTAGAATGGGCTTACGTAACGCCCTCAACCTCCCCCACTCCTCAACAGCCTTAAAGCATGCTTCCACGAGCTTGTTGAAGAGCTCCTCAGCTCCTAGAGTGGACTCCAGTAACCTTAATCCCGTAGGTATAGTGGTGGAGCAGCTGCCCTTAGGGTATGTTAGTATTAGAGCTCTCCATTCTCTAGAGAGTAGCGGTGGTATGCTGGAGTCCACGCAGTACTCTCTAAACTCGCCCCCTACATCGACCTTCATGATCCAAGCTTCTGAGGCGAAGCCCTCCAATCCTATAACCTCTTCAAAACAATGTATTCTAGGATGCCGTAGCTAGCTATAATCATTGATAGTATGAGGATTATGATGGCTGTAAGGCTGAGGAGGAGGTTCACACCCTCCCTCCATATAGCGTATACTGTTACCTCAGCCCTGCCAAGACTTGATTCGAAGTTGAAGGATATCACTTCGAGGAGGTTCTCCACTTTAACATTAGTAGAGCCTCCAGGTTCGAGTTTTAGCTGTCTATCACCTATAGCTACGTTTAGCCACGAGCCACCTACATTGGATATCGTTATGGTTACATTCCTATACGATCTATCCAGTGTTATGTTTAAGAGTTCGAAGGCACGTTTAGATACATTGGATTCTACTGTTAGAGTGTAGGGTGCCCCCACGGTGTCCCAGCCGCTCCCTATAACTGATAATGTGAAGGCCGCTAGGATCCCTGCTAGGCCTAGAGCTATCTTAGCTAAACTCAATAGACACCCCGGGTTTTAGTATCTGGCTTGCAAGGCTATATAAGATTTTAACTGTATCCCCTAGTACTAGGTTAAAGGCTATGAGGAGGAGGCTAGTGCTACTTTTAACTCCCATCTCCGCAGCCATCCTAGTAGCTATTGCAATCCTATGGGCTAGTGGTTTTACCGTAGAGGAGGTCACTCTGGTTAAAGGAGGTGTTGTGGCTAACGAGACTAGAGGTTACACTGTTTACCTTGATAGAGTGCGTGGAGTAGAGTACATAGTTACATTCCTGGAGGCTGGCCGCGCAGATCTAAGGGTTGCTGTGTTATATAAACTCAACGACTCTATAGGTGAGGTTTTAAGCAGTGCTAGTATAACAGCTGGATCCAGAGGCTACATAAGCCTACCCCGGGGAGCTCTAATAGACACCATCAACCTGAGGTTAGCAAGCCCCCCCATGCACATACCACCTAGTTTTATGGAGAGCGTGGAACCAGGGGTTCTCAGGATCAGGTATGAGATGCCAGGCATGAACGTCAACGCACTACTAGAGGCTAGGCTTAGAATAGAGTGGTTCAACGTAACAGTAGTTGGAGAAGGTGATTTCAATGTGAAAACAGAGCTTTACAACGGCTGGAACCTCGTGGGTGTAGTGGAGAGGAGCTGTAATGGAGTCTGTAGCCTAGAGTGGAGCCCGGAGGAGCCAGTGACTTCAATAGACGTCATAGCTATCAAAACCAGTACGAGAGCCCGGGCAACACTACTGGTGGTAGGCCTACTAGCAACTCTAACCCTACTCTCCACAACCCTCTACGCGATAATGAGAAGGGGTAAGCAAAAGCTTTTTAAGATTCAAACTTAGATATACTAGGGCGGCTAGGTGAGGTGGAGGGTATGAGCTCCCGTTTAAAGGCTTTAGCACTCGCTCTCGCAACACTCCTAGTACTACCCCTAATCCTGGCTCAAGCTACCCCCGCTCTAGCCCAGGTTAAGGGGCCTGCAGTTGATAGGGTTGAGTGGTTTAGAGTTAACATACCAGACGTACCTGCAGCCATAACAGCTGGCAAGATAGACCTCTACATATTCGGCAGGCTCCCAGCTGCGATGGCCGAGAGTTTGGCTGCAACACCTGGTATAAGAGTTGTAACGGCACCGGCAGGGTTAACAGACTTAGTCTTAAACCCTGCTCCTGTTCAGATTCTGAAGTTCCCTGGTAGGGAGTCTAAGGAGACTGCTGCTCTCAAGCTTGGTGTTAACCCATTGTTGATTAGGTATGTTAAGTACATTGAGGCTGAGAGGAAGACTGAGGTTGAGCTTTGTGGTGTCGTAGACGTACCTAGGGGTGTTGAGGAGGTTTTCAGGGCTGAGAAGGTTAACTTCAACCCATTCTGTATAAGGGAGGTTAGATTCGAACTACAGTACGCGTTCGATAGGGAGCGTATCGCTAGGGAGGTTTACAGAGGATTCGCTATTATAAAGTACACGTTCTACGGCCCAGACGACCCGACGTACGCGGATCTAGCAGATGTTATAGCCAAGTATGCGTTCGAATACAACTTTGAGAGGGCTAAGAGGAACATAGAGGATATAATGAGAGCTGTAGGAGCTGATTTCA
>Ga0080008_159688_pt1 | contig 14839 bp, 21 predicted proteins | sample ConCONMetagenome_FD_69211 | JGI IMG/M metagenome (GOLD analysis project Ga0080008, IMG submission 69211) | Hot spring microbial streamer communities from Conch Spring, Yellowstone National Park, USA - CON_C (SPADES assembly) (version 2) | ecosystem: Environmental > Aquatic > Thermal springs > Hot...
GACTGAGGCTTAGCACGTCAGCCTCATCCCCTGTATCAGGCTCCAGATCCGGGCCTAGGAGTGCCAGCTCTATCCCAGCTAGCACGTAGGAGGCTAGGGTCCGGAAGCATCCGAAGAACATAATATCCACCATCTCAGGGAACACTATTATATCGTAGAGGCTGACACCAGGAGCTACACCTGGAGCCCCCTCATACTGGCTAGCTATTATGCCTGCAACGTGGGTCCCATGAATTCCACCCCAGTACCAGCCAATCCTCTTACCACAGTAGTCTTCCATGCCGGTACCCGTAGCGTCAACCTCCCACTCTACAACACTCCTACCGCCCCTCATCAGCCATGGGTGTAGGTTCTCAATCCCAGTGTCTATGACCGCCACCCTAACACCAGAACCATCATAGCCCATTGAGACCAGACTAGGAGCTCCAATCGCCGGGGTTCCGATGCCGAGCATGGGGCTTATAGCCTCAAATGGGAGCCTCAGGGGTTCTACCAGGTAGAGGATCCTATCCGTGTAGACGCTGAAACCCCTCTGCTCAAGCACCCTAGCTATGCTAGGAGATCCCTCGACAACAAGCCCCCCTAGGAGTTTAAACTCCCCTACAACCCTACCACCTAGAAGCTCGACTAGAGCCCTTGCATCACCGGAGGGCTTCCCACCGGGCATCACTATAAACCTATTGCTAAGCTCCCCTCTATGATATGGTGGAGCACTCCTATCCAGCATCCTCTGGAGATCCGAGTCTAAGGGTTCAATGGTGGGGGTGGCTACTGTTAGAACGCTTACAGCCATGATGGCTATGAGGGTTAAGGCTGCGAGAGCCCTAGCTAGCATAGACTACCACCTAACTACGGTATACGGGTGGCTTAGGGACCCTTATAAGCTTTCACTATTTTTCAACCCATTAAGCTTAATTAACCCGCCCGTGAGACTGGGGCATACGGTGAGCGTCGTTGAGTAAGAGCTTCTTCGTAAGCGATGCGATAGTCTTCATTGACAGCGAGAACCTCGTAATAAACGGGATTGGATCAGCTAAGCACATCAAGCTACCGAGAGAGGTTGTAGAATGGCTTAGATCGAGCCATGTGGCTCGTAGGCTACTGGAGGAGCTCATAACACACTATAGGTTTAGGAGGAGGCTGTGCAACCGGGGGGCTTTGAGGAGCCTCATACTCCTACTATACGCTAGACTCAACAGGATCCCACCGTACAGGGTAGCCCTTAGATACGGTGTGTCACCCGAGCAGTTGTACAGGATAGAGAGGGGGTTGAGGAGCGACGGACTACTGGATCTCGTGATCAAAGCCGCGTACTAGAGCGACAACCCTCCCGTCCTCTCTGTGCAACTGAGTAACTTTATCCTCGGGAATAGCATTCCGTGCTACATGTGCGGGTGGCGCCGGGGGAGGGACTTGAACCCTCGACCACCGGGTTAACAGCCCGGCGCTCTACCTAGCTGAGCTACCCCGGCACCCTGGAGGATATACCGCCCCTAGGGCTTATATACGTTTCACACATGCCAACACTATGGTGCTAGCCCTATCAGCATGGGTGCTAGTTCTAGTACGCTGAGTAGGATTCTGTAGTAGCCTGCTACTGTCGATGCTAGGTAGCTATCAGCTCTATCCAAGCTTAGCCCCTCACTCCCGGGATCCCATAGGCCTGCTATGAGTAGGAGTCCGTACGTTAAAGCTATGAGGGTTAACCCTGCTACGATACCTCCTAGCCCTGGCTCCCTCTCATCGAACCTTGTTAGGGCTCTCGTTAGTAGAGCCCATGTTAGGATTAGTGTTAGTAGTGATAGAGCCCACCTAGCTAGGGTTACAACAGGCTGGAAGCCCTCCTCAGAGCCTGGGAGTAAGCCTAACCTCGTGAGGGACTGGGCTAGTAGAGCGTACACCGCTGGCGATACAGCCAACGTTACGATAGCGTTCCTAAGCGATGTCAGAGGAGGTTTCATCGGAGCGTAAGGATCTAAAGTTAAAGCCTTCAAAGCTACATCCCTCGAAGGCCTTAGATATAACGTTAGGGTCTCCGATAGGTTAACAGCAACATGGTATAAGGCTGATAGAACGAGGGCTACGATGAGCATGTTACCTAGGGGGTTACCTGAGAGGAATGAAACCAGGGGTTCCAGGACGCTGGAGCCAACACTAACACCCCTAAGAGCCTCAATATAAGACCATGATAGGAGTGATATAGCGTAGGATAAGGAGACCACGATGACAACTAGGGAGGAGAGGGATACGAGGAGAGCGGGGAAACCCCTAACCCTAAAGGAGGAAAACTGACCCTCCCTATAGCCCTGAATGACAACACTTAGAAAGCTTAGAAGCACGACAACCAAGACAATGTAGGCACTCCAGCTAACATCAAAACCACCGGTGACAACAAGAGGGAGGAGGGAGAGGGTGTAGAAGAGAGGATCAACGAGGATAACGGAAGAAGCTAGAAGCACCAAGGAGAACAGGTAGAGGACAAGAAAGACTGCGGAGACAGCAACATCGTACGTTAAAACATCAAACCTAAAACCCCACCTAGAGATGACAGGAAGTAAACCTAAAACACCATCAATAACACGTACAAGCAAAGGCATAACGGCAACCAACACAAAAACCCTAGCCAGCAACTCCACAAAAACCCTCAAAACCATCACCCCACCAAACAATCCTCCCCGAGAGGTGGTGTTCTTCGCCTTTAAACAACCCCCACCATCTACCTCCCAACGGCCCCGATAGAGACAACCCTACGGAAGCTATCTACCCTCAATAGCCTGAAGGTACATTCACCCCCTCCAGGTAACCGTAACCTCGAGCCTTCAGGTAGGCTCACGGACCTCAGCGAGCACTAGGGTAGCCGGGGAGCCTTATAAATTTAACCTACATGAAAACTAAAACAGTTCCTCCACTCCCACCAAGACCCATTAAACTCGCCATCCCCACGATAACTACATGAAAAGCACACATCAAAACTAATCCCTGCATCAAAATCTTTGTCTGCTTAGTGACGATGTAGGTGAGGGAGTGTTTAAGCTCTACCCCGGCTAAGACCATGGGGCCCACAGCAGGGGGAATAGGAGTGTGGTAGTAGAGGATACAGTGGAGGCCAACAAGTAGGTCTCTCGGTTCTCCACTTGATGAATTAAAGAAGGGTAAGGTATATAGGTGTGTTTCAGGAGATAGGATTTTAGGTGTCTACTTATGGTTAAGGCTCCGCAGGGTTTTAGGCATAGGACTAGGAGGTTGTTGCGTAAGGATGTAAGAGAGAGGGGTGTTATTCCCAAGGCTAGTGTGCTTTTGAGGGAGTATAATGTTGGGGATAGGGTTGCTATCAAGATTGATTCTAGCTTCCACTACTGGGCTATGCCTCATAGAAGGTATCATGGCTTGACTGGCGTGGTGGTCGGTAAACGTGGTAGCTGTTATATTGTTGAGGTTTATCTTGGTGATAAGAAGAAGACCCTCTTTGTAGCCCCCGTACATCTCAGGCCTCTATCTAGTCAGTCACCCTAGGCCCTGGGGGATCCTCTGTTGGATAGGGTTATCAAGGGTAAGAGGTATGTTAGCCTACATGAGGCTAGGGAGGCTCTCGAGGTTAGGATGAAGTCCGGGGATAAGCTGAGCGAGGTTCATGAGAGGACGTGGAGCTACCTATCGATATTCGGTGGTAGGAGGGGGGAGGATGCTAGGAGGGTTTTCGATAACTTGAAGAAGCTTGGTTTAAGTGATGAGACGGCTGTTAACCTAATAAACGTATGCCCCGAGAGTGAGGGTGAGGTTAGATCGATACTACAGATGGAGAAGGAGCTTGCCTACGATGCAGATGTTATCAACAACATCCTATCGATAATGAGGAGGTTCTGTTCGAGCTAAAGGGTAGCATTTAAGCCTTAGACTACACATAGTAGGGCTGGCTGGGGGTCATTGGTGAGCTAAGCTTTGGATGCGGGGCCTACCGAGAGGGAGTCTGGGAGGGTTCCAAGCATTAGATCTCAGCATCCAGCAGCTATCGAGGTGGAAGGGGTAATCCTGGACTACATGCCCCAAGGCTCCTACAACGACCCCCATAAGGAGCATAAGGATAGACCTATAGCCCAGGCCATCGGGGTTAGGAGGTTCACATTAATAGATGGAATACCCTTATCTGATGTGGAGATCTTCCAGAGGGTTACTCTGGCTAGGAGCGTCCTAAGGACTATACCGCAGCCGGCCGACGTTAAGGGGCAGAGGTTCAAGAAGGTCACAGTACTCCTAGCATGCCTACCCGGGCCTGAGAAGATGGTGTACTGCTACCCCATGACACCTCTCGATAAGTGGAGCATGGACTCCCTGAAGAGTGTAATACAGGAGGAGGGGGGTTGGAGTCTTCTCGTAGACTCACCTCTAGACCTATCGAGGATAGCTGAGGAGAAAGGACTCCCCCCCACGATACTCGTGGTCCCACCTATACCATTGAAGTACGAGGATTTAACGGATATAGCTAAGAGTAACCTACTGGAGGCTGTCAAGATGATTGTTAAAAGCGATGAACCCATATACGTTGAGTTCTTCAACATAGCTGATGCTGTAAACATAAGGCTTCACGTACTAGAGCTCTTCAAAGGGGTTGGTAAGAAGACTTTAACAAACTTCCTTGAGAGGAGGAAGCAGAAGCCCTTTGAGAGCTTCGAGGAGATTAAGAAGGTTCTAAAGATAGACCCCGTGGAGGCTATAGCCGAGAAGATAGTTGAGGAGATCAGGGGGGAGGCTAAGTACTATGTATTCATAGAACCCTCAGACCCCCAAGCCCAGTACCTGGGCTACCTTGATAAGATTAAGAGGGCCTACTTCTCGAAGAGGAGAGGGCTTGTCTCCTAGACAAGGATGGGCCCTCCCCACCAGAGAGGAGCTCCTAAAATGGACTATTGTAGCTCTAAGAAGGCTTGGTGTTAAACCTAGGGAGAGGCTGGGCCAGCACTTCCTCGTAGATCCTCGTGGTATAGCTTTATTCCTAGAGGCTTTGGCTAAGTGGGAGTCAAATGATATGTTGGAGATCGGGCCGGGTCTAGGTGTTATAACCGTCCACTCCTCGCAAATAGCATCACGTGTGATCGCTGTAGAGATAGACCCGTTACTAGCATCACACCTAGCGTCAATAGCTAGTGGTAGCGTTGTTGTCATTAGAGGGGATGGCCTTGACCATGTATCGTCGACAAGTGTAAGGGTGGTGTACTCTAACACGCCATACAGCATATCAAGCCAGCTCGTAGCCAGGATAGCTAGGAATAACGGGATCGTATACTCACTCCTAGGGGTGCAGCTAGAACTAGCTAGGAGGATGACTGCGAAGCCTGGGGAGGAGGATTACGGTAGGTTAACGCTTCTAACCAACAGGTATTTCAACGTAAGACTCTTAGGCGTGATACCTAGGAGCTCCTACTACCCGGAGCCTGAGGTTTCCGGAGCTGTTGTAGAGATGTGGAGGAAGAAGAGCTGGATGGAGGGTGACGAGTTCTTCGAATCACTAACCAGGTGCTTGTTCAGTAGTAGGAATAAGAAGGCTGTTAAGATAGCATCCAGATGCCTGGGGGTAGAGCCGGGGAAACTCTCATGGCTTGGGGAGAGGAGGGTGAGAGAGCTAACGTTAGAGGATGTGGAGAAGCTAATGGATATAGTGAGGTGAGCGTGTGCACCTCCTGGAAATGCTACAAGGTGAAGGTACACGATTGCGTATACAAACCCGCAGAGGACAGCCTACTAGCCTTAGAGGCGATGTACAAGCTCTACCTAAGAGGATCTAGGTATGAGAAGATCGTAGACCTGGGGACTGGGACGGGAATCCTAGCCCTAGCCGCCTACGAGCTCTTCAACCCAGACGTGCTCCTAGCTATCGACATATCACCCTACGCTGTTAGAAATGCAAGGTGCAACCTACCCCCGGAGGCTCACATAGTCCAATCCAATGGCCTGGGCTTCCTGAACACCACATGGGATCTCGTCGTGCTAAACCCACCGTACCTACCATTAGAGCCTGAAAGCCAGAGGGGTACATGCGATTGGTGGCTTGATGTTAGTTGGAGTGGAGGGGGAGGTGTTATGGAGAGGCTCATAGGGGATAGCATTACGGGGGGAAGGGAGGTTCTACTAGTATACTCCACACTCTCCCCCGTTAGGGTAGAAGATTTAGTTGAGGGGGCTCACGTAGAGGTACTCGGCTCACAGAGATTCTTCTTTGAAGAGCTTAGAGTTCTCCACATTAAGCCCAAAGTTTAAGTGTTAGAGCTCCAACAATGTCCTACGACCCCTCCCAGCATCCCTAGAGACCTAGCCTCATGCTAGGCCCCCCTGAGCGTCTCTGCCAGGAAGCACTTACATAACCCTTTCAACATCCCCATCCTAGAGGCATCATTTTCGGATGACGGAGGTCTGCCTGCCTAGGGGGTCTCCAACCCCTAGGTGCAACACGCTTTGTTTTAACTGGAGCTTATACCCTTCCATTTGATCCCCCATTCTAGCAGACCTCTCTCATCTATCCTGACCTGGGAAAGGTGAAGCTTTCGTCGTAAATCATAATAGTCTTAATCTCTGAGATGGGATAGGGGGTTCCCGGGCTTGGATAGGTTGAGGCTCGTACTTGTAGGCATAGAGGGGGCTACCAACCTTGGGATGATTGCTAGGCTTGCTGACAACTTTGCTGTTGACGAGCTCTACCTAGTTAAACCTACTGCTAGCATTGATGAGGCTTTCGAGTATGCTGCCAGGTCTGCTGGTAGGCTTAGGGACGCTGTTATTGTTGAGAGTCTAGGCGATGCCCTTAGAGGTGTTAGCCTCTCCATTTGTACATCAGCCCTAGCATCGAAAGTGGATATGCTGAGGATGCCCGTTAGCCCGGGTGAAGCAGCACTCATAGCCTCCAGGACCCCGGGTGTTGTAGCCCTCGTTATGGGTAGGGAGAGTGTTGGTCTGACAAGAGAGGAGATTAGCATGTGCACACTCCTATCCACAATAGAGGCTAACCCACAGTACCCCGTTTTAAACCTAGCTAATGCCACCGCTATCATGCTCTACGAGCTTTACAAGGTTAGAGGTAAACCCCATTACGACTTGGAGCCTGTAGATCCGAAGATCATAGGCCTAGTGGAGGCTTACGGTAGAGCTCTAGCCAGGCATGTTTTAAATGATGAGAGGAAGGTTAACGACATCGGGCTCGCTCTTAGGAGGATAACCGCTAAGAGCGTGATGCACAAGAGGGAGATTGAATGCCTCCTACTACTCCTATCCAAGACGTGTAGGAGGCTTGGTGAGTGTAGGGTTGAAGTTCCTCCTGACATGCAATCCTGGGACTGAGGATGTTGTGGCTGTAGAGGTTAGAGAGGAGGTACCCGGAGCTAGGGTACTGGAGGCTAGGAGTGGTAGTGGTAGGGTTAAAATCGAATCCCCCCAAGACCCGGGGGTTCTGGAGAAGATACTGGGCTTAAGGAGTGTACATTCTGTAGCACTACTCCTAGCAGAGGGCCCCGTAGGCTTCAGCATGGAGGGTTTAAAGAGAGCCTATGGTATGGTGGCTGAAGCCCGCATCGAGGAGTTCTTTGGCAGAGGTTACACGTTTGCAGTTGAGTCAGAGAGGGTTGGGGAGGGCCACGAGTACACTTCAATGGACATAGCTAGGGTTGTCGGCGAAGCCGTTATAAGGGTTGTTGAGGAGAGGAGGGGGTGGAGGCCAGAGGTCAGGCTTAACAGCCCCCATGTCATCGTGTACAGTGAGGTTTACGATGATACACTCTCCATCGGGGTACTCTTGTCTGGAGAGAGATCGCTACACATTAAAAGGTATAGGGTCTACGATCACCCAGCAGCTCTTAAACACACGTTAGCGTACGTAATGCTACGACTCTCTGGGGCAAGAGACGGAGAGGTAATACTTGACCCCATGTGCGGTGGGGGCACGATAGCTGTAGAAGCAGCGCTATTATACGAGAACTCAAGGATAACATGCATGGATATAAACCCTAGGTACTTGAAGGGAGCACTAGCGAACATCATGACAGCAAGGGTGGAGGGGAGGGTGAGGGTCATAGTAGGGGATGCTAGGAGGCTAACAGAGTACGCAGGGGTGGAGAGAGTTGACAGGATCATAACAAACCCACCCTACGGGATAAGAATGGGGGAGTTAGAGGAGGCGAGAAGCATAATAAGAGACTTCATACCGGAAGCCTATAAGGTGTTGAAACACGGAGGAACATTAACAGTAATAACACCTGACATCGAATACCTACTAAGGGAGGCCCGTAAGACGGAGTTTACAGTCAAACACCTGAGAGCCGTTAAGCACGGTGACCTTCATACTAGCATAGCCGTCCTAGAGAAACTCACCCATACCACGTACTCATAGGGCCCTCCGTAGCACTATGGTGATAGGAGGCTGTCAGGGTAAACAATGAATCTAAGTATCCCCAGTTACCTGCAGGCGTTGAGGTGGCACACCCACCGGTGGTAAGCGCTACGGTGGGGGTTGTGGAGAACCAGCCTATAGACGGGGGCTCTGCGTCTTTAGAGCTGGATCGGAGCCCATGTGGCTCGGGTGGAGCATGCAAACCCACACCAAGATCCAACCCGCTAAGGGAGTTACCGTTAGGGGGGCGCACCCTTGGTATATCATGTTAGTGTTAAGGTAGGGGAGGTGAAGTACAATAGCTTAGGGAGTGGAGGTATTTAAGGCGTGGTGGCTTTAAGGGTAGAGGGGTGTCTAGGTGGCTTTAGAGATTAAACCTGAGTGGAAGAAGTTCAGGTATCGTGGTAAGACTTTAGAGGAGTTGCTTAAAATGCAGCCACGAGAGCTAGCTAAACTTCTCCCCGCTAGGCAGAGGAGGAAGATACTTAGAGGTTTCACGCCTGCACAGCAGAAGCTACTAGCTAAGATTAGGAAGATTAGGCATAAGCTCGCTGAAGGGGCTCTAAGCAGCCCCCCCGTCATTAAAACCCATGTAAGAGACATGATAATACTACCTGAGATGGTTGGTTTAACGATCGCGGTTCATAACGGTAAGGAGTTCGTCCCAGTCAAGATAGCCCCCGAGATGATAGGCCACTATCTAGGCGAGTTTGCACCAACATGTAAGGCCGTTAAGCACGGAGAACCCGGGCTTAAGGCTACCAAGAGTAGCCTTCACGTCGGAGGTCAGAAGTGATAGGGTGTAAGCCTGTTGCCGGTGTGGAGCTACTCGCTTAAGCTCAGGGACGAGTCTAAGATAGCGAAGGCTATGATGTGGGATGTACCAGTGCACCCTAAGGTGATGAGAGAGGTTTGCAGTGTACTTAAGGGCATGAAGCTATCCGAGGCTAAGGAGTTCCTTAGGAGGGTTATAGAGAAGAAGGAGGCTGTCCCATTCAGGAGATCCCATGGGAAGCAGGCTCATAGGAGGGGTTTAGCGGATAGGTGGGGGTGGCCTGTTGGAAGATACCCTGTCAAGGCAGCCTGGTATCTCTTGAAGCTTCTGGACAACGTTGAGAACAACGCTGAGGTCAAAGGACTGGACTTGGAGAACATAAGGATACTGCATATAGCCTCTCATAAGGGTATGACGCTTAAGAGGTGGATGCCAAGAGCCTTCGGTAGGGCTACCCCCAGGTTTAGGGTTACAAGCCATGTTGAGGTTATAGTTGTTGAAGGTGAGGCCTCGTGACGAAGATTAAGAAGTACTTCCTGGGACAAGCTTTACTGAAGGCTAAGATAGACGAGTACCTAGCTCAGAACTTCTACGAAGCAGGTTACGCTGACGTACATGTGGTTAAAACAGGTTTAGGGACTAGGGCGCACATCTACGCTGAGAGACCAGCTCTCATAATAGGAAGAGGGGGCTCCACCATTAGGGAGCTACAGAGGATAATGGTTAAGGTATTCAACCTAGAGAGCCCACAGATAACCGTAAGCCAGCCGGAGCTACCAGAGCTTAACGCTAGAGTTCAGGCCTTCAGGATAGCTAGGTTGATAGAGAGAGGTTTCCACTTCAGACGTGTAGCTTTCACCGTACTAAGGAGGATAATGGCTAACGGAGCCCAGGGGGTTGAGATAACCATAAGCGGAAAGCTTGTAGCTGAGAGAGCGAGGTTTGAGAAGTACAAGGAGGGTAAGGTTTACAAGGCCGGGCATGTTGTTGAAGAGCTTGTGGATAGAGCTGTAGCCTACGCCAGACTACCAAAGGGTGTGATTGGGGTTGAGGTCATAATAGCCAAGCCGGGTACGCCTCCAGATCACATAGCTATAAAGGAGCCTAGTGAGGTTAAAGAGGTTATAGCCAAGATCAGGGAGGAGGTGGAGAGTAAGAAGATGGAGACGGCTAGGCTAGAAGAGATAGAGGCTTTACTAGAGGAGGAAGAGGAGGAGATAGAGCTGGGAGAGGAGGAGGTGGAGGAGGTTGCCTCCAAAGCATAAGATTAGGGCAGAGGACATAAGGGCTATGAGGCTAGAGGATAGGTTAAAGTTACTTAAGGAGATGAGGGTGGAGTTGATAACGTTAAGGTACAAGGCATCAGTAGGGACTCTAACGAACCCGGGTAGGCTTAGAGAGCTTAGAAGGAACATCGCTAGGACACTGACTGTGATGAGGGAGGAGGAGCTTAGAGGGGCTAGAGGTGAGGCTAAGCAAGGATAACATTTTATGCCACGAGCTCCTAGGCTTGAAGGTCAGGGTGTTAAACCACCTAGACCCAAGCCTGGATGGCGTTGAGGGCGTGGTAGTCTGGGAGACAACGAGATCACTTAAGGTGGATAAGGGGGGTAGGGTTGTAACCATACTTAAGCCTGGATCCCTACTCCTAGTAGAGATACCTGGGCTTGGATGGGTTAGGGTAAGGGGTGACGATATATTGGGTAGCCCCCCTGAGAGGGCTAAGAGGATGGTTAGGGGTGAGAGGTGTAATGCCAGCGTTTAAACGTGTTAAGAACCTAAAGATCCCAGGGGTGGAGCCACCCAAGGAGATATGCGGTGATCCAAACTGCCCCTGGCATGGGAGCCTAAGGGTTAGGGGTGTTATACTGGAAGGCTCTGTTGTTAAAGCTAACTCTAAGAGGATGGTCGTCGTGAGCCACGAGTACCTACACTATGACGAGAAGTATGGGAGGTATGAGAGGAGGCGTAAGAAGATACACGCACACCTACCCGACTGCATTAAGGCTATCCCAGGCCAGAGGGTTGTAATTGGAGAGTGTAGACCCCTATCTAAAACTGTTAGGTTCGTAGTCCTGGGGGTGAAGGGTGGTGGCTAAGAGGAAGTACTTACTCACATCCGCGAGGCCCAAGGTCAACGCTGGTCTACAGGTTGGAAGCTATGTTAACGTAGCTGATAATAGTGGTGCTAAAGAGATAATGATAATCAACGTGCCACTCATAAAGACTAGGCTTAGAAGGCTACCCTTCGCAGGCGTAGGGGATCTAGTTGTAGCCTCTGTTAAAAAGGGGACGCCCCAGATGAGGAGGCAGATAGTCTACGCTGTCATAGTAAGGCAGAGGAGGCCTTTCAGAAGACCTGATGGAACGTGGGTTTCATTCGAGGATAACGCTGCAGTACTAGTGAACCCCGATGGGACGCCTCGGGGTAGCGAGATCAGAGGACCCATAGCTAGGGAGGCTGCCGAGAGGTGGCCTAAAGTGGCTAAGCTAGCTACAATGATAGTCTAAGGTGGTGGAAGGTGGCTAGGCTAACCGAGAGCAAGCAACCTAGGAAGCAGAGGCTCGCTCTACTACAGGCCCCCCTGCATGTTAGACAGAAGCTTATGACCGCTCCTCTAAGCGAGGAGCTTAGAGAGAAGTACGGGGTTAAAAGGCTCCCGGTTAGGAAGGGTGACAAGGTTAGGATTGTAAGAGGTGATTTTAAAGGCCACGAGGGGACGGTTGTCAAGGTTGATTTAAGGAGGTTAAGGGTATACGTTGACGGGGTTACGGTGAAGAGGCAGGATGGAACACCTAGGTTCGTCCCAATACACCCATCTAAGGTCGTCATCGTAGCCTTGGATCTTAAGGATAAGTGGAGGAGGGCTATCATAGAGAGGAGGAGTGGCGTAAAGGTGGAGGAGGAGAGGAAGGCTGAAACTAGTGAAGGTAAGGCTGGGGCTGAGAGTGGGGGTGGTGTAAGTGGCTAGGATGGGGGGTAGAAGGCATTTAAAGGCGTTGGCTGCACCAGCCTTCTGGCCTATACTTAGGAAGGAGTACAAGTGGACTGTTAAACCGAGACCAGGACCCCACCCCATGGAGAGGAGCCTTCCACTACTACTGATAGTAAGAGATGTTCTAGGCTATGCTAAGACAGCGAGGGAAGCTAGGAAGCTAATAGCTGAAGGTAGTTTCAAGATCGACGGCATCGTGAGGAGAGATTACAAGTTCCCGGTGAGCTTCATGGACGTCATAGAGGTTGTTAAGACGGGGGAGCTATACAGGTTCCTACCATACCCCGTTAAGTTCTTCAAGCTGGAGCCGATACCGAGGGAGGAGGCAACCATTAAGCCATTGAGGATTGAGAATAAGGCGACTGTAAAGGGCGGCCATATACAGCTGAACCTCTATGATGGTAGGAATGTGCTTGTAAAGGTTAAGGATCCTAGGAATCCTGTAGAGGATGTCTACGATGTAGGTGGCACGTTGATCGTAACAATCCCGAGTATGGAGATTAAAGGCTACATAAGCTTTGATATAGGTAGGATTGCCTTAGTAGCTGGAGGTAAGGCTGTGGGCAGGGTTGGGAGGATTAAGTCTATAACATGGGGTTGGAGGAAGGAGACCACAGTTGTCACACTTGAAGATCCTAGGGGTAGCCTGTTCCAGACCAGTTTAAACTACATCTACATCATAGGGGTTGACAAGCCTATCATAAAGCTACCTGAGGGTGCTTGGCCATGAGCTCCCCGGTGCTAACACCTGAGGTTGCTGAGAGAATCCTCGAGGAGTGGAAGAGACAGCCTATGAGGAAGCCTAGGATAGTGAAGGTTACCCTGAACATAGGGGTTGGAAGTAGTGGGGAGAGGCTGGCTAAGGCCTCCAAGGTCTTAGAGCAGATAACAGGGCAGAAGCCCGTGCCTAGGAGGGCTAAGAAGACCATAAGAGACTTCGGGATCAAGAGGGGGGAGAACATAGGTGTCATCGTAACACTTAGGAAGGAGAAAGCTCTATCAGTCCTAAAAAGGCTACTCGAGGTCGTAGGCTACAGGCTTAAGGCTTCGAGCATAGACGACCATGGTAACGTGTGCTTCGGCATACAAGAGCACATACAAATACCGGGGATTAGGTACGACCCGGAGATAGGGATATTCGGGTTGGACGTCTGCATAACGATAGCGAGACCTGGCATGAGGGTAGCACTTAGGAGGAGAGCTAGAGCTAGGATACCTAGAAGGCATAGGGTTACAAGGGAGGAGACGATGGTCTTATTAAGCCAGCTCCTAGGAGTAACATTCATATAGGGGGTGCTGGAGGCTGGCTAAATTCAAACCACCAAACGCTAGGAAAACGGGTAGGGGGGCACAGAAATGCCAGAGGTGTGGGACGAGAGATGCTGTCATACAAAAATACAACCTCTACCTGTGCAGGCAGTGCTTCAGAGAGGTAGCGTACACACTAGGCTTCAGGAAGTACATGTAGAGGTGGGAGCATGGTAATGCTAGACACACTGGCAAACGCACTAGCAACAATAAAGAACTGTGAAATGAGGGGTAAGAGGGAGGCTATAATAATGCCGGCGTCAAAGCTAATAGCAGAAGTACTCAAAGTAATCCAGAAAGAAGGCTACATAGGGGAGTTCGAGTACATAGACGACGGAAGGTGGGGTAAATTCAGGGTACAGCTACTAGGGAGGATAAACAACATAGGCGTAATAAAGCCAAGAACATCGATAACATACAGAGAACTAGTAAAACTACCAGAACACCTCAGAAAACACCTAGCAAGCAGGGACATAGGAATACTGATACTATCAACAAACCAAGGAGTAATGTCGCACAGAGAAGCCATAAAGAGGAGGATAGGAGGCATACTACTAGCATACGTCTACTGAGACAAAGGTAATAAACAATACCCCCCGCAAACCCACCCTAACCCCTTAAAAACCCTACAAGACAAACCTATACAAACGGCGGGTGCCCCCAAAGCACCCGCGCGGGTACAACGCCTCCAACCCGGAGGCGTGTTTGAATTGAGTTAGGTTTATATGGAGAAGCATATAAACCGTGAACCCCAAAGGGGTCCGAACCCCAAGGCAACCCCCTTGGGGCGTAGGATCCCTGAGGGGCTTAACGGTTTATATGCTTCTCCATATAAACCTAACTCAATTCAAACACGCCTCCACCGGGCCCGGGGGTTTGGAGGCGTTGATATTTCCGGAAGTGCTTTGGGGGCACCCGCCACCTACATTCTAGTTCTCTAGAGTTTCCATGGATGGTGTTCTAGCTGTTCTAGCCCCTATAATGTAGGTAAGCTTTTAGGGATTGTTGTAGAGAGTTATTGACTGGCAAGGTGCCTGAGGTGGATTTGATACTACTAGCTGTATTCGTGTTTACAATCTTACTCGTGATAGTTGCACCTTATGAGAAGGCTTTGATAGCACTTTTTGGAGTGATAGTCATGGTCCTGGTCTCTGCTAGCTACACGTTTACCGACGCCTTTAAGTCTGTTGACTGGAACGTTATAATGATCTTGTTTGGTATGTGGATGTTATCAGGTTATCTTTCCAAGTCTGGGCTTCCTCAGTATGTGGTTTTTATTTTATCAAGTAGGGTTCGCTCGTATTCAGCGTTACTATTATCCATAATTTTAGTGGCGGGGTTCATAACGTTATTTGCTGACAATGTTCTTGTGATACTACTTCTTGGAGG
>Ga0080008_137440_pt1 | contig 14823 bp, 2 predicted proteins | sample ConCONMetagenome_FD_69211 | JGI IMG/M metagenome (GOLD analysis project Ga0080008, IMG submission 69211) | Hot spring microbial streamer communities from Conch Spring, Yellowstone National Park, USA - CON_C (SPADES assembly) (version 2) | ecosystem: Environmental > Aquatic > Thermal springs > Hot...
CAACACAAAAAACAAAACCAAAATAACCACAGTCAACAAGCCCCCGTAAGAAACCCACACACGCCGACACAAAAACTTAAAAACCCACAAAAACCAAACACAAGAACCCCCAGCATCTCAAATAGAGAATTGAAAGCACGTAGTCGCGAGACGGCGGCACGACGGCGGCTACGAGTTGTGCATCTCAAATAGAGAATTGAAAGACATCATATCACCGTGACACGTTGAAGCACTTTGGTAGCTCTGCGCATCTCAAATAGAGAATTGAAAGGCCACGATGTATACACGCGCCACATCGCTCGAGCCCTTCGCGGCATCTCAAATAGAGAATTGAAAGTACTACGCCGTCAACAACGCGCGACGCGACAAGTCCACGCCTTGCATCTCAAATAGAGAATTGAAAGTAACCGACGTCGTAGACAGCTACCCCGCCGCGCTTTTCCCCGCATCTCAAATAGAGAATTGAAAGCGCAGACAGACGGCCGGTCGACGGCGCACAACCTAAGCATCTCAAATAGAGAATTGAAAGGAGTAACACCGAGGTGTTTTAGCCGTATGTCGAAATTCGCATCTCAAATAGAGAATTGAAAGAACTGCCGTAGGGCTCTACGTAGCTCAGCGCGGCGACGCCCCGCATCTCAAATAGAGAATTGAAAGCAGGTATGGGGCGACTGGTTTGTGCAACTGATCTCAGAAAAGCATCTCAAATAGAGAATTGAAAGCAATTGGATCCAGGTAGAGGCAGCCACCTTTGTGGCGTATGAGTCCGCATCTCAAATAGAGAATTGAAAGTCGGCAGGGCGATGCCGAGTGAGTAGAGTCTCTCCCTGAGAGCATCTCAAATAGAGAATTGAAAGGGCCGGGAGGCGCCGCCCCGGCCCCCTGCGGGGCCATGCCGTTTGCATCTCAAATAGAGAATTGAAAGATATTATTATTTAGTAGCACTGCGTCGGCGTGCCATGTGTTAGGCGGCATCTCAAATAGAGAATTGAAAGTCAGCGCCTCCAGAGTCAGCTTCAGCCGCTCCTCTGGGGTCGGCTGTTGCGCATCTCAAATAGAGAATTGAAAGTAACTATCGCCAACCACCGCCTTGTTTCTGGGCTTATCTGCATCTCAAATAGAGAATTGAAAGAGGGCCACGAGGGTTAGGCTTCCTGTGCCGTATATAAGCGTGGCATCTCAAATAGAGAATTGAAAGATATGTAGAACCTCGCCCTAGCCAAGGGCTTGCCGCTACACCTGGGCATCTCAAATAGAGAATTGAAAGCCACGGCGACGGTCTGCCCCAGGAGCCACTTCAGAGTTGAGGCATCTCAAATAGAGAATTGAAAGCATCCGCCAAAGCGGCTACTACAGGGTGCGGAACGCGCCGGGCATCTCAAATAGAGAATTGAAAGGGTCGGTGAGGAACTGCCGCCTAGTCATAGTACGTGCTCACTATGGCATCTCAAATAGAGAATTGAAAGTGCAACCCTAGTCGCGAAGGGCTCGAGCGATGTGGCGCGTGGCATCTCAAATAGAGAATTGAAAGCTTTCATCAGAATTCGCCATGCCGCCTGAGGTGGAGGAGGCATCTCAAATAGAGAATTGAAAGCACGCTGTTTCAGGCCGCCGTGCCGCCGCCCCCTAGCGGCGGCATCTCAAATAGAGAATTGAAAGCTTCTGCGGGGGTGCAACCCCCGCCTGGGGGCTTACCTCCGCATCTCAAATAGAGAATTGAAAGATCTCTGGTGACGGCGATTTACTCGGCGGCGTCTGTCGTCGCGCATCTCAAATAGAGAATTGAAAGCAACCATCATGTCAATGCCTGCCTGAGCCATGCTTCCAGCATGACGCATCTCAAATAGAGAATTGAAAGCCTGCATGTTTGAACTTCCTGACATAGACGTCAATCGGCTTCAGCATCTCAAATAGAGAATTGAAAGCACCTGCCGTCCACTCAGCCGGGGCATTGTTTTCACCAGCTAGGCTCAGCATCTCAAATAGAGAATTGAAAGCTATGACTCTGTCCCTCAGCGCCTTTGTCCTGAGGGCCTTGGCTGCATCTCAAATAAAGAATTGAAAGGATACGCCTTTAGGCACAGTATCGGCTCGTTGCATATGGCCCTGCATCTCAAATAGAGAATTGAAAGCAAGATGTTGCGCTTCCCGGCGCTGGGCAGGCAGAGGGAGGTCTTCGGCATCTCAAATAGAGAATTGAAAGTCCCCCTAAACGCGCTACCGCGTCACCACATACGGCTAGACGGCATCTCAAATAGAGAATTGAAAGCGAAACTCAGAAGAAGCCGAAATGATGCTAGAAGCATGGCGCATCTCAAATAGAGAATTGAAAGGAATAGCGCTGGCGCTGTTTGGCATATTGATGACGCTTATGCATCTCAAATAGAGAATTGAAAGCCAACCTGGGGACGCTCATAGCCACCGCACGCGCTCAAGTATGGCATCTCAAATAGAGAATTGAAAGCCTCCTCTACGCGCTCCTGGGCATACTGAGACGCAACTGGCATCTCAAATAGAGAATTGAAAGACGAGTACGGCGCTGTGGTCGTAATTGACCCCCTGGCGGTGGCGCATCTCAAATAGAGAATCGAAAGCTGAGGTCTCAGCCATCTCAACCGAGGCCTCAGCCTCAACCGCATCTCAAATAGAGAATTGAAAGCCCGCGGCATGGCGAAGCGCTCGCCGACAGGGATGAGTCCGGCATCTCAAATAGAGAATTGAAAGTGGCAACTGCCACCGTGGACGGGTCTCCTCGGCAACGTGGCGCATCTCAAATAGAGAATTGAAAGTAATCCTTTCTATCTCCGCCGCTATCTCGGCGGTGCGTCTGTAGCATCTCAAATAGAGAATTGAAAGGGTCTGGAACGCCCTGGTGATGAGCTGGTAGAACGACACGGCATCTCAAATAGAGAATTGAAAGCTTTGAACGCCTTCTTGACGTCCATCCAAGCCTGTTGCCTGGCATCTCAAATAGAGAATTGAAAGGACGTCCCTTCGGCGCTTCAGCGGCTGGCGAACTCCCTCTCGCGCATCTCAAATAGAGAATTGAAAGCGTTACTGTTGCTGACCACCAAAGCGCCAGTCCAACAACAAGGCATCTCAAATAGAGAATTGAAAGTCGGCAGGGCGATGCCGAGTGAGTAGAGTCTCTCCCTGAGAGACGGCATCTCAAATAGAGAATTGAAAGGCGACTGCTTCAACTGACCGCGCTCAACTAGTCTATATGCCTGGGCGCATCTCAAATAGAGAATTGAAAGGGAGCGCTATGTTCACCACGTTGCCGAAGCCGCTGGCGATTGTGTTCGCATCTCAAATAGAGAATTGAAAGCTTTATCACCAGCGTCATGGCCCCATTTCAAGCAGTGACGTGCATCTCAAATAGAGAATTGAAAGGCGGTGGGGCGTCGACCAGGTGTCCCCCGTGCTTATGTTTATCTTGTGCATCTCAAATAGAGAATTGAAAGTTAACGCGTCCATGATGGCGCTCCATGCATGCGTGGACTCGACGGCATCTCAAATAGAGAATTGAAAGGTTTTCAAGACATCCGTTGACGTTCGCCGCATTGGGGCTCAGCAGCATCTCAAATAGAGAATTGAAAGCACCAGCTGAACCTCTGTGCAGGCGGTGCGTATATGTACTGCGCATCTCAAATAGAGAATTGAAAGAAGACGTCTATGTCGCATATGATTCCTGTGGACTACATACTGCATCTCAAATAGAGAATTGAAAGAACCCCGCCTACGTGTTGGTCTGGGGTGGTCTCGCGGCGTTTGCATCTCAAATAGAGAATTGAAAGGCGCCGCTATCTTGAATCCGTGCTGAAGACCACACGCGGCGGGCATCTCAAATAGAGAATTGAAAGCGACTTGGCGCGACAGGGCGATGCCGTACTTCTAGATGAATTTGCATCTCAAATAGAGAATTGAAAGAAGAGGAATATGAGGAGCTGTTACAGCGCTATCCACAGTTGCGGGCATCTCAAATAGAGAATTGAAAGTTTCAGTTCCCGCCCCCCGGTAGCAACGACTTGTTCACCTCGCATCTCAAATAGAGAATTGAAAGCCTGAGGGGTTGAGTTCGCCTGCGTATACGACGGCGGTGGCGGCATCTCAAATAGAGAATTGAAAGCGCGCAGACGCCGTGCGCAGTCTGGGGGGTGGGGGGTGTGAAGCATCTCAAATAGAGAATTGAAAGCAGCACGGCGACCATGAATTCCGCCTCGAGGAAGCGTTGCGGCATCTCAAATAGAGAATTGAAAGTCCTTAGCCGCCCTAAGACCGATGTCGGCTAATTTGTCGATGTTGCGGCATCTCAAATAGAGAATTGAAAGGCTATCATCTGCTACGTCATTAGTAACGGGCGCGAGGTTCAGCATCTCAAATAGAGAATTGAAAGGCGCATACGACTGCCCCCTCCTCCACCTGCACCAGCAGATTGCGCATCTCAAATAGAGAATTGAAAGTTAGACAGCTCCAGGAGGTAGGCGCCGCCGCGCCGCGGCTTCCGCATCTCAAATAGAGAATTGAAAGCGGCTGGACGTTCGACCACACCTGCCGCCGCGTAAAGAGCATCTCAAATAGAGAATTGAAAGCTAGACAAGGTGGAGCTCCTGAGGGCGAGAGAGGAGGAGGCGATGCATCTCAAATAGAGAATTGAAAGCTCATACCCTAATCGACACCTGCCCTATTACGGTCTTGACGGCATCTCAAATAGAGAATTGAAAGAGAAAAAGGCGTGGACAGAGATACCGGTGATGCGCGAGACTGCATCTCAAATAGAGAATTGAAAGTGACGACATCTCTCAGGGCTGGCGGCGGCTCAGATATCCATAAGCATCTCAAATAGAGAATTGAAAGGTCACGCTGTACAGGCGGCACTGGACTGTGACAAACACGGTGAAGCATCTCAAATAGAGAATTGAAAGGCTATGTAGCTACCGGAGCCAAACGGCAACAGGAAGAAGTGGCATCTCAAATAGAGAATTGAAAGTATCTCGTCTACGGGGACGGTAGGCATTGCAAAATCTACAGTGCATCTTAAATAGAGAATTGAAAGCGGCGCCGCGGTGCTTTTTCGCGAGCGCTATTAGATACAGCGCCCTGCATCTCAAATAGAGAATTGAAAGAGTGGAAAACTAAGTGCATGTGTGAGGTACGGCGACCACACCGCATCTCAAATAGAGAATTGAAAGCGTTTGTAGAACTGGTACACCGCCATCTCCGTCTCTGGCTCGAGCATCTCAAATAGAGAATTGAAAGGATCTCTATTATCGTTCCTCCACGGCGTGGCGCTTAAGCCAATTGCATCTCAAATAGAGAATTGAAAGCGTCTGCATATAATCGCCACGATGTGGAGACGCGGCATGTACGCATCTCAAATAGAGAATTGAAAGGCATATCTGTGGCGCCGCATGAAGAACGCCGCCGACGACATGTGCATCTCAAATAGAGAATTGAAAGGCAAGCTGGTTGACGAGCTCTATCACAGCGCTATGGCGAGGACTGGCATCTCAAATAGAGAATTGAAAGGTCCGTCTCCACTCAGCTGCTATAAGCTCGGCGCTCATAGCCGCATCTCAAATAGAGAATTGAAAGGTTTGTCTGCTTCTGCTTCGCCCTGCATGTCCCATCAGTTTGCATCTCAAATAGAGAATTGAAAGTGACCCAGACGCCGCTCCGCGGCTCAACCACGTCCTTAGGCATCTCAAATAGAGAATTGAAAGCTTCGGCGTTGCGCGGCTGCCACCTGCCTCCGAGCTGTCTCTTGCATCTCAAATAGAGAATTGAAAGATAAACCCCAACACAGTCTCGATACGCTTCAGAACCTTATGCATCTCAAATAGAGAATTGAAAGGCTCACTCTAGCCTTCCTGAGGAGGACGTAAAACGCGGCGCGGGCATCTCAAATAGAGAATTGAAAGCTTGATAAAAGACGCGCTGAAGCGTGTTCTTGAGCGTATGCGGTGGCATCTCAAATAGAGAATTGAAAGTAACTACGTAGTACGATGTCCACTTCAGTCAGTTTGAATAGCGGCCGCATCTCAAATAGAGAATTGAAAGTAACTGCTGTGTTGCGTCCACCGCCTCACCTGTTCAATTGATGCATCTCAAATAGAGAATTGAAAGTCCGTCGGCATAGCGCGTGTGATAAAACGCGTCATGTGCAAAAGCATCTCAAATAGAGAATTGAAAGCATGCGCCACTATGGTGCCGTATTAGATGGCGCAACAATTATGAGCATCTCAAATAGAGAATTGAAAGCGTGCGCTATTCACATTGTCTCAGCCGAATCCTGCATCGGTGGCATCTCAAATAGAGAATTGAAAGATGACTACGACAAGCACAGCATAGTATGCGACTCAGGCGCATGCATCTCAAATAGAGAATTGAAAGCTGCGTCCAGACCGCCAAGTCGCTTATGCTGACAGGCAGGCATCTCAAATAGAGAATTGAAAGTGGCGGCAGGGGTTATGACTCGGCAACAATACGGGGTCCCGCATCTCAAATAGAGAATTGAAAGACGTCAACACGATGCTGACAGCGGCATACGCGGAGTTCCAGCACTGCATCTCAAATAGAGAATTGAAAGCCCCTCGCTACGGCCTTCGCCAAGCGCTCAAACGTCTTGGCATCTCAAATAGAGAATTGAAAGTGACCTCGAGGTTGTCAACCCCTGTCTGACTCAGCACGAGCATCTCAAATAGAGAATTGAAAGTGCCAGACAGGGTTTCCGCCATAATCGCCCCCGACCTGCGCATCTCAAATAGAGAATTGAAAGGTGTATATTTGGCGTGATCATGCATATCATCTTCTTGACTGCGGGCATCTCAAATAGAGAATTGAAAGTCTACGACGTGTTGGACGGCTTTGCGTTCCTCGTGCATGCTAGCATCTCAAATAGAGAATTGAAAGAAACGCGAGGGCACGTCATGTCACCTCCTCGGGCTTCAAGTCGCATCTCAAATAGAGAATTGAAAGATGACAGAAGAAGTAGCCAGGAGCGAAAGGTTAGAAAAGATAGCATCTCAAATAGAGAATTGAAAGGGCGAAACGGAGGAGAACATCAGGCGCGCCCTCGACTTGGCGCGCATCTCAAATAGAGAATTGAAAGTAACCTCATAGACGACACCGCGATACTCAATCTTATCGGAAACCAGCATCTCAAATAGAGAATTGAAAGTCTCGAGGAGGTCGCTGTGGATGTCTGGCGCCACTACGGCGGCATCTCAAATAGAGAATTGAAAGGTATATGTGTGGAACGCGTGCCGTCCGCATCGACATCCCTAAGCATCTCAAATAGAGAATTGAAAGTTCTCCTTACAGTCGGTCTCTTTACCCTCCTCCCGAGTCTTCTTGCATCTCAAATAGAGAATTGAAAGCCTAAGCCCACCGACTTACTTCACGGCCTTGTGGCGGTACCGGCATCTCAAATAGAGAATTGAAAGTTTATTCATCGGCCAGCTACTAGTCTATAGAGATTTGCATCTCAAATAGAGAATTGAAAGAGCGGCGGCTGGCCACTTCTCCCCCCACGCCGTCTTCCACGCGCATCTCAAATAGAGAATTGAAAGCACAACGCAAGTGCGTACATATTCTCGGCACATGTCTTCTTTGCATCTCAAATAGAGAATTGAAAGAAACGCGATTATCAGCGTCCTCAGCGGGGGCAAATCGAGACGCATCTCAAATAGAGAATTGAAAGGGTAGCTCCCAGTGTATATGTCAGAACCCAATGCCGCTTAGGGATCTGCGCATCTCAAATAGAGAATTGAAAGTTTTATTGACATGCATTTATGTCGGGGTATGGGCGATGAGCATCTCAAATAGAGAATTGAAAGTTGTTTCCATACATCTCTCTAATCAACTTCTCTGCAAGCTTATGGCATCTCAAATAGAGAATTGAAAGCCATTACAGCCGCGGCGTACCTCACGGGCCGCAAGCCGCCTGAGGCATCTCAAATAGAGAATTGAAAGCATTGGCAACGGCGAGCTCCTCATATCTGCTGGGGTACTTCTGCATCTCAAATAGAGAATTGAAAGCGCGTCGACGTCTGTCGAGTTTCTGTATGTGCCGTAGTGCACGGGGCATCTCAAATAGAGAATTGAAAGGCCCATGGGCCGCGGCGCGCTTAGATACGCAATGCCGCGGGGCATCTCAAATAGAGAATTGAAAGGTAGAGTCGCTCCATGGCGTTTCGATATGCATCGAGGTTTAGGTGCATCTCAAATAGAGAATTGAAAGCACTTTTCATAACGGCTTTCCTCGACGCGGCGTCTACGTGCATCTCAAATAGAGAATTGAAAGCTTCTGTCTAACCTGGACCCTAAGAAATTCAACAAGCTCCTGCATCTCAAATAGAGAATTGAAAGCTTTGACGTCCAGGCAGTTATCTACTTCGCCGACGGACGCGTGGCGCATCTCAAATAGAGAATTGAAAGCTGTAAGCCACGCAACACTGCGCCACCTCTCCAGCTTCAATGCAATGCATCTCAAATAGAGAATTGAAAGTGACGCGGCGACACGAGGGGCGGTCGTAAGTCCAGCCCCTGCATCTCAAATAGAGAATTGAAAGATAATCTATATGGCTCTTCGTAGTAGATGCGGTGGTAATTAGCATCTCAAATAGAGAATTGAAAGCAAGTATTCACCTGGCAGTTCATCTTCACGTACTTCATCCAGCATCTCAAATAGAGAATTGAAAGAGCCACGAGGATAATACTTCTGCTAATTAGCAGAAAAGAGTGCATCTCAAATAGAGAATTGAAAGGTCGTCAAAATCACGCGTGGCGAGAATAACGTATATGTGTGGTACGCATCTCAAATAGAGAATTGAAAGGGCAACAGAACCCCGCCGAAAAAGCCGACAGGAGACATAGCAAGCATCTCAAATAGAGAATTGAAAGTCTGGTGACTTCCGTTGGAGACTCACCGCGACAGGTAGGTCTGCATCTCAAATAGAGAATTGAAAGTGCCAGCTCATTACGCTATCTCTCCGTGCGCCACTGCGTCGCGGGCATCTCAAATAGAGAATTGAAAGGTGCTGGAGGTCTATGCCACGGCGCGCGACGTGTGCACCAGAAGCGCATCTCAAATAGAGAATTGAAAGGTCTGCAGGGGCGTGGGGGCTGTCCGCTGGGTTGTGCGTTGTGTGCATCTCAAATAGAGAATTGAAAGCTTTTAAGGCGCATATGCGCTCGAGCTCCTTACGGATGCGGCATCTCAAATAGAGAATTGAAAGACGCTGAGAACCCGCCCCAGTCATAGACCACGACGCCTAGGCATCTCAAATAGAGAATTGAAAGATGATAACATGTCGCAGGAAGCAGTAGCACAACCTAGAACAGCATCTCAAATAGAGAATTGAAAGCCACATGTAGCGCAACCGCCAGGACCGCGGCGCTGATAAAAGGCATCTCAAATAGAGAATTGAAAGTAGTGACGTACCGATGCGGCGCTGGCGCATGTGCCGTCTTGGCATCTCAAATAGAGAATTGAAAGCATACTGATCATCATATTCGCCGCTGTCGCATTCCTGTTGCCGGCATCTCAAATAGAGAATTGAAAGCGACCAGTCGAGGCGGCTTAGGCGTCGAAAACCTCGACTAGCATCTCAAATAGAGAATTGAAAGAACCCCACCACAGTCATGCCGGCGGTGACGTCGCTGTCCGCATCTCAAATAGAGAATTGAAAGCATATGAAAATGAAAACTGCGTTGATAATATTCGGGGTGGTGCATCTCAAATAGAGAATTGAAAGCATCGGGCAGATAGTCATAGCGCTAATTGCGTTGATGGCCGCATCTCAAATAGAGAATTGAAAGTCATATGGCCTCACAAGGCGGCCGATTCTCTGCAAGGTGCGGGTGCATCTCAAATAGAGAATTGAAAGATTATGCTGAGCATCAGCCACACGTCGAAGGGGGACATACCGACTATGGCATCTCAAATAGAGAATTGAAAGTGGCAATAACGCGGTACGGAAGCAAAATCACGATAGCGGCATCTCAAATAGAGAATTGAAAGGCTGACATGGCCGCGCCTTGCGGCAGAGACGAGCCGTGCAGATCCGCATCTCAAATAGAGAATTGAAAGATGATCTTTGCCAGCTTGTCTAGGTCGGCGGAGTTCGTCTGCATCTCAAATAGAGAATTGAAAGGTTTTCTGCCGTACTGGAGTATCGTCAAGAGTCCTGTCTGTCAGAGCATCTCAAATAGAGAATTGAAAGCAGACACGTAGTACCTAGCGCCGTCTGCCCACCACACGCTGAGGAGGCATCTCAAATAGAGAATTGAAAGCTTCAGCAAGCTACCCACAGGCAACTCGCTTATGGTTTGAAACTGCGCATCTCAAATAGAGAATTGAAAGGCTCCGCCGACTTCGCCGCCTACTACACCGCCGGGCGCCGCATCTCAAATAGAGAATTGAAAGGGCCTTAATGGGCGAGCCGCCCCCCGCGCCTCCACTCCTCCCGCATCTCAAATAGAGAATTGAAAGTTTTCGCTGTACGTTATCGACGCCGTGTTGCCGTCTCTGCTCCGCATCTCAAATAGAGAATTGAAAGGCCCCCCGACCCCCAGCATCTCAAACAGAGTATTGAGCATCTCGAATAGAGAATTGAAAGTGCAGAAACTCGCTCTTCGCCACCGAACTTGCCTCAGGCGACAGAGCATCTCAAATAGAGAATTGAAAGTGGGGCCAGGAATTCCTCGTTCAGCCGCAACCGTCGCAGCATCTCAAATAGAGAATTGAAAGCAGACGCTTTTTGAAACAACAACAGCGCCGTCCGCCCAGTCGCATCTCAAATAGAGAATTGAAAGAGTCGACGCGAGTGTGCGTCGATGCTAAAAGAGAACTGTATGCATCTCAAATAGAGAATTGAAAGAAGGTTACGGCGGAAGAGACTCACATCACCGCCGGCACGCAGTACGCATCTCAAATAGAGAATTGAAAGAAGAAGAAGGCGAAGACGAAGACGCCTCCGACGTCGTCGCATCTCAAATAGAGAATTGAAAGACGTCGGCCTCACGCGCTTGACGAACTGGATATACGCAACGGGCATCTCAAATAGAGAATTGAAAGACTTCAAAGGCGCCGTAGTGTACGGCTCAGTCTCAGGTCTCTTGCATCTCAAATAGAGAATTGAAAGCTTCGACTGTACCGAAGTCAACCCCGCCGCCTACACCGCCGCATCTCAAATAGAGAATTGAAAGAGAAACAGCTTGAGCAATACGTTGCGCAAGCTAAGGCAAAGGGCATCTCAAATAGAGAATTGAAAGACAATCCATGTACCGCTGGTAGTGAAGTACCGCCATATCGGCTGCATCTCAAATAGAGAATTGAAAGTGCATAAGTCTGTGGCGCGGTTTCTCGGCGCTTCCGTACGCGCATCTCAAATAGAGAATTGAAAGACTGATCGGTCACCACCGTGGAGCCCGGCGCCTTCAGGGGGGCATCTCAAATAGAGAATTGAAAGTCGATTACAGACTTCGGTGCCTACGCCGAGCACCTTGGGGGGCGCATCTCAAATAGAGAATTGAAAGTTCGAACGCCAGCTCCTCGCTCCTTGTAGTCACCGAATACAGGCATCTCAAATAGAGAATTGAAAGCGGTAAGCTGGCAAGGTTTGCAAAGTACGGCGCCGGCCTCGGCGCGCATCTCAAATAGAGAATTGAAAGAGTGTGGGCTGTTGCAGTCACTGAGCACAGCGTAAGAGTTCTGTGCATCTCAAATAGAGAATTGAAAGGCCAAAAAAACACTCCACATACACAACACCGAAATACTTGAGCATCTCAAATAGAGAATTGAAAGGTCCCACCACCCTGGCGTATTCCAACAGCTCTTTATATGGCATCTCAAATAGAGAATTGAAAGGAGTTATGCGCGTTGCGTCGGCAACCTACACGGTGGCGGTTCTGCATCTCAAATAGAGAATTGAAAGTTGACCTCCACCTCGTCTACAGACACCACCGTCTGCACCTTTGTGCATCTCAAATAGAGAATTGAAAGTCTGGTGACTTCCGTTGGAGACTCGCCGCGACAAGCAGGTCTCACGCATCTCAAATAGAGAATTGAAAGCGTCGAACTGCGCGCGGGACGCGGGGTCGAGTCTCTGTCTGATGCATCTCAAATAGAGAATTGAAAGCGCAGGAATCGTTGGCCGGATGTGGACAGACCCCGTCTCATGGTGAGCATCTCAAATAGAGAATTGAAAGCGCATTCCACAAGCGCTTTGCGTATGCACATATACGCCGCGGGCATCTCAAATAGAGAATTGAAAGAGCGGTTTAGAGAACTCAGGCAGAGGCTGGCAGATGAGGCCCTGCCGCATCTCAAATAGAGAATTGAAAGCCTATGTCCACCTAGTGGTTAAGCTGGCGCTTGAGGTTCGCATCTCAAATAGAGAATTGAAAGTACTCTGCATTAGCCGCCGTGTGGGGTGTCGGGGGCTCTAGCGCATCTCAAATAGAGAATTGAAAGCTGAGGCTGAGGCGGATAATACTCCACCTCGTAAGCAGAGAGCATCTCAAATAGAGAATTGAAAGACAAGCTTCATCACCGGCCGCGCTGGGGTGAGTCCTCAGCCTCAACAGGCATCTCAAATAGAGAATTGAAAGCCGCGTTGCCGCCCACCGCCCGGGCCTTGGTCTTGGCGTAGAGCATCTCAAATAGAGAATTGAAAGGTGACTTGGGCGACTTGGGCGGGGTCAGCAGGAGGAGACGGCGGCATCTCAAACAGAGAATTAAAAGGGGCATGCTCTACTCAACCTCCGGCTCCTTCACAGTGAAGTCTAGCATCTCAAGATAGAGAATTGAAACGCGACTTACAGCTCCTGCTAACGGCATGGTGTCGGTGTACGGGGGTCAGTAGAGCCGCGTGGTGGAGGGCCCTCGGGCTATGTTTCGCTGGATCGGCCGCGGGCGGTGCGTCTGTGGTAGCCGGCCAGCACGTCGGCTAGCTGGATCCCGGGGACCTTGTGGGATGGCCTAGATATGGTGCGTGGGAAGGCGCGCGGGTTGACCAGCCCGTCGTCTACCACGTAGAGGTGGGCCCTGAGCCTCCTCATGAGGGACCAGAGGGCCTCGGCCAGGCTCGCCTGTCCGCGGTAGTGCAGAGAGACCCAGGCCGTTTCGAACAGTTTCTCGAGCTCTTCGGCCGCGGCGGCGCCGCCCCTCCTCCAGAGCTCCCTCCACTTCAGCTCGCCCGCTATGCCGTAGCGCCTCCTGAGTGCATCTACGTAGTCGCCGAACGCGTAGACGTAGCTGGCGGGGCCCTCGTATACGATGCCGGCCAAGACGACGCAGTTACAGACGGCGGTCTGTCCCGAGCCGTCTATAAACGCCATGCGCCTCGTCACGCCGCCCGCCGTGGAAAGACTTTTAAACATATACGCCATGAAAAGAGAGATGTGGGCGGGGATGCGGCCCCGCGAGGGGCAGAAGCACCGCCTGAATTGAGTGGGGGCGGGGATGCGGCCCCGCGAGGGGCAGAAGCACCGCCTGAATTGAGTGGGGGCGGGGATGCGGCCCCGCGAGGGGCAGAAGCACCGCCTGAGCGGAAGAGCTGATATATCCTAGCTCCGTCCGTCTGCTCGACATCTCGGCGTTTGATTTGCCGAGCTCTGCGCAAGCCACATTTACATCGTAAGTTCGAGGGTCTACAAGCGGTCTCTGGTTTTGGGAGTCGACAAAGGCGCATCACCTGGCGTGCGCAGAGCGGACGCCGTACTCAAGCCTCTCCCGGGCGAGCTCTCCACGTAGGTGGCCAAGGCGTTTCTCGGACGGCTTGTGGATTTCGGCGGGCCTCCGCATGAGCTGATGGCGACCGGAGACGACCACCTGGGCCCGCGACATAAGCAACTCCCGCCCTTTCCTACAGCCTCACTCAAAGACGTACAGAGCACCGAAGGCTTGGCGGCCCTCGGGGTGTCGGGGGCCGAGAGAGGCGCCCAGCGGCCGCAATGACTGAAGCCGGCGCCGCGCCTCACCGCGCACAGCTAGGCAGGTTTTCCTCCATAGCTACGCGCATCGTCTTTATCTAGGAATGGGCGCAACCCACACGGAGGTGGGCCGCGTCACGGCTTAGGCCGCATTACGTGATCCCCGTGGCGTTGGCGATCACCGCGTCAGGGTTTCTGTCGTGAATAAACGGCGTTATTACGCAGAAGGCGTCGACCCCATAAAACGTGATTAGATGCATCATCATAGAGAATTGTGTGTCGGATTGGTGTTTGAATTGGGTTGAAGTGTTTGTTTTGTTATATGGTTTCTATTGTTGTGGGCGTTGTGGCGCACCATTTGCGGTACCAGCATCCGGGGCATTTGTTGGGGTGTGGGCGTGGTTGTGGGGTGTGGCCTGTGTATATTTGGCGTATTTTGTCGGCGGTGTAGAGGACTAGGGTTTTGAGGTCTTGGGTGAGGGGTATCTCGGCGGTGTCGCCGGTTTCGGCGTAGTAGATGTAGCCTCTCTGGACTGCCTTGCCGTAGTGGGCTTGGGCGGCGAGCATGTAGGCGCCTAGCTGGGCTTTGTGGGGGGTTGGGACGCGGCGGGGTTTGGCGGTGGTTTTTACTTCCAGCGGGGCTGGTCTGCCGTCTATGATGAGGACTGCGTCTATGACGCCGTAGAAGCCCGCCCCTCTGAGCTGGACTGAATGCTCCACGGCCTCTGCGCCGAGGGCCTTCGCCACAGCTTCGACGGCCTCTTTCTGTGTTTCTTTGCCTTTTTTCATCCTCTCGGTGGGGGGCTCGGCGAGGCCTGCTATTATGTAGTAGGCGGCGGCTGGGCAGTAGAGGTACTGCCGTATCAGCGAGGGGTTAATGCAGGG
>Ga0080008_141764_pt1 | contig 14813 bp, 17 predicted proteins | sample ConCONMetagenome_FD_69211 | JGI IMG/M metagenome (GOLD analysis project Ga0080008, IMG submission 69211) | Hot spring microbial streamer communities from Conch Spring, Yellowstone National Park, USA - CON_C (SPADES assembly) (version 2) | ecosystem: Environmental > Aquatic > Thermal springs > Hot...
TACTCAGGATGCCTCCTATAGATAAACCTGTTAGCAGTATGACAAACCATTATAATCAAGTTCAACCCTCTCCTCCTAGCCAGCAACCTCAACTCCTCAAGGTCGAGAAGAGCATTAGGATGCCTAGGGTAAACCTTGCTATCCCTATAGAAGACTCTACCCCAGGGATCCCTAGCAAACACGATCAAAGTATTAGCATGAGCCCTTAAAGCCATTTCAACAATAGACCAAGCATTAATCCTATCAGCGTAAAAACCATACGGATCCTCAATGTTAAACTGTATAACCCTATAAAACCGTCCCCTCCGGGAACTCAAGCTTAAACAGACCTCAGCTTATGGTATATAACACTTGGAACTTAAAAGAGTTCATAACATGGTGAGACTAAGCAAAAACTGTTAAGACCAAGTATAGAGTACATTATCCTCTGAAGTTCTTTTAAACGGAAGTGAAGGGGAAAGGCTTAAACCCCCGGCCCTGAACTGCGACGTCTTGCAATCACATAGAAAAGTATTCCAAAGAGTTGTCGGTGGTTGGTGTGAAGCGCAAAGTCGAGCTATTAAGTCTTAGCTTCTAACGTTAGTCGTGGTGTTAGGTTTTATGGCGTTCCTCTATAGGGGGTCTCTGGAGGATCCTGGTGGTAGGTTGAGGGAGCTCCTTAGGTGGAGGGATGTCATTGTCGCTCCTGGAGTTTACGGGCCTGTGTTCGCTCTTCTCGCTGAGAGGATGGGTTTCGAGGCTTTGTACCTGTCTGGGGCTGCTTTAACAGGCTTCCTGGCTATGCCTGATATCGGTTTGATCACCCTGTCTGAGCTGGCCACCATGACCAGGTATATTACTAGGGTTGTTGGGATACCGCTTATAGTAGATGCTGATACTGGTTTCGGTGAAGCTATTAACGTTGCTAGGACCGTTAGAGAGCTTGAGGATGCGGGGGCTGCAGCCGTCCAGATAGAGGATCAGGTTATGCCTAAGAAGTGCGGTCACCTACCGGGTAAGAGTGTTATCCCAGCTGTGGATATGATGAAGAAGATCAGAGCTGCCGTTGACGCTAGGAGGAGGGACACCCTCATAATAGCTCGTACTGATGCTAGGGATGTTGAGGGCCTCGAAGGGGCTATTGAGAGGGCCCAACTCTACGTAGAGGCTGGAGCCGACATCATATTCCCTGAGGCTCTCAGGAGCCTGGAGGAGTTTAGGGAGTTTGCTAGGAGGGTTAAAGCACCGCTTCTAGCCAACATGACGGAGTTCGGCAGGACACCATATATAACCGTAGAGGAGTTTAAGGAGGCTGGGTACAAGATAGTTATATTCCCTGCAACCCTACTCAGGATATCCTTGGGGGTTGCTAGGCAAGCCCTAGAGGTGTTGAAGAGAGAAGGTACTCAGAGGAGCCTGCTAGACATGATGATGACGAGGGATGAGTTCTACGAGCTGATAGGCTACCGGGAGTACGAGGAGAGGGATTCAAGGGTATCAGCGTACGTGGATGAACTATATAAAACAATAGGTTTTAAGAATAGACGGGGTTAGATAGGGTGAGGTGGAGAGGGGTGGGTGGAAGGCAGAAGACAACACTTTTCATGGGCTTGGAGAAGGGTGTAAAGGAGGAGGCTAAGGAGTCTAAGGCTTCTAAGGAGAAGAAGCAGGCTAAGGGCAAGAAGTGATGCAATGCTATACATGGCCCCCGCCTAGGAGGCCTAGGAGGTTAGCGGTAGCGATACCCGGTAGTGTGCTGGCAACAGAGGATACCCTAGAGCTTAAGACTATAAAAGCTGGCATTATAGGTAGGATCCTCTCAGTACATAGGGTCGACGAGGTAACATTGTACAGTGATCATGAGACGAAGGGTAGGGATTTGAGGTTACTAAAACTACTACTAGAGTACATGGTGACACCACCTCATTTGAAGAAAAAAGTCTACCCTATAATGGAGGAGCTTAGAGCATCAGGGCTCCTACCACCACTAAGAACATGTAATCACGAGATCCCAGAGGAGTTAAAGCCAGGTGATAGGATAGACTCCTACATAGAATCATGTGATAACGGGGTGTGTAAAGCGTACCTCGGTAAAGCAGGCTACGGGCTCCTAAGGGGCTCCTACAAGCCTGGTAGTATTGTAACAGTTAGGGTTAGAAGTGTGACAGAGGGGGGCTTCGAGCTCGAGGCTTCTAGCTGGGGTAACCTCTATACGGGGTTCAAGGTCAAGATCATACCAGATTTAGTAGATGCTATAAGAGGTTACAGGAGAAGGGGTTATACGATAATCTTATCCAGTAAGTACGGTGACTGCACCCTACACCACCTAAGGAATCTAGGGAGGACTATAAGGGCGTCCAAGGGAGTGTTAGTCGTATTCGGAGGCCCCTATAGATGCCCCTACGAGTACACGGAGCATAGCGCATACGATGCTATAATCAATACGGTGCCCAACCAGGGGACTCTAACTGTGAGGACTGAGGAGGCCATGATAGCGACGTTAACAACCATAGACGTGGTGGAGAGGATGTGCGGAGACGAGATGGCGTTCTGTTAAGTGTACAATGCTACCCTCATAGGAGTACATGTATTGTAAGCTTTTAAGGGTGGAGTGAAGGCAATAGTAGGCGTGGGGGTTTAAGCCAGTGGGTGCTAGGAAGAAGCATGCACCTAAGAGGGGTAGTTTAGGGTTCTCGCCTAGGAAGAGAGCGTCTAGACTCGTACCTAGGGTTAGATCCTGGCCCCAGGTAACCCTGGGGAGGCCGCTACCCCTAGCATTCCTAGGCTACAAGGTTGGCATGACCCACGTGTACATCATAGATGATATCCCTGGAAGCCCCACCGCTGGTAAGGAGGTCTTCGTACCCGTAACGGTTGTTGAAACCCCACCTCTCTACGTTCTAGCTGTTAGGCTTTACGGCTACGATCCTAACAGAGGTCTATACACCATAGGTGAGGCGTGGGCTCAGCCTCCACCCGAGCTCGAGCTACATAGGAAGATCTCTACCCTAGGTTCTCATAACCTGGAGAGCGAGCTTGAGGAGTTAGAGAAACACCTAGCGAAGGCCGTTGATGTCAGGATTATTGTTGCATCCCAACCAAAGCTAACGGGGGGTTTGAGTAAGAAGAAGCCTGATGTACTAGAGGTTAAGATTGGAGGTGTTAACGATATCAAAATGCTCTACACCTACGCTAGGGAGAAGGTGGGTAAGACCATAGCTGTCGACGAGGTCTTCCAGGTAGGCCAGCCTGTTGACGTGATAGCTGTGACTAGGGGTAAGGGGTTCCAGGGGGTTGTGAAGAGGTGGGGTGTTAAGGAGCTACCTAAGTGGCATAAGCATAGGAAGGGTAGTAGGAGTGGCCCCGGAGCTAGGGGGTCTGCTGCTGGTAGCTGGTGGGAGATCCCGCAGCCGGGCCAGATGGGGTTCCATAGGAGGACTGAGTATAACAAGAGGTTGCTAATAATAGGCAGTGACGGCCTACTCATAACACCAGCTGGAGGCTTCCTACACTATGGTGTTGTTAGAAGCCAGTACGTGGTATTAGCCGGTAGCATACCGGGGCCCGCTAAGAGACCGGTGGTTCTAAGATGGCCTATAAGACCTCCATCATGGTATTTAACACATGGGGCCCTCAAGCCTAAGATCGTCTATGTGAGTTTGGAGAGTAAACAGGGTAACTAGGGGGGTGCTCTCCACATGTACTCAAGCCTACTACTATACCTAAGGGACCCCGTCACTGTACCAGTCTACTCACCTGATGGTAGCCAGCTGGGTGTCGCAACGTTACCGGATATATTCAGGTTCCCTGTTAGGAAGGATTTGATCAGAAGGGTTTTCCTAAGCGAGTTTACAGCACGTCTACAACCTAAGGGTAGGGATCCCCTAGCTGGTAAGAGGACTACGGCTGAAAGCCTGGGTATAGGGTATGGTCTAGCTAGGGTTCCAAGGATTAAGGGTAGTAGGAGGGCTGCCTTCATACACTCAGCTAGAGGTGGTATGGCAGCGTTCCCACCTAGGGTTGAGGCTAGGATATGGGAGAGGGTTAATAGGAAGGAGAGGATACTAGGGACGATTAGCGCTCTCTCAGCTACAGCAGTGCTAGAGCTTGTTAAAGCTAGGGGCCATAGGTTCTCGGCTCCAGCGGTCCCAGTGGTCGTGGACTCAAGCGTCCTTACAGCAGTATCTAAAACTCAGGAGGCGGTGGAGATCCTCAAGAAGCTAGGGTTGTATGAGGATATCGAGAGGGCTAAGGAGCATACCAGGTGGAGGTCTGGTAAGGGTAAGAGGAGGGGGAGGAGGTATAAGGAGCCTAAGAGCATACTATTTATTGTGGAGGACGTCAGCTCGCCCTTCGCTAGAGCTGTTAGAAACCTGCCTGGCGTTGATGTTGTAATGCCAAGTCTTGTTAGCGTACTACACCTAGCACCAGGAGCTCATCCTGGTAGACTGACATTCATAACAACAGGGGCTCTTAAAGGCTTAGAGGAGAGGTTTAGGGTGGGCTTGGAGTGATCGATCCAAGCATAATAATAAGGGTGCACTTCAGCGAGAAAGCCTCCGCTCTAATGGATAAGGAGAACGTGATTACATTGATCGTTGATAGGAGGGCCTCTAAGCACGATATAAAGAGGGTTTTCGAGGACATATTCCAGGTTAAGGTAGTGGAGGTTAGGACTCTGATCACTAGTAGAGGTGAGAAGAAGGCCTACGTGAAGCTAGCTCCAGAGTTTAAGGCGAGAGACGTGGCCACGAGGCTTGGGGTTGTGTAGCTGCTACTCCTCCTCCCCCTTAACCTCCGGTATCCTGGCTTTCCCGTTCTCCAATATATCTATGACCTTCCCCACTATATCTCTTATAGCCTGGGCTGCCTCGGAGTCAGGATACTCCTGTAGGAATATCCTCCCGGTGTCGTTGCACTCCCTAATCCTAGGATCTAGTGGTATAGCTCCTAGGAATGGGATCCCGTACTCTTCTGCTATCTCCCTAGCAGCCCCCCTTCCGAAGATGTACACAACATCTCCGTGAGGGCACCTGTAGTAGCTCATATTCTCTATTATGCCTATAACCGGTGTTCTCATCTTGCTAGCAAACGCTACAGCCCTCTTGACAACCGACTTCGATACATCGCTTGGTATTGTTACAAGTATTATGCCGTTAAGCTTGGGTATAGACTGTACTATTGTGAGGGGCTCATCCCCGGTCCCTGGGGGTAGGTCTATGAGTAGGTAGTCTAGAGGCCCCCAGTTGACGTACGCTAGAAGCTCTCTAATAGCGCTAGCCTTAATAGGCCCCCTCCATATGAGGGCTACATCGTCTCTAGGGACTAGGAGGCCTAGGGATGCTATCTTAACACCAGGTGGTACGGTGATAGGGTCTATTGTCCCATTCATCCTAGCTAGCATCCCGTAGCCTGTGGGGATACCGAACATCTTATGTATGGATGGGCCGTGGAAGTCCGCATCTAGAACCCCCACAGTCCTCCCCTGGAGCGCTAGGGCTGATGCTAGGCTTGATGTTACAAGGGATTTACCTACACCACCCTTACTACTCATAACAACGATCTTATACTTGATCTTCATCATGTTAGCAACAGCCATAGACTGCTGTCTCTGCAACTCCTTCATCCTCTCAGCAACCTCCCTATAACTACCGCCCTGCGTGCCCGAACCCTTCTTGTAATGATCCATCCTAAGACCCTTAGATTCACCGCTCACCCTAAGCCTGCACCCATACAATCTAGGCTAGTGGGAAGATATATTAGCTTGTATTTACTCCACAGCTGGGGTTTAATTTGAAGCTGGTTCTCGTAACAACCCTTGAAAGGCTGGATTCAAGTGTGGTGGAGAAGCTCAAGGCTTTAGGCTACGATGTTGAGGTTCTTAGCGTGAGAAGCCTGAACCCACTGGATGTCCGTGAGGCTCTTAGAGGTGTTAGCTTCGACTACGCCATAGTCCCCGGGACCTCCCCCTACGACTACTCCATGCTTGGAGGTAGGGTTGTTAAGGGTACTGTATCGCCTAAAACCCTACCCTACGTACTTGAGCTTGTAAGCCCAAACCTTCTAAGCCCCAGCGTGCAAGCTGAGAAAGCGGTTGGCCCAAATGTTATGATCGAGGTTTCCAGGAGGGTCTACGAGGATGCTAGGGCTGAGGCTATCTATGCCTTCAAGCTAGGTAGCCTAGGGGTCCCGCTTAGACCACCACCCATCATTGTAGCATCAGATGTGTATGTAAGGGAGGGTAGGGGTGTTGACGAGATCCTCCTCGAATCAGCCTACAGGTACTCTGAGGGGGCCGACATAGTTGTTCTGAGCTCTCAGCCCGGTCTAAGCAAGAGGGTTTACCTGGATGCACTAGATAGGGTGTTGAGCCTAGGGAGGGTTGTTGCAGCCGATCCGGCGAGCTTGGAGGTTCTAGTAGATGCTCTAGACATGGGAGCCCACATTGCAATGAGCTTAACTAGGAGTAGTCTAAGCGAGATACCAGGAAGGCTTAGGGGTAAGGCAGCGTTTGTTATAATACCTGAGATCATGGCGTCCTGGAGATCCAGGGTTTACGAGTTAAGGAGAGCCTATGAGGAGGCCTTGAGGCTGGGCTACGAGAACTTAATACTAGACCCCGTAGTAAACCCCCCGGTTAACAGGGGGCTCCTCCAATCATTTATCGCGGCGAGGGAGCTCTCGGAGGAGAGCAGAGCCCCCATAATGCTCGGTTTGAATAATGCTGTTGAGATGATGGACGTGGATAGCCATGCTAGCATAGGGGTTCTAACACTGCTAGCGGCTGAGTCAGGGGTATCAATAGTCATGGTCGGGGAGGAGAGCTATAAGGCGAGAGGCTCTACTAGGGAGGCTAAGAAGGCATCCATAATAGCTGGTGTCGCCTTGAAACTAGACACCCCACCCAAGGATCTAGGCTATGCCATCTTGAACTTGAAGGGTAAGAGCCCGCCCGGGGGTGTTCAATACAAGGGGTACGCTAGGTTCATAGTGGATAACGTGGAGGTGGATTGCAGGGAAGCTTTTAGGAGGGGGGAGGTGGGGTGTGGGAGTAAAGTCTACGAAGTCTGCGCTCCCTGGGCTGAGGATCTAAGTTTTCCCTCCCTCTAGCTCCCTCCTAACCTCCTCCTGGAGCTCCCTAATCTTCCTAATGTTCTCCCTAACCTTCTCAAGCCACTCTCTGGAAGCCTCTATACCCTTCCTGACGAAGAATGCTACAGCCTCACTCCTACTTCTGAAGATCCCCGCTTCGACGAGCTCGTCGATAACCATAGCATCCTCCTCCCTCAACCTAATAGATGATATTACCGTGGAGACAGCCTCGGTAGCCCTCCTAGCCTCCTCTAAAGCCTCCTTAAGGGTTTCACCAACCTCCCTGGTAACAATCCTAGCAAGCCTATGTGGTAAAGCTAGGATCACATCTATATGGTGGGCTCTCCTCCCCTTAAGGCCTGGAATGCTCTCCTCAATCCTCCTAACAACCTCCTCGTATCTGGCATTAAACTCCTTAACCTTATCCTCTAGCAGCTTATCCAGCTCGTCAACAGCCTTCCTTAAGCCCTCATCCCCCCGCCTCTCAGCCTCCCTCCTAAGCTCACCAATCCTCCTCTTAACCTCTACGAAATCCTCCTCAAGGTCATCAACTATATCCTCCAGCTCATGGTATAAACGTTCGAACTTAAAAGGACCCTTCCACCTGGTTACAGCCTCCTCTAGCTCCTCAAGCTCGCTTACAGCCTCACCATAGGCATCTAGGATTTTAGCCCTAAGCCTCTCAACCTCCCTCTCAAACTCACTCACTCTTATCACCATACATGTAATAGTGTAAGATAGAGTTTAAAAACGTTACGTTAAATGTAATATTTTGCACTCATTATTTAAAGATTAAATATTAACATTTTAGTTGAAGTATTGATAGGTTGTAGCTACCGAGGGTCTTTAAACACCCAGCATTATGTGTAACATGAGGCTTTGAATATTTAAGGTTTAGTGTGCAGTATATTCTCTTGGATTAAACCCTCCCCCTTTGTGCTTGGGGTGGTATTCTTGCGGTTTGAGTTTGTCGTCGTCGGCTCCGGCATAGCTGGGCTTTCGACGGCCTACATGTTGTCTGAGAGAGGCTACGATGTCGCTTTAGTCGGGTTACCAGAGTTGATGAGGATTGTTGGAGGGAGCTCTTCGGGCATACTAACATACCATATGCCTCCCCCCTTCATAGACTGGTCTTTGGAGACGCTGGATTTCTACCTAAGGCTTGGTGAGGGTGTTGTTGAGAGGACGTTATGCCTGTGGATGTCCAGGGATAGGGGTTTCGTTGAAGCCGTATCTTCTAGGGTTAGAGAGCGTGGTGTTAGAGTTAGAAGGGCTTCAGAGGGTTACCTTAGGGATCTAGGCTTAGATATCGTCTTCCTCGATGACGAGGTGGTTACTCTAGGCGATGGTTTTAGGATTAACGTTGGGAGGCTTGTGGAAGCTCTCTCATCCAAGCTAGAGTCCATGGGGGCTAGTATTGTGAAGGGGTGGGGTGAACTTGAAGGGGACGATGTTAGGGTTGGTGGTGAGGTTATCAGAGGTAACACTATCATAGTGGCTGCTGGTGCCTGGAGTAGGGAGATCCTTGGTTTACACAACACCATCATATACAAGTGTCAAGCGGTGAGGCTTGAGGAGCCGAGGGTTGAGTACATGGTGATAGACGACTCCATGGGATTCTACATGAATAAAATGCAGGATAACACCGTAGCCCTAGGGGATGGGATTAAGGTTGTCACTGGAACCCCGGAGGAAGCGCTTAAAGCGGATAAGTGGGTTGTAGAGGAGGTCATAGGTAGAGCTAGGAGGAGGGGTATCATAGCGGGGTATAAGATAGCCTACACGGTATCAGCACCATGCATAGGGACGGGGGATGCCTACCCACTAGTTGGAATGGTTGCAGACAACGTGTACACCATAACGGCGCTCAACGGGGTAGGATTCTCGATAGCACCAGCCCTAGCGAGGATGCTAGCAGACCATCTAACGAAAGGCGCTAGGATACCCGAGCAGTTAAACCCAAGGAGGGAGATACCGGTAGGAGAGCCTAGAGAGCCTATAGACTAGTACTAAACCCTTAAGTACTTATCCTCGAGGTACTTGATGAAATACTCGGGGTTGATTGGCTCTCCTAGAGCTCTCACTATGAGCTCCCTAGGCGGGTACGTGGCCCCCCATCTGTGTATCTTCTCCCTCAGGTACTCTCTTACCACATTGAACTTCATCTCCCTCACCACGTCACCGAGCTTACCGACCTCCCTCTCCATAACGGTCTTCAGCTGCGCAGCTACCAGGTTCCCTATCGTGTATGTCGGGAAGTACCCTATGGATGTTAGGGACCAGTGTATATCCTGGAGCACGCCATCCCTAAAACTCTTGGGTTTAACGCCTAGGAGTTCCTCCATGTACTGGTTCCAGAGCTCCGGTAGATCTGAGACTTTAACCTCACCTGCTACCAGCATTCTCTCAAGCTCATACCTAAGGTGTATGTGTAGGTTATAGGTAACCTCATCGGCGTCAACCCTTATAAGGCTGGGTCTCACTATGTTGAAGTACCTGTAGAGCTCCTCCACAGTGTAGCCTCTTGTGAAGCCAAGGTGCTTGTCGAGAGTTGGTTTAAGCACTTCTGTGAACTCGAGGCTCCTCCCGATCACGTTCTCCCAGAACCTACTCTGGCTCTCGTGAACCCCAAGGCTAGCCCCCCCAGCTATGGGTGTCATCTTAAGCCTCTCATCAACCTGTAGGTCGTAGAGTGCATGGCCAAACTCGTGTATTACAGCGAACAAGCTCCTCCTGAAATCCACACCTTCATACCTCGTCGTAATCCTGACATCCGATACCCCTAGGCCCACGGTGAAGGGGTGAGCGCTCACATCAAGCCTACCCTTATCCCAGGGGAACCCCAGTATGTCTAGAACCTCCCTGTTAACAGCCTCCATATCCTCCCTCCTATACCTTACAGACTCTAGCGCGTGCTCCCTAGGGTAGAGGTCTTCGCTCAATATCTTCTCCAGTATCCTCTTAACAGAGGGTGTGAGCTTTGAGAAGATAGCCCTAGCATCCCTATCCCTTAGCCCCTCCTCGTAGTAGTCTAGTAGAGCATCGTAGGGGTGCTCATCGTAGCCTAGGAGCTCCGCAACCTGCCTCTCAAGCTCTACAATCCTGGACAGGTATGGTTTGAACTTCTCAAAATCATCCCTCTCCCTAGCCTCACGCCACACAACCGGAGCCTCACCCCTAAGCTTAGCCAACTCATACTGGATACCCTCAGGGATCCTCCTAAGCCTCTCAACATCCCTCCAAAGAACCCTAACAACACCCCTCTCGAAGTCATTCAAACCCTCAACGCCGACAAGCCTGTCAACAAGAGGAGCAATGTTCTCGAGGAGAAGCCTCCTACTGAGAAGGCTGAGCTCCGCCAGCGCAACAGACCTCTCCTCAACACCCCCACGAGGCATGTAGGTCTCAGAATCCCACCCCATAAGGCTCGAAGCGTGACCCAAAGCCCACAAAACCCTATACCTCTCAAGGAGCTCCAGTACAAGCTTATTCTCAAACAAACCCTAACACCAAGCAGAAGCTCCTAAAAGCAAACCTTATCTAGTTGAATTCACAACTGCTAGGAGTTCTAACCACACACCCACCACCATTACCTCCTTAAGCCAAGAGCTTCTAAACGTTTAAAACCCAGATCTTTTGTGACCAGGATGTAGCCATACGCCATCGCTATCGCAGCTATGAGGAGGTCAGCGTCGGGTAACAACTCTCCCCTCCTCTTAAGCTCCTCGTAGATCTCACAATACTTTAGAATTGCATCATTATTAAACCTAAAACCTCGTAGGATTCCTCAAGTAACCTTTCAACCCTCTTCTCCCGCGGAGCCCTTCTTACTTTCTAATTTGCTCTACAAGCACACTTGTATCAAACAACTTCATCTTAGCTTAAACCCCTCTCTAAACTCCCTGCTCGACCTCAAAATACTCTCAAGATCCTCATCGCTAAGAGCTCGTCTTAACTCCTCAAATGAAACTCTAGCTTTAAGTTCCCTGGCTTCGGTTAGAAGCTTTAATAGAAAGGTACTCCAATCCTGATCCCCCTTGTGTTTCTTAAGAATCTCCTTGACCTCCCTTAAAACGGATATGGTTGCATATCTTCTCAACCACATCGCCCTGTGGTCTTATAGCTAGAATGGTTATAAGGGTTTAAACGTTAGAACCCTCTGCTAGGATGAGGTTACCTAATGGTATTAAGGTGCCATAGGGGTTTCTCCCTGGTGTTAAACCTGTTCTAGGGGGCTTTTGGCATAGTTTAAGCTATTGTTTTAAGGAGCTCCTCTATGCTGTCAGCTAGTCTGTCTACATCTTCTGGGCAGTTGTATATGTAGAAGCTTGCTCTTACACTACCGTGTGGTGCTCCTAGCCTATCGTGTAGTATGTGGGCGCAGTGTAGCCCAGTTCTTACAGCTACTCCGTGTTGGTCTAGCCATAGGCCTACCATGCTTGGGTCTATGTTTCCAACGTTGAAGGCTACTATGCCTAGTTTAACCTTGGGGTCACGTGGGCCTAGTACTCTTATCTCTCCTCCCAGCTCTTCCAGCCTCTTCAAGGTGTACTCTGTAAGCCTCCTCTCATGGGATTCAACGTTCTCCATGCCAAGCTTCTCCAGGTACCTTACAGCCTCTGCTAGGCCTACAGCCTCCACTATGGGTGGTGTTCCAGCCTCAAATCTCCATGGGAGCTCATCCCACTCTACGCTAACCCCCTCCTCGCCTAGCCTAACCCTCTTAACTGTGCCACCTCCACCTAGTGGTGGTTCTAGGTTCTCGAGCAAATCCCTCCTACCCCATAGGACTCCTATGCCTGTAGGGCCTAGCATCTTATGGCCGCTGAATGCTAGGAAGTCGATTTCAAGATCCCTAACATCAACCTTCATGTGTGGTACCGATTGCGCCCCGTCTACAGCTACGAGAGCTCCAACGCTATGAGCTATCCTAGCTACACGCCTAGCATCACTAACATAGCCTGTAACGTTTGAAGCGTGACCGAACGCTACAACCCTGGTCCTCTCGCCTACCATCTCCTCTAGGAGCTCCCACCTAGGTATACCGTTACCATCTACTGGTAGTAGCTTCACCCTAGCCCCCACCATCCTAGCCACCCTAACCCATGGTAGTATGTTGCTATGGTGGTCGGCCTCGGTTACTATGATCTCGTCACCGCGACCTATAACGTTGTTGAAGGCCAGGGTTAAGGCTAGCAGTTGTAAGGCCTCGGTGGTGTTCTTAACGAATACAACCTCATCCCAGCTCCTAGCGTTAATAAACCTAGCTACGATCTCGTGAGCCTCCTCGTAAGCCCTGGAAGCCTCCATGCTTATAGAGTATACACCCCTATGGACGTTAGCATAACTACGCTCCATGAAGGCCATCATAGCCTCCATGACACTCCTAGGCTTAAGGGAGCTAGCAGCACTATCGAGGTAGGCTACACCTCTAACCATGAGCTCCGGGAAATCCTGTCTAACAACCCTACAGTCCAAGAGGGGGCACCTAGAGCCTCCTAACCTTCAAGGTGTAACTGTAGCCATCGCTATCGAAGTCGACAATCTCACTAGGCCACCTGGATACAATCCTCATAACCATAGATGATGGGGCGAAATCCTCCTCACCAACGATTACTATCAAATCCCCGGGTGAAGCCTCCTCAAGTGTCACCATTAGCTTAGCGGAAGGCTTATCAGTACAGGTCTTCCAAGCCTCCTTGGTGAGCTCGATCCTCCTCTCAACCATAACCACACCCCCAGCTAGAGGTAACCCTCAAAACTATTATGCTTATCTCCGTAGAACCGTTAAGAGCTCATACAACCACTACAAGGGGGCAAAGGGCACACTCTGTAAATGTAAAAGGTGGGCCTATAATTTAAAACACCTAAAACTAACTGAAACTAAAAAGCTAACCTATAAAAGCTCCGCCTACTACAATATATTATGGGTGGGAGAAATGCGAGTATCAGACATGTTAGGATACATACTAAATATGCTTAGAAGTGAGGGGAAGGAGACCGTTGGGCTCGATAGACTAGAGCTGGAAATGCTCCCAGACAGTATCTCAGAAGAACTACTGGTGATGATGGGTTTAGAGTACGATGGAGTGAGACGTAGGAAGGTAGAGAAGCCACCACTACTCCTACTACCTCCAAGAGTGTGACCCTAATCCCCGGGAGGCTTTACGCCTCCCCTGAGCAACCTGTAGGATCCCTGCTTAGAAGCACCTACATTTTCCCCCAGCATCATCCTAGGGGCATTCCGCTCTTAAGCTGGCCCGTCTGGGGGGTGAAGACCTCACTGAATTCAGCATTTCGATTAGAGCTCATATCTTCCCATTTGACCTACCCTACTTTAGCATGCTTCCTCCCATCTACCACCGTCTTGGAAAGGCGGGTTTTCAGTTGTAAGCTTATAACAGTGGGGGTTCTGGTAGGAGAGTTTGGTGGGCTGGGTGGATGCTAGGAGGCTTTGGAGGTCGAGTGAGGCTATAGCCATTAGTTACCTTGAATCCTTGAGCTATAGGGTTGTTGATGTGCATAGGAGGGTTGTTGTCAATAACGTTGAGGTATCGGATGTTGATGTTGTAGTGGAGAAGGATGGGGTGTTGTACGCTGTTGAGGTTAAATCGGGGCCTGTTGACCTGGATTCCCTGAGGCAGGCTTATGTTAACGCTAAGCTACTAGGTATGAGGCCGATGGTTGTGGGAAGGGGGTTGGCGGATAGCAGGGTTGAGGTTGTAGCTAGGGAGCTTGGAGTTGAGGTGGTTACACTACCGGACCTGGTGGTTACATCGTTGAACGAGATAAGGGAGGCCTTATACGAGGCCGTCTACACAGCTCTAAACGAGGTGTTAGCCGTAATAGCCTCATGTGGTAGGATAGAGGAGGAAGATCTAAGGGTTCTAAACGCTATAGCTGAGACAGAGACGCTCGTCGACGCAGCCGCAAAACTAGGGCTAAGCGAGGGGGCTCTAGCGGCTAGAATAGATGGCATGAGGAGAAAGTACATGCTACCAAGAGGACGATACCACAGCCTAGTGCTCACAGCTAGACTACTAACACTCTGTAGCAAACTCCAACAGGAGAAAGCTAAACCCTAATCCCATCCTCAGGCGAAAGAGCCCAGGTTGAAACCCCGGGGGGAGGCCACAGTATCCCATGGTCGGAGCTCCGGGGGCCCCACATATTGTATGCCTAGGAGCTCTAAGTAACCCCACCATCGAGACCGCCATGATCAGGCTTCAAGAGGCGATGTTGTGTGTCAGGAGCTCAGCTAGACGGGGGAGTCACCTATAACATTGACTATACCAAGTCAGCATCCTAGGCTCCCAGCACCCTCTAAACCACACCTCCTAGCTAAGGAAAAACCTTCAACCCCAAACCCACAAGTAGCACACATTAAAACTAATCCCTGTCCAGCCAGGGATCCCTATGTACTTTTCGGTTGATGTAGCGAAGATCAAACCTCAACCATTGCTAGGTGTTCCAACAGGACACTACATCAAGATCCCGGCCTAGCCGGGTTGGACCCTCGCCTGACGTTAGGGAATCCATTACATGGAGTTGAAAGATGCTTTCGGAGGCTTGAGGCTAGGCTTTAGGAAGGGAGAGAATCCATTACATGGTTCCTTTAGAGCTCCGGGGTGGGGATCGAGCTCTGATCCTTTCACTTGTGGGGGGTTGTTATTAGTTTTAGTGCTTAGAGGTTTTAATGGGGGTTGGTGTGAGGGTTGGATGGTTTAGGCTTTGTTTTGTCA
>Ga0080008_120402_pt1 | contig 14791 bp, 15 predicted proteins | sample ConCONMetagenome_FD_69211 | JGI IMG/M metagenome (GOLD analysis project Ga0080008, IMG submission 69211) | Hot spring microbial streamer communities from Conch Spring, Yellowstone National Park, USA - CON_C (SPADES assembly) (version 2) | ecosystem: Environmental > Aquatic > Thermal springs > Hot...
CAGTCTGAGAGTTCCTCCACAATCCTATTGACCAATTTATCTCCCAGCTCTGGATGGGCATTTTCTCTACCCCTGAACCTTATTCTAACCCTCACCTTGTCCCCATCTTCCAAAAATTCCCTCATGTGCTTTAGTTTTACCTTAAGGTCGTGCTCATCAATACGCAAAGAAAGATTAATATCCTTTACTTCCATAGAGTGTTCCCTTTGTTTCTTCCTTGCCTCCTTCTCTTTCTTTTTTAGTTCATACATGAACTTTCCGTAATCTAATAGCTTACAGACGGGAGGGTTGGCGTTTGGGGCTACTTCCACCAGGTCCAACCCTCTTTCCTCTGCAATTCTTAAAGCCTCTTGAAGCGGTACTATGCCTATCTGCTTTCCATCTTGGTCTATAAGCCTGACTTCCTTTGCCCTTATTTGCCTGTTTACCCTATATTCCATCTGCACCTCCAAAAGTTTTTATTAGAATGAAAGTTGAAAGCAAAAAGTTTATAAAGAAAAGGGCGGTGGATAACAAAGAAAGCCTTCTGAACTTAATTCTCTTGGGATGATTGTAATCAATCCGGTCTATATCCCCCAACTCCCTTTTGAGATTTTTTAGGTAGAAAGACAGCCCTACGTTCAACGCCAGACCAACCATAAGCAAGAGGGTATATACTTTTTCATCAGCTATTAAAAGATAAAACAAAAGCATAAAAAATGCAAGTTTGTAAAACCTCCAGAGAATCCTTCCATAAAATCTACCCGCAATGTTTTTGTCCTTTTCGGTCCGCAAAAGAACAGGTGCTACCAAAAAGACTATGGAAAACAGCGTACCTGTGTAAAGGGAAAGGATAAGCTTTTCAAACATCAAAAAGTTCCCTTACCTTTTTGGGAATAGATGTTAGTCTGCCCCCTTTAACAAAGCAGTGCTTAGTTCTTCCCTCCGCCCTCAGACTGTCCTCTACAGACACCCAGTAGCTAAAGCTGAAAAAATACCTGTCCATACTATCCAATTTTATCTCCACGCACACCTCTTCATCGTAAAAGATAGGCTTTTTAAACCTACATTCTGCCTCCAAAAGTACCACCTCATAGCCCTCTTCTCTCAGTTTGGAGTAGGGAATTCCCAAACTTCTGAGTAGCTCGCCCCTTGCTTCTTCAAAGAGCCTGAAGTAGTTTGAATGATGCATAACACCCTGAGCATCCGTTTCGTAAAATTGTACCCTCCTTCTGTAGATCACTTTGCGAGAACCCTCTCCACCTCAGCTATATCTGTTATTCCCCTACGCACCTTCAGTATTCCCGCCTCATAGAGGGTACGCATACCCTTCTTTTTAGCAAGATCTCTTATGTCTTCGGCGGTGGCACCTTTAACGATAAGCCTTCTCATTTCCTCGTCTACCTCTAAAATCTCATGAACTGCGGTTCTTCCTTTGTAGCCAGTTCCATTACATTCATCACACCCCTTTGGATTAGCCTTGTATATTGTTATATCTTCGTTCAAGCTTTTCAACACACCCAACCTAACCAAAGCTTCCTTCGGGGTATCATCTACAAGCTTACACTTGGGACACAGTTTTCTTACTAACCTCTGTGCTACCACGAGTATTAGGGATGAACCCACTAAGAAGGGTTCTATACCCATATCAACAAGCCTTGTTATGGAAGAGGGAGCATCGTTGGTGTGCAAGGTAGAAAAAACCAAATGACCCGTGAGGGCTGCTCTTATACCTATCTCTGCTGTTTCCGTATCCCTTATCTCACCTATGAGGATTATATCCGGGTCCTGTCTTAAGAAGGCTCTTAGAACTGTAGCAAAAGTAAGTCCTATTCTTTCGTTAACTTGCACCTGATTTAATCCGGGGATAGAAACCTCCACCGGGTCCTCTGCAGTCATTATGTTAACTTCGGGCTTGTTACGTTCCATCAAGGCGGCGTACAAAGTAGTCGTTTTTCCTGAACCCGTCGGACCAGTTACTAAAATCATACCCCAAGGTGTCCAGATTGCCTTTCTAAACTTTTCAAGGTCATCGGGTTCAAACCCAAGGTCTTCCAATCTCACACTTAAATATTTCTCCGCTTCCTGTATTCTCATAACTATCTTTTCACCATACACTACGGGAACAGTAGAAACCCTTAGGTCTACCTTTTTATTGCCGATATTTGCCCTTATCCTACCATCCTGGGGCTTACGTCTCTCAGAAATATCCAGTTTTGCCAATATCTTAAACCTTGCAGCAAGTGCATCTTTGATATTTATGGGAAGTTCATGAAATATCTTTAGCACACCATCCACCCTATACCTGACTATTAGCTTTTTTTCCTGAGGCTCTATGTGTATATCGGATGCACCTAAATTTACTGCCTCCGTAATAAGAAAGTTTACAAGCCTGACTATGGGTGCTTCTTCAGCTTCCCTACTTATAGCATCCAAAGATAATTCTGATTCTGATGTTTCTATCTCTATTTCGCTAACCTCGCTAATTTCCTCAAGTATGTCCTGTGTTTGTGGATATAGCCTGTTTAGTATATCTTCTATTGTTTTTTTAGGCGCTGCGTAGGATACTATGTTGTCAATCTTGCTGGCAAATCTGAGTTCATTTATAGCAGATTGATTGAAAGGATTGACCATGACTACAGTTAGCTTGCCATCTTGGTAAGAAACTGGCGCGATTAAATGCTTTTTTAGGATATCTTGAGGTATTTTGTTGAGGATCTCGGCGGGCATGTTTATGCTTTTTAAGTCACCTTTCCATAGCTTTTGTGGTGTATATTTTGTGTAAAAATCTAAAAGTTTTTCGTCATCCATAAAACCAAGTCTTAGAAGGGTTGTTATAATGTCTTCGTTCTTCTCTTTGGAAGAGATTGCTTTTTGGGCTTGTTCTTTTGTTATGTATCCGAGCTTGCTGAGAAACTCTAAGAGCTTTGCCTCATCCATAGCTTTCTTCCTCAGAGGGAAAGTTCCCACTTTCTACATCACTTTTGAACTCTTCCAAGGCCCTCCTAAAAAGCTCCGCAGAGTTCAGGTATCTCCTGACAAACTTTGGCTTTATGTCTTCCACCAAACCCACAAGGTCGTAAAAAACGAGAACTTGCCCGTGGCAATGGAGTCCCGCCCCTATGCCTATTGTTATAGACCTAGCAGATTGTGTGAGCTCCTTAGCAAGTTCTGTGGGCATTGCTTCGAGCACTATCATAAAGGCACCCGCTTCTTCTAATATTTTAAAATCCTTCTTAACTCTTTCCGCCTCCTCCTCCCTACCAACCACCCTGTAGCCTCCTATTGTGTTTATCTTCTGAGGAGTAAAACCCAGATGCCCAACCACTGGAATGCCTATACGTACAAGCTTATAAACTAAATCCGCTATCTCTTCTCCTCCTTCTAACTTAACCGCGTTGGCTCCACCTTCCTTTATTAGCCTACCGCAATTTTCAACGGCTTTCTCCACGCTAACTTGATAGCTCATAAAGGGCATATCTGCTATGACAAAGCTCCCTCTGGCTCCCCTTCTGACTGCCTTTGTGTGATAGATCATTTCCTCTACGGTGACCTCCAAGGTGGAGTCTTTCCCCTGAAAAACCATACCCAAAGAATCACCTACCAGTATGCAATCTATACCAACCTGTTCGCACAATTTGGCAGATAGATAATCATAAGTGGAGATCATAGTGATCTTTTGTCCCTTTTCCTTTTTGTTGAAAAGGGTCCGAATGGTGGTTTTCATTAACTGCTACTCTCTTGTGTAGCTACCTCTTCTTCTATGGCATTCAAGGCATTGACCAGCTCACTAGCCAAAGTCCTGATGGATTCAAGGTTTTGCATATCTCTAAGTTCTCTTATCAAAGGAAAGAGAATCTCCAAAAGCTTGTCCTTCTGAGGCCCCTCTCCTACTTTTATCTGATAAGCTCCTGCCACCAGAGGGTTCATAATAGCCTGCATTAACTCTTTTACTTGACGTTTATCTTCCGCTGTGCTGAGAGCCTGTAGTTCAGTATATATTTTCTTCAAAAGCCCTATACCAAGCTCAAACTCCTTTGACATTATACTCCTCCTCTAAGTTTCCTCTTATTGATAACTGCAACCTTTTTTATTATACCAAGACATAGAGGGGGCTGTTTTAAAAATCTCCACCAGGGCACTTTTTGAACACCATATGAAGCTTTCCATGAGGAAATCTGTAAAACTCCACAAAGTTTAGTGTGATACGCTTTAGAAAACTGAAAAGTTTCCAGATTAACTTATCTGTGTATATGTATTCAACTCCATAGAATACTTTCAACTCCACACGGTACATTAGGAACGAATACTTCCTTAATACCCTTTCTGTCGCCATTCGCAACTTTCAACTCCACACGGTACATTAGGAACGCCAGTGTTTGAAATCTAACACTTAACTTATAAGGCTTTCAACTCCACACGGTACATTAGGAACCTCTTCACCTCCTCCAAGGTCAAGGCCCTGACCCTCCTTTCAACTCCACACGGTACATTAGGAACTTTCTAAAACCTCGCACAATTTTGTAGCTTGGAGTCTTTCAACTCCACACGGTACATTAGGAACAGGAGCAACCCTATGCTACAGACAACGGAATACTTACTTTCAACTCCACACGGTACATTAGGAACCCCCTCTCTCTCAGGGAGGGTTTTTGTCTTTTTTACTTTCAACTCCACACGGTACATTAGGAATAGAAGTCCTCGGTGGTGTAGCAAATGCAAGAAGCTTTCTTTCAACTCCACACGGTACATTAGGAATAGTGGCTGGGTAGGTAGCTTTTCCGTGAGTAGCCGACTTTCAACTCCACACGGTACATTAGGAATCGGCTAAAGCCTCTTCCGCATCGTTCAGCTCTTTGCTTTCAACTCCACACGGTACATTAGGAATCCCAAACGACTACATTAACTAAAATAAGACATATCAATAATACCTCGGGTGAGAAATTACCCCCATATTTGAGACTTTCTGAAAAAGCTATAGCCTATAGCGTAGCCATAAAGGTAGGCAAGTAAGGTAATCCCTTTCCTCCACCTGCTTACTCGGTTGAAAAGCTTTATCTGCGAATTTACACCCTCTACCACCTGCCTTATGCCCTTCTGTTCCTTACTTTCGCAAACCTCTACATACTCACAACCACTGTATCCCTTATCTCCCATAAGCCCAAAACTATCCACTAAAAACCTAAGCCACTTACTCTTCCTATACCTTATCCTCAAAGACCTCAAGGTAGAAAGTTAGGGACTGTAGGATCATTTGGTGTAAACTATAGAGGTGATTTTTCATGTTGTTACCTCCTTGGTGGGGTTTGGGGGTATTATAATCTCTCTCTCCGCCAAGGCTTTTTTCTTAAGGGATTTAAAGCTTTTCTGAATTTCTCACCCGACGTGCAAAAAACTATTATAAAATCTTTCACAATGGAACAGCTAAGGAAGTGGATAGAAGATTCCTTAAAAGGAGAGTATGAATACGAAGCGTACATAGAGAGCACGGAAAAACTTTTGGTGGAGACCTCAAAGGAGAGCTTGGAAAACATTTCCAAGTCAAAGGAGGTTGGCTTGGGTATAAGGGTCCTAAAGGATTTTAAACAGGGATTTGCATACACTACAGACCTATCCTGGACGGCGGTCTCAAACTGCGTAAAGAGGGCAGTGGAATCCTTGGAGCTAACGCCAGAGGATGACGGCTTTGTTTTGAACAAAGGCGAGTTTAAAGGGCAGTTGCAAGTAGATTACGACCACGAAGGACTTTCTCTGAGTGTGGAGGACAAAGCGGAGCTGCTTATAAACCTTGAAAGGCTCGCAAAAGACCTTGACAGAAGGGTAGTAGGCACAAGAAAGACAAGCCTAAAGGAGTTTAAAGTGGATGTTCATTGCTTTAACTCTCATGGTCTTGAATACAGCTACGCAACTACATACTTTTCCTGCCTTACCTCAGCCCTTGCAGTAGAAAACGGGGAAGAGGCTATATCCTATGAATACAGGAGCGGTAGATATTTAAAGGACATAGACTTTGAAGATATGGCGAGAGATGTAGTCTTTAAGGCCACCGCTCAGTTGGGTGCGGTCTCTTACGAAACAAAGGTCATTCCCGTTGTCTTCTTCAGAGAAAGTGCGGTATCCCTTTTGGAGGGCTTCAGTCCGATGTTCCTGGGGGATGCACTTGTAAAAAACAAGACACTGCTAAAGGGCAAGGAAGGTCAAGCAATAGCAAGCCCACTGCTAACGGTGATAGATGACGGAACCTTAAAAGGGGGTGTGGGTACTCTGGAGTTGGACGCAGAGGGCATTCCATCTAAGAAAAACATAGTGATTGAAAAGGGAATTTTTAAAGGGTTCTTGCACAGCGTATACACTGCGGTCAAATGCAGTGCCAAACCAACGGGCAATTCGGTAAGACATGGCTATAAAAGCTTGCCCGCCTCCGGCGTAAGGAACCTGTACATAGAGAGGGGAAACCACACTCTGGAGGACCTGTTAAGTGCTTACGAAGAAGTCTTTTTGATTTTAGATCTAATGGGTTTGCATACTGTAGACCCAATCTCTGGAGACTTTTCGCTGGGTGCTTCTGGCATAATTTACAAAAGTGGTAAGAAAGAGAAAGCAGTGAAGGGAGTGGTTATAGGAGGTAACATTCTGGAACTTTTGAAAAATTTGGTGGGAGTGGGAGAAGACCTTAGGATGTATGGACATGTGGGTTCTCCATCCTTGCTTGTAGAAGCTATAACTGTTGGAGGGTAAAAGTGAAAAGAGTTCTGTCTCTTATTTTCATAATATTGGGTTTATTATTGTTTGGATGGGGAATTTACACATCCTTTGAAATATACGCCATAAAGAAGCAAGAAAAAATAAACGCAAATTTTGCAAGTTTTATACTTTTCGTGTATGAAGGCAAGGAGCTAAAGAATATAGAATATCCAGACCAAGGATTTTTTATATTTAAACCTTCTGAAGGAAAGATATTCACGTACGGTCAAGTACTCCATAATCCTACGGATATCAGTATGTATTCGTCTTACCATAAAATATTGCCATCTAAAGCGGAGGTATATATATACACCAGAAAATACAATCTTGGAGAATATATAGAAGAATTACTAAAAAATCCGACGGCATTTGGTATAGCTTCGGCAGGATTAATACTATTTGCAATAGGTATTGTTTATATGCTAATCCTACAAGCCCAACAGAAAAGCACTGAAGGAAAAATAGTTGAAAAAATAGTTGAAAAGACCTACCCACAAGGCTTAGAAAGGAAGCTAAAGGCACTTAGGATGGCTATTGCTACCCATGAGGTAATACCAAAGGAAAGTATTGAAGAAGCAAAGAGGATACTCGATGATATACTTAAAGAAATGGAGGGAAGAAAATGAAGGTCCTGATAGTTTCCTTTGACAGAAGCTTAGTAAAACAGCTAGAGAATGTCCTTAGTGAATACGAAGTTATGGATGTTAAAAATGGAGAGGAGGCTCTTAGTTTGGTAAACGCACATTTTGATGCGATCATTTATGACGCAATATCTGGAGCTCTATCCGAAGAAGATATAAACAACATGTACCAACAGAAATTTAAGGATGCAAAGTTCATAGTGCTTGTAGACGACCTGTTCCCTATAAATGTTCAAAATCTAAAACCACAAAAAAAGGTGCTTATACCAAGGGATAGTGCTCCTGATCAAATTCTATCTGCTATTATGGCACCTGCCCAAGAAACAGAGGAATATCAGCTGCCCACTTTAGAATTTGAAATAGAAACTCACGAACAAACTGCGAAAGAACTGGAGGGGGCTATGGAGATTGTCCCTTCGGAACAGGAAATCATAGAAATACTGTTTCCTGAAAAAGAGCTTGAACTTGCAAAGGAGGAGATTTCCCGATACACCCCCGAAAGTGCCAATCCAAAGAAGAAGGTTGCCGTGGTGTCCTTCGATAACACCCTGACAGAGAGCCTCACATTCCTACTATCAGAGGATTTTGAACCAGTTGCCATAAGATCCTTTAGAGACCTGGGAATTCTTTTGAAAAATGTAGATGGAGTTATATTTGATACGATCTCGGGGCGTCCAGCAGAGAAGAGATTAATCGAATTAGCTAAAGACCAGGATATAGCTCAAAAGCCCTTTTTAGTGTTGATAGACGAACTGTTTACCATAAACATAGATGATGTTCCGCTCATAAATAAGCACGCAATTTCAAGGGTAGAGAGTCCCAAGAAAATAGTAGAAAAATTTAAAGAAATCTTCGCTCCTCCAAAGGAAGAAGAAACAACACATATGCAAATGCTGGGAGAACTACTTGAGAAGCAAGAAGCTGTGCAGGAAAAAGAAAATGGTGCTGAGACTGAGGAATTCCTTCAAGTCATTAAAGGAGTTGAAATGCATAGGTTGGAGGAAGGTCCATTGCCTATGGAAGAGTTTGCCTTTAATGAACAAAGGGAAGAACCTACCCCAACTCCGCAAATACCTATAGAGAAGGCTGTGCCTACGGTAAGTGCTTTGGAACAGGAAACGGAAGAAAAGGGTTTATCAAAAAGCCCGTCTATTAGGCAGGTGATAGAGGAAACCATTAAAGAAGAAATCAAAAGAGCCTTTGAAGGTTTTACTCCAAACGACCTTGTTAGGGAACTCCTTAGGGAGGAGCTAAAAAAGAAGATTGAATCAATCCCGTTGGAAAGGATAATTAGGGAGATAGCCTATGAGGTTCTTCGGGAAAGACTCAGAGAGCTTATCACTTGAAAAACATGTACTCCTCTTCGTATTGACCCCAAACGGTGGGAAAGTAATTTTCAAGCTTATCTCTAGCTCCCACCATACTTTTTGGAGTAGCCAAAAATATGAGGGGTTGCTCCCTGGCTATTATTCTGTAGGCTTTTCTGTATAGCTCAATTCTCTCTTCTCTGTTTAGCACGGAAGAAGCCCTGTCAAAGAGCTCATCCACCTCCCTCTCCCAATCTGTAGCTGGTGTTTTTTGCCTTGGGTTCCACATATGCAGGGTGCCCGAAGAGTGCCATACATTCCTGCCAAAGTGTGGGTCCAAGGAACCAGTGAGACCTATTATTACAGCTTCCCACTGGTATGGGGGCGTTGTGAGCCTGCGCACCAAAGCATTAAAGTCTATCGGGTTAAAGATTACCTTTATACCCAACTTCTCCAGGTCCTCCTTTATCATGTTTCCTATGGCTTGCCTTTCTTTATTTTCCGCGTTGGTAAGAAGTATTATCTCTAACGTATTTCCCTCTGGGTCTTCAAGCCAGCCATCCTTATTTCTGTCTGAAAAGCCAAGCCCTTCTAAAAGCTTTCTGGCGGTTTTTAGGTCATAAGGGATTTCTGGAAACAGTCCCTCGTAATAGTAAGGTCTGTTGGCGGGTGTGATGGGTCCATAGAGGGGCTGTGCCAAGCCGTTATAGACAAGCAAACTTATTCCAGCGCGGTCTATTGCCATAGAGATTGCCCTTCTGAATTGGGAATTTTGGAACCACCTTAGCTTATACTTGGGAATGTCTGCCTGCGGGTTTTGGTTAAAAACAAGGAAGGTAGTAGATGGAGTGGGTCCCAGATCAAAAAGGCTGACCTCCTTTAGGCGAACTACAGTCATAAGGTCCGTGGGTCTGATGCCATGATAGTCTGCCTTGCCGGTGGAAAACATGAGCAGGGCGGTGTCTGGGTCTTGCACTATGTATGCTATTTTTCTTTTTATGTATGGTAGTTTTTTGCCCTCCTCGTCCTTTCTATAATAGTAGGGGTTTGCCTCGTACTCCACCAGCTGTCCTTTTATGTATCTTTTTAACCTGTAGGGTCCAGTGCCTACTATCTCCTCTGGGTTTGTATTTACATTCCAAGCCTGCATAAAGGTCCCTTCTTTGACGAATTTTTCCAGTTTATGCTTGGGTAAGATGGGACTTGCCAAGATGCCAAGAAAGGGTGCAAAGGGCTTTGGAAGCCTAAACTCAAGGGTGTATGGGTCTATTGCCCTTACAAAGTTCTCCACATCCTTTTCTTCTCTGAGAACTCCCCTGAGCATGTCTGCAGTAGAGTTAGGAATGTTTTTGTTGAGATAGACATCCCTGTATGTAAAGACCACATCCTCCGCAGTAAAGGGCTTCCCATCACTCCACTTAACATCTTTCCTTAGCTTTACCACATACCTTTTCCCATCCTCAAGGGCTAAGATGCTTTCTGCCAAGTCAGGTTCATACTCCATAGTTTTTAGGTTCAGCCTTGTTAGCCCGCTGAAAAGGTCCGAGAGCACTGCGGTGGAACTGGTCTCTTGGGCAAGGGCTGGGTTCAAGGTCTTTGGGTCTCCCAAAAGTATGTAATAGAGGGTTCCCTCCTCTTTGCCCACCTTTACCTCAAACTTGGATGGGTCCACGTTTTTCATGCTGACCGAGTAAGCCTTCGGAGAAGATAAGAGATGAAAGGGCAAAAAGGCAAAGAACACAAAGAGAATAGCGTAAAAGACTTCCCTCATAGCACTCTACCCAACACTTCGTCCACCTTTTTGTAGCCCCACTCTACCGCTTGAATGATCTCCTCTATGGTTTCTGGGTCTCTTATGTTTACAGAAGAGAGCACCTCTTCCACCAGTGGGACTATTTTATCAAAGCTTATGCGTTCCTCCAAAAATAGCTCCACTGCCCTTTCGTCCGCACCCAAAAGAACGGGTACATAAACGCCTCCCATCCTTGCGACCCACTCACACAGAGACAAAGCCCTGAACTTTTGCCTATCCACCCTTTCAAAAACTATGGGAGAAAGCTCAAAAAGGCTTATATCCCTGAAGGGATATTCTCTCCTTTCGGGATAAAAGATGGCGTTCATTATAGGAATTTTCATATCGGGCGGAGAAACCTGAAAGAGAAAACTGCCATCTTTTAGCTTTATTGCTCCGTGCACCAAGCTTTGGGGATGGATCACCACCTCTATAAGGTCTGGGTCCAAACCAAAAAGTACCTTAGCCTCCAAAAGTTCTATGCCCTTGTTCATCAAAGTGGCGGAATCCACCGTGATCTTCTGTCCCATCTGCCAAGTGGGATGGTTTAGGGCTTGGGCGGGCTTTACCTTTGAAAGCTCCTCAATGGGCGTGTCCTTGAAGGGACCGCCGGAGGCGGTAAGATAGACCTTCTTTATTTCTTTCCTGTCTGTCATTGAAAGCAGTTGAAAAAGGGCATTGTGTTCGCTATCCACGGGCACCACATTTTTTGACTTTTCTCTGATAAGCTCTTCCAAACATACCACAGATTCCTTGTTGCTGGCAAGTAGTATCTTGTTCTTTGAGAGCACAAAAAAAGTAGGCAAAAGCCCATCTATGCCAGAGATGGCGTTTAAAACCCTTTCAGATTCCTCCACAACAGCCAACAGACCTTCTTCACCTTTTAAATACACACACTCCTTTGGGAGACTTTCAAGCCAATCCTTTGCTGGCTCCTGATAGGACACCACATACTTAGGCTTAAACTCCATTGCCTGACTTAGCAGTTTATCCGATGCCCTCCTTGCCACCAAACCCACCAGTTCAATATCCTGCCTGTATGCCCTAACCACATCCAGGGCTTGCGTTCCCACCGAACCAGTAGAACCTAATATGCTCAGTTTTATCATTTGGGATATTAATTATACGAGCTTACGAAATTCTTTACATAGACCAAAAAGCTTTCGCCTTGCTTAGGGTTTCCTCCCACTCCCTCTCCTCATCCGAGTCATACACAATACCAGAGCCCGCATAATAAGAAAGCTCTTGCCCACTGCCAAAGGCTGTTCTGATGAGAACGCACAGGGTAAAGTCTTCATTCCAAACAAAGCCTGCGCACCCGCAGTAATAGTCCCTCGGATGGGACTCTAAATCGTCTATTAGCTCTACCGCCTTTTTCTTTGGTGCACCCGTCACCGAGGCAGGAGGGAATGTGTTGAGTAGAATCTCTCCAAGGTCCTTGTCCGTTTGTGCCACCACGGTGGAGTGCATCTGGCACAAGGTTGTGTATTTTTCTACCTTAAAGAGTTCCTCTACCTTCACACTGCCCACCTTTGCCACCCTTGAAAGGTCGTTTCTCATCATATCAAGGATCATCAAATTCTCTGCCTTATCCTTTTGGCTGTTTTGTAAAACCTCTTCACTCTCGGCAGTTCCCTTTATGGGCTTGCTCTTTATTAACCCTCCCTTTTTCTCCAAAAAGAGCTCCATTGAACCGCTCAGGATGTAAAAGTCCCTCAGGTCAAGAAAGAAAGCGTAGGGGGTAGGTTGCCTTTCAAAGAATTTCAAGAAAAGGTCCAAGGGAGAACCTTCAAGCTTAAAGTCCATCCTCGTTGAAAGGTTAAGCTGATAGACGGTGCCCTTTTCAATCTCCTCTTTTACCCTTCTGACTTTCTCTATGTACTCCTCTTTGTTCAAGGAAAAACCCTTCAAGCTCAGTTTAAAAGGCTTAGGTCTTATTTCAAACTCAACGGGCTCTTCCACTTTTACAAACACAATGGGAGGGAAAGAAGATGCCTTTACCTTTACACCAAGGGTCTCCTCTGAGAGCTTGTAAGAGATGACTACAAAACCCTTTCTTTCCCTTAACTCCAAAAGGGAGTTGAAGAATTTCACTTCCTTGATGGGAAATTTATAAAGTTTGTTGGACTTTCCTAAAAATCCGCCCGATGCTAAGAGCATTCAAAGGTTCTTCGAGGCTGTTCTAAAAAATCCCTCATCCCACACCTCTTCCACCAATATGGGCAAGATTTTTCCAAGAATAGGTAAGAGGAGGGCTACCTTCAGAACTTGCCAAGCTGGATTCCTTCCGTTGGTTCCCTCACACCCGCTTGGCTCACTCTGAAGGCTTTGGACGAGATTGATTAACAGCATCCTGTATGCCACACGGATAGCAGAAGATTGCTTACGCATAAACTTTATGAGTTTTTCTTTGTCCTCCTCTTTCAATTTAAGCCTAAGCTGTAGGCTAAAAAACATCAAACTTAGATTTTAGCTTTAAAACCCTTGTGTGTCAATGGGTTCGTATTTTTAGAACAGCCTCAGGGTTCTTCTGTTAAGCTGTAGAAGTAGTTTATAATTAAACTCTATGGTAAGGGTTGCCATAAACGGTTTTGGTAGGGTAGGAAGGTCCTTTTTGAGGGCATGCCTGCAAAAAGAAGGCATTGAAGTTGTAGCCATCAACGACCTGACGGACACAAAAACCTTAGCCCATCTCTTTAAGTACGACTCGGTGCACGGGGTATTCAAGGGAGAGGTGTATGCCAAGGATGACACTTTGGTGGTAAATGGAAAGGAGATAAAGGTATTTTCCCAAAAGGACCCAGCTTTGATACCTTGGGGTGAGGTTGGGGCGGAGGTCGTTGTGGAATGCACAGGAGCCTTTACATCAAGGGAAAAGGCGGTCCTACACCTGAGGGATACGGTAAAGAGGGTGATAATATCCGCACCAGCAAAGGACCCAGACATCACCATAGTGCTCGGAGTTAATCATCACAGGTATGACCCCGAAAGGCACTTTATAATTTCCAACGCGAGCTGTACCACCAACTGCTTGGCTCCCTTGGTGAAGGTCCTGCATGAGAACTTTGGCATAAAGAAGGGCTACATGGTCACCGTGCACGCATACACCAACGACCAGAGGGTTTTAGACCTGCCACATAAAGACCTCAGAAGGGCAAGGGCTGCGGCGGTAAATATTATTCCCACCACCACAGGCGCCGCAAAGGCAATAGGAGAAGTGATCCCGGAGCTAAAGGGCAAACTTGACGGCACCGCAAGGAGGGTTCCCGTGGCGGATGGTTCCCTCGTGGATCTGACCGTGGTAGTAGAAAGACCTCCAGCCAGTGTGCAAGAAGTGAACGAAGCCTTTAAAAGGGCTGCGGAAGGAGAGTTAAAAGGTATACTTCAGTACACGGAGGATCCGATAGTATCCCAGGACATAGTGGGCAACGAGCACTCTGCTATATTTGACGCTGGGCTAACTCAGGTGATAGAGGATATGGTTCATGTGGGCGCATGGTATGATAACGAGTGGGGTTATTCTTGCAGGCTGAGGGACTTGGTGCTATACATAGCCAGTAGATAATGTTCTGCCGAATAAGGAGCGGAGGGGTTATTGGCATTGACGGTTTTTTGGTGGATGTAGAGATAGACTTCTCCCCGGGGCTACCCCAGTTTAACATAGTGGGACTGCCAGACAAAGCCATAAACGAGGCAAAGGACAGGGTTAGGTCTGCCTTAAAGAATGTGGGCTTTCAACTGCCTTCCAAGAGAATCACCGTAAATCTGGCACCTTCCCACCTAAAAAAGCAGGGAACTTTGTATGACCTTCCCATTGCGGTGGGTATTTTAAAGCTCTCGGGGGTTTTGGATGTGGACGAGGAGACGGTATTTTTGGGGGAGCTCTCTTTGGACGGAAAGGTAAATCCGGTGAGCGGAGTCCTTCCCATTGTTCTATCCTTAAAGGAGAGGGGCTTTAGAAGGTTTGTGGTGCCAAAGGCGAACGCAAAAGAGGGTGCCATCGTTCAAGGTGCGGAGGTTTACGGCGTTGAATCCTTAAGCCAGCTTATAGCCTTTTTGAAGGGAGAGGAGGTGTTGGAGCCAGAGGAGGTGGACCTCAACGAGCTCTTTTCAAAAGCCTTTGATTACAGCATAGACCTTGCGGACGTAAAAGGGCAGTATGAGGCAAAAAAGGCGCTGGAGATCTCCGCAGCGGGCATGCACAACTTACTGCTGATCGGTCCTCCGGGGGCGGGAAAAAGTATGCTTGCCAAAAGGATCGTAACCATCTTGCCACCTCTGTCTTTGGAGGAAGCCTTGGAGGTCAGCAAAATATACAGCGTGGCGGG
>Ga0080008_147867_pt1 | contig 14646 bp, 15 predicted proteins | sample ConCONMetagenome_FD_69211 | JGI IMG/M metagenome (GOLD analysis project Ga0080008, IMG submission 69211) | Hot spring microbial streamer communities from Conch Spring, Yellowstone National Park, USA - CON_C (SPADES assembly) (version 2) | ecosystem: Environmental > Aquatic > Thermal springs > Hot...
GCCCGGAAGGTACCGCCTCCACTTGAGCATCGCCGACCCCGACTTCCCCAGTGACCCCCGCTACCGCGTCCAGCTGGCCACCCGCACCGCCTACCGTGAGGGGCTCAACGACCTGGCGCTTGCCATCCGGGTCCGGTGAGCGCCGTGGTGTGGGTTTCGCCCGTCCAAGCCATCTCCTTGTTCCCCTAGGGGTGCCACGGTATTTTGGCTGCGTTTAGCAGAACCCAGGTGGCGCTTTCCGAGGTATAGGAAAGGATAATGGCCACCTATGGCAGGGAAAGAGCTAACCCCTACCCTTCCTCTCCCCAAAGTTTTTCCAAGGACTCCCTAGGCCTGAGGACCTCCCACCCCTCCCCCGTCCAGAGGAGTTCCAGGGGCCTCGGGGTGTCCAGGTAGGTGAGGGCCATGCTGGACCCGTAGGCCCCGGCCTCGAGGATGGCCAAGGCATCCCCTTCCCTGGGCCTGGGAAGCCGCACCTCCCGGGCCAGCACGTCCCCGGATTCGCAAGCGGGCCCCGCCAGGTCGTAGACCTCCTCCTCCCCGCCCTCGTAAAGGGGCACCACCGGGTGGCGGGCCCCGTAGAGGGCGGGGCGCAGGAGGCTGGTCATCCCGGCGTCCAGGAGGAGGTAGCGCCTGCGGGTTTCCTTGATCCCCCAGATGCGGGCCACCAAAACCCCCGCCTCCGCCACCAGGTACCGCCCGGGCTCCAGGTAGACCTTGGCCCCGTAGAGCCGGGCCAGGGCCTCCATGGGCTCCCTGAGGGGGGAGAGAGGAAGCCCCAGGCCAAACCCGCCCCCCAGGTCCAGGACCTCCACCGGCCCCACCGCCCGGTAAAGCCCTTCCAGGACCTGGTACCCCTCCAGAAAGTCCTCCACCCTTTCCAGCTTGGAGCCCAGGTGCAGGTGAAGCCCCAGGAAACGAAGCCCCAGGGCCTGGGCCAAGCCCCTTAACCGGGGCACCGCCTCGGGGAGGACCCCAAACTGGCTCTCCCCCTTCCCCGTGGCCAGGTGGGGGTGGGTGGCCACGGGGAGGTCCGGGTTCACCCGGATGAGGACCCTGGCCCCGGGCAGAAGGGCCGCCACCCGCCTCAGGTCCGCCTCCGAGTCCAGGACCACCAAAGGCTCCCGGCCCCGGAGGGCCTCGAGGGCTTCCGGGGTCTTCACCGGCCCGTTCCAGACCACCTCCTCCGGGGAAAAGCCCGCCCGGTAGGCCCGCAAAACCTCCCCCAAGGACACCGCTTCCGCCCCGTAGCCCATGGCCTTCAGCCTGCGCAAAAGCCCCAGGCGGGGGTTGGCCTTGAGGGCGAAGAAGGGCCTGGCCCGAGGGAAGGCTTCCCTAAAGGCCTCGGCTCGCCCCTTGATCGCCGTCCAGTCGTAAGCGTAAAAAGGCGTCGGGTAGGCCCTCGCCGCCTCCCGCAAAGCCGAAAGAAAGTCCGGGTTCAGCATGGTTAGGGCCCTCGAGGGTCCAAAGCGTCCCGCAGGCCGTCCCCAATGAGGCTATGCGGCTCACCCCTTCAAGCTCCCCAGGGTGAGCCCCTGGATGAAGTACCGCTGGGCCAACAGGAAGACCAGGATAGGGGGCACCGTGCCCAGGGTGAGGCCCGCCATGAGGACCGTCCACTCCGTGGAAAACTGGCCCTGAAAGACGGCGAGCCCCACGGTGAGGGGGCGCATCTCCAAGGAGTTGGTGACGATCAGCGGCCAGAGAAAGCTGTTCCAGCCGGCCAGGAAGGTGAAGGTGCCCAGGGTAGCCAGGGCCGGGGCTGCCAGGGGCAGGGCGATCCGCCAGTAGACCTGCCAGGGGGTAGCCCCATCCACGATGGCCGCCTCCTCCAGCTCCCTAGGAAGCTGGAGGAAGTGCTGGCGCATGAGGAAGATGGCGAAGGCGTCAAAGAGCCCGGGCAGGATGAGGGCGTAGTAGGTGTCCACCCAGCCCAGGTTCCGCATAAGTATGAAGAGGGGGATGATGAGGACGTGGACGGGGATCATCAGGGTGGCCAGGAAGAGGAGGAAGAGCGCCCCCTGGCCCCGGAAGCGGAAGCGGGCGAAGGCGTAGCCGGCCATGGCCCCGCTGGTCAGGTTCAAGAAGGTCAGGCCCAGGGCCACGATCAGGGAGTTCAGGTACCAGCGGGCGAAGGGAACGCTGGTGAGAACCCGCTGGTAGTTCTCAAAGTGGAGCTCCTTAGGCCAAACCTCCACGGGCAGGTCAAAGACCGCGCCCGGGGCCTTCAGGCTTGTGGACACCATCCAGAAGAAGGGGACCAGCATGGTGATCCCCCCCAGGAGGAGGAGGAGAAAGACCACGCCGTCCCACAGCCGGGCCAGAAGCTTCACGTTTCCTCCAGAACCCAGCGCCGCCTGAGAACCCACTGCAGGTAGGTGAGGGCGAAGAGGATGAGGAAGAGCACCCAGGCGATGGCCGAGGCGTACCCCATTTCAAAGGGGAAGGTGCCGAAGGCCTTCCGGTAGAGGTAGAGCATGAGGACGTTGGTGCTGTCCAGGGGGCCGCCCCCGGTCATGGTGTAGATGAGGCCGAAGACCTGGAAGCTCCCGATCATGGCGAGAAGGGTGTTGAGGAAGACCGTGGGGGAAAGGAGCGGCAGAACCACGTAGAAAAACCGTTGCAGGGCGTTGGCCCCGTCCAGGCTAGCCGCTTCCAGGTATTCCTTGTTGATGTTCTGAAGCCCCGCCAGAAAGATCAGCATGCGCAGGCCCACCCCGGCCCAGACCGAGGCCAGGATCACCCCCCACATGGCCCAGTTGGGGTCGGAAAGCCACCCCGGCCCCTCCTTGGCCAGCCAAACAAGCCCCGGCGGGGGCGCGGCCCCAAAGGCCTGCCAGAGGGCGACCAGCTTCTCCCCGATGAAGCGGAGGAAGAGGTTGACGGGCCCCACGGTGGGGTTCAGAACCCAGCGCCAGAGGAGGCCCACGGCCACCACGCTGGTCACCGTGGGCAGGAGGTAGAGGGTGCGGAGGACCTTCACCCCCCGCCAGGGACGGTTCAGGCCCAAGGCCAGGAGCAGGGCCAGGACGATCTCCAGGGGAACGGCCACCCCCACGTAAAAGAGCGTGTTCCAGAAGGCCTTGTGGAAGACGGGGTCCTCGAGGAGGCGGCGGTAGTTGGCCAGGCCCACCCAGTTCTCCCGGATGGTCTCCAGGGTGAGGGGCCTGAGGCCATCGTACTCCACGAAGGAGAGGACGAGGCTGGTGAGGATGGGCCCCAGGTTGAAGGCCAGGAAGCCCGCCAAAGAGGGCAGGAGGAAGAGGAGGGGAAAGCGGGCGTAGACGCGCACGGCGGGCCTCCCGGCCTAAAGGCTAGCGCTTCTTGCGCTCCGCCTGGACCTCGTCCAGGATCTTCTGCACCTGGGGGGCCACGCCGTCCAGGGCCGCCTTCAGATCGGCCTTGCCCTGCCAGACGGGCTCCAGGGCCTTGTTGATGAGCTGGAGGGCCTCGTTCCAGCGCTCAAAGGTCTCCGTGGGCCGGGCGGTCTTGTTGACGGTCAAGAAGAAGTGCTGGCTCTTGGGGGGCGGGGGCACGAAGAAGTCCTTGAGGTTCTGGATGCTCTTCTCCACGTTTTTCACGTCCACGCCCCGGGCGGGGATGATGAGCCCCGTCTTGGTGAAGATCCGGATGGCCTCGGGTCCCGCCAGGAAGGAGAGAAGCTTCCAGGCGGCCTCCGGGTTCCTGGTGCCCGCCGCCATGACCCAGCCGGAGCCGTCAATGTCCACGATGCTCCCCGCCTTACCCCTGGGGAAGGGCACCACGTCAAAGTCAAACTTGGCCCGGGCCTTCAGGGTGGGCACCCGCCAGCGCCCGTCCACGATCATCCCCGTCTGCCCGTTCAGGAACATGGTGAAGGGCCCCCGGTCCTGGGCCTCCTCCGGGGTGGGGGCCACGCGGTGCTTGTAGCGGAGGTCCAGGTAGAACCGAAGCCCCTCCACGGAGGGAGGGCTATTCAGCAGGAACTTGCTGTGGTCGGGGCTGTAGAAGCGCCCCCCCGCCGACCAAACCCAGGGCTGCCAGAAGAGGTAGAAGGTCTGGAAGGACACGCCCCACTGCACCCGCTTGCCGTCCTTCTCCACGGTGAGGGCCTTGGCGTAGCGCAGGAAGTCGTCCCAGGTCCAGTCGGGCTTGGGATCGGGCAGGCCGGCCTTCCTCAGCAGGTTGCGGTTGTAGAAGACCACCAGGTTGGAGACGTCCCTGGGCAGGCCGTACTGGACCCCGCCCCACTGGAAGGCCTTCAGGATGCCCGGGAAGATGTCCCCCGTGGGGTACTTGTCCCGCTGGATGAAGGGGTCCAGGGGCCTCAAGACCCTCCTCGAGGCCAGGCCGGGAAAGTCAATGTTGTTGATGAAGAAGACATCGGGCGGGGTCCCCGCCGCCATCATGGCGGTGATCTTGGCCAGGTACTCGCTGGAGGGGATGTTGATGTACTCCACCTGGATCCCCGGGTTCCTCTCCTGGAAGACCCGGAGGACCTGCTGGTAAGCCTGGATCTCCTCCTGGGTCCCCCAGCTGGCCAGGACCAGCTTCTGGGCCGAGGCCAACCCCAAAACCGCCAAAAGCGCCACCAACACCTTTCTCATGGCTCACCTCCAAAAACCCATCGCCCGGTGGGGGTGAAGGCCCCCGCCAGGGCTTCCAACGCGGCCCGCACCTGGACCGCGCGGTAGCCGTGCGTGGCCAGGTAGCCCGCGGGCCTCCCCGGCAGGAAGCGGAGGTCGTCGGGGTTGCCCAGGGCCACCACGTAAAGGGGCTTACCCAGGGCGGCTAGGGCCCGGTAGAGGGCCTTTTGCCCCTCCTTGAAGCCCCCAAGCCAGCGGAAGGTGGTGAGGACGATGCGCTCCGCCCCCTTTGCGGCGGCCACCGCCTGGGCCACCTCCCCCTCCGAGGGGTCCTCGCTGAGGTTCAGGCCCCGGCTTCCCGGCAGGAAACGCCCCGCCAGGTCCGCCAGGGTGGGCTCCGCCCCGTAGCGGTCGCTGAGCCTCAAGCCCACCACCAGGGTCCCGGGGCCCCGGATGGGAAGGTCGCCGAATAGGCGCACCACGCCCCGCCTGGCGGCCTCGAGGGCCAAGGCCTCCTCCTCGCTTTGGGTGAAGGGGCACTCCCCCTTTTTGGCGAGGAGGGAGAGGGCCCGGCGCTTGGCGGCCTGGGCCCGCTCCTTGGGAATCTCCTTCCCCAGGGCCCGGGTCAGGCGGTCGTGGACCTCCAGGATGGCCTTCTCGTTGGGCTCCAGAAGGAGGAGGTCGGCCCCGGCCTGCACCGCCTTCAAGGCGGCCTCCCCGGCCCCAAAGTGGCGCTTGATGGCCCCCATGGCCATGTCGTCGGTGAGGATGGCCCCCTGGAAGCCCAGGCGCTGGCGCAGGAGGCCGGTGAGGATGGGCCTGGACAGGGTGGCGGGAAGCTTGGGGTCCAGGGCCGGGAAGAGGATGTGGGCGGACATGAGGGCCGGCATCCCCGCCTCCACGTAGCGGCGGAAGGGGTAAAGCTCCACCCGCTCCAGGGCCTCGAGGGGCTTATCCACCCGGGGCAGGTCCAGGTGGGAGTCGGTGGCGGTGTCGCCGTGGCCGGGGAAGTGCTTGCCCACCGGCGTGGCCCCGGAGCGCAGAACCCCTTTGGCGAAGGCCAAGCCCATCTGGGCCACCAGCTCGGGGTCGGCGCCGAAGGACCGGATGCCGATGATGGGGTTCTCGGGGTTCACGTTGACGTCCAGGACGGGGGCCAGGTTGACGTCAGCCCCCAGGCGGCGCACCTGGCACCCCAGGGCCTGCCCCACCCGCTCGGCCAAAACCGGGTCCCCGGCCGCCCCCAGGGCCATGGCGGCGGGGAAGCGCACCACCCCTTCCCGGTAGGAGGTGAAGGGGCCGCCCTCCTGGTCCACCAGGAGGAGGAGGTTGGGGTCAAAGGCCTTGAGGCGGCGCACCAGGCCCTGGGGGTCCTGGCGCAGGTTGGAGGGGTAGAGGATGACCCCGGCGGGCCGCACCTTCTTCAGAAGCTCGTAGGGGACGGCCTCGCCCCTAAAACTCACCACCATGAAGTTGCCCGCCTGGGCCGCCGCCATGCCTAATCCAAGGGCCAAGGCCAAAAGCCTCACCTCCCCACCTCCTTCAGGGCGGCCCGCACACCCTTTTCCAGAAGGGCCCGGGCCCTTTCCTCCTCCACGCCCAGGGCGAGGAGGAGGGCCAGGGCGGGGTCTTCCGAGCGCTCCAGAAAGGCCAGGGCCTCCTCCTCCCCGAGGCCGAAAAGCTCCTTAAGCATCCTCGCCCCCCGCTCCTTCAGCTTGCGGTTGGTGGCCCGCATCCTCAGCATGCGGTTGCCGTAGACCCGGCCCAGCCGCACCATGAGGGCGGTGGAAAAGAGGTTTAAGGCCGCCTTCTGGGCCGTGCCCGCCCCAAGCCGGGTGCTCCCGGCGATGGGCTCGGGCCCCGTGTCCAGGAGGACCGGGTGGTGGGCCTCCAAGAGGAGCGGCGTGCCCGGGTTGTTGGCCAAGGCCACGGTGAGGGCCCCATGGGCCTTGGCCCCCCGCAGGACCCCCAGGGTGTAGGGGGTCTGGCCGCTGGCGGCCACGGCCACCAGCACATCCGAGGGGCCCAGCTCTCCCCCTTGGGCCAGGCCCTCCTCGTAGCGGTCCTCGGCCCCCTCCTGGGCCTCATGCAGCGCCGAAAGGCCCCCCGCCAGGAAGAAGCGCACCCGGGTGAAGCCGAAGGTGGGCCACAGCTCCACCCCGTCCAGCACCGCCAGCCTCCCCGAGGTCCCGGCCCCGGCGTAGGCCAGGACCCCTCCCTTCTCCAGCCGCAAGGCGGCGGCCAAAACCGCCTCCTTGAGGGCGGGAAGGGCCCCCTTCAGGGCGGAAAGGGCCCTGAGCTGGGCCTCGTAAAGGGCCTCGAGGACCTCTTCCGGAGGCCAGAGGTCCAGGTCCTGGTAGCGCTTGGCCGCCACCTCCGTCACGCTTCCACCTCCGCGGCCACGCTGTTGCCCACCGCCCGGCGCAGGGGGTGCAGGGAGGGGCGGTGGCGGGTGGGGTGGACGGCGTTGGTGAGGAGGGCCCAGGCGTAGCCCCGCTCCGGCTCCACCAAAACCGCCACCCCGGTGAAGCCCGTATGGCCGAAGGCCCTCTCCGAAGCCAGGCTCCCACCCCACCACCCGGGCCGCTTCCTCTCCCAGGAAAGGAGGCGATCCCCGTGGGGCCTTAGCATCTCCTCCATGGCCGCCGGGGAGAGCCAGGTGCCCTCCAGGATGGCCCTCAACTCCCCCAAGACCCCTTCCAGGGTCCCGAAGAGCCCGGCGTGCCCGGCGGCGCCCCCCAGGGCGTAGGCGTTTTCGTCGTGGACCTCCCCCTTCAAAACCCGGCCCCGCCAGGGGCAGGCCTCCGTGGCCACGGCAAGCTCCCGAGGAGGGCGGAAGGAAAACCCCTCGGGCAAGGGGAAGGCCGCCAGGGGCTTTCCCCGCACCCGCTCCAGGACCAGGCCCAAGAGCATGTAGCCGATGTCGGAATAGGTGGGCTCCCCCAGGGGCCAGGGGTGCTGGAGCAGGCGTTGCTTCAGGGCCTCCCCCTCGCCCAGGGCGTAGAGGGCCTCCCAGGCGGGCAGGCCCGAGGTGTGGGCCAGAAGGGCCCTTAGGCTCGCCCCCTTCAAGGGGTGGTCCTTGAGCCAAAGAAGCTCGGGCAGGTGCTGGGAAAGGGGGTCGTCCAGGTCCAGAAGCCCCTCTTCCACCGCCTTCAGAACCTCCTTGAGGGTGAAGAGGGGCTTGGTGAGGCTGGCCAGGTCAAAGAGGTGCCGGGGGGTGAGGGCCTCGGGCTCGGGCATCCTTTGGGCCAGGCCCAGGTGGAGGGTGAAGGCCTCCCCGCCCCGCCGCACCAGGCCGAAGGCCAGGCCGGGGACCACCCCTTCGGCCACGGCCCGCTCCAAAAGCCCCCTCACCCGCACGCCTTGGAGTCTAACAGGCACGGTATTGGTACGCAAGTGGTATCTTTAGGCCATGGTGCGCCCGGCGCAAAGGGAGGACCTCGAGGCCCTGGCCCAGGTCCTGGACCAGCCCTTTTTCCGCGGGTACGGCCTGGACCGCCAGGGGGCCCTCCGCCAGCTGGAAAGGGCTTTGGTGGAGGGGGAGCCCTACGCCCTGGACCCTCCTTCGGCCCTGGCCTGGTACCGGCCAAAAGGCGGCTTTGACCGCGGCCACTTGCGCCTTCTGGCGGTGGCGGAAACGGCCCAGGGCCGGGGCTTGGGGAGCCTCCTCATGGACTTTCTGGAGGCCAGGGGGCTGGAGTTCGTCCTGGCCGAGCGGGCCAACGCCCAAGCCCTCCGCTTCTACGCCAGGCAGGGCCTCAGGAGGTGGGCCGCCTCCCCGGCTTTGTGCGCCCGGGGCGGGTGATCCTGTGGCGGGGCCCCGCTACCTGAGGTTGGCCGAGGCGCTTAAGGCGGATCTGGAACGGGGCCTCTTGGGCCGGGTCCTGCCCCCGGAGCGGGAGCTGGCCCGGGCTCTCGGGGTCTCCCGCTCCACCCTGCGGCGGGCCCTGGACCTCTTGGAGGCCGAGGGGCTCCTCACGAGACGGCAGGGAAGCGGCACCTACGCCGCCCAGCGGGCCACCTTCCAGGCCCGCCTCCAGGGCTTCACCGAGGAGATGGCGGCCCTGGGCTTCAAGCCCGCCACCCGGCTCCTCAAGGGGGAGAGGGCCCGGGCCACCCCGGAGGAGGCCTTCCACCTTCGGCTTTCCCCAGGGGAAGAGGTGTGGCGCCTGGAGCGCCTCCGCCTGGCGGACGGCGAGCCCATGGCCCTGGAAAGGGCCAGCCTCCCCGCCTGGGCTTTGGAGGCCCTTCCCGAGGGGTCCCTTTACCAGGCCCTCGAGGCCCGAGGCCTGCGCCCCGCCCGGGCCCTTCAGCGCCTTAGGGCGGTCTTGGCCGAGGAGGAGGACGCCCTTTTGGGCGTGCCCCCGGGAAGCCCCCTCCTTCACCTGGAACGGGTCAGCTACCTGGCCGACGGGCGCCCCATTGAGTTCGTCAAGAGCCGCTACCGGGGGGACCGGTACGAGCTTCTGGTGGAGCTAAGATGAGGGTCCTGGGCATCATGTCGGGGACCAGCGCCGACGGGGTGGACCTGGTCCTGGCGGAGTTTGCCGGCGGGCCCCGGGACCTGGCCCACCGGGTCCTGGCCCACCTCGAGGTGCCCTACCCGGAGGCCCTGAGGCAGCGGGTCCTTAGGGCCATGCGGGAGGCCACCACCCGGGAGATCGCCCTCCTGCACCACGATCTGGGCCGCTTCTACGCCCAGGCCGCCAGGGCTTTCCAGGGCCAGGCGGAGCTGGTGGGCCTTTCCGGCCAGACCGTCTGGCACGAGCCCCCCTGGGCCACCCTCCAGCTGGGGGAGGCCGCCCACCTGGCCGAGGCCCTGAAGGTCCCGGTGGTCTATGGCTTCCGGGCCTCGGACCTGGCGGCGGGGGGCCAGGGCGCCCCCCTGGTGGCCTACCCCGACCTCCTCCTCTTTGGGGAGGAGGGCCTGAGGCAAAGCGTCCACAACCTGGGGGGCATCTCCAACTTCACCTTCTTCGTGGGCAAAGACCCGGCCACCCTCCTGGCCCTGGACACCGGGCCCGGGGTCTGCCTCTTTGACGAGGCCGCCCAGGCCCTGGGCCTCACGCCGGAGGCGGCCACGGACCTGGCGGAGAAGGGGAAGGTAGACCGGGAGGCCCTCTCGGCCTGGCTGGCCCACCCTTACTTTGCCAAGCCGCCCCCCAAGACCACGGGACGGGAGGTCTGGCGGCTGGAACACCTCCACCCCCTGCCCCAGGAGCCCGCCACCCTCCTCAAGACCCTCCTGGCCTTCACCGCCGAGAGCGCCCTTATGGCCTACGAGAGGTTCGTGGGCCCCGTGGACCGGGTCCTCCTGGCCGGGGGCGGGGCCAGGAACCGGGTTCTGGTGGGGCTCCTGGCCGAGAGGCTTCCCGTCTCTCTCCTCCCCAACCCCAAGGTGCGGGAGCCCTTGGCCTTCGCCCTTCTGGCCTACCTCCACGCCCGGGGCCAGGTCAACGTCCTGGGCAGGGCCACGGGAGGCCGGGACATCCGGGCGGGGATGCGGGTAGAGCCGGGCTGAGGCCAGGAAAAGCCAAAAGGGGAGGGATCCCCCTCCCCTTTCATAGCCCTGTTTCCTGTTTTCTTTGGCCGGGGCCCCCATGCTGGCTTGCGCCAGCATGGGGTGGCGTTAAAGGCTCCGCTTGAAGAGGCTAAGCCAGGCGGGGTTCATGGGGGCGCTGAAGATCTCCTTCACCGTGGTCTGTCGGCCGGGCTCCACCTTCACCTGCCAGACCCGGGCCACGCCGGCGTTGGCGTCCACGGTCACCGTATAAAGGTTCTCCTTACGGGAGAGGTACTGGGCGATGGCGGGGTCCTCCTGAGCGGCCTTGCCCACGAAGCCCGGTACCCAGATCCGGAGGTGGAAGAAGAGGGCCCCCCGGTACCCGCTCTTGGCCAAGGAGGCCAGGGCGTTCTTGGTGAGGGCGTAGTTGACCTCAGGGGTGGCCTGGCCGCCGAAGATAAGGGCCACGGCCTCCTCCCTGGGGTTCAGGGGAGGGACCTCTTCGGGCGAGGGGAAGACGGTGACCGCCAGGCTCCGCTTACCCTCGGCGTCCAGGTACCCGGCGCCGATGCCCCCCACGATGCTGGCGCAGATGGTGGTGTTGTTGGTGAGCACGTGGAGGCTCTGCGCCTTCAGCACCTGGGCGAAGACCTGGCCGAAGGCCTGCCCCGTGTAGGCGCGGAGCACGTAGTGCTCGCCCAGGCTTAGACCCTGGGCACCCCCTTCCGAAGCCGCGAGCATAAGGCCAAGAATACCGACCACTCCCAACCGCTTCATGCTTACCTCCCGTAAACTTGGCAAGCCTTTAAAAGGCTCGCCGCTCTAAACATACCCTGGTAATGTATATGACGGTGTGGCTTCGCTCACCTTCTGACCTTCCCCTGAAGCGGGGCTCTCACCCGCTAGAACCTGGCAAGGGCGGGATGTGGTATTCTGGGCCGGACCAAAAGGAGGGTTATGAGAACCGCGCTGGTAACCGATTCCACCGCCGACCTGCCCAAGCCGCTAAGGGAGCGCCTGGGGGTTTTCGTGGTCCCCCTTCACGTGAACCTGGGAGGCCGGGTCTACCGGGACTGGGAGGAGATCACGCCCACGGAGATCTTCGCCAAGGTGCGCTCGGGGGAGGCCTTCCCCACCACCAGCCAGCCCTCCCCCGAGGACTTCGCCCGGGTCTACGGGGAGGCCCTGAAGGGGGCGGACCACGTCCTCTCCATCCACATCTCCTCCAAGCTCTCGGGCACGGTCCAGTCCGCCCTCCTGGCGGAGGCTCTGGTAAGCGAGCTCGGGGCCGTGATCGCCAGCCACACCGGCCCCGGCACTTACGGGTTTTATGCCTACAGCCTCTAAGACCGCCTTCGTGGCCGACACCACCCTGGGCCTCTCCCCCGAAGAGGCCCTGGAGAAGGGCATCCACCTGGTGCCCGTCCAGGCCATCCACGGCGGGCGGAGCTACCGGGACCTCCTGGAAATCGGCCCCGAGGAGGTCCTGGCGCTTCTGGAAAAGGGGGAAAGGCTTTCCACCAGCCAGGCGGCCCCCGAGGACCTCAGGGCCACCTACGAGAGGCTTCTTCTGGACCACGACCGGGTCCTCTCCGTCCACCTCTCAGGAAAGCTCTCGGGAACCGTGGCCACCGCCCAGGCCGTGGCCCGGGCGTACGGGAGCAGGGTCCAGGTCCTGGACTCCTGGTCGCTGAACGGGGGGCTGGGGATCGCCCGCTTCGTGGGGGGGCTCTTGCGCATCCTCCCCGTCCTCCTGGTGCGGGATGGGCAGGTGGAGGCCGGACCCAGGGTGCGGGGCTTTATGGAGGGAATGCACAAGATGGCCGAACTTTTCCGAAAAGATTTCCCCGAAGGAGCCCTGGTCCACCTGGCCCACGCCGGGAACCCGGAGGGGGCCAGGGCCCTGGGGGAGCTCCTTAGGGCCGAAGGGGTGCAGATCCTCTCCACCTTGCAGGCCGGGGCGGCGGTGGGTGTGCACGCCGGCCCCGGGACCATCGCCTTCTTCGCTGGCCCCAGGAGGTGAGGATGCGGGCCGTGGTCCAGAGGGTCAGCGAGGCCTTTGTGGAGGTGGAGGGGGAGGTGGTGGGCCGGATCGGCCTGGGGCTATTGGTCCTCCTGGGCGTGGGGCAGAAGGACACCCAGGAGGACGCCCACTACCTGGCCCGGAAGATCGTCCACCTGCGCATCTTCCCCGACGCCATGGGGAAGATGAACCTCTCCCTCCTGGACGTGGGGGGCGAGGTGCTTTTGGTCAGCCAGTTCACCCTCTACGCCGACACCCGCAAGGGCCACCGCCCCTCCTTCGTCCAGGCCGCCCCGCCCGAGGTGGGCAGGCGCCTCTATGAGGCGGCCATTGAGGCCTTTTTGGCCCAGGGGGTCCACGTGGAAACCGGGGTCTACGGGGCCCACATGCGGGTGCACCTGGTCAACGACGGTCCCGTGACCCTTCTCCTGGACTCGGAGGACCGCCTTAAGCCCCGCTAGGGGGTCGGCACCGCCAGCCCCAGGCCACAGGGGCCCAGGGCTTCCCCCACCGCTTCACCTGGATTCCCTTTTCCGCCCGGACCCGGTAGAAGCGGAAACCCCGCAAGGTGGCGATTTTTCGCATCCAGCTCAAAGTGGTTTTCAGGGCGGCGTGCTCCTTGGGACCGTGGGTAGATCCGCGGTCCCGCCTCTCATGGCAGCTTTCCTACGCCCGGCACCACGCCACCAGCGGCAACCTGGACAAGCGGGGGGTGGGGGACATCTACACCATGACCCTTCAGGAGTACTTGGAGGCCACCCCCTGGCAGCGCTTCGCCTACCGGGTCTACCGCAACCCCTTCGTGATGTTCTTCCTTGGGCCCATCTACGTCTTCATGCTCTCCTATCGCCTGCCCTTGGGCTATGGCTCGGAAAAGCCCTCGGTGCGCAACTCCGTGGCCCTCACCAACCTCTTTTTGGTCCTCCTCCTGGTGGGCATCTACCTGGCCTTCGGCCTGAAGACCCTCCTCTTGGTCTACCTGCCCATCCAGTACTTCGCCGGGATGGTGGGCATCTTCCTCTTCTACGTGCAGCACCAGTTTGAGGACGCCTACTGGGAGCACGACCCCCGCTGGGAGTACCTGAAGGCGGCCATGGAGGGGAGCACCTACCTGAAGCTCCCCAAGGTCCTCCAGTGGCTCACCGGCAACATCGGCTTCCACCACATCCACCACCTGGCCCCCAAGATCCCCAACTACCACCTGCCCAAGGTGCAGGAGGAGGTGGACCTGGTGAAGGTGGCCCCCACCGTGACCCTGAAGGACGCCTTCAAGATCGCCTTCGCCGACATGCACCTCCACGACGAGGAGTCCAGGAAGCTCGTGGGCTTCAAGGAGGCCGCCAGGCGCCTAAGGGAGAGAAAGCGCCTCAGTGGCGGAAGTGCCGCACGCCGGTGAAGACCATGGCCAGGCCCAGCTCGTCGGCGGCCTGAATAGAGTCCCCGTCCCGAACGCTCCCCCCGGGCTGGATGATGGCGGCGATGCCCAAGGTCCCGGCCAGGCGGACCACGTCGTCAAAGGGGAAGAAGGCGTCCGAGGCCAAGACGGCCCCCCGGGCCTCCTCCCTGGCGGCCTCGAGGGCCTGCCGGGCGGCGGCCAGGCGGTTGGTCTGCCCCACCCCGATCCCCAGGGTCTTCCCCCCCTTGGCCACCACGATGGCGTTGGAGCGGGCGTGCTTCACCACCTTCCAGGCGAACCAGAGGTCCCGCCACTCCGCCTCGGTGGGGGCCTTCTGGGTGACCACCCTGGGCGCCACGGGGTCATGGGTGTCGGCGTCCTGGAGGAGGAGCCCGCCCCTAAGCCGCCTCAGGTCCAGGTAAGGGCCCTCTGCCGGCTCGGGCACGCGGAGAAGCCTCAGGTTCTTCTTGCGGGCCAGGAGGGCCAGGGCCTCCTCGGTGAACTCCGGGGCCAGGACCACCTCCAGAAAGACCTCGCCCATGGCCCGGGCCGTGGGGCCGTCCACCGGGCGGTTTAGCGCCACGATCCCCCCGAAGATGCTAACGGGGTCGGCCTCGTAGGCCTTCCGGTAGGCCTCGAGGGCCTCCCGGCCCAGGGCCACGCCGCAGGGGTTCTGGTGCTTGATGGCCACGCAGGCGGGCTCGGTGAACTCCGAGACCAGGTTCCAGGCGGCCTCGGCGTCCAGGTAGTTGTTGAAGCTCATGGCCTTGCCCTGGAGGACCTGGGCCTCGAGGAGGGGCCCCTCCTCCCCCGCCACCCGGTAAAGGGCGGCCTCCTGGTGGGGGTTTTCCCCGTAGCGGAGGGGGGAAAGCCGCTTCAGAACCAAAAACTTCTCCTCGGGGAACTTCTCCCCGGAAAGCCACTCGCTGATGGCGGCGTCGTAGGCGGCGGTGTGGGCGAAGGCCTTGCGGGCAAGCGCCCTCCTGAACCCGGGCTCAGGACCCCGCTCCAGCGCCACAAGAACCCGCTCGTAGTCCTCGGGGTCGCAGACGGGCAGCACCGCCTCGTGGTTCTTGGCGGCGGCCCGCAGCATGGCGGGCCCCCCGATGTCGATCTCTTCCAGGGCCTCGTGGAAGGAAGCCCCCCGGCCCCGGGCCTC
>Ga0080008_146546_pt1 | contig 14588 bp, 20 predicted proteins | sample ConCONMetagenome_FD_69211 | JGI IMG/M metagenome (GOLD analysis project Ga0080008, IMG submission 69211) | Hot spring microbial streamer communities from Conch Spring, Yellowstone National Park, USA - CON_C (SPADES assembly) (version 2) | ecosystem: Environmental > Aquatic > Thermal springs > Hot...
CTATGGAGAACCCCACCTCGCTCCGATGTGGGGAGTCGTAGCTACCCCTAACTAGGCTAACCAGCTTAGGTACCAGGTCCCTGTACCTCTCCGGGAGCTCATTGAGTGCGGCCACTAGGGTCTCCACGCCCTCAGAGCTATCCCCCTCCAGTAGCTCCGCGAGCACCTTCACCAACCTAACCCTACAGTCCTCATCCCCCCTACAGCTACCCAGGACCCTCCGTATCTTATACGCCACTAGCTCCCTCCTGCGTACACGCGATAGCCCTAGGAAGTCCGGAGCTACCATAGGCGGAACCCTAGGACTTACTCCTCTTAGCTAACCTTACGCAGTCGGCCACCACCCTATCGACAATGTCCCCGTGTTCCAGCCTCACATGCCTCTCGGGGTTCATAGTCAGAGTCTTACCGCAGGCGGTGCAGTAGTACCCGCCGGGGACCTTGACCACTACCGGCGTTAGGCTCGCTAGGACGTTGAAGGAGGACCTTATGAGCGCCTGGGCTACCCTGTAGTTGCCGGCTTTCTCAACAACCCTCTGGATGTATCCCCTGAGCTTGAACTTACCTATCTTGTACCTATGGCTTAGGGTAGAGGGGGACTCCCCATCGATGAGGTACTCCTTAAGAGCGTAGAGTACGACCAGGTCTCCGGTGAGAACCTTGATCGCTAGGTACCTTAAGGCCTCAGTAACCCCCTCAGGCATCTCCCACACCTAGGAGTCCTCTATAGTAGTGGGTTCTTTAAAGCAGTTAAGCCAATAGACCTCCCTGACAGGTCCCTTCGTTCCTTAAACTTCACCCCTCAGAGGTTCTACGGTCAACGACCAACCTTAAGGAGGCGGAGGTACAGCTGTTGGAGCACGGCATCCTAGCGGTGGGGAGGGTCGCCGTCTATACTACTTTTAAATTACCTAGCCCTTTAGTATAGGGTTAGGCCATTGGACAGTAATGTCCTGGTGTCCGTTAGACTGCCTGAGGAGGTTGTTGAGGCTATAGATAGTTTGGTTAGGAGTGGCGTAGTCGAGTGCCGCAGTGATGTGCTGAGGCTGGCGGTAGTCCTTAAGCTCAGGAGTATGGGCTACCCGGTAGAGAGTGAGGAGTTAAGTAGGCTCCTCTCAAAGCTTGGAGTAAGGTGATGTAGTGGTTGAGCTCCTGGGAACCTAGGTGGGTTAGGAGGAGGGTCTCCGCGCACGGTATTACCGTGACTACGTGTTACGACCTCACAACCACCTTACTTGTATGCCCCCTCTGTAGTGATGTAAGTATAGACGAGCTGTGTCCGGAGGGTCAGGAGGGGGTTATCCCAGTATCTAGAGCAGCGCTCTTCCTCACGGCTGAGGACCTAATAAACCATATGAGGACCCACTGGCACAGTAAGAGGTATAAAAAGGTCGGGATACCAACGGCTAGGGAGGGTGGGGAGGGGGGTGAGGAGGGTATTCTTGGGAGATTCTCTAACGTCAAACCTGCTGGCAAGGGAGGGAGATCTAGTAGTTGACTTCTGGGAGGGTGGTAGCGACCTCTACGGCTGGTCCATAGGTAGCTACTGCGTAGATAGGGTACCCGTATTCCTGAGGAGGAGCTGCTGCACGGGCAACCTTAGGTGGGACCTCCTAGAGGTGGATGTTAGCGTAAGCGTGGAGGGCCTGGAGAGCGTAGTTAGAGAGAAACTCGGGGACCTAGGTACTACCGTAGTAGGTCTCAGCGGTAGGCTCTACATACCGGTTAAGCCGGTGTGTAGCTACTTCAGGAGGTTGAGGTCCGAGAGTAAAGCCCAACGCCTCTACTCACCCGTAGTTAGGGTAGACCTAGAGCTTAGGGAGGTCGTAACGTACCACGCTAGGGTAGAGTTCTCAGAGCTCGTTAACACCTTACCACTGCACTACCTGCTACTGAAGAGCGGTCTCAAGGACCTAGCCGGGGGACTGAAGTACAGCTCAGCTCACGTACTAATGCTAGTGGCGGAGACCCCCCTAAGGGAGTACTCAAAGCTGTTTATAGGGCATAGGGGTTACCTAACCGGTTGCGTCATCTCCTACCTGGAGGAGCCCCTAGGTAGGGTACTCTACGCAATAACCCCGCTAACCGGGGGACCGTATAGGGAGGACCTCACAGCTAAGGTCATGGGGGAGCTTAAGCGGCTTAAGGTAGTTAGTGGGCAGCCTAGGTCCTACAGGTCCTTCTACCTAAAGTACTTTAGGTTCCACGGAGACCCTAGGAGAGCTCTAGAGGAGCTGAGGAAGTACGGAGTCCTATCCCTAGGTAGGTACGGTAGCTGGTCGGAGTTAGACCTGTGCACGATATGTGGGAACGTAGGATAGCTTCCCACCATCTCCCGAACTATTGCCCGGCGTTTCAGTTAGCTAGTACCGCATCAGCTATGAGGGGGTCTTCAAGGAATGCAAGAATATCCGCCTCATCCTCCGGGGCCTCGTTGAAGTAGAGAGCTATCGAGAGGATTAGGTCCTCCAGCTCCTCAACGGTCGGTAGGGACTTGATCACCACCTTAACCCCGTTTACAGATAGGAACGGGGTTCTCGCACTAACGACTACCGGTACTACGTAAACCTCCACACCGTACTTCCTAAATATCCTCTGTGCAGCCTCCCAGGCTAGCCTAACGAGCTCCTCGCAAACCTCATCGCCATTAGTACCCACGACTACGTTAACGGTCAGAGTACTCCCGGAGAACCGCTTACCGAAGGAACCCTTATAAGGGTAGCCCCCCTTAGCTAAAACCTCCGACAGCTACCTATACGTAATTGTGGGGATAGCTCTGAGACCCGAGGCCCGCCTCGGCATTCGCGGTATCGCGAGCGGAGCGCTGGACTCTACTTAGTGCCATCGACGCTAAGGAAGGTTGGTATTCTATTAGCGATTCCCGCGGAGTACGGGGAGGGGTGCCTCTACACTCGTTCGTAATTATCGGAGTTCTACCCCGGACGCGTCACGGTCCTACCATCCGCTAAGGGCCCCTTCTTAAGGTAGGACCCTCCAAGACCTCTAGGACAGCTCCCAAGTACTGACATTGCTTAGGTGCTTGGAGTTCTTAGGTGCCGAGCTCTAACTGGAGCCTATTACCACACCTAGGACAATCCCCAGGTTTTCCAGACCTGTAGCCGCAGGCCTTGCATACGTAAACGTACCTCCTGGCCTTAGTCCTACCCGGGTACTTAAGACCCTGTATGGCTATACCCAGCGATATAGCTACGTTCTGTACTAGGGTATCGTCCGTGTAGAGTACGGCAGAGCCGCACCTCTCCTTGACGTAGTAAGCTAGGGCCAGGACCTCCAGGTCTGCCTTAGAGAGCTCGTAGAGTACGCCCAGCCTCCTAGCCACCTCCGCAACCCTCTTTCTGAAGCTCTCCGGAGCATGCGTAACTACGAGCTTCCCCGAAGCTAGGGCCATCTCAACACCCCTCCTACTCCTCTCGTCGAGCACCTCCTCAGTAACCCGCTCAACGGTGTAGACCACCGGGTAGCTTAGGTTCACACCCGCGAAGAGCCCGGCCGCATCAACAACCACGTTACTCCTACCGCAGTCTACAGACACCTCTCGAACACCTTGGAGAAGAAGTCCTCGTAGAAGAACCTTATTACCCTAGCTGGTTTAGGTGCCTTAAGTACCTCTACCGAGTCCCCGGGCTCTCTGAGGGCGACCATCACCCCGTCGACGTATAGCTCCACCTCGTGCGAGTCCCCGGATATCTCTACGAGAACGGTAGAGCTCTCTGGGAGAACCACAGGTCTCGAGCAGAGGGATATGGGTGCGAGCGGTGTCACCAGCATAACCCTCATTAGGGGGTCCACTACGGGGCCTCCGGCGGCTAGGCTATACGCAGCCGAGCCCACCGGTGTCGCGACTATAACGCCGTCGCCTACAACACTGAGAACCCCCTCTACACGCCCCTCCCGATACCTCATAACCCTAAGCCTGCAGACCTTACCTCTAGCCCTCGAGGAGGTGACCACAGCCACTTCGTTAAGGGCGTACGGGATACTCTCAACCCCCCTACATCTAGTCTCAAGCCTCATGTACTCGTGAACTACGTACCTACCCTCGACAAGTCTGTCGATAGCTATGGCGTAGTCGTACGGAGGGACGTCGGCCAGGAACCCCCTCTTACCGTGCCTAATGGTTATCACGGGGGTGTCCATGTCTCCCAGGAGGTGTAGGGTCCTCAGTATAGTACCATCACCACCTACTACGATTACTACGTCAACGCGGTCCCTGCCGAGGTTGAAGACCGGGTGCCACTCGACGTAGTTAAGGGCCCTCGAGTCTAGGTATGCTCTAAGGCCCCTACTCTCGGCGTACTCCAGTATCTTTACAGTTAGGGCTAGGGCGTCCCTGCTATCCAGCTTCGGCACCACCCCGATACTCCGCGTTCTCGCACCCCAGGTCTCCGTAGAGCCAGGGCTATTATTAGCTAGGACTTAGAGCCGCGCTCGTGCCCTACCCGTATGGTAGAGCTCTTGGGAACGGGTATCCCCAGGTTCAGGAGCCTACTAGCGCAGGTAGAGCAGAACGCGTCCAGCTTCCCATCTACCTCCAGTAAGCTGTTACTAAAGCTCATAACGCAGAGGGGGTTCCTGCAGTGGCCCAACCCAAAGACGTGACCCAACTCATGTACGGACTCCTTGACAACCCTCCTCAGGTACCCCTCCCTATCTGTCCAGAGCCTAAGCCTCCTGAGGAATACCGCGGCGGACCCTAGCTCAGGTATGGCTAGCCCGAACACAAAGTTTAGGCCGGGTACGTAGGCGTCGGCGTCTACTAGCGCGAGTACTACGTAGTTACCACCCTTCCTCAGGGTCGATACGTACCTAACGACGGCATCTGCTAGGAGCTGATTACGTACTCTGTCGAGGAGCTCCCCAGGGATCTCCACAGCCCCCTCGAAGATCACCTCGACACCGAATACCTCAGCAAGCCTTCTCCGGAGGAGGTCTGGGGCGTCTGCTTCGACGTACCCGTAGGTGTACAGCTGGACTGTAGGAGCCCTAGCTAAGGCCACCCCACCCCCCGGGATCGCCCTAGTCCGGAATATAGTTTTAAGTAAGCTTATTTAACCTGCCCCTACACCATATGCGGTAGGGTCGGGTATGGAGTTAGAGTACCTGGTCTCCACCGTGTTGACTATACTAATACCCTTCTACATCGCATCATTCCTACTGTACATTGTTAGGGTAGTTAGAGGGCCCACTCTCCCCGATAGGGTACTTGCTGTGGACTCCCTGGGTTACGACCTGGCAGCCTTCATGGTGGTTCTCTCGGTACTACTCAAAGCTCCGCTGATGATCGTATCTGCCCTAGCCCTAGCGCTCTGGATCTACGCTCTAGACATATACGTAGCTAAGTACCTAGAGGCCCGCGAAATGGGTGGTTAAGGTGCTCCCAACAATTCTAGTAGTCCTAGGGCTTACCCTAATAGCTGTCGGGGTTTTCTTCGACTTCGTCGGAGCCCTAGGCCTCATAAGGCTACCCAACTTCTACACGAGGCTACACGCAGCTACAGCCGGAGCTATTGGGGGGGCCGTAGTACCAATGCTAGGCACCTCCCTACTCGCACTGGGAGCCGAGTACCTGGGCTCGCAGAGGTTCTTCCTAGCTGGGGCGGCGTTCGCGAGCAGCTTACTACTGATGATCCTGGCCCAAGCCGGGTCACACGCCCTTGCAAGAGCTACCTACGTATCCCAGGGAGCCCCCATCGAGCCTATAGAGTACGACGCCCTGAGGGAGAGAGGTCGGGGTGCTCCCTAGTGGAGCCCGTGGCCATCCTGCTAGCTACGGTAGCGGCCCTCCTCTCAGTTATAGCTACGTACCTAGCTATAAGGGCCGAGGACCTACTAGTGGCAGTAGTGTTCTCAGCCGTACAGAGTACAACCTACGCACTACTGTACTACGTATTCATGGCCCCGGACATAGCCCTAGTCTACGTACCGGTATCGGTGGGGCTTCTCCCAGCCGTTACGGTACTCCTGGTGAAGAAGACCGAGAGGTATGAGAGATGAGAGCCCGGGAGGTGGTGATAGCCTTCTCGATAGCTCTAACGGTACTCCTCCTAGCGTACGTAATAGAGCTAGGGGGGCTGGGCCCACTAGCTCCGCACACCCTGAGGGACATAGCTAGGGCCTACCTAGAGTACGTCTACAACCCGTGGAACGTTACCGTAAGCTCCATGGCCTTGGAGGCCGTGACGGCGATAGTCTGGGACTATAGAGGTCTCGACACCTACTTCGAGACGTCAGTACTCTTCGTAGCGATAGTAGGTGTGGTAACGCTCTACAGAGGCTACCGCGAGTTAAGGGGCCTCGGAGGGGCGGGTCTCTCGGAGATCGTCAAGACCTCAACTAGGGTGTTAGTACCCCTAGTACTAGTAGCCGGGGCCTCAATAGCTATCCACGGTCACCTAACCCCTGGGGGAGGTTTCCAGGGCGGTTCGTTCATGGCGGTCCTCATGGTACTACTGGTGGTGGTATTCTCCCTAGACTACGCCTTCGAGAGGGGCCTAACCAGTAGTAGGCTACTGGCCATTAGGTCGGCCGGTCTAGTGGGTATACTACTGACCTCAGTGGCTCTAATAGTAGCTGGGGCCGTTACCGGTGCTAGTGCCTACGTATTTCAGAACATGGCTAGAGAGGGTTCGGACCTCACGATGCCTTCGTGGCTCCTCGATAGGCCCCTAGGGGGGACCCTATTCTTCTTCAACGTCTTCGAGTCCCTGGCCGTAGTCTCCGGGCTAACCCTAGCATTCATAGTCTTAGCCCTCAGGAGGGAGGAGGTGGACCAGGCCCTAGCTACCGGTGAGTGGTATGAGTGACTACTTCTCCCTGATGTTCACCGTTGTAATACTGTCCCTAGTTGTCAACATAGGTATATCCCTCTACGGAATATTTGCTAAACCGTCCTTGGTTAAGAAGTTCATAGCGCTAACTATACTCTCCGACAGCATAAACAGCTTCGCAATAGCCCTAGGCTTCAGGAGGGTGGTCGGCTCCTACCCGGGCGTAGCCGTCCTAGCGGACGTCCCGAGAGGTCCGGAGGAGCTCAGGCAATTCTCCGCAGTGTCTGTAGACCCCTTACCACAGGCCCTGGTACTAACAGCCATAGTCATAGGTCTCGCCGTCTACATGTTCCTAGCCGGTCTCATAATGCTGTACTACAGGCACTACGGGACCACACGCGTGGACGTTGCGAGAGGTGGTAAACGTGGGTAGACTACTCAACTACCTAGCCGTCTTCGCACTAACCTACTCCTTCTACGTAGTCTTCACTGGTGCGTCAACGTCCTTTAGCCTAGTCCTGGGGGCCGTGGCCTCGGTAGCTATAACAGCCTTCGCGACACCCCTACTCATCTCCAGAGAGCTCAGGCTGGTGGACGTGGTTAGACTCGCCCACCTACTAACCTACTACGTGTACTACATGGCTGTAGCCGAGGTGCGGGCCCACGTAGATATAGCTAGGACCGTCCTGAGTAGGAGGATCCGGATCTCGCCAGCTATAGTGGAGGTACCCTACTACGTACGGACAAGCTTCGGGATGACCCTCATAGCTGGCTCCATAACCAACACCCCGGGTACCGTGGTAGTACAGGTTGATACGGCGAGGGGGGTATTCTACGTCCACTGGCTCAAGGCGGTAACCCACAGACCGGAGAAGGCTAGGAGACACATCTCGGAGGAGTTTGAGAAGTTCGCAGCTAAGATCTTCGGGTGAGGGCTTTGCTTACCGCGGCACTACTACCACTACTCCTAATCGGCCTAGCCTTCACCCTCCCAGCCCTATCCCTAGTAGTAAAGGACCCGAGGTTCTTCAGGGCCTACGCGGTTGCGGCGACGCTGCTGGCCCTCGCAATGGCTTTAGACGTAGCTGTAGCTGTCTACAGGACGGGGGTTGCGTACTACCCGTTCGGAGGCTTCAGACCACCTCTAGGCATAGTCTACACTATAGACAAGCTCGGCGCTGTCCTAGGCCTACTCTCGGCATTCATCCTCGCCATGTCCGCGATCTACAGTACCTGGATGGTCAGGTCTAGGTGGGAGTACCTGTACTACACAGCCCTACTAGCCCTAGGCGCAGGCTCCTTAGGCTGCCTCTACACGGGTGACGTATTCAACTTCTTCGTAATGCTGGAGGTGCTCTCGATATCGGCCTACGTCCTAGTGGCCTTCTACCGAGATAACCCGAGGGCCGTTGAGGCGTCCATAAGGTACTCCATGGTGGGTATGGTAGCTACGTCGTTTTACCTACTCTCAGCCTTCGTAATCTACGGCTCCTTCGGTACCCTAAACATGGCTGACGTAGCTCTTAAGGCTAGGTCCCCACTAGCTTGGGTACAGTACAGCGGCGGAGTCTTCGGTGACGTAGCACTCTCCTCAGCTCTAGCCATAGCGCTATCCATGTGGACCTTCACATTCAAGGCAGCCATATTCCCCAACCACTTCTGGCTCCCCGACGCAAACCCGGAGGCGCCTACACCTATCTCAGCCCTCTTCGTGGCCGTCATAGACCTCATAGGGGCCTACGGGGCGATGAGGTACCTCTACACGATCTTCGGTGCCGGGAGCGTTGCAGAACCGCTGAGGTCGGACATAATGCTCGTACTACACGTACTCGGAGCCCTCTCAGCACTAGTGGGCGCACTACTCCTGGTAGTGCAGACCGACGTTAAGAAGTTCATAGCCTACAGTACGATAAGCCACATGGGCCTAGCCTTCATGGCCTTCACCCTAGGTACGGAGCGCGGCGTTGCAGCAGCTGTAGTACAGCTGGTATCGAACTCTCTCAGCGAGGCCCTACTATTCTACTCCGCGGGGATAGCCATAGTAGCCTCGGGGAGGGTTATAGAGGGGCTCAGCACCCTTAGGAGGTATAAGCTCGCCTCGGCAGCCTTCGTAGTAGGGTTGCTAAACCTCTTCGGGGTGGTCCCGCTGTTCATAGGGTTCTGGAGTAAGGTCCTGATATTCATAGCTATGGTTGAGGCAGGCTACATCGCGAGCGCGCTGGTACTCGTGGCGTCCACCGGGATCTCAGGGGTAGGGTACGTAAGGCTCATAAGGTACTTGATGAGGCCTAGCGGGAGCGTGAGGGAGGATGAGAGACTGAGGGACCTTAGGTTACCCTATGTAGTTATATCCGTAGTACTACTAGCCCTAGCCCTTCTAGGAGCCCTCTTCATATACCTACCGGAGTTCAGAGCCCTCCTAGAGGCGGTGGGAGCCGAGGTCTTGGACTACAGTAAGTACATCGAGGCTGTCCTAGGTAGCGTATTTAAAAGGTAAAAGTGTGTAAAAACACAGCTTAGCGGGGTTTAAATACGCTAAAGCAATGTTTACAGTGGAGGACTGATGAAGTTCGCGTTCCTCTGCAAGGGGAGGACGAGGAGTTCTGGGGCTAGGGTAGCTGTGGTCGGTGCCGGCCCGGCCGGGCTAGCGGCTACGGGGTACCTAGTGTGTAGAGGTCACGAGGTGGACGTCTACGATAAGCTGCCCCTGCCGGGTGGTATGATGGTCTTCGCCATACCGAAGTACAGGATACCCCTGGACTCAGTCATGGAGGGGGTCGAGGACCTCCAGAAGAACTTCGGCGTCAAGTTCTACCTATCGACTAAGGTAGTGTGCGGTGAGAGGCACGACGAGGGTGATGAGCTGGCCAGGAGTACTGTAGACCTCACGAAGCTTGTGGAGGGGTACAACGCCGTCCTCGTAGCTACCGGGACGTGGCGCTCTAGGAGGCTGGGAGTACCTGGGGAGGATGCCGAGAACGTCATGTCCGCACTCGAGTTCCTACTCAAGCTAAACCTAGGTAGGCTAGGGTTTCCAGAGAGTGGGCTGGGAAGCTTTAGAAGGGTTGTCGTCGTAGGCGGGGGGTTGAGCGCCATAGACGCTGCTGAGGAGAGCCTACTGAGCGGAGCCCAGGAGGTCTACCTAGTCTACAGGAGGACGATTAAGGAGGCCCCGGCTGGTGAGTACGAGGTCAACAGACTCGTTAGGCTGGGGGTTAGGTGGATTGAGCTAGCGGCCCCCAAGTCTATAGTGGTGGAGAACGGTAGAGCGAAGGCCGTGGAGTTCCAGAGGATGAAGCTGGGCGAGCCCGACGAGAGCGGTAGGCCGAGGCCCGTCCCGATACCTGGTAGCGAGTTCACCATAGAGGCCGACCTAGTCATAGCCGCCATAGGTGAGATACCGACACCACCCCTAGCGCCTAACTGCGGGGACCTGGCTAAGTACGTGGGGAGGGACGGTAGGGTCCTAGTCGATAGGGGCTACAGAATGCCGGGGACCAACATCTTCGCGGCTGGCGACGTAGTTACCGGACCCTCTAAGATAGGTCAGGCAACTAAGCAGGGGCTGGAAGCGGCTAGGGAGATAGACAGGCTTTTGTCAGCTAAGATACTGGTCACCGCGAGGTGAGCCATATGGGTGGGGTAAGCGGGGTAGGAGTCCTGCTAAGAGCTATAGACTACTCGAAGTGCATGGGTTGTGATACCTGCGAGGTAGTCTGCGGGTTCATACACGAGCTAGGGCCCTTCATAAAGCTCTACGAGATTGAGGGTGGGGTTAGGAGACCCATATCGTGCTTCCACTGCAGTAGAGCACCGTGTATAGAGGCCTGCCCCACCGGTGCTATGAGGCGCGACAGCCAGGGCGCTGTCTACGTAGAGTTCTCCAGGTGTATAGGGTGCATGGCGTGCCTCTACGCCTGCCCCTTCGGGATCCCCGACTACAGCCCCACCACCAAGACCTCCGTTAAGTGCGACCTGTGTAACGACCTAAGGAGGGAGGGGCTTACAGCAGCGTGCGTAGCTATGTGCCCGACGAGGGCCATCGTTATAGGTGAGCCGAGGGCTATAGGGGATGAGATGAAGAGGAGGGCCCTCCTAAGGGTGGTCCACCTAGGTGGTACCTAGTGGACGACCTACTCAGGTACACCGCGTTCTCGGTGTCGACAGCACTTGTACTAGCGGGTAACGCCGCCCCCATCCGGGCTAAGGCCCTCGGAGCCTCCCTTAGGGTCGCCGGGTTTTTGACCCTCCTACTACTCCTACCATACTGGTACCTCGACCTAATCCCCTCGGTCCTGCTAACAGTATCTGTAGTCGTAGGCTCCCTGGTAACCCTCTACACCCCAGGCTACTCTAGTAGGAAGTACGGTACAGGACTTCTCCAGGTACTGGTGGACTTCTTCACACTCTCCGTGGCCCTGGTCTTCGCCTCCAGGTACCTCCTGGAGTTCATAGCCTTCTGGCTCGTAGCTGAGGTACTGGGGTTCTTCGTCGTAGTCTACGACGCTATGCTAGGCGTGAACCCCAGGGCCTGGTCAGCTGGGCTTAGGTACCTAGTGGCGTCGATGGTCCCCGCAGACCTCTCCCTCCTACTCCTACTAGCCCTGGTGGGGCTGGGGGACTCCCTGAGTACGCCGATTACGGAGCTAAGGCCCGACCTAACCTCACCGGTCCTAACGGTCCTAGCTATGGTGGGCTTCTTCGCTAAGGCGGCTGTAGCCCCCCTCCACTTCTGGCTCCCCGACGCTCACTCGATGGCCCCTTCACCGGGTTCCGCCATACTCTCGGGGATAATGGTGAAGATGGGGGTCTACGGTATTACTAGGCTAGCGCTGATGCCGTCTATCGATAGGGGGATTGCGGCCCTAGTATGCATAGCCTTCGGCTCACTTACCTCAATATACGGCGGGCTCCAGGCTATAGTCCAGTCCGACATAAAGCGCATCCTAGCCTACAGCACCATATCACACACCAGTACTATGACACTACTACTAGGGCTCTACCTTCTATCCGGGAGTAGCCAGTTCCTAACAGCTACCCTGATCTACGCCTCCGCGCATGCTATATACAAGGCGTCCCTATTCATGGACTCGGGGGTCGTCGAGGTACTAACCCACACGAGGTCCATAGAGAGACTGGGCTACGTATCCAGGTTCGCCCCCGGTGAGACCCTATCGGCTGTAATATCGGTACTCTCCCTAATCGGCGTCCCGCCAACCCTCGGCTTCCTAACCAAGCTCGCGGTCTTCATGTCTCTAGCTAGTCACATACCGCAGTCGTGGGTCTACCTAGCTGCTACGGTACTGGTAGCCTTCGAGGTAGTGCTATCGGTGGGCTACAGCATTAGGTACCTACTAGCACACGTAGGTAACCCATCCTATAGGTACGAGGAGGTAGACCCAGGAGCCCTTAGGCTAACACCCTACGTACTAACCCTCTCAGCTATGTCCGTAGCGCTCTCCTACTACGTGCTGACCGCTATCGGGGTTGTAGCAACACTAGGGCTGCCGCTACAGGTACTGTACCTACTCCTAGTACTTACAGCCCTCTTCGGGGTCGCCAGCTGGGTAACCTACTCAATGCTGAAACGTGGTAGGAGGGATGAGGTCTGGCTCGGGGGTGCTAGACCTTGAGCCACGTTAGGTCCAGTATCCTACGTAGGGTCGAGGAGTACGTTAGGAAGCTTATGCTCTTAGACAGCTCGGTACTATTCGATAGAATAGCCGAGCTAAGCGGACCCACCTCAGAGCCTAGGGAGTCGGAGTTCAGCAAGCTCCTCACGGAGGCCCTGCGCCTCGTAGTGAACGCCCCCCAGTACTTCTCGGTGTTGGAGTTCGACCTGAGGAAAGCGGCGTCCGGGGCTACGAAGGTCCTCGAGACCTTCAGGGACTCCCTGGAGACGTCCGTGGCCCTTTCGTCACTTCTAGCAGGTACGTTAATAACGGTAGCCCTCCTAGTAATGGTGGTGGTCAGGGGTGTTCCATAGTTTGCTAACCATAGTAGCCTCCATAGTAGGGGTTGTACTAGCACCGGTCTACGATGCTCTGGAGCGTAAGCTGAGGGCGGCTGTGCATACACGCATAGGTCCCCCGCTACTCCAGACGTGGTACGACATAGTGAAGCTGTTCTCCAAGGAGCTCGTAATTCCCGAGGGCGGTACCTGGTGCGTCCTATCGGTGGTCCTGGAGTTTACAGCTCTGGTAGCCTCCGTAGCCCTACTCAACTACATCCCGTTAGCGACCGCTCCAGGCGTAGCGGGGGTTGAGTCAGCGGCCTTCATAGCTCTCCTATCAGTAGCCACGGCCCTAGTTATGGTGAGGGCTGTAGCCCAGAATAACGTCTACTCGGTTGTAGGTGGGTTTAGGGAGTTCGCCCTAGCCCTCTCATCCGAGCCTTTCCTAATCTTCTCGTACCTCGCCCTAGTAGCTAGTGGGGGGAGGTTCGTCTTCAGGCTCTCCTCCCTACTCATCCTAACTATCTGCGCGTACGTACTAAGCGGTAGGATACCCTACGATATCGCTGAGGCTGAGCCGGAGCTCTCCGCCGGGGTTAGCATAGAGCTAGCCGGACCTCTACTAGGGGTAGCCACCATGTCCGCGACCCTGAGGAGGCTCCTAGCGGCTGAGCTTACAGCACTAGCCCTAGTATCTACAGCAGGGCTCTGGGGTTACCAGGCCCTAGCCCTCTCCCTAGCCCTAACCCCGGCAGTCTGGATGGTACACGCACTAGTAAGTATACTCCTCGGTAGGACTAGGGTTGACGTAGGTCCCAGGACCCTACTCCTAACTTTATTCCCCCTAACCGTAGTTGCGACAGTCATCTATGGGTTGGGACTATGACGGGGGCTGTTGGTAAGCTAATCGAGGAACTGAAGGGGTTGGGGGCTGGGGTAGAGGAGGTTAAGGATAGGGAGGTCTACCTAGTGGTAGGTAGGGACAACCTAAGGAGTCTAGCTAAGGCGCTCTACAGCGCCGGGGCCTACCTAAAGACCTGCGTGGGTGTAGACGAGAGGCAGATCCAGGGGGTCCTCTCGGTCTACTACATCTTCGGCTTAGATGAGCTGGGGGTGGACGTAGTCCTCAGGGTACCTGTAGCCGAGGATGACGCCAGGGTCCCGACCATAGTACCGGAGGTGCCGGCCGCGGACTGGTGCGAACTCGAGGTCAGGGACATGGTTGGTGTAGAGGTAATCGGTAGACCTGTTAGGAGGCTGGTCCTACCGGAGGACTGGCCCGAGGGTGTCCACCCGCTTAGAAAGGACTTCGACTACTCCGCTAGACCCCCTAGGCAGTTTAGGTCTGAGCTACCCGAAGAAATCGGGGTACCGCTAGGCCCCTACCACCCGGCACTCCACGAACCCGAGTACTTCGAGCTCTACGTAGATGGTGAGAAGGTTGTTGACGTAGCCTACAGGGGGTTCCACGTCCATAGGGGTATAGAGAAGCTGGCTGAGTCACCCAGGTTTACGTACAAGCAGATCCCGTTCCTAGCCGAGAGGATCTGCGGTATCTGCGGCTTCGTACACTCCAGCTGCTACGTCATGGCTGTTGAGAAAGCGGCTAAGATAGAGGTACCGGAGAGGGCCGAGTTCATAAGGTCTATAGTCCTCGAGGTTGAGAGGCTCCACAGCCACCTACTATGGCTCGGCGTAGCGGCCCACATACTAGGCTACGACGCGGGCTTCATGCACGCCTGGAGGATTAGGGAGCACGTCATGGTCCTAGCGGAGTACCTGACGGGGTCCAGGAAGACCTACGGGATAAACATCATAGGGGGTGTTAGGAGGGACCTAAACGTAGA
>Ga0080008_155657_pt2 | contig 14553 bp, 18 predicted proteins | sample ConCONMetagenome_FD_69211 | JGI IMG/M metagenome (GOLD analysis project Ga0080008, IMG submission 69211) | Hot spring microbial streamer communities from Conch Spring, Yellowstone National Park, USA - CON_C (SPADES assembly) (version 2) | ecosystem: Environmental > Aquatic > Thermal springs > Hot...
TGTTGTTTTGTGGGGGGTTGTTTGAATGTGGCGGCGTGGGGGTTGTGGTAGTTGTCTTGGTGGAGACAGGACTCGGCGTCGGCTTGCGGTTTTGTGTAGCACGGCGTTTTATAAATTGGATCTCCGCTTTACATAGTCTACTCGGCGGGAGAGTTGAACGTTTTGACAGATGTAAAACGAGTCAAACACGACGTTTTTTAAACGCCGACACATATATAGCATATATATCAATGTGCATAGGGGCTCTGCATTGCGTTCGGCGCGAGGTGAGCCCGCCCGCCTATTGCCTCCGGCGTCCTCAACGCCTTAACCACGTCGCTAAGACGCGGCGCCGCCCAGTCAATATATAGGCAATCAGAGCCTCAGCGGCTACGCCAGATGGGAGGTCTTGTTTTAAACTTCGCCGCAACCGCGACGAAAACGAAGGAATAGGGAGTATTACTAAGTATACCGAGTACCCCCCTTATAAAGCGTTAACGTAAGTATATACGTCGGGACGGGGGCCGGGCGTGACTGAGTTATGGGCCGCTGATCTTGATGAGGGCTGGCGCAGGACCCAGGCCCCCGCCCCTCATATACGTGTTACGTACGGGTTTTTAAGGACATCAGGGCCGGCGTTGAGGTAATATCAAAACCAATGTCGGCATTGTTTCTTGTATTCCGTAGTTAGTTGCGGGACTGACGCCGCTACTCTAGTCTCACCACAGCTGTGGCGACGTCTCCATAACGCTACGCCAAGGCGCCTACCGCGGGTTCCAGCAGATCCTTCGCCATCGAAGCCCCCTCATCCAGCTATAAACCGCGCCTGTACATGCGCCCACCGGCGACTTGTCTCTCCACGACGTAGACTCATCACTCCTAAGATTGAAGGGTCTTCCGCCGTCTGTCTCAAGCCGGACCGCAAGTCCCGCGCGGCCAGATTTCCACAACACGCGGCCACACGGTCTTTTAAGGCGGTCTAACCTCCTGCAGACCTCTCCACACGTTGACGGAGAAGGCGCAAATCTGCCGAGGGACATGATGTGTGGCGTAGCTGCCGCAAGACCCCTATAGGCCTAGAACCTGAACCGCTTGCACAATACCCGAGATTTTGAAGATTATGTGGTGATTGTAGGGATCTCCTTGGCCTCTCATGCGGATGTCCGCGGCGTTATGGATAAAGGCGCCGAGACGTCTAGTAGCGCAGGTAGAGGGCGGCAGGCCGTAAATGAGGCTAGGTGCAGGAGTCGGAAGCTTCTCGCTTCTGCATCTACGCGGCGATCCTACTGGGAGAGAGACTTCATAAAAACTACCAAGTCTCATATGATACATTTCTATACTGTGTTCTGAGTAAGTTTTAGGGAAGTGTGTCTTGTCTGTGTTTGGTATAACTAGTGTATTTTTTAGAGAGTGTTTACTTGGCGTTGTGTATGTTCATGCGCCGCAACGCGTCTGCGCTGGGGACGGCGAAGCCAGCTGTGTTGCTGTCCGACGTAGCAACGCCGCGCACGGGGGCCATGGCTTGTCGGCCGCAGTCTGATCCGGCGATTCTTATACACCGCGACCCCCGCGCCTGGGAGGAGCTATTGGGCTGGAGGTGTGTGGAGGCGATTATGCACAAGATGAAGCTACTCGGCGTTAAGGATCTCTACTCTCTGGTGGACTTCTTCTTCGAGTATCCTGAGGAGTCGCCGGGGAGGCTCCTCGGCGTTAGGTTCGAGGGGGAACGCGGAGAGGAGTGGAGGGCGTATGTAGAGAGACGCCGGCTTAGCCTTGGCTCCAGGATGAAATTCCCCCACATAGACGTGGGGGAGGAGCTTCCTGACGTGAGGATTAGGCTCTCCCCAGCCGCCCTCCTGCTCCCCTTCGACAGATACAGAGAGAGGTGGCGGAGAGATGCATACACCCTATACAAGGCAACAGGAGGCGTGATACCGACCAGGGCCTACCCCCACTACTACCTCAGCCAGCTCTTCCCCCAGGAGCTGAGGGCCCTCGCCACAAGGGGCTACGTCTGGGTGGCCAACACGTGGAGCGGCTGTTGCCGTAACCACGCCCTCGCCGAGTGGCTCTACTGGCTAGACCACGCCAGGATGCCCCACATCGACGCGATGCTCGGCAGGTTTGTACCCCGGTCACCTCTTGACAAAGTTATAAAAAACGCCGAGGGGGTCTCGGCGGAGCTCCGGCAATTTCGGCGCGCTGAAACTGCCGGAGTTTCAGCGGGGGCGTCCGGCGTGAAAGTTTACATTCGTAAAAGGGTATGACCGCGCTCAGTCCTATAAATTCTGAGGATTTAAAAAGATTTCTCTCAAGCTGGGAGAGGCGGGAGGCGCCGCCGCCGAACGGCGTCTATGTGGCAACGGCCAGCTACCAGGGGCGGCTTGTGGAGGATTACTGCGTCCGCTACCACCTCATATATCTAGTGGCTGTATACGACAGAGACGGCGCGTGTCAAGAATTGTACCACTGTTGCTCCGCGCCGCCTCCGGCCGACGCGCCTAGCCGTTGCTTCATCTTCGGCGATGTGGAGTGGAGGGAGGAGCTAGCGGAGAAGTGCCGCGTGGCGACATACCTCTACAAATTCGACAACATACAGGAGGCCCTCATGAGACTTCTAGAATTCGGCATGCACGTGAGGGGCATACCATGCACATACTTCTCCATCGACGTGCTCAAAATCACTGGGTGGTGCGAAGTGGACCCCATCTGTTGCGACGTCTCAGCCGTCAAGGAGAAGCTGTTGGAAAGCACCTCCCAGAGACGCATGGACACGTCCTCCTCGCCACGCCGCGGGGAAGGCGATGAGACAGACGGCGCCTCTGGAGGCGGCGAGAGTACTGTAGAAGGGGCCCACTCCGAGGGAGGGGGGTTGGCGAGTAGCTCGGAGACCGGCGGCGGATGCGGAGAGCTTATGCGCCGCGCGGCCGAGGACCTGGGGGCCGATGTAGATAGCCTTAAGAGGTGCCTATGCCACTGATAGAGTCTCTGCTTGGGGAGTGTAAGAGGAGGGAGGTGGCTGAGGCCCACCTCCGCCTATGCGCCCTCCTTCTGATGTACAAGAGCCTGCCGGGGAGAGGTGCGGTGTACCTCCGCCCCACGGCGTATAGAGTCCCCGTGCAGAGACTGCTTGAAAGCATGGCGGGGCTGACCGGGGAGGACAAGAGAGACCTCATGCAGAAGTTTATGAAGGCCGTGGGGGAGGCCGTGGCGGAGCTGAAGAAGGAGCTGGGCGGCGTGGCCTCGGCCGAAAACCTCCGCAGAGCCCTCCTCAGGCGCCTCCTAGAGGAGCTTAGAAAACTAGCGTAGCTCTGATCCTCTAGTTGCTTAACCAGTCATAGAGCTATGGGAGGCGTAGTGTTATAACTCCCCCAGATCTTCTACCATATGATTCATCGGGCTGTGGAGATTGCCTGTAGAGAGCTTTCTCAGCTGGGAAACGCCTTAGCCGCGTATCAGGCGCTAGGCGCCGTCCGGGACCACTTAGAGGTCCTCAAGGCTTTGCTTTACTACCCCGCCGCCCGCGCCAGCGGGCCGGAGGACGCGTTGAGGATTATGTCCGGCCCCGTTGTGCTTTCTGTAAAGACGCTTGGGCTTGAGGAGCGGCACAGCCGGGTGGTTTTTCAACTTAAGACGAAAGTCGGGCCGCTACCCCATTGGCTAGACGCCGTAGCCGCCGCCTTCTCCCTCGTGTATAAACAATTGAAGAAAGAGGCCGAGAAGATGGAGAAGCCGCTAGACAGCTACTTCTTGTTGCTAGCTCTCTGCGGCTGGGCCTCCAAGGCGTATAGAGAAAACTCCCAAAATCCCCTCTGGAGGGTTGTGGAGGGGGTGGAGCCTGAGAAGGAGTACACTTTTGAGGAGCTCGCCGAGGCTCTCCGCGACGTGCCGCAGGAGGCCCTCCGCCACGTCTGGGAGAGGGCTGAGATCTTCTACAGAGACGAGAAGGCGAACGGCCACCAGCTCATCCTAGCCGCCCTCCACATCTTGATGGACCCCGACGAGGCGGAGGGTCGGTAGGAGCGCTGACGTTCGCAGACGGCTGTGCCGCAATGTATCTCGACGCGTCCACATTGCGTCACAATATAGGTGCGGCGAAGTATATTGTGCCGTTGCCTCTTTACAATGTAGATGCGGCGTCCCACATTGCGCCGTTGTATTGCAGATCCGCCGATCTACATTGCGCCGATGTAGATTCGGTGGGACACATTGTGGCTGGGTTTATCTCTAGTGGTCTAGCCCGCATACGTGAAGAAGACTAAATGCATCACCATCGACGCCTCCCTTCTGGCCGATGCTGAGGAGGCGGCGGCTAGGCTGGGCACCATCTTCTCTGTACTGGTGGATGAGGCGTTGCTGAGACTTCTAAAGCCGGAAACCCAGCGGAGGCCGAGAACCTCCGCAGAGTCCTCCTCAGGCGCCTACTGGAGGAGCTTAGAAAACTGGCGTAACCCATTTCTACCCGCCCTCCTCCTCTCCGCATGATTCCAGACGTCGTGTCGAAGGCTTGCGCAGAGCTCGGCGCCGCCGCCGACGTCTTCGCCTTCTACTCCGCCCTCTGCCACACGCCGGCCTGCAAGGCAGTGCAGACGCTGGAGGCGCTTCCGGAGGGGGCCGACGCCAGCTCCTTCTTCAAGACTGTGGATTGGGATGCGTTTGTAGAAGTCCCCCCGGCCGTTAGGAGGCTCGCTGGCGAGCGGCCCAGCTGGCGTAGGGCTGTGGCGGCGGCTTTCTTCTCAGCCTTTTTTCTCATGCAGAGGGGGAGGAGGCTGGGCGGGGAGCTGGGCTTCGTGTTGTGCGCCTGGGCCGACGAGGAGTGGCAGAAGAGGCCCCGGCACCCGGCTTGGAGGGTAGTGGAGGCGGTGGATCCAAATGCAGAATACCGCCTAGAGCAGCTGGAGGCTTTGGGGCTGCCTAAGCTGTATCTGAGGAAGGTGTGGAGGAGGGCCTCGGTCTTCGGCTGGCCCGGCGAGACTAGGTACGGGACGCACCTAATCCTCGCCGCCCTCACCACCCTGCTTAAAAGCGACGAGGAGCATCGACCGCCGTAATACAAAACGCCGAATTCACAATACCCCACCGATCTACGGCGTAATATAAGATGCGGGATTCATAATATTCCCCTTAACCGCGGCGTAGTATAAAACGGCGGTTTCATAACACGGCGCTGCTGTATAATACTCAGCGCCGGCTTCATACTACGCCGTGTTGCGGCGCGCTACGGTTTATTCCCCATCTCCTTTCTCCATCTGTGAAGAAGGCGAAATGCGTCACAATTGACGCCTCCCTTGTGACTGAGGCCGAAGAGGCGGCGGCAAGGCTGGGCACCACCTTCTCAGCCCTCGTGGAAGAGGCCTTGAGGCGCTTCCTCAGACAGGCAGAGGCGTGGAGAGGCGTAGAGGAGAAGCTGGCCAACATCGAGACGCTCCTCCGGCAGTGCCTCCAGAGAGAGCCGCCGGAGTCTCGGCCAGACCGAAGAGACCAAGCGCCTCCGCTCAGCGACAACCTGTGGATCAACATACTGAGAAGGCGGGGCTAGGGTTTATCCGCACCCCACCGCGTTGAGACCCATGATCATCCTCGTGACGTCTCTCGACGGCGGCGTTGGAAAAACCACGCTGACCGCGGCCATGGCGTACCACGCCGCGGTAAACAAAAGACAGCCGGTGCTCCTCATAGACGCAGACTGGGAGAAGGCAGAACTCTCGCAGCTCTTCCGGGCGGAGTACGCCCCCGGCTGGCTATCGCCGTTTCTAAGAGGCGAGGAGCCCGCCGTGTTTAAGGTGAGGGACGGCCTCTACCTGATACCCGGCTACGACGCCGCAGAGGCCTACCAGCTCTACGACTTCCAAATCTCGGAGCTGGAGCGCGCGCTTGAGGCTTGGGTGGAGAACCTGCCGGCGTTTACAGCCTCGCGGGGCCTGCCACCCGCGGCCGTCATCGACACTACGCCTACTCTACGCCTCTCGTTTTTAACGCGGCTGAAGGAGCGAGGCGTCAAGACTATCTTCGTCGCCGACGTGAGGGCGCTGGGCCGCGTGTCGGACGTAAAGGCTGAGCATTATGCGGCGTACTTCAAGCTGGCAGACGCCGTCGTCGTGAACAACACCTCCTTCTTCACCCGCAACACCGCCCCCTACACCATAAGGCGAGTAGGCACCGTGAAGGACCTCCACTGGGAAGCCGTGGCGAGGGCTCTGCTCAAAAACCGCCACAACCGCAAAACCGTGGAGGCCCTCTTAGACAAGGTTTATCCCACCTCTCTCCTAGGGCCCACATGATACTAAACTTCAAAAAAGGCTCCCAAATCCTAGGCAAGAAGATAGCCGACCTAGACACCGGCGAGCCAACTCAGACGGCGTCTCTGCAACAAGCGTCACAGCCAGCGGCTCTCCAGCCTACGCCGGCGCTGGCTACACCAGCTCCAGCCTATGCGTCTGAAGCGCCCCAGCCTTCTGAGGACTGGGGGGAGCTTCTAGTGAGGCTTCTCGCCTCTGCCCCCGAGGACGTGGCGCAGAAGCTTATTGGGTGTCTAGACAGGGAATTGATCATAAAGGTGCTTGAGAGGTGGAGCGACCCCCACCTCAAGGTGGCGTTACTAATGCTCAAAAAATGATAAAGATAGGCTTCTGCTTCATAAAAGGCGGGACGGGGAAGACCACGTTGGCCACCTCTACTGTTCTTTATTTAAACGCCGCCGTGGCCACCGCCGGCCTCATCGACACGGCGCCCGTCCCCATGGCCTCCCTCCTGCTGGCGGCGGGGGTCCAGCCCGGCGTCTACGCGGGGAGGGAGGACGTGCCGGTTGCCGTGACGCGTACGCCGGAGTCGCTGGATGTGGCGTTGAGGGCGCTGGAGAAGATGAAGGTGTCTGTCGCCGTTGTGGACCTCCCGCCCATGCCGAAGACGCCGCGTCTCGACATCGCGGTGATAGTCGCCGACCCGCCCGGCCTTGAGTTCGTCGGCGAGTTTAAGGCCGACGCCGCCCACAGCATCCTCGCCGTAAACATGGCCGAGAAAGTCGACCTAGGCAGATACAAGGGGCTGGCCAACTCAGCCGTCGCACTGCCCTACAGCCCGACAGTGGCCAAGGCCTATCAGAGGCTAACGCCGGCTATACTGCCCCACCACCCCAAAGCCGCGTCGCTCGGCCGGTGGAAGAAGTCGTTCCTCCAGCTCATGAACAAGGTGGCGGAGCACGTGAAGAAATGAAACACCTAGACATCCTCAGAAAAATGAAAAGAGAAGCTGATGAGACTTACCGGAGGATAGCAGAGAGGGAGAGGGAGGAGAAGAGGAAGACGAGGGAGGCGGCTAGGCGCTTCAGAGACATCATCAAGGCTGAGAAGCTGTATAAGGAGTGGGAGCTGGAATACGTCGAGCTGACGGTGGAGGACTTCCTCAAGATGTATGGGGTGAAGCCTTTGTTTAAAGAGCTGTGGCATATGGCGGAGCACTGCACAGACGTGCGTGGTTGCTACCGCATGTTGGCGTATCTAAGGCTGGAGGGGAGGGAGGGGGATCTCCAGCTGGTGAGAGAGGCTATTAAGATAGGCGTGGATGTGGAAATGCTAATCACGTTGTTGTATCAAGATAAGAGGGAGGAGGCGGTTAAGCTGGTGAAAAGATGAGGAGGCCGCACGCCTATATCTACATCACCCTGGCCGCCTTCGCCGCAGCCCTCTACCCACACCCCGCCACGGTCCTCGCCTTGGTGGCCGCGGCGTATCTCTGGGGCAGGTGGCTACTGCTGTGGCTTTACTCCATGAAATGGCCTCTTGAGCCATATAGAGAAAAGGTCGAGATAGGCCAGTACACAGCCGCCTACGACCCCCGCAGAAGGCTGTACCACGTGTTGTGGAAGGCGGAGCCGACGCGTTCAGAGTTCGGCATATCTGCGGCTCAGACAATACATGAGATGTACGCCTCGCTGGCGCTTCAGCCGGGGGAGTACGTCTCCGTCGTCCAGCTGGGTAACGAGCGCTACATCCGCTACTCTACGAGGATCCCAGACGAGTCGCGTATATTTCATGTGGAGTCTGTGTTGAGGACCTACTTCGTCCTCCACAGAGACCTCTGGCTTTCGGGCAAGATTAAGCCGCGGCGCTGGATTTACTACGCCGCCGCGGCGCCTCTGGCCTTAGCCCTCTTCAACCCGGCGTATATCGCCGCGGCCTTCATACTGCTCTACCACGCCTGGAATGTCCGCAGGTGGTATAGAGAGGCCGAGCTGTTTCTATCCTTCGAAGCCGTGTCGACGAAACGCGACATAGGCACCTCGCGGCAGACACTGGAGCTCTACGCGTCGGCAGAGGCGTCGGCAATAGCAAAGATGCAGAAGTGGGCTGTGACCTTCGGGCCTAGGCCGGAGCAAAGCGTTGAAAAAGAATTCGGCAAGGCGTATGAAAGCCCAGTCGAGAAGAGAGGCGTGGTGGTTAAGTTGCACAAGACCAGCCAGCTCTTAGAAAGGATGTTGAAATACGACGAGAGGCCTATCTACATGCAGGTCTTCGGCAGTCAAGACCTAGCCACCCAGCTGGAGATCCGGAGAGACCCCCTGGCCAACGTCCTCTTCTGGACGCCCAGCGGCTCATACATGACCAAGGCCCTCAGCCACGACCTAGCGCGCGCCCCCATATTCTACGGCGGGAAGCTTATGTCGTCGGGGAGGAAGTTGCTTGTTGGTTACGACAAATTCGGGAGGCCTGTGGAGGTGGATATAGACTCTCTGCCTGTGGCGCATGCGGTTATTCTAGGGCCCTCAGGGATGGGTAAGTCGTGGACGGTGGGCACTCTCGCCCATAGGCTTGCGCAGTTTGATGACTTGAGGCTGGTGATTGTGGACCCACACGGCGACTACGTCCCGCTGGCTAGACTAATCGGCGCCAGAGTCTTTAGGGTGCCTCAGCAGGTCCCGCCGCTGGGGTCTTTGGAGCACAATAGATACTTCCGGATGCTCTTGATGGAGTTCGGCTTGGCGTCTCCCGCGGGAGACGGCTCCGTAAGCGCCAAAGCCGCAGTGGAGGCTATGGCCAAGGCGGCGGGGGTGGAGGAGCCGGAGGAGGCAGACTTAACCGGCGTTAGGCATGTGGTGTGGGACCTCAGAGCTCTTAAGCACGACTCCACGGCGCAGGCCTTCTTCGTCTCGCTGATACTGCTGTGGTATTTGGTTCAGCAGAGCGAGAGGCCGTTTGCCGAGAAGGTGGAGACGGTGATCATCGTGGATGAGGCGGCTCTCCTCATGCACTCTGCAAGGGTCACCGAGGTCGGCGTCGCCACCAACGCGGTGCTTTCGCTCATACGGCAGTTCTCATTAGGCGGGCGCAAATATGGCCTGGCCATCTGGCTGATTGCCCAGCTGGCGGACCACCTCCCCGACGACGTCATTAAGTCGGCGGGTTTTGTCCTGCAACTCGGCGGCACTCTGCGCGCGCTTGAGCGTAGCGTTAAGGTGCTTATGCTCGACCGAGACGACGTGCAGTACCTAATCAGCGCCACAACGCCCCGCGAAACCGTCGGCGGCCTATCCGCAACCCCCGGCAAAAAGCCCTACGCCATGGGCGTCATCGAGCTCTCCCCGAGGCAGATCAAATACCACGTCAAAATCCCGCTAGAGGTGGCTGTCAAAGAGGCTGTATGAGCGAGAGGCCGGACTGGACCGAGTGCTTGTACCGCCCCTCGATGTTGTGCGGCGAAAAGGATGAGAAGGTGGAGTACAGACGCGGCGCCGGCACGGTAGACATGCGAGAGATCTGGCGCATGATGGAGACACAGCCACCCCCACAGCCCCAGAACGGCCAGCCACCACGAGCGGAAGAGGTGCCTTCTGCCGAGACGCCTATCACCACACAGCCGCCTCCGGCGCCTGAGCCCACTACGCCGCAGACTGTGGAGATACCCGTCAGACACAAAGGCCTCCTCTTCTCTAGTTATTGGCAGGTGGTGAACGAGCCCTACGCAGGCGTGGGGGACGTGGTGGTTGTTAAAAACGCCAGCGACTACGTCGTCATAAGGCGGGTGCCTAAGAGCAGACACTGGATAGACGATACGCAGTTGCGCATCACTGGCTACGTGGAGAGGAGGCTCTGCATCTACGGCTTCGTCCTTTCTCGCGACGTCGAGAGGATAGCGGCTGAGCTGAGGAGCGGCAGATTTGCTCTAGTCGCAATGTGCGACCCCCGCGCCGTTGTGAAGCCGCCGAGGAGGGAGGAGCTGTATCAGATATGGCGCTACGAGGGCTACCTAGTCAACACCGCCCCCGCCAAGATGGCATTGGTACGGCTGGACCCGTCGAGGAAGCCTAAATTCGCCGTGGATTATTTGCGCAAGGGGTGCCCAATCTATTCGCAATACATCAATCAAATCCTCCAGCTGTCTGGCATACCCATCCAGCTGACTTGTTAGCCGTGTTAGAGATTGTCATCGGCGGGTTGATAGAACCCCCCTCTGCGAAGACCCGCTACACCTTCTGCGCAGAGGACAACGCCGCCGAGACGGGCCTCGGCTTCGATTTGACGCCGGAGGGCATGACGGTTGCTACGGCGGTGTTTCAGCGGCTTCAGAACCCGGCCCCTCCCTTCACAAGAACGCAGGACTTGGCGACGTGTAGCGCCCCGCTTTGTTATCTATTCAAATTTGTAGATTATTCAGAGTTAAGAATAGAAGAGGGGACGTGGCGGTTCAAGGCGCCTACGGCAGACCCCGTCCAGCTGGTGCTCGGCTTGACGCTTACCTTCAAGCTGGAGCGCGAGGTGGACGGAGGCTGGGCTGTGGAGGTGTACAGCGACGCGTGGCCTATGTTCAGCGATCTGTTAGTCATGGTTAAGGCGCTTAGAGGCATCTTGCGCATCTACACGTCGGCCTTCGACCAGCGGATTGTGGTGGCCGACAGAGCTGTCATGGCCGTGCCGGGCCTCACGCTGGAGGCCTTGTCGCTTAAGAAGGAGTGGACTGGCGGGCGTCTATGTCGAGTGGAGGTGCTAATGCCGGCTGTCGAGGTGTCTGAGGACGTGAAGGAGCTTCTGCGGGTTATCTACGAGGCTGGGGGCTTCGTCACGTTGAAATATGCGCAGGAGAACTTCGGCAACGACGTGGTGGCTAAGGCGGTCAAGGCGGGCTACGTCAAGCTAGATCCCTTAACCATGTCGCTTAAACTTACCGAGCTTGGGATGTCTGTCTTGACATGACCCAGCTTTACACCATGCTCTTCTGGCTTGTGGCGGCCGCCGAGGGCAATGCACTGATAGTTGGTTTACCTGGAACAGGCAAGACCAGTCTCGTCAAGTGGTCACTCCACAGAATCCCGCCGCAGTACAGCGTCGTCATTTACGACACCGCCGGCGAGTTCAGGGAGTGTGATTTTACTGGGCGGTACTCAGTCAACCCGCTGGATCTCCCGCCTCAACGCGTCGTGGAGATCCTTGAAGAGAGCCTCGCCGCGACGTACGGGGAGTATCCCTACTTGATGACGCCCGCCATGGCGGAGCTTCTGCTACGTGCCATAGAGAGTGGGCACAAGACGTTTTCGGAGATAAGGGCAGGCGTGTTGAAAATCGCCGAGCCGCATGAGGTCGACACGGCCTATGCGCTTAGGCGCAGGCTGGCGCATCTAGACATGCCGCAGTTCAAAGCCACAGACGTGCCAATCGTGGCGGGGAGATCGACGTGCATCGACTTAAGCGGCCTAGACCGCGTGGGCAGAATCGCCTACGTCCTCACCCACCTGGAGCTGACCCGCGGCGTAAGAAACGTCATCTACGTCATAGACGAGGCCCACCGCTTTTTGGCCTTCGCCAACCGGTATTCGTTGCTTACAGACCACCTGAGGACGGGAAGGGCGGCGCGGCGCTTCTTCGTGTTGATTTCCCACAGCTATAGAGAGTTTCTGCGCCACCTGGGCTACGTCAAGGTCGTCATCAGGTTCCCCGACTGGGACATGGACGAGTCTAAGACGGCGCCTCTCAACCCCTCGGAGGCTCTTGTCACCATTAGGGCGGCCTCCGTCAAGGCTCAGCAGGAGCTGTCCCGCGTAATACCGTTGAGGGGGACGTGGGGCCAGCTCCGCATGGTCGTGCCGCCGTATGCGGCAAGACCCTCTTAGGAGGGCTGTGGAGTCTCTATCGAGTACCTTCCCCGGCAAATCGCGAAGCTGGATAAGGAGAGCTTTGCTGAGGCTGGGGGACGTGAGGGAGGTGAGGGAGAACCTATACCTTGTGCAAGGCCGCCGGGAGCTGGGAGACTGGAAGCTGTTGTACCAGGTGTGGTACTCCGAGAGGGAGGGCCGTTGGCATTGTACATGCTACGCCTCGGCCTTCGGCTTTAGGCGCCGCAGAGAGATATGCACCCACATAGCCGCCGTAATGCTGTACCGGCGGTACAGAAAGGCGCTGGAGAAGCTGGAAAACAGGCGGGTCTACGTGGCTGAGGCCGAGGTGGAGTGCCGGGGGAGGCTTGAGGCAGACGGCGAGCTACACGTAAAGCTTTTGGTCGAGAAAAGCGGTGGGGTGGCTAAGCTGACGTCTTTCGTCAGCCCGAAGTACCGCATAGTCGTCATCTCAACCCACAGACGCATTGTCGTGAAGTGCTCAGGCCACGTCATCTACGAGGCGGAGGGGGAGGAGGTGCCCCTCGCCGTGGCCAAGTTCCTCGTGGAGAAGCTGTATGAAGGTGAAGAATAGAAAGGGACGCTTCCACCTCAAGCCCGACTCCATCGCCGGCTACCGCAAGATCTACGTAGATGTCTTTTCCATAGCGGCTTCTCTCGCTGTGCCGGAGGAGCTCTTCGCCTCAGCCGCCGAGGCTGGCGTCAACGCGGTGTTTGTGGTAGATGCCTGGCATGAGTCGCATATGTCTCTCGCCCGGCGCTACCTCGACCTCTGCAGGCGCTACGGCTTGGACTGCCGCCTCTCCGAAAGCAAGCCCGCCGAGGTGTACGCCGTGGAGCTCTGCGAGGCTGAGTGCGGCGAGGGCTGTGCCATCGTGACGAGGGACTACGACGCCGTCAAGGCCGCCGAGAGGTGTGTCGTGTTGATCTTCCAGCGTGGGCGGTTCTGGAGGGCGTCGGAGGCGTAGGGTTTATCCGCCCCCGCCGGCTTTAAACGTACTCCTCCACGGCGTCAACGCTTTGTTCATGATGTCTCGTTTTTAAACTGTGGTCGTTTTCTGAAGCCTCCCGTCTGTCCGAAGCCGGCATCTGTGGTCCGCCGTTTTAAACTGCGCCTCTTTTTGAAGCTGAGGCGGAGTAGACGTTGTTTTAAACTGCGGAGGGCAAAACGGCGCGCCGTTTTAAACTGCTGTAACTGTTAAATACTCCCCTCCCCTCTATAGACGTGTATCTCGTTGTCGACGGCGTCAAGTACTGGATCATGTTAGGGCCCTCCGGGCCGACGCTCTACCGGAGGGAGGGGTCGAAAACGAAGTACCTCGGCCGCCGGCCGCTGGAGGAGGTGCGGCGGCTTCTAGCCCAGGCAGGCGCCGAGGCCCTTCAGCGGATTAAATCCGACGTAGAGGTCGTGAGGCAGGCCTTGGAGAGGCAGAAGCCGGCGCAGACGGCACAGCCGTCGCTAACCTGGAAGAAAGACAGCCACACCTACTGGCTCCTCCAGTACGGCCGGACCTTCTACGTCTACATGAAAGGCCCCACGACCAAGCACCGCCCCAAGCTTGTGGAGAAAACCGACGTAACCGGCGTGATCGGCCGCCTTGTGGCCGCCGGCGCCTTCCACGTGCTGGAGGCTTTACGGCTATTAATCAACGGCCTATACGCCGCCGCGGCCGACCTGTTGAAAGCCTCCGCGGAGGCCCGCCGCGAGGCCGAAGTTTTGCGTAGGGAGGCTGAGGAGGCGCTTGTGACGTTGAGGCGTGGGTTGAGGAGGGAGGTGGCGGCGTGGCGGGAGAAGTACAGGCTGCGCATGGAGAGGGAGGGTCTATACGAGGTGGACCCCCGCTGGGTTAGAGAAGACCTCGCCGAGTTTCTGAGAGAAAACCGGCACCTAGTGGAGAAGATACTGCCCCACAGAGACTTAGTGAACGACCTAGCCGACGCAGTGGAGGAGGAGACCTACGGATACGTCACCAGATACGACGTCTTAGAGACCCTAAACCAGCTCTAAACCGCACCGAGGGAGAAGCCCAACGCCCGAGGCGCATCGCGACGCGTCTACAGGAAAGCCAACCTGAGGCCGCGCCCGAGCGGAGCCCACAGGCCGGCCCACTGCGTCAAATCGACATCTCACGGCCGGCGTAGGGCAGAGAGGGGGGTCGAGTTCGGCGGAGTTAGGGTTTATCCGGCCGGCTGTCAGGGGAGGCATGCCGCCCAAAACTAAGCCACAGATAAAAACCATGGGGGCTGAGGAGGGCAAAGCCGGGAAGAAGGCTAAGAAGGCGGTGGTGGCAGCGCTTTTGTTGCTCGCGGCGCTGGCGGCGTTTGTGCATGCCCAGAATACTAACACCGCCACCAACACCGCCGCTAAAGGCAACGCGACGAAGGTAGTTGACGAGATTACGGGCTGGTCTGTAGGCGGCTTGGGGCTGGTGGTGACGTTGTTCGGCGCAATGTTTTGGGCCGCGGTGGGG
>Ga0080008_130653_pt1 | contig 14506 bp, 20 predicted proteins | sample ConCONMetagenome_FD_69211 | JGI IMG/M metagenome (GOLD analysis project Ga0080008, IMG submission 69211) | Hot spring microbial streamer communities from Conch Spring, Yellowstone National Park, USA - CON_C (SPADES assembly) (version 2) | ecosystem: Environmental > Aquatic > Thermal springs > Hot...
TCCTAGCATCCTTCGAACCTAGCACTATCCTAGCCGTCTCAGCACGTCCCTACGGCTTTACCCCGGTCACCAAGTTCGCTGAGTTCACGGGCTCTAAGTACGTGGTAGGGCGCTTCATCCCGGGTACTATAACCAACCCCTACCTAAGTAGCCACATAGAGGCCGAGGTACTGCTAGCCTCAGACCCTAGGGTTGATGAGCAGGCTATCGAGGAGGCGTCCAAGGTCGGTATACCGGTGGTAGCTATAGCAAGCACTGACGCTAAACTGACTAACGTGGACTTAGTGATTCCGGGCAACAATAAGGGGAGAAAGTCCCTAGCTCTGATCTACTGGCTACTGGCCCGGCAGATACTCAGAGAGAGGGGCGTGCTACCAGCTGATGGCAACCTACCGGTAAGCTACGAGGCCTTTGAAACTAAGGTGTCGGCTAGTGAGCGTTAGGAGACCCGCGGTTGCGGGTCAGTTCTACGAGAGGGATCCGGAGAGGCTTAGGAAGCAGATCGAGCATTGCTTCACCCACCCCCTAGGCCCCGGTCGCCTACCTAGTAGTGAGCCCGGTGCGGATAGGGTTAGCCTAGGGTTCATCGTGCCCCACGCGGGCTACATGTACAGCGGCCCCGTAGCTGCGCAAGCATACTACCAGTTATCGCTGGAGAGAAGCCCCGAGGTCGTGGTGTTACTAGGCCCTAACCATACTGGTATAGGGCCGTCGGTGTCAGTCTACCCGGGAGGTCTGTGGCGCACCCCCCTAGGGGACGTACCGGTGGATGAGCAGCTAGCAGCAGCTATAGTGAACACCAGCCACTTCGCAAAGCTCGATACGTCTGCCCACGAATACGAGCACTCGATAGAGGTTCAGATACCCTTCCTTCAGTACACTATTAGGAGGGGCTTCAGAATAGTTCCGGTCGTTATCCTGAACCAGGTACCTAAGGTAGCTGAGGACCTAGCTAAATCTATACTAAAAGCCGCGGAGAGCTTAAGGAGGGACCTCCTAGTGGTAGCCACAACGGACCTAACGCACTACGAACCTCACGAGGTGGCGTACAGCAAGGATAGGCTAGTGATAGACTCGATACTGAAGCTGGACCCGGAGGCTATGTTTAAGACCGTCGTCGAGCGGGATATAAGTATGTGCGGTCCCGGGAGTACTATGACTCTACTGTACATGGCACGCGCTCTAGGCTCTAGAGGGGCTAGGCTACTTAAGTACGCTACCTCCGGGGACGTAACCGGGGAGAAGGATTGGGTCGTGGGGTACGCCTCTATCCAGGTACTTGCCTAGTACACCTACTCTAAGTCGAACCGTACCCTCTCCGTTACCTCCTCCTCAGTAAGGGCTTTACCGATAGACTTACCTAGGGTTACGTACTTGGTTAGGACGAGGTAGGACCTCACTACCCTCTCGTAAAGCATACACTCGCTCTCCAGGGACCTACCATCGAGAAGTACTACCCTAACCCTAGACCTCCTCGTAGGTCCCACCTCGCAGTCCTCTAGGCTCACCTCCCTGACTAAACCCACTAGAGCAAGACCCTCCAGCTCCAGTAGGGATACCACCGCGGTACCCCAACCTCTATCTCGCAGCTCGATATAAGCCTCAGAGAGTACCGACTAGCTTAAAAGTTCTCTCCCACGTAGGAGGCGGGTAGAGGGGTGGGTTGTTTCGATAGCGTTGAGGAGTTTATTAGGAGGCACGGGATGGTGGGTCACGTTAGGAGGTCTGAACTGCCCGTGGAGACCGTTGAGAGCGCTTCCCGGGTATCCGGGGCAGATCCGTCGGATATAGTAAAGACTATCGTAGTAGACTACGGTAGTGGATACGCCACTATTATAGTGCTGGGTAACTGTAGGGTAGACCTTAGAAAGGTCTCACAAGTACTGGGGGTAGAGAGGGTTAGTCTAGCCAAGCCCGCTGAGGTTAGAGAGGTCACGGGCTTCGACATCGGTGGTGTCTCACCTCTCTCCGAGTGCATCAAGAGGAACACTAGGGTAGTACTAGACACTAGGGTCTTAGCGAAGAGCTTCGTGTGGTGCGGTGGTGGAGATAGGTACAGCCTAGCTTACGTGTCGGCGAGAAGCTTAGTGGAGGTCCTCAACCCTCTAGTAGCTGACGTATCTCTAGAGCAGGTGTAGACCCCTGCCTAAGTCCACCAGGTCTAAGGGTTATAGAGCTGAGCGCGAGCTCGTAATCCTCCTCTGGAAGAGGGGTTTTGCTGTAATGAGGGCCCCCGCGAGTGGGGCTAAGATTAGGAAAGCGAAGTACCCGGATGTAGTAGCCATCAAGAGGGGGCGTGTAGCTGTGTTCGAGGTTAAGTCGAGGTCTAGGGAGGGGGCTGTGTACATAGATAGGGAGCAGGTAGAGAAGCTCCTCAGCTTTGCCGAGAGAGCTGGGGGGAAAGCCTACATAGCAGTTAGGATATCTGGAAGGGGCTGGGTCTTCGTACCCGCGAGCAAGCTTGAGTATACCGGCAGTACCTATAGAGTGAGTAGGGAGGCTATCGGGGAGGGTATGACGGTGGAGCAGCTGGAAGCGGACTTAGGGCTCGTAGAGACCTTGGATAGGTACGTTAAGAAGGAACAGGGGGGTGGTACCTGAGGTTAGGGCTTTGTGTAGTACTTAATTTAGGCTGTCGTTAATGCTAGGGAATCGAGTACCCTAGGTACATAGACCTCTATCGAGGGGCTGAGTCCTAGCTCCCTACTCTTCTTCAGGATGGTGTTCTTAAGGCTCTCTAAAGCTGAGGGTTCCCCGTGGTTTAGTATTATCCTCTTAGGCTTCGTCTCTATGTCTCTTAGGTACCTGAGTATCTGGTTCCTGTCGGAGTGCCCCGAGAACCCCTCTATGGAGTACACCTTCATAGCTACCTTAACTACCTCTATCTTATCTCCAACAAGTACGTGAACCTCCTTAGCTCCGTCCCTCACCTTCCTACCCAGGGTCCCCTCGACCTGGTAGTTGACGAATATTAGGGCGTTCTGAGGATTGGGCGCCATCATCCTGAAGTACTCTACAGCCGGGCCTCCGTTGAGCATGCCGGAGGTAGCCAGTATTATGCAGGGGTCTTTAGATTCCACTATCTCGTACCTAGTCGCGGATTCCGAAACGATCTCAAAGGATTCGTAGAAGAATGGGTTCTCGGAGTTGTATATAGCATCGCGCAGCTCCTTCGACAGGAGCTCTGGGTATGCCGCGTGTATTGCTGTAACCTCATTTATCATACCGTCTATGTAGACGGGTACGCTGGGTAGCTTACCCTGCTTCATGGCGTTAGCTATCACCACCAAAACCTCCTGCGATCTCCCAACAGCCAGGGAGGGGATCAGGACCTTACCACCGCTCTCGATAGTGCTCTTTATTATCTCTACCAGCTTCTCGGCGGACTCCTCTCTACTCGGCTGCACGGCATTGCCGTAGGTACCCTCTATTATCAGGGTATCGACCCTCGGGAACTTGTTGTGTGCCTTGTCGAGTAGCAGTGTCTTATCGTACTTGAAGTCTCCGGTGTAGACTATGTTGTGGAGTCCATTACCTATATGTAGATGAGCTACGGCCGAGCCTAGTATGTGGCCGGCGTTGTAGAGGGTTAACCTGGTATCTGGGGTTATGTCGGTGACCTCACCGTACCTCAGGGTTATGGTGTGTAGTAGTGCTTCCTGGACGTGCCTAGGTTCAAAGGGTAGGCTCCTGCCCTCCCTCCTCGTTAGCTCTATCAGGTCCTTCTCTAGTAGCACCATGAGGTCCCTAGTTGCTTGAGTCATATACACAGGACCGTCGTAGCCGTACTTGAAGAGGTAGGGGACTAGCCCTACGTGGTCTAGGTGCGCGTGTGTAACTACTACAGCGTCTATCTCCTCGGGCTTCAGCCCTATAGCGTCTATTCTTGGCACAGAGTTCTTAAGGGCTGAGCTACCCGGGTTGAGTCCGAAGTCTAGCAGGATCTTGGACTCGGCAGTCTCTACTAGAATAGCCGACCTGCCCACCTCCATGAACCCTCCTAAAGCAGTTATCCTAACGTAGTTATCCTTAAATAGGACCTCTCTGTGTATTCTCTCGCCAACAGCCCTGAGGAAGCTTAGCCTAGCAGGGGACTGCCTTATGATGTAGTTAAGCTCGGACTCCAGTATGGTAGACCTAAGCGGGGGCTTCCTAATTATCCTAGGCCTCCACCCGGTCTCCACGAAGATCTCCTTGAAGAGCTTCCTATCCCCCTCCATGAACGCCTGCGGATTGGTGGTCTTTATGACGACCTCGCCTAGGATCTCATCGAATACTATATCGCTGTCGCTCTCTATCAGATGCCTAGCCTTGGACAGAATTACCTTCCTAGCCTCACTCTCGCTCAGCCTACGTGACTCGTCTACCCTGACTACTACCCTCTTCTTTATGGCCTTAGCTAAGCTCTTTAGGGACTCCTCGTTCTCTATTACGAACGATACGTTCCTTACGTAGACTACTACCTCGGGCCCCTCGAACTCTATCCTGCTAACCCCAGCTTCCGGCGGGAGCTTCCTGAATATTTCGAGCCTTATGTTCTCCCTAACGTCGTCGACTAACCTTATTCCCCGGTTCACGAGTATCAGCCTAAGCTGTAGGACCTCTCCTCAATCCCGTTAGCCCGCACTATAGCTACGTCTACGGCCTCACCACTAAATGCGTCCCTCCTAGTTGAGGACCTCACAGCCTTAACCGCTAACTGCACAGCCTCCTCATCGCTAAGGTCCTCCCTATACTCCGCCTCCAGAACCCCTATAGCTATTGGAGAACCGGAACCGGTAGCCGCGAACTTATCCTCGATGTAGTCCCCGAAGAACTCTATATTGAAGAGTCTAGGCCTATCATCGTAGCCCGCTAGTATGAACTGGACTATGAACGGTACGTACTTGTAGGTGTTGAGTATTAGGGAGAGGTACGAAGCTAGGGACCTAATCGGTATCCTCGCCTTGTTGGTTATACTGTACTCAGAGGCCTTTATCCTGAGTAGGGATGCTAGTACCTGGGTATCTGCAACCAAACCTGCGGTAGTTAGAACCGCGTGGTCCGCGATCCTGACTATCTTCTTTACGGCCTTGTGCGCTATGTAGGTACCACTACTAGCTCTCCTATCTGCCGCTACCACTGCGGCGGTTCTAGTCACCAGCCCCACTGTTGTTGTACCGTGCAGAACTCTCATCTCGTACACACCTACCTCCGAACTCCGAGCTTAAATCCACACGCAACTTATAAGTTTTAGTGAAGCGGTGTTGAGACACGTAATAGACTTGTTTAAGAAGGTTGTCGTCGGCTACGGTATTGCTAAGGAGTTGGGCAGCGTTATCACAGAATTGGGGTTGGGTGGGAGGGTAGCCATAGTTACAGGGGCCCACGTGAGGAAACTAATAGTGGAGCCCCTGGTAGGTGAGTACCTGAGGGACTTCGAGGTGGAGGTCTTCGTAGCGGAGAGCCCGACCGTGGACGAGGCGGCATCCTTAGCAGACCCGGTGAGCGGGTTCAGACCCTCTGTAGTGGTAGCTATCGGGGGCGGTAAGAGTATCGACGTAGCTAAGTACGTAGCATACCAGCTAGGCCTAAACTATATAAGCGTACCTACGGCAACATCGCACGACGGTATAGCATCCCCCTTCGCATCTCTAAGAGGGTTTAAGACCGTCTACTCTGTGAAGGTGTCCCCTCCGATAGCTGTACTAGCTGATCTCGAGCTAATATCCAAGGCCCCCCGGAGAGTCGCCCTCGCGGGAGCCGGGGACCTGATCGGGAAGATCGTTGCCGTAAGGGATTGGAGACTGGCGCATAAGCTTAAAGGTGAGTACTACGGCGATTACTCGGCCTCGCTAGCTCTACTATCAGCTAAGCACGTAATGACTTTTAGTAGCACCATAGCTAAGGGAGGTGTAGCGGGGCTCAGGATCCTGGTCGAGGGTCTGATAAGCTCCTCAACAGCTATGTGTATAGCTGGGAGTACTAGGCCTGCGAGTGGTTCAGAGCACCTATTCAGCCACGCGCTAGATATAGTGGCTAACTACCCAGCTCTTCACGGAGAGCAGGTGGGTGTAGGTACGATACTAATGAGCTACCTACACGGACTTAACTGGAGGAGGATAAGGAGGACCCTGAAGAAGATAGGGCTACCAGCAACAGCTAAGGAACTTGGAGTTAGAGAGGAGCACATTATCGAGGCCCTGACGATCGCGCACAAGGTGAGACCGGATAGGTACACCATACTCGGCGAGGGGGGTCTCACAAGGGACGCTGCTGAGGAGGTTGCCCTGAGGACGGGTGTTATAGGTGGAGGTAATAAAGACCCTAGTGAGTAGGTACGTAGCTAAGCCCGGCTACCGCTTTGTATTCTCCGGAGAGTTACCTGAGTGTGCCAGCTGTAGGTTTAGGTCGGCATGCGTGTCTAAACTAAAGGTGGGTAGGGTCTACGAGATCGTTAGGGTCTACAACATAGTGAACAGGTGCCCAGCTCTCGGTGAGGTACTAACAGTGGACGTTGTGCCAGCTAAGGTTGATGTAGCCCTGAGCGCCAGATCCTCCATAGAGGGGGCTATAACGACCTATAGACACATACTCTGCAGAACTCCGTGTAAGTATGCTGAACTGTGTAGGAGTCCTTGGATAGCCGACGGGTCTAAGGTAAAGGTACTCGCGGTGTTAGAAAAGCTCGAGTGCGCTGCGGGTAAGGAGGTCTTTAGGGTTACGGTCATCCAGGTCTAAGATGGAGCTTACGTCAGTTGACCCCGCTCGGTCATCACGTAGTTACTCCTAGCTCAGCGCGACACCTGCAGACATCTGCGGATGCGGGGTACTCACCCCGGGGGCTTCTAGCTACTTCACGGATAACGTACCTAGACCCGGGCGATAGGTATGGGGGTCGAGAACTCTTGAGTGGCGGGAGCCTACCGCGTGACACTACCGCGATACCTTTAGTCTACGAGCTTGGTGTTTATCTGGACGATATCCTCGCTTATTGTATTACCTCGGACCATCTTCCTCCTTCTCTCCCCCTCGTTGCGGGGGTGAAACCCCGGAGGACCTGAGAGCAGTAGGGCTCTCTTAGCGCTGCCTGGTAGTGTCGATATCATGGGGAAGCCTGAGGAATCCGAGCCGCCGGTTATTAGAAGTCTTTTACCCGGTATACCGATAACCGAGGCATCTACGTACTCCCCTATTCTCTTGCCTAGGAACGCTGTAGCCTGCGGGTCGCTGACCACTACCTGAAAGACCTTGGACCTGAAGATCTCCGCGAGAACCTCACTGCTCCCCAGCTTCTCGGAGAGTAGCCCCGATGGTACTAGCACGGTGCTCTCAGGTACGGCGGGGTCTGCCTCTAGTTTAACCGTAAAGCTTACCTTCTCCTTCTTGGACCTATCCTTCCATATCCTAATTGTAGCTATTCTGTAGGGGGTGTTGAGGATCTCGATTAGCCTGGGGTTGGCCTTAGCCCTTATAAACTCCCTACCCTCCTTCATGGACTCCGTTAGCTTTACCTTGTCTGTCTCCGCTACCCTTACGTACATCACCCTAGGCTCCTTAGCCTCGGGGTCCCCCACTACCACCTTAAACGATGGCACTCCAGCGCACCGGATTCACTGCTAAAACTCTGCTTATATTTTCTTTTGAGCCCTCTACGAGGGGCTTGCAGGCGGGGCACTACCACCGCGAGCGGGGCTAACTACCTCGGGAGGAGCTGTTGGGGTTCCCAACCCCCTCCTCTCGGGTCTTATCCCAGTAGCTAATCCCATACCTAAGTACAGCTACCAACCCCCCAAAGGCCTTTACCTTAGCGAACGTGGGGCTCTCCTCCGGGACTATACGTACCTCGCCCCCGCTTTCCTCAACCCTCTCCATAAGCTCCTCCACCTCCTCTCTCTCACTACCGTACAGCAGATCCTCGCAGACCAGTAGCTTGGAGACGGCGCCCTCCCTCGCGACTACTCTTAACTGCTGTAAGCCGTACGCAACCCTATCGCTATCAGTACTCAGCAGCCTCATGAACTCCTCGAAGACCCCCTCAACTACAGCTATGTTGTGGTACTGCAGGAGCTTCCTGAAAGTATCCCGTCTAATCACCTCGTAGACCCCTGCTCTACCACCTTCACTAACCGAGTCTACGTATATCGGCTTACTCAACCTCCTCTTCAGACCCTCTACAACTAGGTCCTTCAGGAACGAGGGGGAGGCCACTATGACCGCGTCCGGCTCCTCCCTACTAGCTACGGACACCGCGAGCTCCACCACCTCCCTAGCGAGGTCCTCAGCAGCAGGTCCCTCATCCTTGAGTCCCGGAAGGGCTCTCTCTACGACGAACTTAATCCCTTGATCCAAGGCTACGGCGATCGCCACCTCATCGAAATCGAGGGATACTAGCAGGGCTTTAACCCTCCTAGACGGGGCCCTCCTGAGCCTGTTCAAGAGCTCCTTGGTCCACCTAGGCTTAACTATCGCTAGCTCCGACCCTATATCAATGCTTAGCGTGTGATGTGAGCCCCTCAACCCGTACTCATCCGGCCCCTCAACTATCTGCCCGTGGATCCTCAGCCTACCGCTGAACGGCTGAAAGTAGACGTCCGAGACCCTAATAGCTAACGTCATCGGGAGCCTCCTCTTACCCTCGCCATCTACCTTAACGTCCCTCAAGGTCCTCGCTACAACAACGTCACCCCTAGCTACAACTCCCTTAAGTACCCAGAGGTCATCCTCGCACTCAACCCTCACTTCAATAACTCCGCGCTTGAGGTCCTCCCTAAGTATCTTCAACTTCCACACCTAATCTACACTTCGTAGAGCACCCTCATGCCCGAGATCCTGATGTGTATGTGGTTGAATATACCTAAGGCGGCTAGGTAGATGAAGAGGTCTACCACGTACCACTCACCGTCAGCCCCCTCTAACCCTATCAGCGTAAACGGGGTCCAGCTTAGTCTGAGTGGTGAGTAGGGCGGGGGTACCCCCAGTAGGTAGGCTACGTACCTCGTTAGGTATATCATGGCTAGAACCCCGACCCACAGGGTGATTAGATTTAACCAAAGTAGCCACCTAACGCTCTTGTACAAGCTGTCATACCTAGACTTAATCAGCCGCCACCTCTTCTCCTTCGCTGGCGATGTTTCGCGCAACTTCATCGCCACCTCCTCCAACTCCCTTAGAACCCTGTCCAGTCTAACCCTCCTTACGTATACCCTCACGAGATAAGATACCGGTAGTAGGCACAGGATCGGCAGTGCTACGTAGGTAGCTAGACCTAGGAGTACCCCGAGTAGTCCCGTGGGCATCCTACAGCTCCTCTATAGCTCTGACGAGTTCCTCAGCCGCCTGGGCGGCTTGGTTCTCCCTGTTAGCTATGATAGCGAGGGCTGCCCCGGAGATAACCGAGCTTGCTATGGCGTAGTACCTGTAGGTATTTAGTAGCTCCTCCAGTAGCTGCCTAGAGGAGTAGTCGCTCCTAACCCTATTAGAGTCTCTCGACTGCCTAGAGAGTATCTCCTCTGGGGAAGCCTCTATAACGGCTATCAGGTCGGGCCTGAGCTCCCTAAGTACATTAAGCGGTAGGCCCGGCCAGAGCCCGACTGGGGTTCTGATAACCGCGTGGGTATCTACTATACCTACGAACCTCTCCCCGGGAGTCCTTTCGAGCTCCTCCCTAATAGCTCTCGCCGCTGATTCCTGCAGTTCCCTTTGGGTTGCTAGCGGTAGCTTCCTAATCTCGTCCCTACTTCTGACCACACCGCGCTGAAGTAGGTAGCTCAGCATGAAGTCCCCGAAGTTTACTACCCTCACCGCGTATCCCCTCTCGCGGAGTTTCTCGGAAGCTATGGAGAGTACCGTGCTCTTCCCCACTCCCGGAAGTCCGACGACTACTACTACCTTACGCAAGCTAGCCACCTATGAGCCTCCTAAGTGTCGGGTACATCTCCAGGGCCTGCTCGTACGTCAGGGCCGTGTAGAGCTGCTGTATTATCCCGGCCGCCAGTAGCAGACCTATACCCCCTCCAAAGGCTAGGAATATGTCGGCTACTACAGCTAGTGAGGAGACGACCAGCGAGCTGAGAATTGCTAGCGGGTACACGTACCTAGCTAGAACAACCTCAAGAGCCTTAGGATTGGACCTCATGCCCGGCACGCTTATCCCAGACTTAATGAGGTTCTCGGCCTGCTGTGCCGGGCTTAGGCCCCCCACCTCAACCCACAGTAACCCCAGGGGCACGGCCGAACCCATTAGCACAGCTGCGTAGACCAGGGTCCTAACCGGGTCGTAGTAGAGCCCCAGTAGACCCCTAGGTGGGGTTAGGTATAGCAGGGCGTTGTTGAGAGCTTCGGCCAGCCACCTATGCTGAGGCAGGTAGGCCTCGACCATGTTTCTAATCAGCAGTATATTCGATACTATTATACCGAAGAGGAGCACCGGTATGTTGGATACGTAGAGGAAGTTAAGCGGTATCCTACCCCTAATACCGGGTGCTCTCTGAATCGTCACCGGCACGTTTATCCTCATACCCTGTAGGTATACTATGACTAGGAGGAGTAGTATCATGGCTACAGCCCCGGTGAGGGAGGGTAGCGTAGCTGTCTCGCCTCCAGCTAGGTAGCCCGGTACGTAGCCGAAGACCAGCCTCCCAAGGTCTACCCTCCCCCCAAGTGAGGAGCTTATTACGTAGGGTACAACACCGTAGTACTGGCTAACTGTATCGCCGTCAACCGTCGTTATAGTTACGGTAACTGGCGCGAGTAGGTCCCATACGATCGTCCTAGCTACTCCAGCTAGGATGAAGAGGCTTACACCGGACCCTATACCGTAGCCCTTCTGAATAGCCTCGTCAAGTATGAGCAGTATCAGGGCTCCCATGAAGAACTGTATAGCCACCGACGCCGTTACGTACGGGTTGAGTCTATATGCTAACGCGAACCCCGTAGCCTCCACCGCAGCAATGATCAGCGCTAGGCCCTTCTCAGCCTGGGTGAAGAGCCTCCTATCCTCGGGGTCCGATAGGTCTAGCTCTATCAACCTACCGCCGACAAGTACCTGAATTATCAGTCCAGCCGTAACTATGGGGCCTATACCCAGCTGAGCCAGGGTACCGGTGGTCGCGGCGAAGACTACCTGCATTAGAGCTGGGAGCTGGGGTCCCGCACCGGCTGTTAGGGGGTACACCACCGTAGAGGCCATGGCGTAGTATATGACCACCGCGGCTAGGGTGAATAGAAGTCTGTACTTTAGGTCAGGCCTTCTAGCAGGTCTAGGCACCGAGGGTACTAACTCACCGAGCTTAGCTAGGTAGTTTAAAGCCCCCACGGTCCTCACCGCACTTACGCAGTTCCATCTCGACCACACACACTTCCGCGGAGCGCGGTCTTAAATTTAACACCCCGCAGCTACTTAGTACACGCTTAGTTGCGGCCTAATTAAGTTACACCGCGCTCCAAGGTAGCCGCATACTCCAGGTAGCGGGAGCTACGTAATTGAAGAACGCCGCCGGTGGCTAGGTACCAAGCCCGCGTCTACACCCCCGTTACGTTAGAGGAACGGTTGTAAAACCTTTTAACTACTCAGACTCCTAGTACTGGGCTCGGACGATGGTAACGGTTAAGGAGGTTCCAGCGGATGTCCTGATAAGGAGGCTGGCCGAGTACTTAAAGGAGAACTACAAGGAGATTAAGCCCCCGGCCTGGGCTCCGTATGTTAAGCTAGGGGTACATAGGGAGAGAAGCCCCGAGGACCCCGATTGGTGGTATGTGAGAGCTGCCAGTATTCTAAGGAAACTAGCCATATCTGGGGAACCCCTCGGCGTAGGTACCTTAAGGACGATCTACGGTGGTCTAAAGCGTAGGGGTTCAGCCCCTCCGCACTTCAGAAAAGCCGCTGCGAACCACCTTAGGAAGATCCTTCAGCAGCTCGAGAGGGCGGGCCTTGTATCCAGGACCCAGGCTGGTAGGGTCCTAACCCCTAAGGGGAGGTCCCTTATAGATACGATAGCTTACCAAGTCTTCCAGGAGCTAGTTAGGGAGAGGCCGGAGCTAGCTAAGTACGGGCCCCAGGGTGGTAGTTGATGGAGTACGAGTACAGCGATGAGGAGCTGGAGCTCCTTAAGAGGAGGAAGCTGGAGCAGATGATGCTGGAGGCCGAAGGGAGGCGGAAGAAGGCTGAGGAGGAGGCGGCAAGGGAGGCGCAGAGGCAGGCTATACTTAGGGCTATCCTAACCCCCGAGGCTAGGGAGAGGCTTGCCAACGTAAAGCTGGTCAGACCGGAGCTGGCCCGGGCTGTGGAGGACTACCTCATATCGCTCTACTCATCAGGACAGCTAGGGGGGGTCATAGACGACGGTACCCTGAGGGATATCCTAGCCGAGATAGATATAAGGACTAGGCGTGAGATCAGGATAAGGTTTAAGCGGAAGGGTGAGTGAGGTGGCCCGGGTAAAGCACGTAGCTAAGAAGCTGAGGCTAGCTAGGGCCCTGAAGTCCAACTCGGCCATACCTATATGGGTGGTAGTTAAGACTATGAGGAGGGTCTCCTTCAGGCCGAAACTTAGGCACTGGAGGAGGAGTAAGATTAAGAACGTTTAGGGCGAGCACGTTGTCCGAGTTCGTCTATATCATAAACCTCTCCAGGATATACTGGACGCGGAGGTATAGGAGAGCCTGCAGGGCAATAAAGTACATTAGGGACTTCGTTAAGAGGCACACTAAAGCTGCCGTGGTAATCCTGGATAACTCTATAAATGAGTACGTATTCAGCAGGAGGTACGATAAACCACCCAGGAGAGTAGCTGTAGCTGTGATGAAGCTCGACCCTGAGGGTAGGGTAGTTAAGGCCAGCCTTGCGATACCTGTAAGACCTTCCCCCAGCACTGGAGGGTCCTCCTAATGCACGGCTCTATAGATAGAGTTAGAGTACTTGGGAGTCCGCATATAGGGACCTACATGGTCGTCACCGATAACCTAGCACTGATACCTAAGGGGGCCGACGGCGACCTCAGGAGGAAGATCGCTGAGGTCCTATCCGTAAACGACATTATTGAGACATCGATAGCTGGGACAGCCCTCATAGGGATCTTCACTGTAGCCTCGGGTAGGAAGGTGGTGGTACCGGACATAATCAAGGACGAGGAGCTTGAGGAGCTGAGGAATCTAGGTCTCAGCGTAGACGTTGTTGAGACCTCGAACTTTAACGCCCTCGGTAATGTAGTGCTACATAACTCCAGGGCTGCGGTATTTCATCCGGAGCTGGATAGGGATGTGGCTACGCGAATAGCCGAGACCCTAAACCTGGGGGCGTACATCCAGACCCCTATAGCCGGTATACCGACGGTCGGCTCAGCAGCTGTGGTAACTGATAGAGGGGGCTTACTACATCCAAACGCCAGCGACGAGGAGCTCAGGAGGCTCTCGGAGTTCTTCGGGGTCGAGCTGGATGTCGGTACGGTGAACTTCGGGATAGGATTTATTAAGTCTGGTCTCGTAGCTAATAACTACGGGGTACTGGTAGGCGAACTGACAACTGGGCCCGAAATAGTTAGAATAATGAAGGCGTTCAAGGTGAGTGGGTAGATGGGGAGGGATGTAAAGGTATACCGGGTCACGGGCTTCGCGCTCTTCAGTCCGGACAAGCTTAGGAGGTGGCAGAAGTTCGAGATCGAGGTCAGGGCCGTTAAGAAGGAGGACGCCGTGGAGAAGGTACTATCAGACCTGGGTAGCAGGCATAAGCTGAAGAGGGCACACGTCAAGATACTCTCTGTAACTGAGATCAGTCCGGAGGAGGCCAGGAGTAAGTTCGTTAAAGACCTGGAGAAGCTTAAAGGGTGGTTTATTGAGTAGCGGTGAGAAGGGGGTAAGGGTTCTAGTACCTCTAGAGGCAGTTATAGCGGAGTTCGAGAGGACTAAAAGGTACGTCGAGGGGCTTCAGGAGAACATTAGGAGGGCCTTGGAGAGGTTAAACGACCTAGCTATAGCTAGGGACCTCATATCGTCCATGAAGGTCTACAAGGTTAACGAGATCCTGGTTCCAGCAAATAAGGAGGGTTCCGTGTACGCTTACGCTAAGCTAGATAGGGTAGATAGGGTGGTGGTACACATAGGTCAGGACTACTTCCTCGAGCTCAGCTTGGAGAAGGCTATGGAGGTGATAGTCTCCGAAGAGAACGAGATCAAGGAGGTGATCAAGGAGCTCGAGAAGGAGTTAAGTGAGGCGACTAGGTACCTCCAGACCCTCCAGGCGGTCATACTTAGTGCTAGTAGGGGAGCTCAACCCAGGGGAGAGCAGAGAAGTGCTTAGGAGGATTAAGGAAGCTGTTCAGGCACTAGCGAGCCGGGTAGCTGATGTAGTAGGTAGAAAGGAGCTAGACGAGAAGGACCTGGAGAGGATCTTCCAAGAACTTGAGGTGGCGTTCATCGAGAGCGACGTAGCCTACGAGGCTCTACCAGTTCTCTTCAACGAGCTTAAGAGCAGACTTCTAGGTACTAGGGTAGGTAGGTTTAGGGGGGAGGAGGTCCAGGCTAGGATCTG
>Ga0080008_122402_pt1 | contig 14504 bp, 32 predicted proteins | sample ConCONMetagenome_FD_69211 | JGI IMG/M metagenome (GOLD analysis project Ga0080008, IMG submission 69211) | Hot spring microbial streamer communities from Conch Spring, Yellowstone National Park, USA - CON_C (SPADES assembly) (version 2) | ecosystem: Environmental > Aquatic > Thermal springs > Hot...
TGGGGAGGGGCCTCTGACCTCTACAATGAGCCGCGCCTGTGGTTGCTGAGGTTGAGGCTGAGGCCTTGCCTCGGGGGGCCTCGCCATGGCCGCCCCGGCGGCTACTGCGCCCGCCGCGCCCGCGGCGCCGAGTGCGGCCGCCGCCCTCGCCGGCGTGGGCAGTCTTGCGACTGCTTGCCTAGCCTGTGTGGCTACCCGCTGAGCCGCCCTCGCTATCCCTCTCATATGTATGCCAGTGAGAAAGTAGATACTAATGAAGTTGGCATTGCCACCAACCGGGCCACAGCCGGAGCCGGAGCCGCCTCGGCTGTCCTAGCCCTAGCCGCTGACCCGGCGGCTGTCGAGCCAGCTCTGGCGGCTGTTGAACCAGCTCTTGCCGCCCTGGCGACTGCGCCGGCGACTGGAACGGCGAGCAATAAGTCCGCGCCAAGCCCAATCGCCGTGTTTGGATCTCTAACATCAGGCCTCCTCTGTCCTCCGACTATCTGCATCGTCGTCGTCGGTAGCACAAGCGACGCGGCTGTGCCAGCGACCGTCGCGGGCGTCACCCTGCCTCTGGAGATCAATTCTTCTTGCTGACGCTCAACCCATGCCGCAAACTCGCCTGCTCTTCTGACAGCCGACCGCGCCCCGCTTGCGACGGTCTGGCCTACCCTCCGTAGCGTGCTGGTCGCTTGACCAACAGCAGTTCTTGCCTGAGTAGCCACACTCCCAAGCGCGGCGGCTACGCCTTGGAGGTTGGCTGGCCGAGACTGCGGCTGTGGTTGCGGCCTCGATTCTATTTGGTAGTCTATTGGTCTAGGCGTAGTCATACGGCCTCTCAATATTTTATATTCTAATGAAAAACGCCGAGGTCTTCGAGACTTCGGCGTGGGTTGTCTAGGTCTTCGCCGGGGAGAATTATAGAAAAGAAAAAATGTGGATTTGTAAAAGGGGGTTGTTAGAGGCCGGAGGCGTCGAAGGCCTGCGTGTTGACTATGATCTCTTCGTGGATCAACCGTGCCCGGCCGGCCGCGGCGTTGCGAGCCTCCAGGGTTATGTCGCCTTTTGCCACCCTCCACATCCTAAGTCCTATGTTGTCATTGGTGACGTCCACGCCGTAGTCTATGAACACCACTCCGGTGAGTCTCTGGCTCAGCTGGTACTCAGACATGTCCTTGTCTCCGAGGATCTGCCACGCCTCGTTGAACAGCTCCTGCGACCCAGGCCTGTTTACCAAGCGTAGTCTTTCGACGACGCTGTCGCTGAAGGCGCCGCTTGCATCTTGCACCACGACCACCGTCCGCTTCAATAAGTTGCCGACGGGGAGTTCACTAACTACTTGATACTGTGTGCCGGGGGTGAGGCTCACCTCTTCTGCGGTTACCTTGGGCTCCATGAGGTTTTGAAGATCTGTGCCGTATTGTGCCGTAAATTCGTCTGGATCGTAGACGAGTTGCTCGACAGACACCGTCACGGAGCCGGAGAAGCTTGTGATTGACCCGATGCCGCTTCCGAAGCGGACGCTCAGCTTGAGGTCGCTCTTAAGATTAGCCAAGACCTCAGCGGTTGCCAACCTTAAGGTAATGGTGGCGCCGGAGGTGCCTATGTTCACGGGCACCGAGGACTGCTGGTCGTAGTAGTTTAACACGTACACGTCATCCCCACGGAGAGCCCAGTGGACGACGCTACCATCGCTCACGACCCTCACCTCTTGAATAGCTCTGAGGACGTCCCACAAGCTCGGCGCAGACGACGCCGAGTAGCTGAAGTGGAAGCGTAACAAGATGTCATCGATTACGTGGTCGCGCGGGAGGTCAAGCTGGTCGGTGTGGTTCGGAGCGATTGTCAGCGTCTTGTCGAGAGTGACGTTTCTTCTGACCGGCATACTTACCTAGCCGCTACCCTTACGAGTAGGGGCTGTATCACGAAGCCGTACACCAGCAACGCCGCTATCACCACCCCGAATATTATTAACGCAGTTTTCATTTTCATATGCGGCGCCTGGACTTGTCTATTCTAATGAATTATCCGCTTAAAGCTCGTCTTCATCTTCCTCGTCTTCGCGCTTGGTAGCAACCGGCTGGGAAGCTTGAGGAAGTACTATCTTCCGCGTCTTCATCGTCTTAACATCGATATATAGAAATTCGCGGGGGCGGAGCTCCTTGGCCTTCTCCACGGCTGGGCCGTAGATGCGCCGGAGCTCCTCCAAATCTCTGTAGACAAGAAGCTGACCGAGGAAGAGGTGGTCTGCTTGCTGGTATGTCAATTTCGCCAGGTCGAGGACTCTGTGCGTAGCCAACCATAAGCCCACGGCGACGTGTCTGCCCAGCCTCAGCACCATCTGCGCGTTTTTTCCAACGCCTTTCGGCCTATAGATCCAATGTGCCTCGTCTAACACTATCGTTCTGTTGCCGCACCGCAACGTCGAGGCGGCGAATTCCTCGTACTCAAGCTCCATGGCCTCGGTTTGCGGTATGTAGACAGTTTTGTCATATGTACAAGCCTCTGCCGGCGTTGGTGCCAACGCCCCGAATTCTCTATACGCCCCCAAGATGTCAAAGATGGCGTAGCGCTTCAGCGGCTTGAGGAGTAGCTTCAGCAGTGTGGTCTTGCCGTGGCCCTTGCGGCCGATTATGACGACGATTTCGTCACTGCGTATTATCATCTGAATATGTCTCTGCCACCAACATGGCGAATTCTATGAGCTTCTGCCTTACTTGCTTACGCACATTTTCGTCTGTCTCAACCGCGGCGACGCCCCACTTTACCAGCCTACTCAATATCTCTTCGACGTTTTTCGCCTCGGGTGGCAGTACCGCGGCGGCCACGTCGCCTAGCCTCAGTATTATCTTTGACTCTTTGCTCTTTGCCTCGACGTCTTCCGGCGGCTCCGGTATCATCGCCGCTATCATCGAGACCAGCCTCTTGGCAATTGCCTCGTTCATCATACCCCCGCGTTTGCGTAGATCTGCTTAAGCTTCTCTCTGAGGCTCCGCATGTCCGGCTTGACCTGTTGCTCCTCTTTCTTCTCTTCTGCCTTCTCCTCCTTCTTCTCCTCGGCCTTCTGCCCGAGTGCCGTCACGGCCTTCTCCTTCGCCTTCTTTTGCTTTACCTTGTTGAAGACGTATAACGCATCTTCAGCGACGCCGCCCAATAGCGAGAGTTCTTCCCATGGGAGGCCGCCTAGGTTGTGTTTCTCTATTATCTTTTTCAGTAGTTTGGCGCGGCTTCGGGCTTTTGCTTCGGGGAAGGCGAAGTCCTCCCCAATTGCGACTATGCCGATGATCTCTATTATGCCCTTGTACATCGATGCCAAGGCCTCTTCGTCGACTTCTATCTCTATCGGAGCCTCTTCGCTCCCTCCTCGACTTCTTTCTCTACCTTCTGCTTGGGTCTTGGTATCTCTATTTGCTGTACTTGTATGCCTAGAGTTGAAAGCGGATGTGCAGCCACCCCGCTTTCTGCTTTCTCGGCGGGGGGCTGGGCGGCTTGCATGGCCTTTTTCCGCAGGTAGCTTTTCGTGGCGCGGAGGTAGGCCTTGGGGTTTTTGACGTGGGGGAGGTTTTCCGTGATCCACTTTATGATTTCGTCGTCTGTCTTGCCTTGCTCAAGCATCTCTTTTATTGCTTGTGTCGCGTTTATGCGGTTGATACCAACGGCCGAGCTCATTGCCTCTCTCCGCCTTCTTTCTTCTCCTTCTCCTCCTCGAAGAAGAACTCTCTGTATATCCATATGAACAAGAGTACAGCCGCGCCTATGGCGACCGCTATATACAACATCATGTAGTCTCTGCGCCTCTCCGCCTTGCTCTTCTTCTTCGCCTTAAGCTTCTGTATCGTCCTCTCTGCGACTTTTTCTGCAATATAGTCGATGACTTCGGAGGCGTCTTCGTCTTCGCTTTCTTCTTTTTCCTTTTCCTCTTCGGAGGTGTGGCCTGCCTCCTTTGTTCTCTGCCTTTTTGCCTTTCTGCGTCTCTGCTCCTCGGGCCTCTGTTCTTCTTTGCTCTCTTCTTTCTTCTCCTCGGGCTTTGCCTCTGCTACTTCTTGCGTCTGCTTCTCTTCTGTCTTTTCCTTTTCTGCTACTGCTGACATACTAGATACATCACTAAGATCTCTTCGTCGCATACTGGGAAGATTTTCGACAGCACGATTTTGCCTAGCTGAGAGGTTGTCATAAGCGTGTTGTTCAGTCGCTGTTCTAATTCTGCCGATGTCTGCGGTATCTTGAATTTGAAGACGATCCATTTGCACATCGATAAGTCTTGTTGTTTGCCCATGGCCCGAAAAAAGAGTTTATTCTAATGAAAAAGTGGCGTTGTTAGCAGTCGCAGTCGTCGTCTTTTCTGAAGATTTTTTTGACGGCGCATTTGATGTTGTCGGCGGCTACGCAGAAGAAGAAAAGAAACAGCGCGGCGAGGGCTGTCTGCTGATTCACTCCGATGAGCCACAGCACAAGCGCAAGCCCGGCGATCCACGCCGCCATATACAGCACTAGACCAACTCGCCTCATGGCGTGACCGGAGAAAAAAGAATTCTAATGAAAAAATTGGGGGTTACTCGCAGAGCTTGAGGAGCTTTTCTATTGCGTCGACTACGGCGCCGCCCACCGCCTTTCTAAACGCCTTGCTTTCTATCTTTTCACGCAACAGCCTTACGGCGTCTTCGTCGCACTTTTTCGTGCTTTTCTTCAGCTCTGGCTCTTCTGACACTATTAGCGGCTTTTTCGATAAGACATACACTGTTTCTGGTGCTTCTATGCCGCTGGGGAGCTGTATTACCCAGCGATAGATTTTGCCCTTGACTCGTTTTCTAAATGGTGTGATTCCGATTATTTCTTCGGTCATATGTGGTTAGTACCAACTGGTCTTATAAGTCTTTCTCCTGTGTGTACACCTCTACATGCCTTTTGCCGAGTCTTCTTTCGACTGTTTTTCTCGGCGGATTGAGGCAATAATTTTCGGCGTTCACTATGCCATGTAACGTAGACTTTACGTATACGTCCGCCGTAGAAGACGGTATCTAAAGACGCTTATACGTCAGGTATACAAGGTGAAAAAAGAAAATTCATCTCAACAATTCTCTTGAACAGCGCGCTTTACACGAGTAAAATTCTTCGGATAGTGGAGAGAAAAAGAGGTTAGAGCCAGCGGGCTTGTTCTAGAATCCGTCTCGCTACGTCTCTGGCGAGACGGCGGATGTCGGACGGGGAGAAGTACTCCTCAGTGCCGTCCCAAGTAATTTCATCTCCCTTTGCTATCGGCACATACCAGCCGTCTTTATCAGCAACAAGCAGTATGAACCTGTCGTCGGCGATCAGGACATAGTCGCTCACCTTGACTACAACCGCGCCATCACGCATAATCTTTACTTTCCACTGGTTGCTCAGCTTTATTATTAACGTATCGTCACCGTCGGTACAAACCCACATCCTTGACTGTATCGCGAGCTTCTCTATCGCTCTCGCGACGTCGTCGGCGCCTAGGCGGTCTACGTGTAGCGTCTCTTTCGTTTCCATCTCGAACATGTAGCTTCTGACGTCGTCGAGCTGAGTAGCGGGAACCCTGGGGGCAGATTTTGTTGCCGGGCCTGCCCCCACAGCCCCGGCCGCCCCAGCGGCGGCCATTTGGTTGTTTTTGTTTTGCATGTGTATGAGAAAACACAGATATTTAAATTTTTCGCCCTATCAAATAGGGCGGAAAAAATAGGCGGGATTTTAAGCGCTTACTTCGGCGGCAGGTGGACGTAGAAGTGATACGTCTTGCCTGCGACGAGGTTGAGGTACCGCAAGTCTCCGTCTTCATACTTCACCACGATGTGACTCGTCATGCGGACTTCTGCAACTCTACGCAACTTACGTCTGAAGCCCGCGTAGAGCAAGCCGTGTTGCGCTAAAATATTGAGCGCCGCAACGATTTCGTTAAGCTGTTCTTGTGTTATCTGTTCTTGCATAGTGGACAGAATATGTAGTTTTATAAATATTGCGCCCTATCTGATAGGACGCAACTGTTATATTTACTATTCAGATTGTAAAGAAAGGGAGAGGGGGGTTAGGGGAGATGTGGGAAAAGCTCCTTTTTCCACTGACTAATTAGGTCTTCTATTGTTGTGGTTGGCGCATACTTAATAATGAGTCTCGACGCGACAATGCTTTTTCCGCCGTCGAGGCCGAGGAATTTTGCTGTCTGTGTCAGTTTTTCTTCTGTCTCTGAGTCTACACGCAAAGTCGTTATGTGCCTTAACCATGAGTGTTGTGTATTTGCGACTTCTTCTGCGATTTCTTCTATCGTCTTGTCTGAAATTGCTCGACGCAGTATGAGATACGCCACCGTACTTAGCGTTGAGAGGGGCGGAAATTTCTCTATTGCCTCAAGTTGCAAACTGACTAGTTTTCTCATTGTGTCGAGGTCTAGGCTCACGGTTAATGGTAGATTTCTATTGAGGCTCAGCCTCATGATGGTTTCTAAAGTGTTGTAAGAGTAGCCTTATGGCGTCTCTTATGGCCTCGCTTCTGCTGGGGTATAAGCCTTTCTGTACCATGTCGTCGACTATCTGTAACAATGCTGAGGGTATGTGTACCGATATGAGCACCATCTTTTCCCTTTTCTCTTTCTTATTTTCTATAGAAAATTCTTGCGCCGCGATCATGGGGTTATCGTAGTGGCTATTCTTCCGTCTATACACCACTCTTCTCTAATCTTTTCCTTGATCTTCTCGACGACCTCCTTGTCCAGCTGGGCGCTTACTGCCTTTACCTCGACGTAGCATTTGCCGCTATTAGATACACCGTAGACTATGATCAAGTCTACGTCGTTTTTGCGCCAGCAATACCTTCCGTGTCTGCCCGTCTTTGAATACTCCACCACTGCCGGCTCGACCTCGATGAGTATGTTGTCGACGTGCCGGTACGCAACCGGCTCGTCGATGCCGCCGTATTTCGTCCTTCTGTAATACGTACAAATCAGCTCGGTCATAGCCCTCTGAAGCTGGCGAAGGGTTCTCTCTGCGGCTTCTTTGCTATGGTTATGACCGCGTCTTTCACTTTGGTGAATGGTGCCCTTATGATTAACAGCTTGTAGACTTCCATCTGGTTCGTCGGCGGAAATTCGTGGATATCTTCGGCGTCTGGATCCATGACGACGGTCTTGTCTGATAGAAACAGCACGTAGGCGATGCCGCGCCGCTCCATTATCTCCAGCGCTTGTCTGACTATTGTCCCGGCTGTCATGGCTCTGCTAGGGCGGCGTCGACTCTATGGAGAGCCGGCGCGATTATCTCGGCGACGGTCTTGTACGTGTTGGTGCCAACGCGCCTCGCCGCCTCCAGCTGTAGGCGGCATTTTATGGCGAGGCTTAGCGCCGACTCAAGCTCTGCGATCTTTTTAGCGATCTCCATGCTGTCGTCAATGTCTACATGAGGCCGGTAGAGCTTCTCAAGGTGCTTTATGATTTTCAGCTCTATTTCGCGCTCCGCGTCTATCAGCTTCACGATGAAGTCGTCCGCCGAGAGCTCTGTCACTGCTTGGGCCAACCTGGTTGATACCAACCGGCTCATGGCCCCTTTTCTTCTTTCTTCTTGGTCTTTGGTTTGTACTTTTCGGTCGGCACTAAGGCTGTTACAATGTCCCAGACTTTGTGCTCTTCGATCTGCTTTATGGTGTCCTCGATAATGCCGATAACTTTTGCTTCGGGATCTGCAGTATAAATTCTTTCGCTAAGCGTGTATCTGTCAATTCCGTTTATATCTTTTTTATTCACTCGTATGTGAGGAAGATCGTCCTGGAAGTTTATCTCCACCGAATACTCGCCGTAGTTAAACTGCAGATAGACTTCGCGCGGCAAATCTTTCAACTTCGAATTCAGCACATAATTGATAAGCTCGCTCATACTCACGCTTCTTCGCTACGTTTCTTTTTCGTCTTGCTGGTTTTTGCCTTGTACTTTTCGATCAGCTTTATGGCGTCCTCGACGATGTCGATGACCCTTGCCTCGGGGTCTGGATTTTCTATTTTCACATAAGACCACCCGTCACGTTCTTGTACTTCTACCTCGGGCGTATTGTGATCAAATTCTAAGCTGAGGTCGTAGTTTCTGTAGTTTCTTATTATTAGGCGCAAACCCACGGTCACGTCCTTCACCTTCGCGTTCAGCACCCAGCTAATGATCTCGCTCATACTCACTCAGCGAGCCTCCCTTTTGCCCAGGTTAGCCATGTTTCTACTAGCTTGTTTTCGATGATGTATCTCAGCGCGAGGTCTACTACTGTGCCTTCTCTTGCTCCTCTGTATCCTGCCTCTTGCAGTATTTCTTTTGTTTCTCTGATCCACTCTATTACGTCTTGGCCTATTGCTACGCAGATTTGTTTTTTGTGGGGGGCTTCTTTCGTGTGGCCGGCCTGCCCCCCGTAGGCCGGCTTTTTTACGTGTTCTGTGTTCATGAATCATGAGTAATGACTCATTTTTTAAATGTTGTGCTCATGAGTCGTGATATCTGTGCGATACGTATTTATTCATGATTCATGTTTCATGGCATGAGAGAGGTCGTTGAAAGTATCAGAAAGCTGAGGGACAAGATGGTGAAGATCGACGTAATCGATGTCATTATTCTGCGTTGTCTGTCGGAGGGCGCAAACCGCTACTCCGAGTTGGAGATGTGCGTCGAGGAGTACGGAATCACGCTTAGGAATGCTCTGGCGAATAGGCTTCTCAAGCTGAGAGAGAGGGGCTACGTGACGCGCGGCGAGGGAGGCCTCTACGTCTTGACCGAAGACGGTAAGGAGCTTCTCAAGATTGTGCGTGCCTTGGCGGTTACATGACAGTGAAGTGGCTTCTGACCCGTCTCACCGTCGAGGACTTTATCGCGCTTATGTATCTGTCTAAGTATGGGCCCTTGACATTTGCGCAGTTAGAAGATATGTGTCTGCGTGTCGACATCTTCTGCGACGTCACATTTCTGAAAAAGCTTGGCCTAGTGCGGAAAAAAGACGGAGCATACGAGACGACGAAAAAAGCCGACGAATTTCTCGAGCTGGTCTACGAGCTACTTAAAGCTGATCACAAGGCCGAGGCCGTTGCCGAGGGCTAGTATATCTTCTATTTTTTCTATTATTTTTTGTATCCTCCTCTCTATTTCTATTTTCGCGTCGATCAACACGTCGGTGGGGAAGTTGCCGTCGTGGTATACCTTCCAGCCTCCGTAGTTTTGAAATTCTATCGTCGCGTATTGTGATTTGAATTTCACGCGAGCTACGACGCTCACACCCCCCGTCGCCGTCACGTCAATTTTCACTATTTTTAATATATAGTGGGTGCCCCCGCGGCCCGCTGGTACGATCAGCTGTATGTCAGTCATAGTCCTTGTTGGTATCAACCGGCTTGATCTCCCTTAGGAATTTGGGTATCAGCTCTTCTAGCTTTCTCATGGAGTCTCTAATCTCCTTCGCAAGCTCTGGGTTTTGACACACGATTTCGATTCCCTCCGCCGCCCTCATTACGGTTGGTACCAACTGGTCTAGGATGGCGGCGGCTTCGTACTTCCTCGCAATCTCAGCTAGCTTCTTCTCCTTCTGCTCGATCTCCTCCAGTATTTCTTTCTGCTCCTCTTTCAGCTTCTTGATCTCGGCTTGTAGTCTGCGTTCTTCTAGGAGTAGCTTGTAGAGGCGGCCGCCGTGCTTGCTTGTGGATAGTGAGCTGTAGTAGCATGCGTCGCAGATCATTGTCTTTGTCGACGGATCCCACCAGCCCGGCGTCCCAGCTTCATACCGCACGCCACATCTACGGCATACGAATGGGTACTTCGAGGCTTTTATCCTCACCAGCTCAGCCTCTTTCTTGTCGGTGGCCTCTACGGCCTCTTGCGTGGTGTTGGCTCCGTCGCTTAGGTATCTCCTCAGCGCTTCCTCTATGGTTGCGGTAAGGCCTAGGCCACGTTTCTCTATCTCCTCTATGAGCTCTTGTTCTATGCTTACGGTGATTTTTTTCTTTGTCATGACTCATGAATCATGACCATTTTTAATGGCAGTGTTGAATATCAGGTATTCGCTATACAGCTTTCAGCTTTCAACTGCCGCGCTTTGAAGCTGTATAGCGGCATGCAACTCGGTTGATGCCAACCGGGGCCTTCCGAGAGAGCTGAATGCTGTATGTATAGCGGACGCCGAGACTTGCATTTTACTATTAACAGCATGTATTAACATCAAGTTTTTTCGGCACGCTTTACTGTTAATAACAACCGAGTCAGGCTGGCTGTAAAGCGTTCGGCATACGTATAGCGTCTTCGGCGCGCTATACGTATAGCGCAACCATATCGAGAAAGTTGAAAGCGTGATATGCGTAAAGAAGGTGGTATATGTTTGAGGCCCATGAATCATTTTAGCTAATCTTTGTCTAGAAGCGACCCAACGCTTATCTTACGCCATACGTATGGCTTTCCACTCTCCTCCGTGCGAAAACGTCGTGTGCATGAAGCGAAGACGGCGTACAACTCTCCCCCGAAGAACCGACCCATGGATGCTACGGTTGGTACCAACCAGAAAATCCATGGGCCAACTCTGCCGAGAAAAAACGTAAAGCGACGCTATACATACGGCGCTGACGACGAAAAGCGCGCTATACGGGCCTTTCCGCTGGACAAAATACGGAAGCGCAACGCCGAGAAAATCCATGAGTTTTTCGGTTGGTACCAACGGGGAAAATCATGGATGAATTTTGTCCATTTTTTGTCCCGCCGTGGGTGGACAAAAAAGGTATTAACGCCCGTATGAAAGATGCCACGTGGGAAAAATTCCTAGGCGGGAGCGGACAAAAATCTTTTGTTGAGTCTGGCTTTTACAAATTGAAAAAATGGATTGGAAAAACCCCTCATTAATGTGCGGCTGGAATTCTCTATTGGAGATGCCCGAAACCTTCTCCACCGCCACCACACGCCTATCCCCATACACTTTCAATACTCTATTGAGATGCTGGGGGTTGGGGGGCGGGCGGGTTATGAGCCGCCGCCTCATGAGGCTGGCCGCGACCTCGGCCCGCCCCCTGTATAGAAAAATTTCTAGATTTAAAAAAGTGACGCGGTATTACCTTTTATTGAGTCTGCTTCTCGGCTAGCTCATTAGATATTGTGGCAAACTTCTCGCGAAGCCGCGGCGGTAGCCTCTGCTTGAGTATCTCTATTTCTATGTGCTTGAGCTTGTTCATACCTACGGCTCCACGACCTCGATATTAATGACTTCCAAGTCCTCTAGCGGCACTGGGTTCTCCGGGTCGCCGAAGCTGATGTGCGACAGCATCTCCGGCTCAGCCACGACCTCTATTTGGCGGCCATCCGGGAGTTTAGCTACTACTTTTGCCTTCATGGTAGTCCCGGACAGTGGTCGTATATAATTGCTATCGTCGCTGTTGCGTTGGCGCCGTCTGCCGATGCGAGCCAAATATCCACCCGCGCCGCGTCGCTAGGCGTGTCGAAGTCAAGCGAGTTGATACCCCATGTACTGTCAAGCACCTTGTTGCCGTCAATGGTGACGTACCACTTCGCGTTCGGCGATGCGGCCACCACTATCTTCCTCACCCTAGCCGTCGTTGCGGACAGATTCAACGGCGTGTTCTGCACATACGTAATTGACGTAGTGCTGTAGCTGGATTGCACCGATGTAGTTTTGCACATACTGCCGAGCGGCTCATAGAAATGTATAACCGCATCGACAGCGTGCACCACAGCGTTGGGCGAAGCCGAGTAGCCTATGTTTATGTCTTTCGTCCACATCCTACCAACCCAGTTCCAAACTGCGCTCGTCGACGTGGTGGAGAACGTGGCGACGGCGATGTTGTTTTCAGTATACGTAAGCGTGGCTGGATTGCCGTCTGCGCTTCTCCAAAAGATGCCGACGATGTACCGCTTAGGCGGCAACCTGTGGAACCACGGCTGGAGAATATTCCGCTGATATGCCGTGGGAGCTGGCAGTACCATGTGCATAATCCCGCTGAAGACGCGTACTAACCAAAAGATGCGGAAGTACGCAACCGCTTCAGACTGTGAGCTGAGCGTCAGATATGCGTGTTCAACGATGTAGAGCGGTATCTTCAGAACCCTTTGCCCATCGCTCGGCGCCAATGTGCCCGCAAATCGTATAAGTCCGTCCCCGCGTAGCACCTGGTACTGCAGAGCCGTTGAGCTGGGAGTCTTATTAACGTCAAACTCGACGTGTAGTTCGGCGATATTCGCCGGCATGAGGGGAGTCAGCGGAAGCGTCAGCCGCCCCCCAGCATGGAAATATATATGATCGTCATAAATTTCACACCTGTAGCAGTTAGCCAACCTCTTGAGGTAAGGCCACACTAAGATAACGTTCTGCTGAATCTCCGCCCTCGCAACTGAAAACGGATCAGCAGATATAAACGCAGACTGCCTATAAGGCCTAGTCCTAAACACCATAGCCCCCCTCCTGGACTTCTATTATGAGCCAGAATCTGTGCGGGACGCTGTCGTTGTTGACGCCGTAGATGGCGACGTCGCCCTCGCCGACGATTACATTGGGCTGAACCCAATACTCGCTGTCGTCGCCGCTGAAGTACTGCGTATCTTGGTCGATTGGGGACGGTATTCTGACGCCGGCGTAGTCGATGTAGAAGCCGCTCATATACCCCGCCCCCGCCGCAACATCGACGTAGACCTTAGTTACGACGCCAGCCGCGCCTTTCCACTTCCTTATCAACATCGGCTGAGGTGTGTTCGGCGGAATCTCGATACCCAGTGAATATATCGCCATACGTGTATCCCAAAAAGAAAACAGATTAATGAAAAAAGTCAGAGACCAGTCCTTTTCTTGAACTCCTCCAGCGATATGCCGTAGACTATGACTACCCTCTTGTAGTTACCGACGTATTTGTAGGAGAAAAACGGCCATACAGCCGACACACACTCCTCAACCGTCCTAAATACTAGCTTGACGTCGCGGACGTCTCTAAAACTCGTGGGGCGGTAAAGCGGAATTACAAAGCCGCACTCGGGGTGCTTCACGTTCAAGACATATGCACGCTCAAGAACCTTGACAAGCACCTCCCTACACCTCCTCCTCAACGCGTTGGTACTAATCATGCAAAAATCTGATGGAAGACCTGCTGGACATGCGGCACATACTTCCGCGACTTGTTTGACAGATCTGCATAGTACCTAATCATGACCGAGATATCCTCCCAACCCACCCCGAGAGCATTCATGAGACGAGTACCGACGATGCCGCCGGCAATAAGTTCAAGAGGCACATCAGCCCGCACCAACCAGTAGGCGTGAGTGCGCCTAATGTCATGCGGCACCAGCGGCTTGCCGGTGATGCTCCTCAGCTTCTTTATGATGCTCTTATACAGCTTCACCGCGCGCTCCGGACTGCCCCACAGCCAGTCGTCCCTCCCACGACCCTTCTCCTCGACATAGCGTCTCAACTCCTCACAAAGACCCGGGAAGAATAGATTCAGCTGAATGCCGTACCACTCCTTAGGCTCCTCTTTCGCCGTTTTAGGCTCGCGTATGCTAATGGTACACTCCTTCCAATTGATGTCGGATACCTTCACCCCGACCACTCCGCCCCAGCCCAGCTCCTTCAATCCCCTCGTCGACGGCTTGGAGTATTCGCGTGCGCCGGTGGTTAACCACAGTTTGAGATAGAGCTTCTCCTCGTCCGTCAGCTCGTCGCTCTCTAATGCCATCCTCACCTCCTCCGGTTCTAAGGTGTGCTCTTCCGATTTCATGACGCCACGCCTAACCCACTTTCCGTGTAGGCCCTTGAGCTTTTCGCGGTGGTCAGGCCGCCAACTCCACCACCTCGTCAAGTACTTGCGGACGGTATCTGTCGATACGCCGCGGCTGATCATCGAATTTGCGAATTCCAAGAAATCATCAGCCTCCCACAGCGCCGGGTCGCACTTCTGTTTCACTTTACATTGATATTGGTATATCTCCGCCATCTCCTCGACCGCGGACTTGAGGCTATGCCTCGATCTGTTGTGGACAACCCACTGCGTGCATACGTCCTGGATGGCTTCCCACGGTGAAAGTTGCCTACACGCCTCCTTGTTCCACGCCTCGCCGCTTACTATTTTTTCGAGCAACCCGCGGTCATAGACGACCTGCGCCCGCGCCATTCTTGCCGCCTTGATCTTCTCCTCCCGCTCCTTAAGGAACTGTTTAAACTCCGGGAGTTCCTTGAGGCGTCGGATTGTTTTCTCATCTACGCCCAGCGCCTTGGCTAACTCCTTGATCGTGAAGCCCTCCTCGAATAATCTCGCGATTCTTTCATACACCTCGGTGTCGTGAGGGATGGCGGGAGGCCTGCCCCGCTTCCTCTCCGTAGCGGCCTTTTCCTTGATCTTCTGCTTGACTTCATCTAAGATTTTGTCGACGGTCGACTTTCTAGGCAAGGATCGTTAGGGGCCGCGGCTGGGCCCGGCCGCGTCTACTTATGTTCATGACTGAGTCTATGCGCATGCTTATATTTACTATAGATAATATACAAAAAATGGAGGGTTGGCACCAGCGG
>Ga0080008_145947_pt1 | contig 14500 bp, 5 predicted proteins | sample ConCONMetagenome_FD_69211 | JGI IMG/M metagenome (GOLD analysis project Ga0080008, IMG submission 69211) | Hot spring microbial streamer communities from Conch Spring, Yellowstone National Park, USA - CON_C (SPADES assembly) (version 2) | ecosystem: Environmental > Aquatic > Thermal springs > Hot...
AACAGCTGAAGGGCTGCTGGCGAGGTGGAGAAGGGGAGACATCACACCACCCGAGACCGTCTACGCCTTGGGTTTAGCGGCATTGGCCGCAGGGGCTGAGGTGGATGTGGACACGGCTGACTTGTTGCTTTACGTAACGCCTTTTGCAGTGCATCAAGTGGCTCATATGACGGCTGTGTTGACGGTTTTGGAGACGTTGCGTTCTCTGGGCGAAAAGGCGCCGCATAGATACGTCTCTCTTCTGGCCGCCGCCTCGGAGCTGGAGACGCTGGATCAAGAGACCTCGCGGTACATCTACGTCGCCTTGCAACAACTCAAAAACAGCCTCACTGAGGCTGAGCGCCGCTGGCTTTTGGTGGAGGCTGTCCGCGCCTATTCAAACCTGCTGAGAAAACACTTTATACACATCTGGGGTCGCTGGGAGGAGTCTGTGGCTTATATGTGTGAGCTATACAACAAGGTTAGAGGGCATAGCGTCGCGGCAACACTTGAGAGCGGTCTCTCGGCGCAACGCTTGTTCAATACAGTAGCTGGGGCGGATGTATTGGCTGTGGCTTTGGAAAGCGACTTCCTGGCGCCGCTTGTGCAGGACCGCTGGGGCTTAGGCGACCTTGAAAGGGAGGTCGAGGCTGTGAGGAGCGCGCTAGACGAGGCGGCGGCCCATCCAGACGAGTTACGAAAAATCATGGAAAACGACGCGGACTTCGCCGAATGGGTAATAATCCGCAACCCCACAGGCAACGCCGGGATTGCGGTCGAGAATTTGAGGAGTGTGTTCACTTATGAGTTGGCCCGCTACAAGCTGAGTCACGCCATTGACGAGAAGGGCGAATTAGACGCGGAAAAACTAGAAGAGGCGGCAAAAGAGTTCGAAAAGGCAACGGAGATAAACAGAAGGTTAAAGATGCGGAGAAACTACCTCGCTGGTTATGATTTTGCTCTACGGGCCCGCGTCCTGGCTACAAAGAGCTGGGGAGAGCTTCTCGAGAGAGCTAAGGGCTTCCAGGAACTGTGGAAGGAGGCAGAGAAACACCTCGAACCAATCGCCGTTTATTTAGCAACGGCGGCTTCTATACTAGACGAGTATCTGGTCTATCTGGCGGCTTCCAGCGACAGGGTGAAAGCGGAGGAGTTGTTAAAAAAGCGGCGGTGGTTGCTGGACCACGTCCCAGAGGTCTCTGTGGTTACTCGGCTTGTGCTTAAGCTTTTCGGCGTGGGGGAGGGGGCGAAACTGGAGGAGGTTATGGATGTGTTTGAGCAAGAACTTTCACCGGAGTTTCGACCAGCTTTATGGTTGCTGGCCGGCCGTCTGCAGAAAGACGAAGCCTTGGAGATCTGCGAGCAATTATCCAAGCCCGAATTCTGTGTCGACGCCGTGTCGGTCGCTACAGGTGATCAAGAAGCCGTTGAGAGATTGAAATCGGAAATAAAGTGGAAAGTGCCGGTGGCTTCTCTCTTGCTGGATAAGGTGGACGGGAAAACCCTAGTGGAGATTCTGGCACCTATATACTCTTCAGCACAGCTTGCCTTCACGTTGCTGGTAGCTGTAGAGGGGAGGGTCGACGCAGTTAGGCTACACGGCCTGTGGGGCTCTGTGGCGTATGGAGAGCCCCCGGCTCGGCGGCTTTTCCGCGCTGTCTACGAGAACTGCGGCGACTTAAACAGCGAGGGGTGCATGACGGCTCTGTTGAAGCTGTACTACTACCACTTCTAGCGATGTCTTCTGTTGCAAGACTTCCTCAAGTTTAGGTAGGGATTAGATGTGTTGCTGAACCCCTACGGATACTGCAATATCCGGAGGGCTCGTAAGCTGGCGGGACCTTGATGCCCTTCAGACATACAGACAACGCTCTGTGAGAATGCCGCCTTTATCAACTAGCCGAAACCCGCGAAAGAGACAGAGGCTACGGCGCTCTGCTCCACCGGAGCAGAGGCCGAGTCTTAGAGGCGGGGGGCTATAGTTCTCTGTGTCTTGTATGGCGTGGTAAGGTTTTGAAGCTCACAGCATGCGTTCTGTAGACAAAGCTCTTCGCCACGGCGGCTCCGCTCTGGGCGTAGGCCCCGGCGTGTTTGGCCATGTCTATGCGTTTAAGCGCCTTGTGCCCGTTCCCTAAGGCGGTTTGGTGAGTTGGATTAAGTTGTTGAGGTCGGTGGGGTTGTGGGCGGCGGAGACTACGTCCATCCTCCCCAGTGGTTTACCGCCTCCGCCGCCTTCTTGTTGAAGTTGTGCCGGGCGCCTACCTGCGGGGTGTGGTAGTGGGTCTCGTCGATGGGTGGGGGCGCGGCGTGTTCCTCCACTTTAATCCCGGCCCCTCTCGCCGGATCCTCACCCCCGCCTTAAACAGCCTAAACACTCTATACACCACCGCCGACGGCGCCTTCCTATTTTCTTTGCTCTGTTTGGTTGTTTTGCGTTTATTTTCTCGGCTGTTTCCTCGTAGAGTATGTTTACGACCTTTTTTGCACCTTCGTGTTTGTCGATTATGTGTTTAGGATTCGGCGCGTGTCACGTCCATGTTCATGTCCACGGACACGTCATTGAGTAACCACGCACGAGGCGCATGAACGCTATAAAACCAAAAACACCTTATCGTCACTCAACAACCAGAGGTACTCGACGGTATGAATCATGAAGCATCCAAGACGCCCACCATCACGGCACTATCCATGAGGGCTATAAGCAAACCTTAAATATCACTGAACCATGCCGCACTGAATGCAGAGTGGCTCTGGCGTCGATTTGTTTAGTGGCTTCAACGAGGACGAGGTCAGCGAGGTTCTTCGCAGGTGCGCTGGTTGCGGTAGGTTCGTCCTCATTGGGCCACCGAGGAGCGGTAAGACGTTTTTCAAAGAGAAGTACCTAAAGGACAGACTTGGCGCCGGGGTCGCCGTTGATGAGTACACGCTAGGCATCTCCACAACCGCCAAGACCGAGCGTGAAGAAGCCAAGGAGAGCTCGGGGATTCTCGGGAAGGTAATGAAGTATATCGAGGGGATGATACCTCTGATTAAGAGGTTGAGGGATAAGGCGAGTGTTGAGGATGAGGAGTTGAGGAGGGTCCTTGGTGATGAAGCCCCAAGGCTTGTTGTTGAAGGTGTTAAGAGGAGTATTGTGGACTCGTCGTACAGGGCTTACTATATACCGTGGGACAGCAATGAGGTGAGGAAATGCGTTGAGGAGCCAAACGCATGTGCCTTCGGTGCGGATGTTGGTAAGGCATTGAAGCTGATTAAGGAAGCATTTGGGGATAGAAGGATTAGGTGGTTTAGGGCTGAGTACGTACCGCCAGGCCTAGTCGAGGAGGTCATCGACTTGATCAGGATAAAGGGTGAGGACGGGGCTAGGGAGGAGCTTAAAGGCTGGGTTGAAGCCTACTCCAAAGCTATTGATATTTTGCACAGGTTTCTTGGTTTGGGAGATGACTTGTTTATGTGGGATGAGTTGGCTACTAGCTTCCTGAGCAACTTCGTGAATAACTACGCGAGTTACGTGATTGGTGGCCTAGCCACAGCCCTAATGGATGCGGCTACCCTAGCCCTCGTCTCAGTGCTCACGTATATTGCATTTAAGAAGGAAGGGGAGGGCTACCTCAAGGAGATCATTGAGTTGAAGAGGAGCCTTGAGAAGTTGAGGAGGTCGGATGGCGAGTTTAACGAGTTGGGCAAGCTGTTGGTCTATAGGGTTGCCTACGCGATGGGGATGAGTTATGATGAGGCAAAAGAGGCGCTAATGGACATAACGGGCTTAAGCATAGATGAGCTGAAGAGGAGGGTTAACGAGATTGAGAGGAGGATTAAGGAGATTGAGAAGAAGATTGAGCTGTTCAGGCAGGAGGTGCCTGCGGGCATTGTCACGGCTGATGTCAACGAGTTCGCGAAAGGTAGGACTTACCCAAACATCCAGGTTGAAAACGGTGAGTTGAGGATTAGGGTTGAGGATAGGTACCACAGCATTGTTAGGGCCGGTAAGTTCAACGAATTGGTTAACGAGGTTAGGTATAGGCTTTTGAAGCAGGGCTTCGTCGTGGTCGTTGGACCCAAGGGTATTGGTAAGTCCACGCTAGCCGCAACCGTGATTTGGGAGTTGTTCATGAACAGCGATATTGGGCTAGTTGCACGTGTCGATGTGCTTGATTCGATGAATTACTCGAAGTTTGTCACATTTGTTGAGAACTACGGTAAGAAATTCGGCAAGTACTTCGGTAGGTTGCTCATACTCTACGACCCAGTGTCAACCGAAGCCTATGAGAGAGTGGACATTGATGTAAAGGCACCCATACAAACAAACATCGAGAGGACAATAAATGACTTGATGAAAGCCATAAAATTGATAAGCTCCGAAGCTTCGAAACCGCTCACACTCATCGTGATACCGAGCGATGTCTACAACGCATTGAGTGGGGAGGTGAAGAACGCGTTGGAGGGATATAGGCTTGACGTTTCGCAGGAACTCATCAACACCGAGTTTCTGGCTGAGTTGATTAGGGAGTATTCAAAAACCAGGGATAAGCCTAATGGGTGCGCACTAAGCGATGACGTGCTCAGCAAATTGGCAGGAGAATTAGCAAAGTTCGACTCCGGCCACGCATTAATAGCCAGGCTCGTCGGCGAGGAACTGGCGAGGAGCAACTGCGGTGTTGGCAAGGTCGAGGAATTAATCAACAGCGCCAAGGGCAAAGCCGAGACATTCATAATACTACACATAAACGGACTATTCAAAGTCCACGAAAACCCCGACACAGCCAAGGCCTTAGTTGAGATCTTTGCATTGAGGAGACCATTTATTAGTGCAGTAAAGCCCGGCGACCCAATACCCGACACAGGTAAGTTCCTAGTCAAGGTCTACGTATTGAGGAGTCCATTTATTAGTGCAGTAAAGCCCGGCGACCCAATACTGACGCCTGGTATTGTTGAGTTGATTGGCGAAGCGAGGGGCGTAAAGATTCTCTATGGTGCCGAGGGTGAAGAGTTGAGGAGTTGGTTGGCAATTTGGCAACATGATTTAATCGAAGAGACGATTAGAAAGTTGCTCGACTGCATAGAGGGCAAGGGTGAGGGGTGTAAAGTACTTGGTGATGAGTTGAAGCCCTGGAAAACAACAGGAGTTATAGAGTCGTTGAGGAAGGTCTCGCAGAAGGTGAATGATGTAGACAGCGCCGTCGAGTACTTCGCCCGTAACTACGGCGAGAGACTCACAAGCGCATTGAAGGACTTCAGCAATGAGTGCTGGAAGAGAGCCGCGTACATCATTGGGCACGCCCTGGCTAGAGATCCTCTATTGCCTAGGCGTAAGTACTTGTCTGCATTCATGTCCATGAATTTGAGCAAGACTGGCATTAAGTCCCCCAGCGACGCCTTAAGCAGATTAGGTGCCAATGGTGATAAAAACCCACAAAGAATGATCTTAGCCAAGTATTATGCGAGTATCGTTGAGTCTCTCGGCGATGCCTTGAAGGAATGTGGCGTTGATAACTACCTAATCGTTGGTGATAAAATCCCATCATTAATGATGGGGCTAATCGGAAATCATGCATGTGCCTTGGCTGGGGTGTTCATCGATAAGTACAATGAGGCTATTGCCGAGATAAAGAGACTCCATAACATCATCAAGAATAGGGGCGAACTTTATTATGAAGAGGCGTATTATGGTCTTGGGCTAGCCACGATAATAGCCAAAGCTACTGAGTCAGGCATGCCCGTTGGACACAGTGATGCTGATGCGGCATTGCACATAGCATCGTTCGCCATGTCACACGTTCAATCGACACATCACATTATACGAATACTAACTGCCTTGGCGCCGTTGCGTGATAAGACGCCTCAGAGGTACCTTGAAGTACTAGTCTGTGCACTGGGTAAATTCACCGGACTGGGTACGTGTCACGATTGGGACACAGTGATAAACATACTTAATGAACTTGATTACATATTAAACAAATACGGGGTTGAAGTAAAGGGACATGCTAGGACCCTCGTCGATGTGATAAACACCTTAACTCACTCACTCTATAAATGCCTAGAACGTTGTGTTTATTATTGGTTTGAGCATAATTGGTTTGAGCATAGGGTTGCGTCTTTCCGTGCGAAGTTTGAGCGTATGATTAGTGAGCTTGCTGATTTGCGGGATAAGACAGACAGGTGGAGCCCCAACCTAGGCATCATTGCCGCGTATGCGTTACTATCAGCGTCAGATAATAAAAATAAGAATAAGTGTGTAAGAATGCTTATAGAGAGCGAGCTGGGTATCGGCGTGGTTAATAAGACTAAGGAGGTTGCTGGAGAGCTAAGCGAGTTGAGGGGGAGTGTTCGGGAACTATTAGGGGATGAAGACCTTATGGGTTTTGTGAGGTCCCGGCTCGCAGAGACTGATGAGAAGGCGGCTAAGAGAGGAATCCTTGAGGTGACATCAATCCTTAAGCACACATTGGCTCAATATAAGTTTGTTAATGACAAGCTCGACGAGGCAGGGAGACTATTTAACGAGGCGGCTGAGGAGAGTAAGGAGATCGGTGACTATCTAAATTACCTAGATAATCGTAACTGGGCATTGCGTGTTGAGGCAATTAAGAGCCCGTTGGCTGGCGATGACTTGGTTAAGTTGGTTAATTGGTTTAGGCAACTGTACGAGGAGGCACTCAATGCGGAGCGTTTCATGTGCGCGTCTCCGGACTACGGTACTCTATGGAAGAATATATTGAGAGATATACTTGGCGGGTACCTCGTGTCCCTGGCCCTAACGGGTGGCGATGAGGAGATTAGGAGAATTGAGGAGTTGCTTAAGGAGCAGTGGCAACTACTTAAATATGAGCCAAGGCCGATCCTGACCAGGCTGACGCTCAACGCCCTACTCAGCCCAAGAGTTGAGTTAAGTAGCGAGCTTAGGGACAGGCTTGTTGTTAAACCTGAGGAGTTAATAGTGGCTTTTGGGCCCGGATATATAGATATTGATTATCTGTCCGCGTTGAAGGCTACATATGGTACGATAAAGCCTGGAGATGAAAAAAGGTTATGTGAAGAGATTAATGATCCCATAACACACGATCTTTGCGTGAGGGTCGTTTCAGGAGATTATAGCGAGGAATGGAATCAGCAAGCAGAAGGTAATTTAAGACAAGCATTAATCGATTATTTTCAGAGGTGGATTTCAAAGGGGGAGGTGTTGGATTTACTTAAGAAGCTTGGTCTTAACGCTGAGTCATTGAATGATGAACTTAGGAGATTGATATATGAACTTAGTGATAGACATCTACTATCGGTAGAGAGGTATAGTCATAGTTTCAAACATGAACAACTATATTGCTCATCGGTACATTTAACCTTTATGCTTTATGCATTAGTCAATGGTAATGAGAAGCTAGCCAAGGTGCACGCACTCATGGGGGCTATGAACTATTCTGGCAAGCTACCCGCGAGGTTGTTCCTTGAGGCTTACAGGGCGTGTTGTGACCCGAATAACGAGGAGTTTAGGCGCGCCATCGCAAAGCTATTTTTCTACACACGTTTAGCACTGAAGAGTAAAACCTCGGGGTTCTGGTCTGCTTCGTTGTCTAGTTGACGTGGCTGTGTAGTCGAGGTTGTAGCTGGGTGGTGAGTTGACGTAGATGTTGAGTATTAACGCGTCGACTGATGCTCATTGGTGTAGCGCCAAGGTGATGAGTGTTGTTAGTGTGTTTATTGCCTATTAGCTCGGTGTGGTTAGGGCTGGGTCTTGGCTGTGTTGCGGGGCATAACTACAACCAACAGAGGTCACCGGAACAAGGGAAAGTAGTTACGGAACGGTGGAGGCTTGTAAATTACGTAGTTCACTACGTCTGTAGAGACTGGGGGTCTCTTCAATATGTGGGGAGGGAGTTCGTGTAGGGGGTGGGGTTCAAGAGGGAGTTTTATAGGCCGTAGGGCCAGGCCGTTGTCTCAAAGCGTACGTAGACGTGGTATTCTTCGCCGGTTAGGCCTCTTGGAGGTTTTGAATCTTCATATGTTCCACTCTTCACTTCTAGCCACCTGCGGCGTCGCAGTCGCCTGGGGTGGGTTTCGAAAAGCTTTAGCTTCTGCTGAGAGTCGTTTCTCGGGTTCGGGCACCCACTGTCTCGCGTTTGTATCCTCCTCAGCTACTCTGCGTCTCTTGCGGCTGTATCGATCAGCATGTACGCCGTGGATGGTAGCAACTACAGGCTCCATTGCGTATACACCAAACGGAGTTTCCAGCAGAAGCCCTCCCCTAGTCTCGAGGGCGCATCCTTCAGTCTGCTGAGGAGTTTTCTGCCTCCTTCCGTCGGCTTGTAGGCTTTCCTTCTCTCTCTGCCGGCCTCTGCTCGTGGACTGGGGCGGCGTGCGCGTAGAGACACCACATGCCTTCGGCGCAGGATATGCCATGACACCTTAGCTACGTCTCTGAAGACGCATTCGCCCTCTGTTAAAAGCTCCCTCCCCAGTGAAGCGAAAACATCGAAGCCGTAAGCAGCCAGGTACCGACCGTTAGCGTAAGCTTTTTATCGAGTCTCCACGCAGTTTTTATGGTCTTGCTCTTCCGCCGCCTCTACGAGCTTAGGGCTGAGAAGGCGGCGGTCGGGGGGCCTGTGGTTGTGGTGGGGCCGCCCTGCGCCGGGAAGACCACCTTCATTAAGCAGTTTCTCGAGCCTCTCGGCGTAGAGGCGGCTGAGGAGACCGTGGGCCTGGCGCCTGGGGCGGAGGAGGCGCGGGGGGAGGGTTTGAGGGAGAGGGCTGTGCGCCTTCTTAGGGGGCTTGCCGGAGGCGGCCACGTGTCTCGGGGCCGCGTGGAGAGGGAGCTGGCCGGCATAAGAGGCGCCAAGCTCCTCAAGGCCTTTGACGAGCTTCCGAGGGATTTCGTGCAGTATCTGAAGAAGAAGTACGGCGGGTGGTCTCTCTACCTCTTCTACATCCCGCCCGAAGTAGAGGAGGAGAGGGAGGCTGTGGAGGACTTGCTAAAAATAGCCAAAAAGATTGGCGTCGAGTTTAGATGGTTTGGGCTGGAGTACGTGTCGCCTGGTGTCGTGGCGATGCTTAAGGAGAGAGGCGGGGGATATGTGGAGGAGCAGCTGAGGCTGTACAGAAGGGTCCTTGAGGAGTTTGACGCCGCAGGCGGCAGACTCGCCAAGCTGTCGAAGCTGGGCAGAAGCGTCGCGGAGAGGACAGGCGAGTCTCTGTTGGAGAGATTTGCAGAGGCGGCGGAGGAGTTCGCCAAAGTCCTGCTTCCCCTCCTCCCCGGCGGCGTCGCGGCCGGCGCCGTGCTGGGCGTCGCCTCGTATCTTCTGGCGGGCGGCGGGGAGTGGAGCCGCTGGATATGGCTGTTGGCCGACTGGTCTAGGCTGGACGGCCGGCTTAGAGACCTCGCGGCCGCCCACATAGCGATGAGCCTGGGCCTTGACAGAGGCAGGGTGAGAGAGGTTTTGGACGGCCTCGCCGCCGCGGGCGAGAGGCTGAAGGTACTGGAGTCCGAGTTCAGCCGTCTCCTAGGCGAGGTCAAACGCGTGGCGTTGAAGGCCGCGGCGCTGGAGCGCGGTCTCGCCGTCTACTTCCTCCACGACGTAGAGAGCCGAGGCCTATACGTAAACTTCTACGTGAAGGACAGGCCGTATCTCGAAAGCCGAGAGCCCTCAGGCCTGGTCGCCGTGCCGCTGGTGGAGAGCGGGCGGTTTGGCGAGCTTGCGGCTGAGGCGTTGCGGCGGCTTGAGGAGGAGGGCGCCTTGGTTCTGGTCGGCCCCAAGGGGGTGGGGAAGTCCACCCTAGCCGCCTACGTGGTCTGGAGGGCGTTGAGAGAGGGCAGGCCATACGGCGTGGTGAAGGTGGCCGGCGGCGTCGGCACAGAGGCCGTTCTGAGGGCTTTGGCTGAGGAGGCGGGGGCGGAGCTTATAGCTCTCTACGACCCCTCCCCGACTGAAGTGTACTACGACCCTGACTACGTCAAGCTGACAGAAACGCAGCAGGTGAATGAGGCGTTGAAAGAGCTTGGGGCGCTTACAGCCGTGGAGAGGCGGGTGAAGATCTTGGCGGTGCTCCCCAGCGACCTCTACGACGCCGTATTGAAGAAGGCGGAGGAGCCGGCGTCCAAACTTCTTGAGAAGAGGCTAGAGGTGGATTTAAGAGATACAAAGTTTCTTGCTGACGTCATCTACGAGTACTCAAAATGCAGAGAGGCGCAGGCGGGAGAAGCGGAGAGGCTGGCGGAGAAGATAGCGCAGTTCAACGGCGGGTGCACGCTGGTCGCCAAATACGCCGGCCTCTGGCTGAGGGAACGCGGATGTGATGTAAGTGACGTGGAGAGAGCTGTGGAGGAGGCTAAGCAGAAGCCGAAGCTCTTTCTTGCTCGCTATATCCGCGACGTGTTGTTGTGGCGCAGTAGCGAGGAGGAGAGGGTGAGGCTTTTGTATAGAGCAACGGCGCCGCTCCTCCTCCACGCCTACTTCGGCCCGGTGCCGGAGGGCGTGACGTACATTACGCAGGCCAAGGACGGGGTCGTCTTCTACCAGCCAGAGGAGATAGAGAAACTCACCAAACCCAAGTGGGACCTGCTGAAGGCAGGCCTCCAGCCAATAGCTAAATGGCTTGCCCAAAAACACGAAGACCTCGTGGAGGAGGTGTTGAGAGACCTCGCCGGCCTAAACGGCGAAGATGCAAGGAAGCAATACAAAGAGGCCTTAGGTGACCTAATCGAGAGACTGGACTGGGCCCGCAACGAGGTGTTGAAAGAAGGAGATAAGATACTCGCCGAGCTTGGCGTCCCAGAGGAGCACCGAGGACTGGAGACGGCTCTGTTGGCCTTTGTCGCCAGGAGGCTCGCCGCTGTTTTCAAGAGCGGCGAGGTCAAGCGTTGTTGGCGTAGGGCGGCTCTAATCGCAGGCTATGCGCTGGCTGGATATCCCAAGTTGCATACGACGAAGCCGCCGGAGGACTCCGCAGAGGCTTTGGGTGACGCCTTGAAGCCCTGCGCTGTGGATGACTACTTAACGATAGACGGCGAGATACCGTGGCTTTCAGCAAACGTAGTTTGGTTTCCGTACTTTGTTGAGGCGCAGTACGCCAGAGATCTTCTACAGATTCGAAGGATTAGAGAAAGGCTAAGCACCCTCACCCCCTTCGTAATCACTAATGTTATAAAAGCCGCAAGGAAAACGGCGGAGAAGCTGTCAGAGAAGCGGAGAAACGGCAACCCTGATTTACTCGATTTTTTCTACGCCTTGGGTTTAGTAGCATTGGCTGCCGAGGGTGAGGTGGATGGGGAAACAGCAGACTTGCTACTTTATGCTGTGTCTTCCGTGGTACAATGGGTGGCCCATCCAGTAGCTGTGTTGCCGATTTTAGCGGCGTTGCGTACTCTGGGTGAGAAAGCGTCTCATAGGTACGTCGCTGTGCTGGCCGCCGCCTCAGTCCTAACTACGCTGAATCGAAGAACCGCACGGTATATATACAATGTGTTACATCAACTCGAAAGTCACCGCCTGGAGATGGAACCCATCTGGTCTCTGGTGAATTTCGTCGTCGTCTACTCAAACCTACTTACAAAACACTTAATACATATCGAGGATCGCCGGGAGGACGCAGTGGCCAACATGTGCATGCTCTATGACGAGATTAAAAAACGCGAAGCCGCGGCGTCGGAACGCGGCCCCACTACGCAACGTCTCACCAACACAACGGCAGAGACATATGTACTTGCCGTGGCGTTACACAGAGACGACTTGGCACAACTCGTACAGATTTTCTGCGGCTTAGGCGAACGCGATATCGTAAAAGAAGCTGAGACGGTGAGAAGCATGCTAGAAGAGGCGGTAAAAATAGCAACTCACCCAGAAGGGCTGAGAAAAATTATACAAAACAACGCAGACTTCGTAGAGTGGGTGGCAATGTACCGCCCCACGGATGACGCAGGTATAGTTCTCAAAGATTTAAACGCTTGGTTGACGGCTGAGCTAGCCCGCTACAAGCTGGGCCACGCCCTTAACGAGAGGGGTGAGCTAGACGAGAAGAAGCTAGAAAAGGTGGCAGAAGAGTTCGAAAAAGCGGCGGAGATACGCAAAGAGCTGAATCAGTGGGGAAACTACCTCGTCAGCTGTGTTTGGGCTCTTAGGGCCCGTATCCTCGCCGTAAACAGCTGGGAAGAGTTCCTCAAGACGGCTGAAGACTTCCGCAGGCTGTGGAGAGAAGCTGAGGAACACCTCGAACCAACTGCCGACTATTTAGCCACTGCGGCCAGCATACTCGGCCAGTATCTGATCTATCTGGCGGCCTCCGGCGAGAGGAAGGGGGCGGAGGAGTTGCTGAAAGAGCGACGGCTGTTGCTGGACTACCGTCCGGAGACCTCTGTGGCTACTCGGCTTATGCTTAAGCTCCTCGGCGTGGGGGAGGGGGCGAAGCTGGAAGAAGTAGTACATGCGTTTGAGCATCAACTTTCACCGGAGTATCGACCAGCTTTATGGATGCTAGCAGGTCGGCTTCAGAAAGACCAAGCCCTTGAAAGATGTGCCAAATTTATCCCGCCGTGGCTTGAGGCGCTGTACATTGCCGCCCACTCGATAAAATCCAAGACCGAAGTCTGTGTCGACGCCGTGGCGGTCGCCGCAGGTGTTCAAATCGCCGCCGAGATGTTGAGATTAGTTATAAATATAGTATTGCCGGAGGCGCATCTCTTGTTGAGTAAGGTGGATGGAAAAACCCTAGTGGAAGCCCTGGCACCTGAGTACTCTCCGGCGCAGCTCGCCCTCATGTTGCTGGCAGCTGTGGAGGGGAGGGCCGGCGCGGTTAGGCTACACGGCCTGCTGGGCTCTATAGAGTATAGGAACGACGTGAATAAACCACTTTTCCGCGCCGTCTACGAGAACTGCGGCGACTTAGACAGCGAGGGGTGCATGATGGCTCTGTTGAAGCTGTACTACCTCCACTTCTAGCGGCGCCTCCTGCGGCTGGGCCTTCCCCGAGGCGGGGATCTCAAAAAAATGCTTGATCTCGGCGCTATGGATATAGCCACTTCACGAGCCCCGGCGTAGCGTTTTAGCCTGCGTATCACTGCGACTTTTGACGACAAGTTATTTCAAATTTTTCAAGCAAAGGTGTAATCCTTTTTCGATTTTGTTCATTACCAATTTTAAAACGCAGTTTGTAACAACCAGCCCTCCTGCCTTGTTTTGTATCAGCAGTTTATAAGGTATTCTCTAGAAATTTGATCATCCAGAGAGGATCTCGTTTACTATTTCGTTGAAAGCTGCAACGGTGGTTTTCTTGTCGACTTTCTGTCTTTGGAACAGCTTGTAGATGACGTACGTGGCTAGCTCCAGCGTCGCTAGTTTTTCCAGCTTCTGGGCCGCCTCCGGCGGACACCCGCGGCCGCACGTCTCGCTTATCTCTACGTATTCCATGAACAGCGCCATCATTATCTCGTGGAGCTTGTCCAAAACCTCGTCTTGGCTTTCGTAGAGTAGATCCTCTAGAGTTTTGCCTCCGCCGACCGGCACATCCAGCCGCAGGATCTCGGCGTACTCCTCCACGGCGCTTTCGAGGCTGGCCTTCACGGGGTCTGCGCCTAGTCGCTTGAGCTCCGCCAGGGCCTCCTCTATCTCCGTCGCGTACCGCCGTATTGCTGTGGCGATGTTGGAGGCGATTTCCGCAACGTCCTCCCCCGCTTTCTCCTCAACCTCCTGCAGTATCCTCCGTCTGAGCTCCTGCAACCTTCGGTACAGATGGATGAGCTCGTTGACGCGTTGCGCCAAGTACTCCTCCTCAACGAGGGCGCCGAGTCCTACCGCAACAGCGGTTTCTCCAGCCATGTCTTCTTCACCTCCTCTAGGTTATATACATACGTGAGGAGGTAGTCGAGACTTTTGTACGCCCACGTCTCGAGGATCTTGTCGGCTACCTCCTTCACCTCCTGAGGTAGCTCGACGGGGGCGGTTGAGGCGAGTTCGTAGATTATAGCATCGTCTGTCACCTTAGCCACCACTGAGCCATATACGTCCATGTCGTCGAGGACGTCCAGCACCTCGCGGGAGAAGGGGCCGTATTTATACATCTTCCAGCGGAACACCGTAGCGCCGAACCTCTGGTACAGCTCCCTGTCGATGAGGAACAGAAGCTTCATGAGTTTGGTGCGGGCCATGGGGCCGCGCCGCAGTACATACCGAATCAAATCAGCCTTATAAGCGTCAAACGCAACATTCACGTATAGTATGACATAGGTGTTAAAAACTCTAAGCCTGAGCTAGTGCCCCGTCTTCAGGTGGGGGTCTCAGTCTCCTCAAGCCCGAGGCCAAAGGACACCTTTTAGCTGTGTCCACAGTTTCGCCAGCCTATCTCCGGCAAAGTCCTGACGTGTGCAATGACCGCTGCCACTGCTGTGCAAAACATAGCTGAGAGTTGGTGTATGCATACGTACGGCGTTGAGCCCCGGCCGCCGAAACTCCTGCCCAATCGTCCCGTTGCTGGTCTACACAGGTTAGGCTTCCGCCCCATGCCGAAGTTCAGCCGCGTCAATTGTCCTGATGTCTCTGAG
>Ga0080008_154315_pt1 | contig 14472 bp, 13 predicted proteins | sample ConCONMetagenome_FD_69211 | JGI IMG/M metagenome (GOLD analysis project Ga0080008, IMG submission 69211) | Hot spring microbial streamer communities from Conch Spring, Yellowstone National Park, USA - CON_C (SPADES assembly) (version 2) | ecosystem: Environmental > Aquatic > Thermal springs > Hot...
TAGTAACTATTATTATCTTACCAAAAACATTTCTAAGTATTTTTAATGCTTCAATTACACCTTCTATAAATTCAAACTGAGACCAATTTCTAACATAGTCATTTTCAATTTTCTTATTTATGACTCCATCTCTATCTAAAAACAATGTCCAATCTTTATTAATCCGTAAATCTTTCAAATTCTTTTCTTGCCCTCTCATAGTCTTCTGGGACTCCTATATCTATAAAAAATCCATCAAAAGGAAACCCATAAAATTCATGGTTTTTATAGAACATTTCTAAAAAATCTTTTTCCAAAGAAAAATTGCCCTCTGGCGATAATGTATTGAAAAAATTTTTATTTAATAAATAAATCCCACCATTTATAAATCCGCTCACTCTTTTTCCTTTTTCATGAAAAGAAACTATTCTATTATTTTCATCTATTTCAACTGTTCCATATCTCCCTGTGTTTTCCGTCTTTTTTAGGGCAATACTTAACTTTGAATTTTTGCTTTTATGTAATTTATAAAATAGGTTTAAGTCTATATCAAAAAAGGTGTCACCGTTCAAAACAAAAACTTCTTCTTCATTAACATACTTTAAAGCATTTTTCAACCCACCTCCAGTGCCAAGAAGGGTATTTTCAACGGCATATTCTAATTTTAAATTTTTATATTGACTGCCAAAGAAATTTTTAATAACCTCCCACCTGTATCCTACCGATAATATTACCTTCTCAATACCATGTTTAATTGCAAAATCAAGTATATAGCACAAAAAAGGTTTTCCACAAACTTCTGCCATAGGTTTAGGAATGTCTTTTATTACACTTTTTAATCTTGTCCCCAATCCACCTGCGAGAATTACAGCTTCTTTAATCATTGGGTTTACTAAACAGCTCCTTTTCTACAATTTCGCAAATAATATGCCCTATCATTATGTGAGCTTCTTGAATTCTTGGAGTATCATTTGATGGCACGTTAATAAGGTATTTACATATGTCTTTCATCTTACCTCCAGCTTCACCAGTCATCCCAATAGTTATCATTCCGATTTGATTGGCTACTTCTATAGCTTTTATTACATTTTTGGAATTTCCAGAAGTAGAGATACCTATAAGTATGTCACCAGCTCTTCCTTTTGCTTTTACAAGTCGCGAAAATACCTCATCATAAGAATAGTCGTTTGCAACAGCTGTAAGGTAGGATGTATTTACATGTAAGGCTTCCGCAAAAAGAGGATCTCTATTAAAGTAGAATCTTCCAGAGAGCTCAGCTGCAATATGTTGCGCATCAGCTGCAGAACCCCCATTTCCACATAACAGTACCTTTTTGTCGTTTCTGAAAGCATTTATTATTTCTTGAGCAACTTGTGAGATAGTAGATAAAAGTTTAGGATTCTCTAAAATTTTTTGCTTAACTTTGATAGATTCTAAAACACTCTTCTTAATTTCATCCATAAAATTATTATTCATTCTTTATCCCTCCAGTTTTTCGTTATGCTTACAGCATTTCTTTAATCATATTATACCCTCCATGTCTTTAATCCATGCTTAGTAAATTGATAACGTCTGAATTCCCCACCAAATTTACTTAAAGCTTCCATAACTTTGTATTTTGTATTTTTGGGACAATAGAACATCATAAATCCTCCTCCACCCGCTCCTGATATTTTACCACCGGTAGCCCCAGCTTTCAAAGCGGTATCATATATTTCATCTATCACTGGATTACTAATACCCTCTGCCATCTCCTTTTTATACTGCCATCCAAGGTGTAAAATCTCTCCCACTTCATCAACTTTTCCTTTTAGAATTGCCTCTTTCATCAAAATAGCTTGTTCCTTTAGTTTATGCATCGCCTCAATGGACTTTTTCTTGCCCGTTTCGACGCTTTTTATTTGTGCTTCTATAATTTTAGAAGATAATCTGCTAGTTCCTGTATAATAAAGTACAAGATTATGCTGAAGTTCATCAATTATTTCTTGCTTAATTCTCAATGGGTTTACGATTACTTTATGGTTATCATAAAACTCCATGAAGTTAAACCCGCCGAAGGTTGCTGCATATTGGTCCTGTTTTCCTCCCGCCTGTTTTAAGTCTATTCTTTCTATTTCAAATGCAAGATGAGCAATATCATATTCTCCGAGAGGAAGCTTCAACCACTCAACGAAAGCACCTATAACAGCTACAACCAGTGTAGATGATGTTCCAAGCCCTGATCCTGGAGGCGCATCAGCATAGGTATAGATAGTGAACGATAAAGGCTTCACTTCATTAAAATCTTTAACAATGCGGTTATAAACCCCCTTTATTAAATCAAGTTTTCCATCAATCTCAAGATGAGGAACGGCATCTGTCAATATTGATTCCTTTCTATCAACAGACACAATTTCAATCTTGTTATCATCTCTTGGCTCAATCGTCGCATAAGCATACATAGAAATGGTAGCATTCAAAACTGCTCCGCCATAAATATCTGAGTAAGGGCTAACATCAGTTCCACCACCGGCAAGCCCAAGTCTAAGGGGTGCCATCGAACGGATTACCATTCCGACGACCTCCTGCATAGTTCTTCTATGTATTTTTTAATTTTCTCTCTAACACTTTGCGTTATTTGTGATACCCAATAAGGAATATCCTCAGCCTTTGTAAAAAATTGGAATCTATCCTTTAACTCTATGGGCAATGGCACAAGTTTAATATAGTAATCGTAATCCTTTGACGCATCTGTATATCTCTGTTCTTGCATTGTCTGAATTACAATTTTTGCTATTTCTATATGAGCAATAGGATCTCCCGAACCTAAGTTGTAAATGCCGCTGGGTATCCTTTTATCTTGCCAAGTAGTGTATAAAACTCTACAAACATCTTCAACAAACACATAATCCCTTTTTATATCTTCATTAAACAATTCTATAATACCATCATCTTTGATAAACCTAAAAAATCTGTAAGGTATGCTTGCATTTTTACCCTTATGAAATTCGCCCAAACCAAAGACATTAAAGAATCTATATCCTACAATTCTTGTTACGTCTTTATTCTCTCTAAAAAGCTTTCTAATATAATTATCAAATAGAAGTTTTGAAAATGCATACGGATTAAGAGGATGCTCAAAGTCATGATGAGGTATGCATTTTTTGCTGTTGCCATATACTGCACTGCTTGAGGAATAAATAAAGTCGGCATTTTTCTCAATTGCAAAATTAACCCAGAACTTTGAATGTTCAAAGTTTTGTTCCAACATTACATCACCGTTTTTAACCAACACATCTGTATTAGCACCTAAATGAAATATTACTTCTACTTCATAGTGTTTCAATGCTTCATATATGTAGCTGGTACCTTTTTTATAGTTAATGAAGTCAGTAATCACAGCTCCATCCAAGTTAGCAAACTTGTTTTCTTTTTCCAAAGAATCTACCACTATTATATCAGTAAAACCTATATTATTAAGAAGTTTTACCAAATTACTTCCTATGAAACCCGCACCACCAGTAATTACTATCATATCATCCCTCCAAGCTTGCTTTGTATCCTGTAATCTCTAATTATTTTATAGCTACAAACACACCTAATTTCATCTAAGTTAACCCTAAAATTATACCTGAATTCAAGCTCCTTCAAATAATACACAAAATACTCCCTGCTTACCCCGTGAAATTTAAGAAGCCTTTCCTTGGCATAACTCCAAAACCCTTCTATCCCATTAATATAGACCTTTCCGTTCGAAAACATAATACTCTTGTCTATCCTCTCATGCTTAAATCCATATATTACCAAACCATCATAAGCCTTGAACTTATCCGTGTATATAATGCTACCCCTCTTAACCTTCTTTATCGTTTCCCTCAACAATGTCTCCGCCGCCACATCCTTCACTATCTTTACCTTTACCCTACCTTCCCTCTCAAGTATCCCAAACACTGGTATCTTACCCTTTGCTCCCCTCCCCCTCTTGACCTTCCTTCTACCTCCAAAATAGCTCTCGTCCATCTCTACTTCCCCACTTAAAAATTCGTCATCCTCTGAAACAAACTTAAATATGCACTGCCTAATCCTGTTGTAAATCTTGTGAGTAGTATTGTAAGCTAAATTAAGTTCTTTATAAGTCTTATTAACAGGTACTTCCAAGATAAAGAGTTTAACAGCCAGAATAAATTTAGTAAAGGAAATTTTTAAGCCTTCAAGTATACTATCTTTTCTTATGCTCCATTCCTTCCTACATCCGTAGCATTTAAAGAAGCTTCTTCTTATTCTTTCTATCTTTTGGTGTCCACAAAAGGAACAGCGGTCAAAGGTTTTTAAAATGCCCTTTGCTCTTAAAAACTTTTCTGCTTCCTCTTCGGAAGAGGTAACTTTGACGAGTTCTACTAAATTCATCTTCACCCCCATGCTTTATTATAGCATGGTGGAATAAATTGAGCAATCACCTAGATTTAATATTCTATCAAAACTGCTCCCCCATAAATAATAAATATCCGAGTAGGGACTGACATCAGTTCCACCACCAGCAAGTCCAAGTCTCAAAGGTGCCGCAGAGCGTATTAGCATCTTGCCCCTATTTTTTATTCAAAACATTATCAATCACATTAAGTAGTTTTTCTTCGTATATCTGCCATGTAAAGTTATTTTTAATAAACCCTCTTGCATTAACCTTTAAATATTCAAAATTTTTAGGGTTCTCATATATTTTGTTTATCAAATTTGCCATATCTTTTGGATTATCGCAAACCAAAAAATGTTTACCATGTTCAGCTCCAATTGGCTTTGCTGCTAATGATGAAACTATATTAATAGTTCCTAAAGCCATACATTCAAGTACTTTGTTTTGAATACCACCTCCCGTTTGCATTGGAGCAACGACGCATAAACAGGATTTTAGGATTAAATATGGATCTTCCACATATCCAGTTACTTCTACATTTTTAAACTTTTTGGGCAAATCCTGAATTATCTTTTTTGGATAAGCGCCAACTACAATAAACTTTAAATCTTTATTTAGGTACGGTAAAACATTTTCTACAAACCATAATACAGCATCTATATTTGGTTGGTAATCCATTTTGCCAAAAAAAGCAACAAAATCTTTATATTTAGGATCACGCTTCTCATAAACTAAAAGATATTCATTTACTCCATGCGGAATCCATGTTGTTTTTTCTGGTAAATTAAAATAATCTCTCTCCTCTTTATTAAAGAATAAAGTTTTATCAAAATGTAAGATACAATATTTTTCAAAATTAATAAGCCTTTTACCTTCTATTGAATAGATAATCCTCCAAAATACTGAAGTTGTATTTTTGACTGACCTTAAATAATTTTGTCCTATAGAATCAGCCATATCTAAAATCTTTGGTTTTTCTTTATGAACTATATACTTTGCACTCCTAATTAAAGTAGCAAATAATAGGTCATATTCTTGGTAAGTTTGATCAATATATTCCTGAATATCTTTAAAATAGTAGTAGTTTACCTGTAAAGGAAGTGTATTAGTAAGGAATCCTTTTAATGTATTAAAATAGAACTGCCTTTTATCTTTCTGGAAAATCTTATAGCTTAATCCTAAATCATTTGCCCAATCATAAAATTCTTTGGGAACTTTTTGGTCTGTTATGGATACAAGATGGACTTTAAAGTGTTTAGAAAGGATCTTCAAAAGCCAATAATTTTTTAGACGATCTCCACCTATTGGGGGATAGGGAAGACGAGAAGAAAGAAAGAGAATTTTTCTCATGGATCACCTACTGAACAAGATGTTTTGATATGTTAAAAAAACATCTGGAACTGCTAATACGCCATAATAATAATACACACTTAGTAGTAGAGTTAATACATAAAATATAATTATCCGTATGTCCCTACTTATTCTACTATTTTTTGAGAAAAGAAGATTTGGTAATAAAGTTATAACAAATATCATAAAATAGTTTGCAAATCTATTTACGTTCATATCTGTCATACCAACTAAAGAAATTATGTTACCTATGGTATACATGTTAAACATAATGTTTGTTATCTTATTATTGTTTTCCTTCGTGTAACTAAAAAGTATTAATATTACAAAGTACAGGAAGGAATAAAAGATGATTCTTAATAATTTAACCTCCTGGTCCGATGATAGATAATATATATACTTACTCAGTAGTGGTGGTAAGTAGGGGAAGATTGCAAACATCAATTCTTTAAAATAAAAAGAAAATCCTATTGCTACCGCAATAAGTATTAAGTATACATACATTTTAAATCTTCTGCTAATCAACTTGTGAAAGATAAAGTAGATAAAATAGGCCAGAATTGCACTATAGTGAAACAAACAAGCCATTAAAAAAAGCAGAAATGGAAATTTTCCTCTTTGATTGAAATAAAGAATAGAATAGAAAAATATTGAAATTGCTACAATGTGTCTCATCGCAATATAACCAGATAAAAAGAATATAGGAAACAGAATAAAATATAAAAACGCATATTCCCTGTAAATTGTAGAAATACTTATGGCTTTGTATAAAAAAATTGCAAGTAAAGTATAGTATGTAAGAGTTAAAAAATAAAAGTCTAAACTAAGAGATTTAAAAAGAACAGATAAGAAAATGTAACTGATCTCGGGATATATTGAGATATTAGAAATATCCGCATCATAAAACATTCTCTTGTACACTATAAAATCATAGTAATCACCCTCCTTAAGTCCCAAAAATATTACTATAATGAATAGATACAATAGAATTAAGAAATACTTCCTATATTTTTTTTGTAATAAAAGAAGACTCAGAACTAAAATCTCAAAACCAGCGTATATTACCAGCATAATTTCCTGCACCACCATAACCTATAACAATCCTAACATATTACAGAATCTAATTACATAATTTTGCCATGTCATACTCTTAACAAAAGAGATTAATTCGGGAGAGCTAGCTTGATCAGATTGAAAGAGCTCTCTGAGTTTATCTAAAATGCTACTATAAGGATTGTTTATATCAAAATAGTTCGCCAAACCATTGGTGACTTCTTTCAACACATCAATATTACTCATAAGAACCTTTTTGTTATATAAAATTGCTTCAAGGGGAGGCTGTCCAAAACCATCATATCTCGAAGGATAAAGAAATATCTCACAATTTTGCATTAGACAATCTTTTTCTTCGTCTGATAAATATCCTAGGTAATCAATTATATTATCCTTTAATAGCTTATCAACTTTACGAGTTATTTGACTATCAATTATTTTACCAGCCAATAATATATTCAACCCAAACTCTTTCTTAATCCTCTCTGCTACATCAAGCAATATATCTGTTCCCTTCCAATAAGATAGCCTACCCACAAAAAATATAAAAGGTTTTTTATTCTTAAGATATTCGCATATACACTTGTTTCTTTCCTGTGATGGAATTATATCTGTGGAGACTCCGTGATAAATTACTTTTATCTTATTAGAATATTTTTCACCAAAAAAATATAGTATCCTTTGCTTCGTAAAATTAGAGGGGACCTGAATATAAGCAGCATTTTCAAGTGTTATTTGTATAAACTTCTTAAATAAAAATTTTTTAAAAAAAGGGCGCCTTGCAATTTCTTCTAATGGAAAGACATCGTGAATAGTTACAACAGGCTTAGTTTTTTCAAATTTCCTCAATAAATAATTTTGAGGTTCCCAGTAAAAATTAGGTTTATACTTTTCGACAATTTCATAAACCCAAGGCAAATAGGATATAAGAAAAAAGTAAAAGTTCTTATTCTTGATTTTTCTATATATAACATCATCAAATTTTATCTTCTCCAGTATGCCATCTGGGATAATATCATCTGAAATTAGAATTAATTTCAAGTTTGGACAAAGTTGCTTAAAGATGGGAACAGTATAAAATACCATCCTTCCTATACTTCCTAACACTTCCTCTGTCAATGTATTAGCATTTACAAAAAGCTCCATTTATTTACCTCTTTGGTACTATATTATACTATATTCCCAAAACCATAGCCTATCTCTAGCTTGCGGATATCTGCATTAATTTTTTATATCCTATTTACTACTTAAACACTACACCGCGCAAATTTTGCTTTTTCACCCTTCTTTGGCACAATTCCAACAATAACACCTTTCTTAATGTAATCGTATAAATCCCGCAAATCACACCTTTATCTACCCTAGAAATTTTCCTATCTTTTTCTTCTAAATTTTTCCACCAGAAAAATCTCAGTAAAATTTTTCCAAGTAATCCCACAACATATTTATGCTTGGTAATGTATATTCACATTTTTTTGATTTATATCATTTATCACTCAGATAAAACTAATTTATACAACTCTTCCCACTGGTTTAACCACCCTTCATAGTCCAAAAATTTTTGAGCACTTTGTTTTATAATTTCAAATTTACTTCTCCAATGTTCAATTTCACTTTCAAACTTCAACATTTTCTCCTCTAAATCTCCTTCTTTATAAGGTTCAAAAAGCATACCATTTACGCCTTCTGAAATCATCTCTGGAATACCACCAATATTACTTCCAATAACTGGAACGCCAAACGCAAAAGATTCTACTATTACTCCCGGAAAATTTTCATACCAAATACTTGGAACAATAGTAACATCTACCTTTTTAAAAAAATCCTTAGGATCTACTCTACCCATGAAAACAATGGAATCATCTTTATATTTAGACTTTAGATATTCCTCATAGTCTTTTTTTCCTGAACCAGCAACAAACAACCTATAATTTGGCTTTTTAATTTTATGGTAAGCTTTTAGTAAAACTTCTATTCCTTTATTTGGTGCTAAAGTTCCAATAAACCCAAAGTTTATATAATTTAAGTCTACCATTTTATTTATATTCATATCCAATTTACGTGAATTATATATCACTTTTTTTATAGGAACATCTTGAAAATAGCCGTAACTTAAATAATGATTTAGTATAAAATTGCTTACCCCAACAACAGCCTTTAATTTATTTGATCTTGATTTATATGGAAGTCTCAATAACCCACAGATCAAACACCGTTTTTTGCAAACATTGTTATTTTTAAACATGTTAGTTGGACATAAAAGATAATAATCGTGAAGAACTTGTATGGCTGGTATACCATATTCGCTTACAGCATCCCATATGGAACAAGACCAACCATAAGTGTTATGAATTGATACAATATCAGGTTTAAAATCTCTGATCTGTTTAAGTACAACTTTCTTAGATATAGGGTTATAAATATCTAAAATATGCCACAGTCTTCTCTTTAAAAAGGGTTGTCTTATCTTTCCATATGGTAAATAGACATTAGGAATTTTAGCCCTATAAACTGGAATTCCATTTATCACTTCTTCTTTATCATCTTTGTCCCAAAAACTTAAAACTTTTACCTCATGCCCCAAAATTTGACTTCCTTCGACAAGATCCCTTAAAATAATTTCTGCTCCGCCACCTATATATGGTTCATATAAAACATTTATAAATAATATTCTCATCTAAACCTCCAAATCTTGCCTGATGAATTTCTCGAAAATCAGAACAATTCTCTCATAATCAGACAAACTTTTACACGAATTAGTGGCAATACACTCCGCACTCCTTCTTCCTATATGAGGAATTATGAATATAACTTTTTTCTTGTTCATGCTTTAGCCTGAAAATATAGGCCAAGTCCATTCTCCTTTAACTTTCCCGCATACCCCAAAGCAAAGGGCAAAAGTATAGCATTCCTGATTAACTTAAGCATCATAAGTATGTAAGCTTTTCCTTTACTTGGACTTACTTCCGCAAGCTCCTCTACCTTATAAACTCTTGCTTTTCTCTCATCTCCAAGCAAAATACCCTTTAGCTTTATTTTAAGCTTGTCTAAGTTTCCAAAAAGCTTTTTCTCAAGATAGGGAAAAAGTTCTATGAAAGGGAAATCTAATTTATAAACTTCAATGTCTTTAAACTCGGCAAAATTCAAAGCTTTCTCAAGGGAGGACCTCGAAAACCTTAAAAAGTGGTGAGGAGGATAGTCATAATGAAAATAGTCCTTCCAGTCCACTTCTAAAAATAAACGTTCCCTATTTGGCACGCTTCCCGCTATGTATCCTCCTTCCCTCAAAAGCCCTTTTACCATTTCCAGAAATTCCCTTGGCTTGTCCTGATGTTCCAAAACCTCAAAAAAGGTGATTACATCAAACTTTAAGTTTTTCTCTTTAGCATATTCGTAGAACTCTTCCAAGCTCATGGCAAAAACGGTGTCAATACCGAGGTTTCTTTTTACATTCTCTACAGATTTTTTGTCAAAATCTATTCCCCATACTTCAAAGCCTTGCTCCTTAGTGTATCTTAAAAACCTTCCGTCTCCACAACCCACATCTAAAAGCTTACCTCTTACATTGGAAGGAAAGTGTTTAAAAAATGCTTTGTGGTTTTCATTAAGCCGTGTTCCTGTGCTCTCGTGGAATGCTGCGTAGCCTTCAAAAACTTCACTTTCATAAAACTCTGGAATAATCTTCAACGGCTCCCACCAATGGACATCACAGTTTGGGCACTCGTAGCGTTTATACTCCTGGTTGTTGTAAGGAGAAACATAGGTTTCTTTGAAATTCCTTTCTTCAACCTCTGTGTAGCATATGGGACACTTAATTTTATCCATGGCTTTTTATTTTAACATACTCTTCCCCCACCTAAGACATCGCTTTTAGAATAGACCCAAGCACCCAGAAGTTCCAAAGAATAGCACAGACAGGAGAGGCTTTCTTTATTAAGCCCTTCCTCCGCAATTTAAAGCTTGAATCAATCTTTCGCTTCATACTGTCAAACACCTGCTCCCATTTCCTTAGCTTTCTGGACGGTTAATACTCATTCTCCTACTTTTAATAGCTTCTAAAACGAGTGCAACAAATATGCCTAAGAACAATCCTGTTATAAATCCTACTGATGTATAAAGCAATGGCTTTGGTCTGATTGGTTCCGAGGATGCTTGAATGTCGCTTGCCAAAGTAACAAACTTAGGGTCCTGCAACCATTTTTGAATTTGCTCTTTTTCTGTTAATAAATCAGCCATTTTAGAGGGGTCAAGAATTACATATTTTCCTGAATTTACATTCAAGATAGTTTGATTTATAAGATTTAACCTTGTTTCATATTTTTTCTTAAGCTCCTCCATCTTTTGCGGAAATAATTTTTTGTTAATTATCTCTAAAACTTTCTCAAGATTTTCTTTAGCTACTTGTGGAGATATACCTTCTACTTCTATTTTAGCCATATTTTGAGAGTTTCTTACAGGAGAAACTTTTACTTTTTTTAGTATATCCTTCAAAGCATCATCTTTATAAATTTTAATACTTTCCTGAATTTCTGGTATATCAATGATTTTTGGGCTTTGCATTATAATGATTTTCGGATCTTGCATTGTTTGAACTTCAACTATAGCTTCCGCTTTATAAGCCTTTGGCATAAGCACTGAAACTAAGATAGCTAATGCAGTAGTAAATGCCGTAATTCCTATTATTATCCACCTTTGTTCATAAAGTTTTTGAAGCAGTTCAAATAAATCAACTTCATCATTATATGTCTTGTCTTGCTCCATTTTTAACCTCCCGAAAAAATATCTTTTACACCGATTATTTTATAATAAGTCTAGTAAAAATCTTAGCAAAAGTAGAGGCTGTTCTAAAAATCCCTCGTCGGGACCGTCCCTTCAATCTCAGGGATAGTGGAGCGTGCCCTATACATTATTTTGCTTCATTAAACATTGTGTAGTATGTGGGACATTTGACTTAGGTCATAGTTTGCTATTTTTAATCTATCTTTTCACTTCACTTTTAGCTTCCGCGTCAAGATACCGTAGGATACTCCGCAAAGAAAGGTATAAGCAAAAAAAGTTCCTAAGCATATCCCAGTTATTCCGAGCTTATAAACCACTACGAACAGGTAGTTAAAAAAACCGTTAGCTAGTACACCAATCAAAGCAACAAAAAACACGGGTAGAAGCCAGTTTATAATCTGAAAGGCTCTATATAGAATTGTCCAAGCAAGAACTAAGAACAAAGAAATTGCATAGTATTTGGTGGCAGTTGCAGTCAGTTCTACATCGGTTAGTGTAAATTTTCCGTGTCCAAAGAGGAGTTTTACGGGAATCTCTGGGAAAAAGAACAGAAAAAGCATGACGGGTAGAGAGACAACGAAGGAAAACTTTAAAAACTTGTTCAAAGTTTGAATGCTTGCCTTTGTTTCAGAAAGGGATGTAATCGCCATATGTTCAAGTCTTAGAACATTTCGTAAAGCAAAGGCAACCATTAAACCGTAAGTTAATGCGGACACGCCCTTTTCTCCAAGTAAAGAGGAAAAAGCCCTATCTACCAAGATGAAAAGGTGGAAAACTCCATACAAGGCAGAGAGAAAAACAAAGTGCTTTAGTATTTCCTTTACCCTTTTATCTATAAAAAAGCTAAAGTGTAAGAACTCCTTGCCAACGAAGATTATGTATAGGGTTGCCATAAACTGCGAAAGGCTAAAACTTATCGGGAGAACCAAGGGACTGTGGAAAAGGTAAAGCCCAAACGCAATAAAAAGAAAAGAGAAGAAAGAAAATATAAACTCTCCAATAAAGTAGGGAGTAAAATACCTTAAGCTTCTTAAGACCGCACCAAAGTGATGGAAGAAGAAGTTTAAAAAAAGATAGGGAAGGAGTAATAAAAGGTGAAGTTCTGTGGCTTCTTTTGCCCTCTGATCAAAGCCAACCGCTACTTTGGAAAGCAAAGGAATGCCCACTAAGGCTATAAAGGTTAAAGAAAAGGCTAATATGGTGGTAAATGTAAGGAGAAGTCCTGCGAGTTTTTTGAATTCTTCTTCGCTTTTCATTCTTGCAAAAACAAGCTGAGGAACTCCGATGGAGTCAAAGACATCTACAAAGATCAGGAAAATGCCAAGAAGGGACAGAGCCATAAAGAAGGCGTCCGTTTGATAGCTAAACCCAAGGAGTATTGCTATAGCTAAGTGCCTTAGGTATCCAAAGCCTCTTGCAAGTAGGTTTATGGTGGAGGTTTTAACTATGGCATGCCTTATTGATTCGGGTTTTAGTTTAAGCATGCATGTATTTTATCTTGAATTGTATTTCCACAGCTCAAGGGCAAAGGAGACAAATTTCTCTATATCTTGGTGGCTTTGCAGAATTACGTTCCTCACCCAAGGGTGGTTGTGATAGGCGTAGGGGAAGTCTTTGACGAAAACGCCCAAGGTGGGAACTTTGAGGGCTACGCTCATATGATAGGGTCCGCTGTCGGAGGATATAAAAAGCCTGCATGCCTTTATAAGACCTGCAAGCTCTAATATGTGGGTTTTTCCTGCCAAGTTTAGGGCGGGCAAGTGGTAGCCTTTCAAAAATCTCTCATTCACATCCGTTTCAAAGTCCGCTCCGCTTAGGACTAAAAAGGAAGAAGTGGCTTTTTGGACTTTCTGGATGGCTTCTCTGAGCAGTTCTAAATTGGGTCTTCGCCAGAGGGCGTCGGGGGTTCCACAGCCTATGTTCAAGCCCAAAAGGGGGACATCCTCCGGTATGGAAAACCTGCTTCTCATAGTTTCCCTAAATTGCCTACCTTCCTCGGTTTCCTCCAGCTCTATTGGTAGTCCTTTCCTTTCAATGCCAAAAGCCTTTAGAACTACAAAATATCTGTCGGTATAGTCTTTACTCTTTAACACAAACCTACTGGAGGGAGCCTTGTGGGTGTAAAAGAGACCTCTGCCCGGGAATTCTGCGATGCCTACGGATGGAATTTTGTATTTTAGTCTTGCATACAGACAGAGCATGGAACTTTCCAAGCCGTGTGGCTCCATATCTACGATCAGGTCGGGATTTAGCCCTTTGACTAGCTTATCAAAGCCCTTGAAAAACTCTATCCAATCCTTCAAACCTTTTAGCCTTTTATCTAAGGTATGAAAGGAAGCTAAAAGGTGGTGTTTTGATATTAATGCTTCGGACACATAGCCGGGGTCCTTGGTAAGGAAAAGAAGATGCAACTCTGCGGTTGGAAATTTGTTCTTTAGAGCCCTCCAGCTTGCAGAAGCCCTGAGCATATCGCCCACACCCGCGGAATGCACCATAATGAGAAGTATCTTTTTAAAGCCCTTCCCTATGCTTTTCTATTACTCTAAACATAAGAAGGATCCAAGGAAGCATAGCATCCCAAAAGCCGGTGAATATGCTACCAATTAGCAAAACGGACAGGAAAGATAAGGAAGGTAAGAGTAAAAGGTCCTCCCTTTGCCTTATTTTGAAGCGGAAGAAGAAGGAGTAGTAGGCAAACCAAAGCCACAGAATGCCTGCAAGACCAAGAATGCCCTTTTCTATGAGCTCGGAAAGTAAAAACACAGATTCGTAGGTGCCACCCACGGGAGATTTGGGCTCCAGATAGTAGCCGGAGTTTATGCCGTGCCCTATCAAAAGCTCCAAGTAGTTCTTTTCCTTTATATCTTTTTGCAATACTTCTAAACCCTTTTTGAAGATCTCCCACCTTAGGCTTGATATTG
>Ga0080008_135363_pt1 | contig 14444 bp, 7 predicted proteins | sample ConCONMetagenome_FD_69211 | JGI IMG/M metagenome (GOLD analysis project Ga0080008, IMG submission 69211) | Hot spring microbial streamer communities from Conch Spring, Yellowstone National Park, USA - CON_C (SPADES assembly) (version 2) | ecosystem: Environmental > Aquatic > Thermal springs > Hot...
GCTTGGGTGTACTGCGTGGCGTAGCGCACCTTTATGCTGGGCAGTAAGCCCCTTATTGGTTCAACGCTTTCTGCGCTGGCAAGCTCCGTGATTACCTTCACCTCCACACGACTTAGCCTTTTAATACATTCAGACAGCATAATGCCGAGCAGGTCGCCTATGTAGGGCATCATTACCTTTAGCGAGACTTCCGATGAGCAGACGTAGCCTTTAAGCGCGTCGAAAGTGCCAAGGAAACCCATGCGCTGTATGTAGGTATCTAGATCTTGATACAGCTTGGGGTTAATGATTAGGTCAACGACCTCCCCAATTATCTCTGGGCGCTCTTGCGCCTGCTGCTGTCCAGCTATGCACCACTTGGAAGTCAGTAAAGGTTTCGTGAAATCTAATACGCTCTCCTTGAGCCTGTATACTAATCCCTGCGCCGCCAGCTGCCTTAACGCCAGCGCTACTGCACCAGCATCCACCTTAAGCCTTATAGCCAACTCGTCAGGATAGGCGCATCCGCCGAACTCCTTAATTGCTTCAATTATTCTCTTCTGAAAATCGCTGATTAGAGCTGAAGACATGCCGATCTGTTGACGGCCTTCTCGGCCGCTCTCCAATTTAAGAACATATTTCCAAGCCCGCAGGTCTCATAGAAGACACATGCCCTGCACGCACTTCGGCACAACCTCGGGCATGGCCTGCTGAAATCGCAGACATATTCGATGAAATCAGCTACATCATTTGCCGCAGTCCTTACGCCACCTATGCCGCCTGGCGAGTTATCGTATACGAGAATTTCAGCTACACCACCTTTCGTATCCACGAATATGGCCTCACCAAATTCGCCCGGCGAAAGCCCTGTGAGACGCGTAAGTGCTAGCAGAACAGTGTGACTTATTGTGTGGGCCACAGTTAGCGGGTCTGCCTTTACCTCATCCCCTATCTTCTCAACTAATTGGTAATCCAACTTAATTAGAAAACCGTCCGTCTCCAACTTTCTGCCAATAAATATGAGTCTCCCTCGATTGTCGACGTCGAATACGGGCAGTCGCTTATACCTGCTGGAGTAGGTGTGTCCTAATAAGTACATTAGCGTAAGCATGCTCACCGTAAACTTGCCCACCATTACCTCCTTAGCAACGGGCAAGTATTGCGTCAAGACGCCGCCGAGCGGCTTTCCGGTTCCAGGCTTCGGATCGCTTGGAAAAACCGTGATTGTAAAGGGCTTAGTGGTGCCTACGGAGGGCTTAGCGAGGACTGGCCTAACGGCTGACGTCGACATGCCCTGGTAAGGGGGAAAGTATATCCGATCTGACCCTTCAGTACAGAGCCCCTGATTGTAATATTCACAGGTACTGTCGTTAAATGGACATGCGAACGTAAGCGATTGAAGCGGACGCATATCGCTTCTAGACGTCAAGGCTTTCAAGTCTCCATGTCTCCTACACTTGGTCTCTTTAATTTCGGTTATAGGCACTATGAGCTTGACTTTCCTCTTGTCAGTGGATATTATATATTGATGATAGCTGGTCTGAACGTATGGTACACCAACATAGGCCTGCTGTAACTCGACTCCACAGTTTGGACACCTAAACTCTCTGACCGCCCTAAATAAACGTCCACATTTGGGGCACATGAATACGTCAAGCGAAACCAATGGAGCGTTGAGACCATATACCACCCTTTGTAGCTCGTATCTGACGAAGACTTCTCCATTTTGGGCTTTTTTAAGAACTGTCTCCAGAGCGGTCGCTATTGCGCTGTTCTGACGCCCCTTCAACATGGCCGAAACTGTGGCCAAGAACCGCTGAAAAAGATCTTGCTGAATCATATTACTCTCTGAGGAATTCCTTAAGCTCTTTAGCCACTGACGTCTCCACGCTACTTGTAGCAAAGAAGTAGCCGCGGAAGGATGTAATCTGTCCATGTAACGCATGCTTAATGGCGTATCTGAGTTCCCGCTTCCTCTGAGTATTGAGGAAATTGTAGCTGAATTCAACATATTCGTCGGCGGCCCTTAGGTTATATAGCGTATCACCGCCGCCAAGTATCTCTACGACATCTTCGATATCGATTATCGAGCTTGCATTCCGTTTAATGTCGTCTACGGCTTTTTCAAGTTCGCTAATTATAATACTCCCCCCTATAGAGAGGCTACGGGGTAGCGACGATGCGCTTTTTAGCACATTGGCAACGCTCTCCCAAAGGGCCGCCCTCTTGTTTATATTAGGTTCACGTATGCCAATTTCAGCATTACATACAAACTTTTGGACGTTCGGCATATTACTACAGCTTGCAGAACAACAAAGCTTAAGCGATGCAACTATGTACCTCCTTACGGCTCTTCTAAGGGCCACCTCATTATCTTTGCCAACCGGATAGATTTCCCGCTCTAGCGCCAGCTCCCTATCGGCCCCACTACTTAGAAGTCTGTAGTTCTCAAAGAAGTAGTAGTCGATCCTCCGCTCCGGGTCGAATACTACCAGCACAACAGCATCTCTATTCCTACCGGCTCGCCCTATCCTCTGGATAAAGCTCGTCACGGTCGCTGGCATACCGTGGATCACGACAAAGTCCACGACTCCATAGTCCACGCCTACCTCAAGCGTGCTTGTTGCTACTAAGACGTCTAGCTCGCCTTTCTTAAACTTGTTTTCCACCTCTACTCTGTCTTGGTCGAAATCCGTAGAGTGGCCTCCTACCCTAGCTAGTTGCCTTATTTTGCGATCGGTTCTTAATGAGTATAATAACTCGTTTGATTGATCAAGATAGTTCGTAAAAACTATGCCCTTGGGCGTGGCGCCGGTCTTCTCTTTTATGCCTTTGAGCAGTCTCCAAATAGCCATGGTAGTTGTGGCGTCTATCGTGTACGACTTCGGCATGATAAAGGTAAACACGCGCTTACGCCCCATGATCTCGCGTCCTTCTTCAAGCTCGGCCTTGACCACACGTATATCGCTGGGGGATACGCCGAGCAGACTGGCTGCGAATTCCTCAGTTTTGCCTATCGTTGCACTTGATAAGACATAAGTAATTGAATAATTGTCTGCCGATTCGGCTAGTCTATTAAGTACATATTCCAACAGACTTAACATGTGATGTATCTGTGCACCAAAGCTGCCGGTAAGCATATGCGCCTCATCAAGTACTATAAGCGATGGAATGCTGGGTTTTTCGTGGCGTACGCGAACTAGATCTGCTTTGCACTTTCTACACTTTTGGCTCCAGATATGCGGATATACATGCCCGCAACTAGGGCATCTCTTGAATCCAGCGCCGAGTATCGACCACTCGAACCACTTAGGTGGGCTTCTTCTGTCCGCGCCCGATAGGATTCGGTTTACCATATCTTCATCTGTTATTAATATATCCGGCGGATCTCCGAATATTTCGTCGCGCGTAAACTTCATGTGCTTTTCTATGAATGCAGCGAACTCGCACTGCCCACCCCAACGGCATACTACATGCTTGCCGTCAAACTCTACCTCGGTGTGGTGCTCCGGGCAGCGAAGCGGCAACGGGAGCGGAAGATCGGCGAGTTCATCCCTAAACCTGATGTTTCCATGAAGTACGCCAAATGTGGGAGATTCATACGGCTTGCCGCTTGTATGCGCAACCCTATAGATCTCGTAGAGCAGGTGGGCAACCTCCTCCAGCTGGTCGTTGGCAAGGGCTTTCGTCGGATACATGAAGATAGCCTTGACACCTCGCCCCTTTCTACACCTCCTATATACCGAGAGGATAATAGAGGGTATTAAAAACGCCATCGTCTTGCCGCCAGCAGTCCTAGCCGTAACTGCTATGTACCTCTTTACCTGCCCGTCCCTCCTTATCAAGCCTTGGCTCGCCAGGACTTCTTCGATTACCTCTTCTTGGTATGTATATAACTTCTCAATCCCCATGCGTCTCAGGGCCTCTGATATGTAGGTTAACGATTCAGCCACCGTCTCTTTGCACCGTTGGTCGACTGTAAGCTTGCTTATTAGGCCATCGAAGAACTCCTTTACAGTAAGCTGACTGCGCTTTATTGCAGGTAATTCCTCTTCTACTAATGCACGATCTCGCAGTAGGTATGTCTCCGGCCCTTCTTCGATTAATATTGTATTGTAGGTATATGCATACATCAGCCCGCCATGAGCTGCATCCCACTTTATGCCGAGCCTAGCCCCACCTGCAGCCCTCAACCGGCCCTCTACTTCTAGCAGGAGACCAAGGGCCCAGCGGCTGCCCCCCTCGTTGGGGTTATAGGTATAGAGTACGCCCCTCTGGCAGTAGCGCCGCAGCTCCTTATTTAGAGGATTGCCGCCCAGCGGCTTCACCACGCCGCCTAAGTTTACTAAATACGCCTTTATGATGGAGCGCCCCTCTTGCATACATCTGCCTATGATTATTCCAAACGATGGGTAATAATATGCTACTAACTTGCCTTGCTTATCATGCACCTCAGCCCTAATTGCATTCCACAAAATATAGTCTTGCGAACCAGCCGGTACTATATGGACGAACCCCGACTCGGTGGCGCTGCCCGCGCCGATGCAAAGTATAATATGTTTTTTTGTGTCCACTTTCCCCTCGGGTAGCGCAGTTACAGCAAGCCTGTTGAAGATCTGTTTTTCATACTGCTTGAGTGGATTGTTGACTAGGTCTGCTAACTTCGTGCATTCTATCGGCACTACTAGAAAAGACGTGATGACACACCCTTCCTCGTCTCGTGTCACTTCCTTACTATAGCCCTCTGGCTGAGCGGGCGGGCCGGCGGTAATTCGATAAGTGATCCTACTAGACGAAATAGCGGCGCCCATATGTATACGTGCATAGCTACTCTCATCCCATTTGCTTTCATCATCATAGTCGTATTTTGTTCTGACGTAAAAGCTGAATTCGACGTCAATGAGCCCCCTTTCTACCTTTGCGTTAAGCAGATCTACACCGAATATATACCCTGGATATCTGTAGACAAACACATCCTCATCTTCGCCTTCGTCTTCATCCTCCTCAACTTCGATATCGCCCCCGAACTTTTCGCACAGCCCGGGCTGCCAGAGGTTAACGGGCACTGGAGAGATAACGGATATGTGTGGTTTTTCGGCATGGTGGCTAGTTCGTAAGAAATTTAGCACTTCACGCTCTATCAGATCCTTCAGATTCTCATGTGTTTTATCCATTCGTTCATTTGCTTAATTTTCTAAAATATAAACTTTGTGTTCTATTACTCTCGATAAATTGTCTTAAGCGCTGTGGCAAGTTTAATGCTGAACTTCGGCGGCACGGAATCGGCAATTGCACGGTACATTTCATCTAGGTTTAATGGCCGTAGGTCGAAGTCGTCCGGGTAGGTGTAAAGACGCGCCAGTTCCCTAACTGTTATCATTCTGTTGTAAACTGGGTGTAACATTAGGCTACGCCGTGGATACGGAACAACTTTCACTAACCCGTCAAGCGGCGGCCTGTAGAGCCAGTAGGAGTGTTTCTTTGCTACGTTCCGCACGTAGCTCGAGGCGTCAATTATGCCGGCCTTATGTGCGCTCACAAGTGAGTGACCTGGTGGGATTAGGGGTATTAATTCTTTAAGCTTTGAATTTACACTAGAGTTTATGTGGTTGTACACAACCTTCCCATTTACCTTACATGGATCGACACCACACGGCTCAGGCGGCAGATCACGAAGTAAGTCTATGGGCCTTTGGTAATCCTCCTTCAGCGCATCAAGAGCAGAGAAGACAATACCAACACGCCCCCTCAGCGCCACAAGGATCCACCGCCCCCTGGTTGTCGGCACTCCATATTCCGAGAAAGCTACTAGCTTATACTTAACGCTGTAGCCCAGCTTTCGCAGCTTCTTAGCAAGCGGTCTCGGATCCCATGCAGGTACCTCCTCCACAACAACAGCTTTAGGCTTCACCTCAGCAACCGCCCATACAACTTCGGCGTCTAAACCGTACTCGGGATGAGTAGTACCTCGCCTGAACCTCGGAGTAGCTAGTGAATATGGCCTACATGGCGGACCCGCGATAACTACATCAACATGGCGATACTTGGTTAAATCCACCGCCCTCACGTCAGAAGCCAGCATACGGCGCGGACGTATGTTATTTTTGTATACTTCAGCTCTTGCAGGATTGCGTTCGACAGCGGCTTCAATAACGAAACCAGCTTTGGCAAACCCATAGCCGAGCCCGCCGATGCCCGAGAATAGCTCGATCACCGTTACCATATCTTACCTAGCAACTCCATGAAAACGACATAAGATAATTATCCAGGAAATACAGCAATTGGAAGATCTTGAGAAGGATGTTTTTAAATGGGCCCATGCCATAAGAACAGGTATGGTATAAAACCATTAGATACTCTGGTTGCACCTACGTGATGTCTCTGGCTCAATATTAAGTGTGCCGGCTTTGTATGATTACGGTTCTTATACCGTTAGCAGATAATATGTCTTATCGTTCTGCCGTCTCTCCGCGTCTGCCCCTCTATTCTGCAACCTATCGCCGGCAGGGTCAGCGCAAGGGGGAGCAGGCGGTAGGGTATTGTCCACATGGCTTCGTTGCGGTAGGCTCCGTCTTTGAGCCTTTCGAGCTCCTCTTCGGCTTGGGCTCTGAGGCGGCGTGGGCAGTCCTCGGCGGCGGCCTTCAGCACGGCCTCGTAGGCCTCGATGCCGCTTTTGAAGCTCCTCCTCTCCTCCACCAGCCTCACGGCAAAGGCTCTGAGCCAGCAAACAGGGTGCCCCGCAAGATGCGCCGAGTCCGGCGCGGCGAGAAGCCTCCGGGGGCTTACCTCTCTGTGGACGTCTGCGGCGGCGCAGACCTCCTCCACCTCGCATTTTGTATACCTCTCCCGAAGGGCCGCCGCGACCGGCCTCGCGCAGTCTCTAGGCCTGAACTCGGCGAGGCAACGGGCCGCGTCGGGGCCCAGGGCTTCCGCCAGCTTTTCGTTGGCGCGGCGCGCCGCCCCGGCGTGGGGCGCCCTCAGAAGCTCCTCGGCGGCGGCGTCCACGGCGGCGTCTTCAGCCAGCGGCTGGGCTTTCCTCCAAAGCTCGTGGAAGTAGCCCTCGGCCTCCTTCAGCAGGGCTGGGGGCATCAGCGCGGCGAAGTTCGCGGCGGCGTGGTTGCGGAGCCCGGCGGCGGTGAGGGGGGCGCCGCCAGCCGCCAGGCCCCTGGCGCCTATGTAGAGGTTGCCCGCGTGGCCTGGGTATATGCGGACGGCGTCGCGCCACTTCTCGTACACCTCGCGGGGGACCGCGTAGTCCCCCACGACGACCCTCACCGCCTCCGCGGTCTTGGCGAGCTCCTCCAGCGCCTCCGCGTCTACGAAGCTGGTGACGGCGCTGAGACTCTCAGCGCCTATCTCAGCCAGACACTTGACCAGCGGCCCGCAGAGGCGGAGCCCAAACTCCAGCCGGAACATACAACCACCGGCGCGGCCTTATAAAACTGTTGCGCATAATACAGCCGGTTGAAGATGTGCGCACCCCCTCCCGCACTCGCCTGGTCCCGCGGCTTTCAAGACGCCGCAGGCCGGCTTCTGCGAGATGGAGCAACTCGACGGGAAGGGGCGCATGCCCGCCCTCCTCAAGCTGTAGCGGCTGTTCTCTATTGTTCTGCCAGTCATCTATTTATTTTATGTGTATTTTTAGTCTGTGTCTGAGCTTTATCGGCGTGTGGTGGATGCGACTTATTCTCAGGTGAAGAAGCTTGTGGGCCGTCCAGGCGTCTTTCTTCTGGTGCCGCCGGGCTCCTCCCGCGGGTGCATGTTGGAGAGGCTTTTGAGGGAGGGCGTGGTGGATGGAGCCTACGCCTATCCGAGGCTTGCGGAGGAGCTGAGGGCCAGGGGCCTGGCCGTGGGGGATCTGCCCGGCGCCGAGGAGCTGGAGAGAGTCGTCGATCGACGCGTCGTGGCTGTGGAGAGCTCCCTCCAGGCTGTGGAGCTGAAGGAGGGGCTGGGGGAGAGGGTCGAGCTGATCTACCTACCCAAATACTTCAAAGAGGCGGCTAAGGACGTCGACAAGGAGCTCCTGCAGGTTGCCGAGGTGGAGCACAGGGGGCTCGGCGAGGGCATCTCGCCGAAGCTCCTAAGGCCGGGGGACAAGGAGCTGAAGAAAGGCAGAGACGCTCTCCTCGCCCTAAGCCCAGGCGCGGTGGGGCTTAAAGACGCGGCGAAGGAGACCCTCGGGAGGTTTCCCTTCAAGGCCGTCTCGGCCTTGCCTATGGAGCTCCTCGGCCCGGCTCTCCTCGTCTCGGCTGTCCTCCAGGCGGTAGGCCTTGGCGCCGCGTCTCTCGCGGTGTTGGTTGGGACGGCGGTGGGTGTGGGCAGGAGGCAACTGGAGGACCTCGCCGCCCGCCTCTTGGAGCTCTTCGCCAGGGGGAGGGAGCCGCGGGACAAGGTAGCCGCCGGCTTCGCCAAGCTCGTGAGGAGGGCCCTCGAAGCCGAGCCCTACATAAACGACGACCGCTATGAGGCGGTTGTAGATCAGGTGGCGCTGGAGTGGGGGATGGACGTCGAGACCTTCAAGGCCCTTGTCAGAAGCCTAGCGGCCTTAGCTAGAGGCGAACTAGTCACTAAGGAGGAGCTCAGCCGGGAGCTCGCTCAACACGTGAAGAGGGGAGAGCTAGAAAAGATCGAAGAGGCCATAAGACAATTGGTGGAGAGCAAACTAGCCGAGATAGAGAAGAGGCTGGAGGAGGTTAGGAGGAGGCTCGATAGTGTGGAGAAGGATCTAAAGAGGAGGGGGCTTCCCATCCGCGTCCTCTCGGTGGAGGAGGTGGAGGCTGGTCAGCTCTACGACAACTTCCGGGTGAAGGGCGGCACACCGGCGGTTTCTGTGGCAGAGGGGGTGTTTCGGCTGGTTGAAACCGGCCGGTTTAAGGAGGCAGTTCAGGAGGTGTTGAGGAGGCTCGACGCATACGGCGTGGTGGTGTTGCGGGGGCCGAAGGGGGTTGGGAAATCCACCTTGGCGGCTTACGCGGCTTGGCTGGCCCTCCGGGGCGGAGTTGCCAGCTACGCGGCGAGGATTCAGAAGATGGAGAAAGGTCAGCGGATGCTGTTGAGAAATGTGTTAGACGCAGTTGAAGAGGGGCGGCTGGTCGCCGTCTTTGACCCGTCACCTCTTGAGTTCTACATAGAGCCAGGCGCATATGCCGAGACGACGCAGGCGGCGGCCTCCGCGGCGTCTGCCACGCTTGAGGAGTTGCTGAAATTTGCTGAGGAGAACAGGGGACGGGGCCTGGTGCTGGCGGTTATTCCCGACGACCTCTACGACGCATTAGACGGCGAGGTGAAGAAAAGGGCTGAGAGATACGTCCTCCCTCTCGACCTTAGAGATGCGGAGTTTCTGACAGAGGTCATATACGAATACTCCGGTTGCAGAGAAACGCCGAGGGAAAAGTTAAAAATACTGGCGGAGAAGATAGCGCAGTTAGACGGCGGGTACACGCTGGTGGCTAAATACGCCGGCCTCTGGCTGAGGGAGCGCGGATGCAATGCAGGTGACGTGGAGAGGGCTGTGGAGGAGGCGAAGTCTCAACCGAAGCTCTTTCTTGCCCACTACATCCGTGACGTGTTGTTATGGCGCAGTAGCGAGGAGGAGAGGGTGAGGCTTATGTATAGAGTTGCCGTGCCGCTCCTCCTCCACGCCTACTTCGGCCCGGTGCCGGAGGGCGTGACGTATATTACGCAGGCCAAGGACGGGGTCGTCTTCTACCAGCCAGAGGAGATAGAGAAACTCACCCAACCACGGTGGGACTTGCTGAAGGCAGGTCTCCAACCCATAGCCAAATGGCTCGCCCAAGAGCACGAAGACCTCGTGGAGGAGGTGTTGAAAGACCTGGCCGGCCTAAACGGCGAAGAGGCGAGAGAGCCCTACAAAGAAGCCTTAAGCGACTTAATCAAGACGCTGGATTGGGCCCGCAACGAGATTTTGGAAAAAGGCCTTGCCGAGCTCGGCATCCCCAAGGATGAGGCGTTAAAGGTATTCAACATAATACATGCCAATTTTGGCATCCCCGAAAAGGACCGGGAATTGACGGTATCTCTGCTGACATTTGTAGACAGAAGACTCACCGCAGTTTTCAAAAACAGTGAGAACAGGCGTTGCTGGCGTAGGGTAGCCCTCATTGTAGGTCTCGCGTTGGCTGGATCTCCCGTTCTGCCTCTGGGGGTGCAACTGCCGAAGGATGCCGCAGAGACTATGGGAGATGCGTTGAAGCCCTGCGCCGTAGATGATTATTTAATGATAGGCAACAAAATACCGACGCTTTTACTAAACGTAGTCTGGTTTCCGTATTACGTTGAGGCGCAGTATGCTAGAGATCTTTCACAGATTCGGAGGATTAGAGAAAGGCTTGGAGTCCTTACCCCCTACGCAGACACAGAGGTCATAAGAGCCGTGAAGAAGATAACAGATGAGCCAGTATCGAGATGGAGAAGGAGGTTGTTCACGCATTTCGAGTCTTTTTACGCCTTGGGTTTGGCGGCGTTGGCCTCTGGGAGTGAGGTGGATGGAGAAACGGCCGACATGTTGATTTACATTGCGTCTGTTGTGACGCGATGGGTGTTCCATCCGGCTGCGGTGTTGCCCATTTTGGCGGCGTTGCGGCCTATGGGCGAGAAGGCGCCGCATAGATACGTTGCCACGCTGGCCGCCGCCTCACAGCTGAAGACATTGAATCCAGAAACAGTGCGATACATCTACGACGCGTTGCAACAATTCAAAGACCGCCTTCTCGAAAGTGGGCGCATCTGGCCTCTAGTGGAGGCCATTGACGCCCACTCAAACCTACTGAGAAAACATTTGATACACATCGAGGATCGCTGGGAGGAGGCAGTGGCTAACATGTGCAGTTTGTACTATGAAGTTAAAAAACGTTACACCACAGGGCTGAACAGCGGCTTCTCGGCACAACGTCTCCTTGACGCCGTGGCTAGGGCGTATGTGATGGCTGTGGCACTGAATAGCGACAACCTGGCGCAACTCATGCAGAGACACTGCGGCTTAAGCGACATCGTAAAGGAGGCCGAGGCTGTGAGGAGCGTGTTGGACGAGGCGGCTACCCATCCAGAGGAGTTGAGAAAAATTATGGAAAACGACGCAGACTTCAAAGAGTGGGTAACAACGCGGAGCCCCATAGGCGACGCCGGGAGAATGGCCAAGATGTTGACGTCTTGGTTCATGCACGAGCTAGCCAGCTACAAGCTAGTTCGTGCCATTAACGAGAGAGGCGAGCTAGACGAAAAGAAGTTGAAAGAGGCCGCAGAGGATTTCGAAAAGGTAGCAGAGATAGACGAAAAGCTGGAGCAGTGGAGCGATTACCTTGCCAGCCGCAGTCTTGCTCTTAGGATCCGCGTTTTCGCCGTAAAAAGCTGGGAGGAATTCCACAAGACGGCGGAGGGCTTCCAGAAGCTGTGGGAGGAGACGGAGGAACACCTTGATCCAATCGCTGAGTATCTAGTGACGGCGGTTGGCTCACTCGGCGAGTACCTGGTCTATCAAGCGGCCTTCGGCGACAAGGAGAGGGCTGAAAAGTTGCTGAAAGAGTGGCGGTGGTTGCTAGACTACGTCCCGGAGGCCTCCGTGATTACTCGGCTTATGCTTAGGCTTTTCAGCGTGGGAGAGGGGGCGAAACTGGATGAAATCGTGTATGCGTTTTGGCCACGGCTTTTACAGGTGTATTACCCAGCTTTATGGTTGCTGGCTGGCATCCTGCAGAAAGATAAAGCCTTGGAGATCTGTAAGCAATTATCCGGGTCCGAAGTCTGTGTTGTCGCCGTGGATGCCGCCGCAGGCAGTCAAGAGGCTACCAAGCGGTTCAAATCATTTATAGTGAAAGTAAGGCCTAATATAAAGAAAGTAATGTGGAAGGCGCATCGCTTGTTGGATAGGGTGGATGGGAGAAGTCTAGTGGAGGTCTTGGCGCCTGGAGACTCTCGGACGCGGCTTGCCTTAATGTTGCTGGCAGCTGTGGAGGGGAGAGTCGACGCGGTTAGGCTACACGGCCTGCTGGGCTCTGTAGATTATAGGAACAACGTGAATAAACCACTTTTCCGCGCCGTCTACGAGAACTGCGGCGACTTAAACCGCGAGGAGTGCAGGATGGCTCTGTTGAAGTTGTATTACTACCACATCTAGCGGCTATTCACGTCAAGTCTCTGCCAACTTATATGCAACGGACAGCAAGCGACTTGGCGTCGGGTTTGCCGAAAATCTGCTGAACACCGTTTTGGAAATTAACTTTGCGACTTGCAAGACCGTCCACTTGGCGCTTTCCGGCTTCTCCAACGTATTCACCTCTCTTGTCTCCCAGCTTCTCACGGCGTGTTTCCTCAGCTTATTACAGCCTCTCGGCGCGCTATTTACGCCCCCTCACGTAGTCTCTCCAGAACCCGAGCGCTTTAGCCACAGCTGTCGTCTAGACGCCGTAGAGGGGCGTGGAGGGAGACAGAACGGCCACTTGCAGTTATGCATCCGTAGGGACAAGACGCGCATCCTCGGTAGAAAACTGCTGGCCAGTCGCCAGAAGTCGGCGATTCGTTGCCGTTATTGGGACTCAGCCCACGAGAGACGGTCACAAGCCAGCTCCGAGAGGGGGCAACCTGGAAGGTGGAGATACGGGAGACAGACCCCACTACGTAATGCGAACAAGGCTGGGAGCGCTTAGGGCCTTCTCCCAGCGTCGCGACCTGCCGCGCGCCATCCCATACCCATTTTCGCATCTGGGCGGGACCGGCAGCTTAGATACGTATTTGTCGCCGTCTATGTAGGCTACGTGTCTATCTGGGTGGCTGAGTCTTTTGCTGTGAGAGCGGCGTGTCGCTTGGCCTCCTCGGCGCCTTCTGTCGTCTCTTTCCATTTCTTCACCAGCATCGTCGCGACGTCGGTGAGCCGGACTAGGCCGCGGCTTGTGACGTCGAGAGTGTAGAACTCTACGTCGTGTTCTTTCCTCAGCTCTCTCCGGGTCCTCAGCAACAGCGGCAGGTAGATGACCGCCTGTGGGTTGGGCACCACGATCCATATCTTCCGCTTCCCGGCCCTCTCCACGGTCTCTCCACCGGCTCTCTTTACAGTCTCTACAAGCTTGTGAACCACGGTGCCTGTGCCGTAGAGAGTCTCCACCTCGACCACAAGCCCCTGGAGGTCGCCGCATGTGACGACTACGTCGAACACGGCGGCGTCTTTTCCCTCTTCGGTCTCGACGCAGTTGAGGCCCACCTTCTCCGCCAGGTGGCGCACCACGAAGGCCTTCGCCAGGTAGTGGAGTTCGGATTCCCGCTCGCCTGCGCTTGGCTTCGTCTTGTAGAGCACTTCGAAGCTCACCTCCCCCAGCCTACGCCAGTACTCGTCTTCCAGGCAAACCACAAACTCGTCGAAGTCGCGGAACCCGAGACGTTTGTAGTCGAGGACTGGGTCGGAGATCCGCCCCCACATGGCGTTTGCCAACAAGACGTAAAACGGGAGGCGCCCCGGCCTCATAGACACCTCCACGGGGCTCGGGACGACGGAGGCGTAGCCGGGCGCGGCCTCAGTCAGCGCCCGCTCCCAAATGTTCAACTTCTTCACATCGCCATAGATTACGAAAAAGCCAAACTCCTGCGAGAAGAGCTCCCTAAGCCTATCCCTTAGCCTGTCTAAGACCTCCAAAAGGTCCTCCGCTTTCGGCTCCTGGGCGCGGCCCTGGCTGAGGTCTAAAACAAACAGCCGCTTCCCGGCGCCGACGTCCACGGGCAACAGGAGGCCGAGGTCTTCAGGCGTCGAGACGTGCTTAGGCTCGGGGAGGCCCCCAGACCTAACTCTGTAGATCTCCCTCAATACACGCTTCAAGAACTCGACGTAGCCGAAGCCTGCAGGCCTCGCAACGATTACGACGGGCCTCTCGGAGATTACGACGCCTAGTCTAAGCAGAGGCTCTGAGTAGACCTCCTCAAGCTCCTCCAGAGGAGCCTCAGGCGCATCCGGCGGGCCGGGCTGAGGCGAAGCCGTTGCGAGGGAGGGGGCGGAGAAGTCGACAGAGACGGAAACCTCCCTCGGCCTCTCGAAGGACGGGGCGATCCCTGCTGGCCTGAGCTGGAGCGGGGCTATACGAGGCGGCTCAAAGGAAAGGTTGAGCCAGATCTGAGGGACCTCCTTAAAGGAGATTGTAATGGGCTTGAGAGATGCGGCGAGGGGCTTCACCGGGGGGACTCCGTACTCGAGCTGGAGGGAGATCTGCCTAGGCTCTTCGAACGAGGGGGAGAGGGGTCTAAGCCTTAAGTCGATTTTGGCTATTTGCGGCAGGGAAAGGCCTAGTTGGTAAGAGAGCGGCCGCGGCGTCTCGAAGACAGGCTCTACAAGTCTCAGCCTAATCTCCACCTTCTGCTCAACCGCATCAATACTCATGGCACGAGGCGCCTCCACCGCCGCCTCTCTGCGCCTTAACACCCTAACGACGTATAGAAACTCCTCAGGAGAGACGCCGCGGCGGATC
>Ga0080008_129898_pt1 | contig 14406 bp, 18 predicted proteins | sample ConCONMetagenome_FD_69211 | JGI IMG/M metagenome (GOLD analysis project Ga0080008, IMG submission 69211) | Hot spring microbial streamer communities from Conch Spring, Yellowstone National Park, USA - CON_C (SPADES assembly) (version 2) | ecosystem: Environmental > Aquatic > Thermal springs > Hot...
CTATCTAGTACTTGGGAGGAGGGTTCTCGAGTACTATCTAGTACTAAAAAAGTACTGCGTCGCCCTTGGCGACAGCTCATTGTTGTTTTCAACAATTGACGAAAGCTTTAAAAACCCTTTTCAACAAATAAATAATTGGTGAAACCCCATGTCCCAAACCCAAACTCTAAACCTAAACTCGAACCCCGAACCTGAACCCAAAAACCTTGGAATTCGAATAGAGCAGGAAAAGCATATTGGAAACAGCAATGTGAGAGAGGCAACGCTGTATTTCGAGAAAAACGATGTCAAAGTGAGGATTAAAGCAATGTTCGAGCGCGACCTTGTCGCTAAGAAGTTTATTGCGTCGATTGAGAGGATCGGGTTCAACATTGACAAAATCAGAAACATCAAGATAGTCGATAGAGGCGTTGAAAGCGATATTATCGTTGAAGTCGTCCATTTCGATAAAGATGCGAACAAGGAGAAGCGTGTGTTAGCACTCGAGTTCACGCTGTTCGAGGTTGACAATAATATACGGGTATGCGACAGCGACATTAATGATCTAGACAGCTTCGAGAAGGCCGTGGACTTTGTTGAAGGACGGATAAAAGCAGTACTGAGGAAGCTGGCTGAGAAGTTCTAAGCGTGAAGGAGTGGTCGAGAAGTGAGCGGGGGCGTGAGGGTTGGGGGGCTGGTTTTCGAGTGGGGCAAGGTCAGCGTCAACAAGAGGAAGCTCGTCCGCTCCATCATCGGGGTGAGGGCTGTGGCTGTCGGCGACAGGAGCTACGAGTTCGGAAAACCCGTGCCGATCGAGGAGTGGACGCGGAACTGTAGAAAGATAGTGCCGGGCACCCCTCCAGAATACGTCTGCAACGAAGACTATATCAACAGGCTCCTCGGGGTGCCCGGAACATGAGTGAGAATCGAAGAGAGGAATTGAATCAAGGACGGGGAGTGAACGAGGGTTGGGAAATGAGCGGCAGCACACTAAACATAGCCTTGGACGAGGAGACGCTGGAGTGGCTGAGGAAGAGGATGTCCGAGAAGGGTCGAGTCGCCGGGATGGGCGGCGTGATCCGCGAGCTGGTCGAGGAGAACAAGAGGCTTAGGGAGGAGCTGAAAGCCTGTCGCGAACTGCTAGCGTTGATGCCTTAGAGCGTGAAAAAACAATATTTCATTTTTTTAAAATGCTACTACTTGGACCCAAGGTCTAGTAGGATGTTCGTCTGCGTGCCCGCCGATTGCCTGCACTCCCTCTTCAGCTTCTCAATTAGGAGAGATGTCACCAGCCAGCGCGTGAACCTGCCCGCTTTCATGACGTAGGGCTTGCCCCCGCCGTTCTCGTCTTTCTCAAACTCTACGCTCACGAGGCCGTCGAAGTCCCTGCCCAGTGCCTCCCTGAGCGGCTCCTTCTTCCTCGCCATGAACACCTGTATGATCGACTTGTAGCGCCCCATCTCATCCCCGCAATCCAATATCACGTTCGCGACCGTGAACTCGCCGGTCTCTAAGCCGTCCGGGTAGAAGACCTCGACGAAGCGACTAATGCATTCGATATCGCCCAACACGACAAACCATTCCCCCTTGGAGAGGAAGTCTTTGAAATCGGGGATAATAGTTCTCAACCAGCCCACCATTTAAAAATCACACGCCGGGTCTATAAAAGCAATAAACCATCGAGCCCGAATAGGAGTTAATGGGTTTTATGTGAGGGCGCCGTCTACGCCCCAGCCGCTGCCTGATCTCAACAGCGCTCCGCGTAGAGCCCGCGGGAAAACCCATGGATGCGTCTTTTACATTTACTCCTCTTCCTCTGTTTCTCCAAGTTCTTCCGCACCGTGTTGGAGCGGTTTTGCCTCGTTCAGCCACCCGCCGTACTCTACTATCGCCTTGTACTCCTCCCACGCGATCCCGAGCACCCCGGCCAGCTCCTTCCCCATCTCCTCTGTAAAGGATATGCTCTTGGCTAGCCCATTAAGATCAATACTACCGGAGTTAATGCGATCCTTGGCTAGTTTATCAACATGCCTCCATAAACCCCCCTCAACGAGAGCTCTAGGTATGGGCAACATACCCATACTATATGACGTGTGCCTATAGCCTCCCCCGCTCATTGCCCAAGCCCAAAGTTTAACTAGGTTTCCGGCAAGATCCGAGTTCAAGTATATGAGTATCTTCAATGCTTTTAGAGGATCTTTTTCAACTATGAAGTAAACTGTCTGTAGAGGTATGAGAAGTTTTTGTTTCACAGTGTCGCATATACCAATATTAACAGTAACAGGCAGATGGGTAGCCTCAACATCTCTCGATAATTCTTGCCACGCTATTCTGTATTCCTCAAACTTACTCTTTAATACTCTGAAGATCGCCCACGGAGGTAAATTTGCCCTATAATCATCCCTTTTCACTAACTTCTCAAGCAACCCTATAAAGTGCTGTGCTGCCTTTGGTGCGTTAGGTATTCGGAGACCTGAAATAGTGTGTGTCGCGATGCACTTGTCTTTACTAGTCTTGATGGATGTATTAATCTTAAAAACGCTACTTCCTTTGTTATCGAGTATTTCAAGGCACTTATCCACAGCACATGGAGTAATTTGGTTAACACGGTAACCGTTACTCACGAGTTTTTGTATGAGATTGCTTACTACTTTAGCACATGCGTTGGTATCGGATGAGATCACCTTGTACTCTGCTTCATACTCCAGTAGGCCTCCACTTGCACGTACCTTTACATTTTGACTTAGAAGACCTAGTAGACTAAGAGCTTTCCTCTGGTCTTCATCCCACAGAGGCTCAAGCGTTGAGATGTCGTGCGGGAATACTATGTACTCGTCCCATTTGAAGTCGAAAGCATCTATGTCTTCCCCTCTGATAGCGGGGCTAACTAAGTGTTCCTCGACCTCCACGATCGCACCGTTCTCGAGGCGTAGCCTAACTAGTCCTCGATCCGAGTCGCAACCGTCTATGCTACCTATATAGCCTTCGTTTAGGGATGTCTTAACCCCCATCATAACTTCGTAGAGATCTCCGAGTCTAGGATTGCTACTGACGATCTTCTTGAGTGTTGAGATCACCTTGGGTGGGGCTAGTACCCAAGGTGATCTATCTTTATTTGGATAGGAGGTGCCCGAATAGAGGGGGAGGTCTTCCTGCACGATCCCGAAGCTCTGAGGCTCTCCACCAGTATTGCACACTGTTACATTAACTCTGTGTCCTTCCTGTGGAGGTGCTTTTTTCACGGAGAGTATGAGAGGGCAGTTGACAGCATCCTTAAATAATTGAACTGGGTACAGGCTGTAGTCTATCAGCTTAAGTAGCGTGTACTTCCTCACTAGATCTTCTCTCATCTTACCAGCGTAGGTAGCCTTAGCTACCTTAGACGTTATGACGTAGGATAGCACACCTCCCTCCTTCAGGAACTCAAGCCCCCTCTCGACGAAGGCTACAGAGTAGTCTATTTGCTCTTTGAAGGGGATCTCTATCTTCTTAAACTTTGGGTCAAACGCTATGCTCTCCTCACTTTGCCCCTTTCCACCTTTCTTCTTAACCCACTCGTAGTTCTCCCTCAGGTAGTTTAGGACGTTTTTATCTAGGTTGTGTATTCTAACCCATGGTGGATTCCCAACTACGTAGCTACACTTTCCGACTAGTGCTTGAACGGCTATGATGTTTCTGAGTAAGCTGATTACCCTACCGTTGCCGCTATCGTAGATGGCTTTCAGGGTGTTATACATCTTCTCGAGATCGGGAACTATTATATTTTTCTGCGGTGATCCGCATCCTCTTTCAAACTCCTCAATAGCCCTCTGTATGAAGTCCGCAGAGCTCTTTCCACTGGTTACGTGTTTCACAGCTTCATCTAGGATTATTACTGGTTCTACGCTGGTGCAGAAGGGTGTGCTGATCGAATCCTCCCCTACGATTTTCTGAAGTGCTGGAACCTTGACTGTTAGAGTGCTATATTTATAGACGCTCTGCTCCCTCCTAGGTCTAGATAGGCTATCAGCCCAATAGACCCTTAACTCGGATGGTATGTAGACTCCACCTCTTTTAATCATCTCACCAGCGATGGCGATAATTAGGTTGAGCTTTGCCATCTCAACAGCGAACGGGTTTATATCTATACCCACTACATTACTCTCTATGAATCTTATAATGTCTCCTAAAGGTCTGCCTTCTAGCGAGTTGAAGATCCTCTTCACAACATTTACTAGGAAGGAGCCCGAACCGCACGCTGGGTCCATGATTAGGGTGTCCCCAGCGCCACTCCTCCACCTATCGTAGAGCTCCCCTATGGTATCAGCATTTAATCCTGCGGAGTCGAGAACCTCATTAACTACCTCGTCGCTTGTATAGAACTCTCCGAGGCTCTTTCTCACCTCAGGTGGTAGTATATTTTGGTAGACCTCCCTAAACATATCGGTAGTTACGTATAGAAGGTCTAAATTGTACATCACGTCAAGTACCGTGTTAATAGCACTATTAAGACCTTCTCTAAGCTCCTTCGGTAGGCTCGGATCATTTAGAGCCTCGATGAACCACTCAAAGACGTTGGGTTCGAAGACCTTTCTCATACTCTCGATGTTTTTAATAAACGAGCTGGCATCCCTGGCAGCTACGCCAAGCTTAGATAGTGTTACTGCCCTTACTATAATATTTAAGTATGTCTCAAGGGCGTAGAAGAATAACCATTCCTTCTCGTCTCTACCACCTACAGTACTGCCTAGCTCTAGGTTTTCCTCTACCTCCCTGATTAACTCCTCTATGGCTTGCCAACCTTCATGTGATATGTTGAAGAATGACGCGTGCAGGTTCTTCCAGAGGTCGAAGAGCTTCAATACGTGTGGGCTTAGCGGAGCCCCCCTATTACTGTAGTACCAGCTAAGAGTGCGGTATAGGGAGGCTATGACGTAGCGTGAGAGCTTCAACTTCTTCACCAAGGCTACACACCTAGCATGTCTACAAGGTCTTCAGGAGTTACTACAGGGATTTTCTCGGAGCAGAATACGTCGAGCATGAATCTCATTACCTCGCTTAACCTACCCGCTTTTACAAGGTCTAAGCGTTCGCTATAGATGTAGAACTTATAGTACTCTGTATCAACACCGTTCGTAACCACACCATGTACTACAAAGTCCTTAGTCTGCGATTCCCTTATCAACGAAGCTAAACTCTTTATATACCCTCGTAGCTGATCCCTGCCTCTAGCAAGATCTGCTTTTGGAGGCTCTACCTCCATTACTACATTACCGAATCTAATATCTGGTCTTTTCTTTTTTATTGTCCTATCAAGTAGTGGTGCCAGTATGTATTTCACTACACTCTTAGAGCATCTACTTTTGGATAACTCGTTCTTGAGCACCTCGACTATCGCCTGCCGTAACTCTGCCTCGTTGCCGAACCTCCCCCCTAGGGTATCCCCTTCAACTTCAATAAAAGATTGATAGTGTGAACCACCCGGCACGACAGCCACCACTCGAGATTTTTACTCCGAGACGCCTCTGGGCTTAACCCTTACCACGAACTCTGACTCCCTGCCCGCGGGGCTTACTCCCTGATGGTGGTTTAACACCCCGTAGAACCTGAACCCCCATGTCTTATGGGGCTTGAACTCCCCCTCATAGCTGCAGAAGGGGCACCTGACCAATAAGTCTCCCCTTTTTTTATCATTACTGGATCTGTTTTAAACCGTTTAACCCGGTGGCGTGTGTTAGGTATGGAGTGAGAGGGCAACATACCTAACACACATCAATGTCTAATTTCCTAGTAGTGTTAATGACATAGAGCGGGACAATACCCCATGGAAAAACACGGCAGAGGGTCAGTTTTTAACCTCTATGTTTCTTATTTTTCACTGGAGATGCTCTATGGTTGCTAGGGCTGGGAGGTACGAGGTTTTCTGCGCGGAGACAAGTAAGGGCTCGCATGCCTCGATATTTGTATGCTCTATTACTGACTTGGAGCTGGCAGGGAGATAGGTACTGTCGATTTCGAAGTGCGGAGGAAGCCGGATAGGTGGGCTGTCGTAAAGCATCCGGATGGTTTTAGAAGAGCGTTTGGCAAAGTGTTCGGCAATGTGAAAAAAGACGTGTTCGCAAGGCTTTTAATTTTTCTCTATTGTTTCGGAGCACCTGCCCGATCCCCATCCCGCCGACGCCAGGCACCACTTTCAATTTTTCATCTATTGTTTCCAGGGTGTTGGAGATGTAGACGGGTTTGTATGTTATTCTCTTTCAATTTTTCTCTATTGTTTCTGTTTTTGCTTGTTTCATTGTTTATTTTAGGTTTGCTACTGGTATTTAAGGGTTTGCTTTTTGATCGGGGTCTGCGCGTGATGGTGTTGGAGGGTTGATCAGTGATCGTGGGCTGGCTGGTTGGCCGGGTTCCCGGGGTTTTCCGGGATTTTCGCGTTTTTCCCGGGGCGGGCTGGGGTTTTCCGCGGCCGTGATCAGGAGGGTTCGCGGGGGTTTTTCAACGGGTTCCCGGAAAAGCCCGGGATTTTCCGGGGCTGATGATGAGGGGGTTTTAATAGGGTTGGAGACAAGCCAGTGCCTGGTGGAGGCCTTGATCCTCCGCAGGGTCATGTTCCGCAGCATTAGGAGGCTCTACGAGCTCGCGAGAGCTGACCCCGTCGACCCGGAGCTGAGAGGGTGGAGCTGGGACCGGCTCCCCTTAAAACCCAGGGCATACTTAAACCTGGGAGTAAGCGAAATAGCGTCAAAATACTGCGAGACGAGAAGAGACATATGGCTGAGGAGGAAGACAGGGGCACGCGCAGAACCCACCGAGCCAATCCTAACCGGCAGGCTAATCCACGACGCAATCTCACTAGCCCTCAAAGAAGCGGCGAAACTCCTAATCAACAATACGGAACCATACACAGCATACCAAATCCTGAGCGAGAAGTGGAGAAAACTCAACCCGCCGAAAGGATACGAGAAAACAGTGGAGAAAACATACAAGGCAACACTCATAACAATCCTCGGCGAAGCAATGTACGAGAAACTAGTCAACGAAACCCCGCAACCCGTAGCATACTCCGAATACAGGGTCGACGGAACACCACTAGGCCTGAGCCAAAACCTCTCAGTAGACGTAATCTCAGACAGCGTAATAATAGACTTCAAAACAGGAGCACCGAGAGACTTCCACAAACTCTCAGTAACAGGCTACGCACTAGCACTAGAAGCCGCGTACGAAACCCCAAGAGACTACGGACTACTAATATACGTAAACAACCCCGAAGACCCGAGAATAACATACAAACCCGTCTACATCTCCAACACCCTGAGAAGACTCTTCATAGAGGAAAGAGACAACATAATAGACATGCTCCTGGAAGACGCGGAACCACCCAGAGACCTAAACTGCCAGCCAACATGCCCACTCCACGGAGCGTGCAACAAGTGAAACAGCTAATAATCGCCAAGCACGGAGTAAGCGTGAAAACGAGAAAACAGCTAATAGTCATCGAAGCGAGAAAAGAAGGGAAAATCCTGGAAACACCAGTATCAAGCATCGAGCAGTTAATAATAGCGTCAAGCGGCGTCTCAATAACAAGCAAAACAATCAGAAACCTCATGGACCACGGAGTCGACATAGTATTCCTCGACAGCAGGGGAAACCCAACCGGGAGAATATACCCAGTCTACATAAACAAAACCGTTGAAACAAGGAGGAAACAGTACGAAGCAGGCTTCAACGGGAAAGGCCTGGAAGCCGCGGCAGAAATGATAAAAGCAAAAATACTCAACCAGGCAGGACTAATCAAGAGATACTATTACTACACGGGCAACACCACGCTGAAGCAAGCCTACACGGAAATAGCTGAAATAGCCGGCAGAACACCCCCCAGCGCGCCCAGCCGCCAAGAAATGAAGCAGAAGCTCCTCACGCTGGAAGCCGAAGCAGCAAGAGCATACTGGGCAGCATACGCCGCGCTAATCCCGGGCGAACTAGGCTTCACCGGCAGAGACCAGGACGGGGAAGACCCGGTGAACAAATCCCTAAACTACCTTTACGGAGTACTCTACAGCGAGTGCTGGAGAGCCGTAGTCCTGGCAGGGCTCGACCCATACCTCGGATTCCTCCACGCGGACCGCTCGGGAAGCCCGACACTAGTGTTCGACTACATAGAGCAGTGGAGGTTCGCAGCAGACATGACCCTGCTAGCCATGCTGAGACACGGCTGGAAGCCCACACAAGTCAACGGCCTCCTCGACTACGAGACGAGATCCAGGCTCGTTGAAAACCTGTCGAAAACCCTGGACGAAACCAGGGCGAACACGCCGGGCGAAACCCCCACAACCCTGAGGCAGGCACTGAAGAAAACAGCCTTCAAGCTCGCAGCACACCTGAGAGGGGAGGAAGCGTTCAAACCATACATCCACTCCTGGTGAGAAAATGATCATACTAGTAGCCTACGACATAGCCGACAACAACACAAGGCTGAAGCTCGCATCCTACCTGCAGTCGAAAGGACTGGCTAGAATACAGAAAAGCGTTTTCACGGGCACAATACTCCCGGCAACCCTGAAAGACGTCGACAGAGCCCTCCCAGGCTTCGTGAAAAACAGCGACGACGTAATACACTTAATCCCCCTCCTAGAGTACTCGTTGAAAAACATGAAGCACTACGGAAACCCGCTGAGCCAGATCAAGCTTGAGAGAGAAACCCTGAGAGTGGTTTAAACGCCGTACACAGTGGACCAAAACCCGACACCATCCATGGTCAAAGACATGGTCTACTGCCCCGTAATAGCCTGGATAAGACTCAAGTACAACGTGGCCGAGCCGCCCACGGACTCCATGAAAGCCGGGAGAAACGTTAAAGTTGAGAAGGGGAAGGGGCAGGTACTAGCTGCGAGAAACGGCTACCACACGCTAATAGACGAGGTGGTCAGGGAGAGAAACGGGGTAAAAGTAATTGAGCGGAAGGCCTTCAGGGCGAGAAGCATTGACAGGTACCTAGCCCAGCTGAAAACCTCACTGTACATAGCAGCGCGCAGCATCAGGCACGTGAGGAAGGCGGAGCTAGTAGTCGGGGAGAAGAAGCTGGAGATCCAGGTAACCGGTGAAATCCTCGAAGAAGGGGGAAAACTCCTCGAGAAGGCGACGAGGCTCAGCGCCTCGGACAAGCCGCCCCCGACAAGACCCGAGCCCTCAAAGTGCAAGTGGTGCTGGTACTCAAGGTTCTGCCCGCACAGCTAGGCGACCAGCGCCCTCCCGGCACGCGTGAGGAACACCCGCTCAGACCTCCCAGACTTCTCCACAAGACCCTTAGACCTGAGCATGCTGACAATATTCCTAACAGTCTTCTCGCTCTTCCCCAGAATCCTCGCCAACTCAGCGATCGAAGCCCCATCCGTCCCGAGCACGCTCAAAACCTCCATCTCGGAGGAGGACAGCCCGTTCAAGACAACCCCCAGAAATCCCGCTGAAACCCCTGTTGAAGTGTCGACCCCGGTCTCCGGCTGGTAGTGAACGGTGAACCCCCGGCGCGTAAACATCAACACATGGGTTACCACGTGGCTTATGAGCCGGGGGCCCGTGCCAATCTCCAGCACGAACTCGCCGGTGAGAGGCGCCAGGTGCTTCTTAACAATGCTGAAGGATTCGAAGTAGTCGGAGCAGTTAACCAGCACCAGCTCGGGCTCTGGAAAACCCTGCGCAGCCGCCACAGCCCTCAGCGATTCGAAAGCGCTCCGCGAGCCCGCTGACAAAGGGTTGCAGGTGAACACTACCAGCTTATCATCTCTTGAAGCCCTGTACTCGACGAGAAGCCTCACGGCCGCGTGCTCGTGAAACCCTAGAGGGTATAGGAAAACTCTCAAGCCGGCCTCCTAATACCTATATTGCTAAACACTTAAACATAAACCTATCCCCGGCACTGCACGTTAGAAATAAATATCTTCGACAATACAGGTAGTGTTAGACACGGGTCGCGAAACCCCTTAGCCGCGGAGAGATGGTGATGAGCGAGAGGAAAACGCTAGTAGCAACATTCGGCTTCGACATAGACTTCGTCCTCAGAAGAATCTCCGGGAGAGAGTACGGCAAGATCATACTCCTCTCCCTGAAAACGCCTGAAGGAGAGAAACGCGTTGAAAAAGCATACACAACCCTGAAAACCGTTTGCATATCAATGGGCGTCGACTGCGCGCTGGAATGGCTGGAGAAGAATGGGTTTGTGCGAACCATATACTCAATCCTCAGCAGGGAAGCCGGCGAAGCCAGCGTGGAGCTCTACCTGACGGGAGGACCCCGCGTCCTCGTGGTCTCAGCGCTCACAGCCGCCCTAATGCTGAGCGACAGGCACGCCGAGAAGATCAACATAGTAGTGGAGGGGGAGGCTTTCGAGAAAACCTGGGAAGCACCGCTGAAAACCTTGAAAAAACTAGTAGCGCTGGATGAGAAGAGCAGGGAGGTAGTAATGCACACAGCCGTGCTACGCAGAACCAGCCTCGCGGAGCTGTCACGCAAGCTGGGCCTCCCCAAGCCCACAGTCCTCAGAAGGCTCCGCGAGCTGGTGGATAAGGGAGTGGTCTGCAAGATGGGGGACGAATACCTCCCCTGCCCGCAGGTCGACCAGCTGTTGTGAACATTTCACAATCTGAAACAAACTGTGACGATTCAAAACCGTTCATGCGTTTCAGGAAATGAAATATTTCATTAAGTGAAACAGCGATAACCTTAAATAATAGAAACGACAAAAAACAAAGTGAGATGGGTGGAAGCATGTTCGAGCCCATAGTAAGCATCCTAGCCTACCTGGGCTCCCAGAAAGACTACAGCTACATCGACAGGCTCGGAAACGCTATCGACGAGATCTCCATAATGGAGGCTCTGCGGGACGCTGTAAGATCCTTCATCACGAAATGCGAGGAGCCGGAGTCGAAATGCCCGAGCATCGACTTCCAAGAACTCGACAAGTCCCTCAACACTCTGATAGCAGTAATCAGCTCTAAGCCCCGGGAACAGGTCATCAAGCTGGAGGTCATCAAGCTTGCGAGGGAGCTGTCGCTGAAAGCATACGCTAAGATAAAGACTTTCGAAACATCCCAAGCAGGAGGGTGACAGCATGGCGGATCTCCTGGTTCAAAACCTGAGCCTAACCGCTAGAATACTAATCAACGCTGAAGCGTTAAACATGGCTGAGAGCGTTGGAAACTACACGAGGCACAGGAAAGCCCCCGTAGTCGTGCCGTCGGAGAGCGGCTACTCAATAATATATGTTCCAGCCGTCAGCGGCGAATCCCTGGCCCACGCCTACCAAACACTACTAGCACACATAGCGTCCCAGAAAGGGCTACCGGTAACCGGATGGGACTTGCAAGGATTCTTCATGAAGTTCTCCGATGAGAATATAATTAAGAAATATTATAAAGAAGAATTGGTCAAAGCGTTGAAAGCCAAGGACGAGGCTGAAGCCCTGGACATGCTGAAGAAAATGCAACCCGCGGATGTGGAGAAAACAATTCTAAAGACAAGCGTTGTCGCGGACGTCGGAGGATTCCTCTACACGGAGAAATTGGCTAAGAGAACCTCGGCGATCAGGTTCGCATACCTGGTACCCGCCCTGGACGCGCTAATAACGGGAGGCGCGAGCCTATCCCCGCAACTACATGTTAGATATGCGCCAGAAGCTAAGGAAGGAGAACAGGCACTCTTCTACGTGGAGAGCGGCAGCGCGCTGTACACGCTCACTGCGCAACTAGTGATCTCCGACATTGGGAAAGTCTCACTGGACCCGAGGATCAGAGATGAAGAGCTTGAAAAGCAGCGCGCAAGCAGGATAGAGGCAGCGATTGACGCGATAACCGTCCTGGTCGAAGGAGTCTTGTTCGGAGCTAAGAGAACCAGATACATGCCTCAATGGGACGTGCGCAGCATTCTAGTGGCTTATTCGAGAGGTCCGGTGGAATACAATGTGACTCCGGGGCTATTCAATGACTACATGGTCAAGAGCTATGAGAGAGCCGTAGCACTGACCAAGAGCCTCGGCAACAGCCTGATCATCAACATGTACGGGTACAACGGAGAGGGCGGGTATTTACAGGAGCCCGTGGTAAAGCCCGAGGTTAAAAATGTTAAGTTCGAGAAAACGTCTACGCCTGCTGAGGCCCTGTCGAAGGCTAAGGAGAGAGTGATGAGCGTAATCAACCCCTTAGGGTGAAGCCCTTGAGTCAAAACATACGTGTTTTTTACACCTCAACAACCCTTTCATGGGGGTTTACAGTAAGATATAAGGAGGTCTCGGCCGCACAGCCCTCGTACATCCTCCCTCCTCCTACGACCATTGTGGGCGCTTTCAGCTACCCCTTAGCGAGAATGCTGGGCCTCGCGGACTCGTTGCCCGAGCGCAAAGCCTATAAGAACGGCTACCTGGCGAGCAAAACAATGAAAGCTTTCCTAGACTCAACCCTGGCCGCGTCAGCCGGGGTGGCTGGAGAAGGAGGTTTAGTAATGCACCAGGAACCATCCAAGATACATGCATCAATATACAAGGGGGTGTCAGAGGCGGATAGGATACGGGCTGAACCATTCACCGAGAAGTTTTACAGAGATGCGCTGACCAGGATATTCCCGGTTCAAGCAACAGGAGCCACCTACGCCCCCGGGGTGAAGCTCTACATGACATGGGTCTTAGACGCCGACAAGCTTTTGAAAAACCTGCGGGAAAGCGGGGTGCGGGTTGAAGAGGAAGACCTGGATTCAGCCGCGCAACAAGCTGTACATGGAGTAACGAGAGTGGGGTCGAAGGAGGGGATAGTAGCGGTCGATCACGGCTTAACCGGTTACGAGAGAAACCCTGAGATAGTGAGTCCGGGAGGCAAAATCAGGACAATCCAGTACGTGCCGAGCGAGTGCGTGGACCCGGAGGATAAGATTCCGCAAGTAACCCTTCCATACCTGGATTACAGCCCGAGGCTCTTCTACATCCCCTCAGAATCAGCCTCCAACACGTTCCTCAAGCCCTACTCCATCCCAACCGGTAAGTGGCTGAGGGTTAAACACCCGTGTAAAGCCTACGCGCCCCGGGAGTTTAAGGAAGAGTTCACGAGCGTGGGAATATGAGCAGTGTAGTCATAGAGCTTTTCGACGAGAAAAGCATTGGCAGGAACTTCCAGCTAGCCGCACTAGCATCCATAATGAGCGAAATACCCGAGGAATTGAAGCGCAGAATCCTGACCGGCATAACCACCAACGTTATCCAGCTGAGCAACGAGGAGTACGCAACGATCAGCAACGCTTTGGCAAGCTTCCTGGACGTCGTGTGCACCGAGGAGACCAAGGGCACTAAGGGCAAGCAGAAGGGCAAGCCGGTGCCGAAACTATACACCGCTGGCTCCCCTAAGGATAAGAGCATTCTAGCCTCCGCAGGCATTATCGGCGAGGGCGATAGGCTAACCTGCCAGGGCGTTAAAAACGCTTTGAAAACCCTGCCGCCGGATAAGCTGGCAACGAACGTGCGTGTGCCAATGTTTCTTAAAACATACGTGTTCAGCTATTACAGGCATCTCTCGGAAACACAGGAAACACGGGTAAGCTCACTCCTGATCGCAACGGTTGGATCAATAATCTCGCTAATCTCCGTGCTCAGGGATGGGGGAAGGAGCACGGAAATATACTTGATCCCTGATACATCGCCAGCTTCACTAGAGCTATCGCGAAAAGTCTACAACCTGTTCTACGCTGCCAGAGATGAAAAAGTGAGAAAAATACGAGACTTGATAGATAATGTGGCCGTTGAGCTGGGGGGAGTGAGCGTTGACCAGGCCATCCTGCTCTCACTGCTAATGTACGTTGCGCAGATAAAAGAGCTCGCCAACGAACTGTCCGCTGACCTCGACGCGATCGTTGAGGCAAACGGGTTTGAAACCTTCCTGCTAACAAGGATTGACGCCTCCGGGAACAGGCCCATATTAATCTCTGCAACACCTGTTAGCATCTCGTGGATACTTAAGAGGCTGGGGGAGAAGAATTCGATCAAACTACTTAACGCGCTGAGCCGGCTCATATCGCACGGCATTGAATCCGAAGACTCCGACTTCGAAAATACTGCGAAATCCGCGTCAGCTAAATGCCTCAACTCCTTCTACAGGTATGTGGAGACCGGGTCGCTCGACACGCTGGTCGAGTGTTCGAGAGACTTAGTAGTGTTAGCGGATAAGGCCGGAAAGCTCCAAGGCCTCGAACATGTCAAAAAAGCGGGGAATGCGGCAAGGGAAACACTATACTATATCACGAGAATCCTGGGGTAGATAGGCATGAGGAAAGGCATAAGCGTTTTCCTCCAGCTATTCCAGGAGCATGGAAAAGCCATCCTCATAGCCCCAACCGGGTATGGGAAAACCCTTGCCTCGCTCGAAATCCTGAGGCAGATGGTGGAGAAGGGGGTTAGCGCCGGCTTAATCCACACGG
>Ga0080008_139253_pt1 | contig 14405 bp, 14 predicted proteins | sample ConCONMetagenome_FD_69211 | JGI IMG/M metagenome (GOLD analysis project Ga0080008, IMG submission 69211) | Hot spring microbial streamer communities from Conch Spring, Yellowstone National Park, USA - CON_C (SPADES assembly) (version 2) | ecosystem: Environmental > Aquatic > Thermal springs > Hot...
CTAGTCCTGGTGCTGTTGATGAGGGGCTTATGACGACCGCCTTAAACCCAGCTCCTATATCGGCTACAAGCTCCTTTAGCTCACTACTACTCATAGGCCCTAGGAAGTATCTAACACCAGCAGCATGTAGTGCTCTGAATAGGCTTTTAGCGGTATCTGGCTTAGTCTCGCTATCTCTGATATCAAGCTTAAACCTCCACGGGTAACCGTTATCTGCAAACCACTTATTAACATCCTCTAAAGCTATCTTCAGAGCCTCAACGTTAGCCTTACCATACGTTGCCAGATCTCCTGTGAGCGGATAGAGAGCCCCTATTGTTATCTCTCTAACCTGCTGAGCTGAGGATAGAATCGCTAGAGGTGTTATGACACCTAGGAGTAGTAATGCTAGGAGGACTGTGGAAGCTATCCTAACAGGGTTGACGTTCATACCACCACCCCACACTAGGTTCTACAGTAGTAGGCTATGAACTCCCCTTTTAAGCTTTACTATTAAAGCTATTAACCTTCAAACGTAACCTAGGTTATGGCGATGAGAGGCGCCGGGTTAGCGGATAGCCCTGGATGAAGATATCACGGACCATTCGAGCCGCATTGCATTGGGCTAGCGTTTAAACGTCTTAGTAGCGCGAGCTAGCTAATTTAACATATATACTAGGATTTTAAAATGTAAAATGTGAAAGTATTAGAGATGGTGGGCGGGGATGGGTGTAGGCTCGTACCTAGGCTATATTGGAGGGGCTCTAGCTGTAGTCTCCGGAGCTGTTAGCGCTATAACTCAAAAGCCCCTTATTACCCATCTCACTGGCATATCGCTCATCGAGGGTAGCATTCTGCTGGTGACAGGACTTATAGCTATCATAGGGGGTTTGATAGCGATATACTTCTCGTATAGAAGCATTGGTCTGTACGTGATCGTGGGCGGTATACTAGGTCTTATAGCTCCATGCGCGCTCTCAGTACTAGCTATTATAGGAGGTTACCTAATGCTAAAGGAGGGAGCTAGGGGAGGATAGCTGAGGCTATACGGGGTATTAGTGCTGGGTTTTCCACTATAGTCCTAACACCTATCTTCACTGTTTTCCAGAACGCTCTTCTTACAGCTAGCGATGGTATCTCCTCGTGGTGGTCGTAGTCCACAGAACCCACCGCTTCCCCCACCTCCTCTCCCGCCAGGAGGTCTAGTATCCCCTCTATTACACCACCTTCTAGGACTGCCTTAGCCAGCTTATACTGTTTCCTTAACATACTGGAGACCGTGCTTAACGATTTAGATAACGCTGTGTTAACGTCTACACCTTCTAAGATCATCTTCTTAGCTAGGCTCGCTGCCAAAGAGTTTGGGTAGAGGCCTCCACCCGTTAACGGCTTGTTAAGGCCCCCGGCGTCCCCCACCACGTGTACTCTGCCAATGCTCAGGGTCTCTGCAGGTGGCCCGGTTATCACCGGGCCTCCGTAGGCTGACATCCTACCCCTTAAGTCGAACCTCTCCTCTAGAGCCCTCAAACCCCTAGCTAGGAGCTTGGGGTTTCTAGAACCCAGGCCTGCTAGCACACCATGATCCATTTCGACTAGCCAGGAGAAGAAGCCCCTGGAGATGCTACTATCGAAGACTACGATCACCCTCCGAGAGCCTGTTACCATACTGTACTCGACGTTAACCCCGTAAACCGGGGGGTTGAAGTAGCCGATACCCAGACTCCTGTGGATCGATCCATGGTAGCCGTCGGCCACAACTATCGAGTCGAAAACCCTGCTATCACCATACTCTACTACACCGCGAGGGCTTACACGTTTAACAGCAACACCCATGAAAGCCTTTAAACCCCTTGATAACGCCTCCTCCAGTATTAAACGTTCAAGCTTAACACGTTCAAGCTTAAAAAGGCCACCCCTAACCCTAAGGGTTACACGTGATCTACCATTAGATAGTGTTATACCATCGAAGCTCGAAACAATGGATTTAAAAGCCGGAGCTCCAATAGAGCCTAGAACCCTACGAGATACAAGCCCCGTACAATGGGGAGGGTAGCCTACAACCTCATGCTCTTCGAACAACGTCACGTCAACCCCCGCTTCTAGAAGCTTTAACGAGAATATGAGGCCTGAAAACCCCCCACCTATAACAGCTACCCTCAAAACCCCCCACTTCGCGGTACCATTTACTCCAACGTACATTTAGGTGGGCTGGATGCCCTTATACTATTCCAAAAGGATTCTGTTTATAAGCTTAGGTATAAATCTATAATTGTTTATAAGCTCTAGGCCCCTAAAGTCATGGATGGTGTGTAGGTTGGGTAACATAGTTGTCTTGGTTAAAGCCTCTTTGAACCCCGAGGTTGTAAGGCAGAACCCTGATGGGACTTTTGATATCGACTATACCCCGCTTAAGATATCTGATGTTGATAGGAACGCTCTTGAGGAAGCTGCAAGGCTTAGACAGGTGTTTGGTGGTAAGGTTTACTCGGTAACAGTACTCACGTGGGGCCCCCTCAGGGCTAGGGAGAAGGATTTAAGGCTTGCTGTCCAGGAGGCTCTAGCTAAGGTTGCTGATGAGGCTTTCGTTGTAGCCGATGAATCAATTATACCGGGTGATTACACTGTAACAGCTAACGTTATAGCAGCTGTTATCAAGAAGATGGGTTTAAACCCTAGTCTAATCCTAGCAGGTGAGGTTAGCATCGATGAGTCAACATACCAGATACCGGGTAGGGTTGCAACTAAGCTAGGCCTACCCTATGTAGGTTACGTTAAGAGGATAAGGGAGGTTAGAGGTGATAGGCTTGTTGTCGAGAGGGATTTAGAGGATTACATTGAGGTTCTAGAGGTTCCACTCCCAGCAGTCCTAAGTGTTACCCAGGAGGTTAACGAGCCTAGACCCCCAACGCTCATACAGATTAGGATGGCCTCACGCAAGCCTATACACATGTTAACGTTAAAGGATCTAGGCCTGGATGTAAAGAGGCAGAGGAGCATACTAGACATGAGGGTTGTAACTGTTTCGAGAAAGCAGGTTTTAATAGAGGAGGCTAGCATGGAGAAGGCTGCCTTGAAGCTAGTAGAGCACCTCGAGAAAGAGGGTGTTCTAAGGTTCTAGGGGGGTGGCTTACGGTGGGTAACGTTATAGTTGTATCTCAGAGGCCCTCGGATGCAGGGGAGCTTGTAGGGCTAGCTAGGTCTATTGGCGATCCCGTGATAGTAGCTTTCCAGGATTCAGCTGAGAGGGTGGAGGAGCTCCTATCGTACGGCTGTAGGGTCTACAGGGTTAAGAGTAGTAGGCCTGAGGTTCTAGCTAGGGCTACTAGCACTCTCTACAACGAGCTTAAGCCCAAGCTGATCGTAGGCCCTAACACTAGGAACGTTAAGGATGCCATGGCCTGGGTTGCCGGGCTCCACGACATACACATGGCCCCGGACGTAGCTGGGGTTAGAGTGGAACCTGACGGCATAATATACAAGAGGGGTTTCCTGAGCGAGAGGGTTGTTATGACTGTTAAAGCTCCCTACCCAGCCATAATACTGGTTAACCCTAGGGTAGCGGAGCCAGCACCAAGAGGGGGTGTCGGGGAGCTTATCGAGCTAAACGTAGGGGATACGATGGTTAGAGTCCTTGAGGTTAAAGCAAAAGAGCTTAGCGGTGTTAACCTAGAGGCGGCTGAGATCATAGTTGGTGTTGGTAGAGGGTTCAAGGCTAAAGAGGATCTAAGCATGGCGTTCGAGCTAGCTAAACTCCTCGGAGGCCAGGTTGGCGGGACGAGGCCTATAGCGGCCGACTTGAAATGGTTGCCTGAGGATGCGTGGATTGGCATTAGCGGTAAGAGGGTTGCCCCAAAGCTGTACATAGCAATAGGTGTTAGCGGTGCACCCCAGCACATGTCCGGTGTGAGCGGGTCCAAGGTGATAGTAGCTGTTAACAAGGATAAATCAGCACCTATATTCAAGCAAGCGGATTACGGGGTGGTAGCAGACCTCTACAAGTTCATCCCAGTACTCATAGACGTCCTGAAGAGGAGGCGTGGTAGCACCTAAACCTTTACGCTTGAGGGCTACCACCAGCCACGGACTTAACCCAACCTACCTTTTAAACCCCAGACCTCCCAGGTATCCTCATGGTGGTCGCAGTGTTCAGAGCAGTCTATGGGAGGGCTAGTAAGTTTAAGTACATAACCCAGGCTCTATCAAAGATAAACGATGAGGGCTACATGGAGCTCCTCGAAGACGGGCTTAGAATGTGGCTTATGAGCCCCGATAAGACATCCATGGCAGTTGTATTCCTACCATCACACTCTCTAGACGAGTATACCCTCGAGACGCCTAGTGTTAGGATGACCCTAAGGGTTGACGAGCTACATAGAATAGTTAGGAGAGCTGGTAGGAATGATATCCTAACACTTGAACTCGATCCTGGAACACAGTCAATCCAGGTAACGTTAACGGATAGGAAGATAGGTGTTAGTAGGACATTCACACTACCATTAATCAACATGTCTGGAGAGGAGTTTAGGGAGCTTAAACTACAGTCTACAGCTAGGTTCACAATGGAAGCCTCTGATTTGAAGCTCCTAGTGTCAGACGCTAAGATAGTAGGGGATACTGTGACGTTGGAAGCTGAGGAGGACGTGGTTAAGGTTAGGGTTCAGGGGGAGGATAAGGAGTACCTATGGGAGTTGAGGGTAGGGGATCCACTACTAGAACTCCATGTCGATGAAAGAGCTGTAGCATCCTACTCTAGGAGCTCCCTTGAGATAGCAGCTAAACCCGCAGGTGCAGCTGACACAGTGAGGGTTGAGTTCTCTACAAACTACCCGTTACAGTTAAGCTTCAACCTACCAGGAGGGGAGAAAATGGTTGTTTATATAGCACCGGTCGTCGAATAGTAGTTCTATTTCAACGGATGAAAATCCACGGGAGCGCCAGTACGACAATGATTACTATTATCACTATGGCGAGGTTCCTAGGCTTCCTAATCCACTCAGCCACCTCTCCCACCTCGATACAACCTTATAACAGTTGAACCCTTTTAATCTTACCATCAATCTATTATCATTGAATCCTACTACCTAAGGCATTTAACAGCTTAGTGGCTAAGCTAAAACCTGGTAGGGGGCCCCCGGGCTGAAAACATGGGTAGTCAAGGTGATCCAGACGAGAAGAGGGTTACATTAACGCTACGTGGTGATCTAGCTGAGAGTATCCTAGTTGAAAGCCTTTAGATATGGTATCAAGCCTGATGACTATCTAAAAATCCTTCTAGAACGATGCTATGAGGAGAGGGGCACGATATCAGATCTAAGGCTAGCACTCCAGGCTCTAACAAAAACGGCACTCGCACTAGATGAAAGGCTTAAAGGTGTTGAGTATGCATTAAGGCATTTATCTACTAAGGGTGGGGAAGAGCGTAGAGCTGTTTTAGAGGATCTAAAGGCCTTAAGGGAGGAGCCTAAAGCTCTTAGAGAAGAGGTTACAACGCTGAGGAGCACCCTAGAGGCTCAACGCGGTAAAGGGTTGCTAGCGTTCATAAAGAAACTCCTGGTAGGCGTTTAAACAGGTGCAGCTAAGATATGGAAAACAGTATTATGGTCTTAGTTGTGTAAGCTAAGGCTATACCACTAAATATCGAGATCCAGAAGAGAGGCCCCGAGACTCCTCCAAGCTTTGCTAAGGCGGAGAGGTTTACGTGTAGCATAGCATATATTATGGATGCTGTGGCGATAGTGAGTAGCGTTGCCGTTAACAGCTCGCTTGAAACACCAAGCTAGTAGACTAGAGCCCCAGGTACTACGGGGAGCCCTGCAAGAAGAGATAGGCCTGCAACCAGGGAGACCAGCCTTTTATCAACGACTTTAACGGGGCTTCTCGTAAAGAACGGCCCTGCTATGGCGAAACCCTCTCCCACATTGTGAAGTCCAAGTGCTATGGAAATAGTAGCTGTTAACACACTACTCGATATGCCACCTGCTGGTATCAAACGCCTCTCCACCTCCGCTAAGATCAACCACGTACCTATCAACGCTACACTAGCTAGCAATGAGAGCAACTAGGAAGTCAGCTAGTGTACCCAATTTAGCTAAGCCCTCAACATGCTCCGAGACCTCACTCCCAGCTTCAAGGGCTAGGTATGCTAGGACACCTCCAGCAAGCCCGTTAAGAAACCCTAAGCTCGTACCACTAGCCTTCCCGCCAGTAGTAGAGTGTGAGTAGAGCTCCTAGGAGAACCGTAATCCCAGCTATAAACCCTAACACGATGGGTGCTAGCTCTAAGACCATTCATTTAACACCAATAACTTCTAATCCTGAAATACCCTAATATCCCCTAGTATATACACACCCTACAACTATTAAAATTCACGTTTAACATTAATTATTTTCCTAAGATTTTCTTTCTGAAATATGCTCTATGTGAGACGAGCCTCTCCTCAAATATTAAACCTGTGCTCACATAGGTTACTCTGGTGTTTCGTATATGTTGAGGGTGGCGATCTCAAAGGTTGTTGATGTTGTTGAGGCTTTAATTGGGGTTAGGGATGGGTCTGTTGTGGCGATATCGGGCTTTAATGTTGCAACTCTCCCTGAGTATCTTTTATTGAAGCTCTATGATATGTATAAGAGGACGGGGCATCCTAGGGATTTATTCCTAGTATGCGATGCGTTTCCAGGAGCTCCGGGTAGGGGTATTGATGTTATAGCGAGGGATATGTTGGAGAGGGGGGATTACGGGTTTATCAGGGGTTTACTGTTTCCATACTATGGTTTTAGTGAGGCTTTGCAGAAGCTCATAGCCGGTAATTTTGTTGAAGCGTACTCATGGGGTATTGGTATTATGGCTTACTGGTTTAGGGAGGTTGGTAGTGGTAGGCCTGGTGTTCTAACACGTGTTGGCCTAGGTACTGTTTTTGATCCAAGGCTTGAGGGTGGTGCTTTGAACGATCTTGCTAGGGAGAGGAGGACTGCTAGGGTTGATATTGTAAATGTTGGTGGTGAAGAGTACCTCCTCTATAGAGCCCCTAAACCTGAGGTGGCTCTCGTTAGAGGTTCTACGGCCGATGAGGTGGGTAACCTTACAATGGAGGATGAGGCTGTTTACGGTACTGTCCTAGCTATAGTACAGGCTACCAAGGCCATGCCTAGGAAAGGTCTTGTTATAGCCCAGGTTTTAAGGTTAGCGAGGTTTGGAAGCCTTCAACCGCAGCAGGTTGTGGTACCAGGGCCTCTCGTAGACTACGTTGTTCTAGCTTCTAGAGAGTATCATATGCAAACTGCTAGCATAGACTACGATCCAACAATATCAGGTCGTATAATACCACCGTTAGAGTTCATACAAAGGCAACCTAGGCCGCTTGATGTGAGGAAGGTTGTAGCTAGGAGGGTGCTTGTAGAGCTAGCTAGGACTGTTATAGAGGAGGGTAGACCTATAGTCATAAACTTGGGTATAGGCATACCAGCTGAGGTATCACAGCTAATAGCTGAGGAGAGGCTAGGAGACTACATACACACAACGATAGAGTCAGGCCCCTGGGGTGGCGTGGCACTCCTAGGCCCCGACTTCGGAGCATCCAAGGGGCCCTTCGCCATACTATCAATGCCAGATCAATTCTCGCTATACGAAGGTGGAATAATAGATGCTGCATCCCTAGGATTCCTACAGGTAGATGAGCCGGGCAACGTTAACCCATCATACCTTCCAGGTAGACTCCCAGGGCCTGGAGGCTTCCCAGTCATAGCTGATGGAGCTCCAAGACTCTACTTCGCCGGAGAGTTTACAGCGGGAAAGAGGGATATAAAGGTTGGAGATGGTAAGCTACTAATAGTATCTGATGGAACCATACTCAAGTTCATTAAAAGAGTCTACAAGGTCTTCTGGAATAGTAGAGAGGGGCTTAAAAGAGGTCAAAAAGTCCTCTATATAACAGAAAGAGCTGTATTCAAACTAGCGGAGGACGGAGTAAGACTAGTGGAGGTAGCGCCTGGAGTGGATCTAGAGAAGCATGTTCTAGGAAAGATGGAGTTTAAACCTATAATCGATAAATATGAGGAAATGGATAGAGAGCTGTTCAGAGAAGAACCCCTAAACATAATATCATGGATTAAAAGCGAGATTAGAAGATAACATACACAATACCAGCCTAGAGAGTTTAACACCTATATACAATCACAACTCGAAGCCTCGCCTTGGAAAGGCGAGGAGATATTAAAAGTTAAAGTTTATAAGTATAGTATTCTACTTTACACTCGCTCTCGATGTTGGGCGCGAGCGAGCTCGGCAGGCGAGAAGCCCGCACCCCCTAAAGGTTGACAGGCAGACCTCAACATAAGGCTATGATGTCGCACCCGTGAGGGCCCCGGAGATATAACGGGAAGCCCCAAGTAGGTGTAGAAGGAACCCTCACCATTCATGGTAGGGAGCCGTCAGCTATACCAGCCTTTGAACACCATGAAGCCGCAAGCCCCATCTAAAGGTAAATGAGACCCTCTACAATTGAAAGCTCGTCTTTCACAGCGGGGAGAGGTTAGTCTCCTTTTCACCATACACTATCAGACTAGACCACCTTACTGTATAGGCACTTAGCACCATGTAGTTCCTCTTAGCAACCTGAGGTTCCAAGCACTTAGTTTCATACATCTCACCCTTCCTATCCACCATCACAATCTTCTTCCACCCAGGCGGTTCAACGCAATCCTCTAATGTAACCTCGTCTATTAAACCTGCTATGGCCATACCCTCAATCTCTATTAGAGACTTTAACATCCTACCCTCCAAGTTAAACCACCACATGGGAGGAGTCTCAGATTACAGTTTTAAACTAGCCCTTTCAAGAAGATTACTAGAGATTACCGTAGAGCGATAGCTCCACAACGCCCGAGGCCCATAGGCTCCAAGCCGGCCCCCCCAGCGAAACAGCCTAGAGCTCCTACTGGGTTGAAGCTTAACCTCAGCTACTGCTCGTCAGCATCCTAGCTCCTAACCCCTTGCCGTTCTAATTATAAAAACAGTAGAGGCTTATGAGCATACCAACGGTGTACCATTGGGTATACCATCAAGGGGCATACTAGCTGGAGGGGTTCCACGACATCCTCTTCATAAGTCTTAGTCGAGGTGAAATCCAAACAGGGCTCCAGGTATACTCTAGGTGGAGGACGTTACTTGGCTTAAGAAGTGTATATAATAAAACATTTATCTTTTGAATTAAAGAGTCTTAAAATGCTGGTGACATTAGTAATACTGGGGGCTGGAAGTCTTGTCGAGTAGGGCTGTTCAGGTGCAAGCCCCCAGAGTGACCTTAAATGTTAGTAGGATGTTTTATAGGGATGGTAGTGCGTGGATTGAGATAGCTGGTAGGATTATACCTGTTGGTGGTAGGATCCCAGAGGTTAGGGATGGCGAGAGGCTTGTAAGGTATACATCGAGTATATGCCCTGAGTGTCTTAGGCTCCTACCAGCTGTGATAGTCGAGTATAAGGGTAAGCTTTATATAAGGAAGGAGTGCCCTGATCACGGTCTTATAGAGGATCTCTATTTTGGAGATTACAGTATGTACGTTAGGCTTATGAGATGGGAAGAGACCGGTAAGGGTATTGGTGGGGCTGGAGCTTATACGAGCATAGGGGCTCCATGCCCGTTTAGCTGCGGTCTCTGCACGATGCACGAGAATCACACTGCATTAGCAAACCTGGTTGTTACTAACAGATGTGATCTCTCATGCTACTACTGCTTCTTCTACTCCGAGAGAGCGGGTTATGTCTACGAGCCTAGTCTTGAGCAGATCAGGTTTATGGCTAGGCAGCTTAGGAGGCAGGTTAATGGAACCAGCATCCACTCTTGTGTACAGATTACTGGCGGTGAGCCTACTGTCCGCGGGGATCTAGTTGATGTGGTTAGAGTGTTAAAGGAGGAGGGTATTGATTACATACAGCTTAACACCAACGGTATAGCAATAGCTAGGAGGTTTATAGACAACCCGGACGATGGCGTGGGCTATGTAAGAGCTTTAAGGGAAGCTGGTGTTAGCGTTATCTACATGAGCTTCGACGGTATCACACCTAGGGTTAACTGGAAGAATCACTACGAGACCCCATTCTCTCTCGAAGCTTTTAGGAGGGCGGGGTTACCTAACGTAGTTCTCGTCCCAACAGTTCTTAGGACTGTTAACGATCACGAGCTAGGAGGTATTATAAGGTTTGCTGGGAAGCATATTGATGTTGTTAGAGGTGTAAACTTCCAGCCTGTAAGCATTACGGGTAGGGTTAGTAAGGCTGAGAGGGAGAGGTTTAGGATAACAATTGCAGATCTAGTTGCTAGAATTGAAGAGCATACTGGAGGTCAGATACCAAAGGAGGCCTGGTACCCTGTGCCTGTTATAGCTAAGTTCGTTAAGTTCATAGACTCTATAACAGGTAGGTACTATGATACGTTAAGTAACCACCCGATGTGCGGTGTTGCAACTTATGTGTTCGTAGATAATGTGGATGAGTACGGTGTGCCGAGGAGGTTTGTGCCTATAACAGAGTTCTTCGACGTAGAAGGCTTCATAGAGTTCCTTGACGAGTCGAGGGTTAAGCTTGAAGCCGGGAAGCTGGGTAGGAGGATGGCTTTAGCCAAGCTACTATGGAATATGAGGAGGTTCGTTGACCTAGCTAGGATGCCTAGGAACATTAACATGTTCAAGGTGGTGTTCGAGGTCTTCGTTAGAGGTAACTATGAGGCTATAAAGGAGTTCCACTACAAATCACTATTCCTAGGCACGATGCACTTCATGGATAGATATAACTATGACACAACGAGGGTTAGGAGGTGTAACATACACTATCTAATGCCTGATGGTAGGATAGTGCCTTTCTGCGCCTTCAACGTACTAGAGGAGCTATACAGAGACTACGTGCAGAAGGCCTATAGGAAGTTCGAGCTCAAACCACTAGACCTGAAGGGGTTCAACCCAGGTGAGAAGTATAGGAGGAAGAACTACATTGAAAAGATACTATCAAACCCCATATACTGGAACGCGTACAAGGGAATAATATACTTCAAGGATGAAAAGCCAAAAGAGCTAGTCGATGAGAGCGGAGAAGAGCTTAGGATAACACTAAGAACTACAAGGCTAGGACAACTAGCTTAAAAGAAGTTTTAAACCCTTCCCTCTCTCTTACACGCTTGGAGTAAGGTCATGGCCATATGTAGCCTATGTGGCTTCACGAAGCTTGTTAGTGGGAGTATTGGAGTATGCTATTCATGTCTAAAGAGTAGACCGTTAGATGCTACACCTTTCTCTAGGTCTAGGAGGTCCAGGTGGAGGCTTACCATAGGGTTCCCTGAGGAGCCTCCTAGAGGTGGTAGGCTTAAATGTAACCTCTGTGTTAACGAGTGCTGGATCCCTGAGGGTGGTTCTGGTTTCTGCGGTGTATGGGTTAATAGGGGTATGGGGCTTGAACCTGTAGCTGGTAAGGGTAGGATGGCTGTACACACCTACCTAGATCCTCACCCCACCAATTGTGTTGCAACTCCAGTCTGCCCAGCTACAACAGATAGGGGGTTCCCCGAGTTTACCTTCACTAAGGGTGTTGAGAGGGGTTTCTATAACCTAGCAGTATTCCTAGGGGGATGTCCTCTTGACTGTGTTTTCTGCCAGAACTGGGAGCATAAGACCATGATTGCACACAGTAGGCTAGCCTCATGGGCTAGGAGCTATACTGTGGACGACCTGGTTGAAGAGGCCCTAGACCCCCTGGTTACATGCATATGCTACTTCGGTGGAGATCCTACACCCCACACTCCACTACTAATACAAGCCTCTAAGACTATCATAGCTAGGAGTAGGGAGAGGGGGCAGAGGTATAAGAGGATATGCTGGGAGACCGATGGGCTTCTAAACCCAAATGTTATGAGAGAGTCTGCAAGACTTAGCCTTGAATCCGGGGGTATTGTTAAGATAGACTGGAAGGCCTGGACCCCTAGTGTGTATGAGGCCCTAACGGGGGTTGATGGTGAGAAGGCTGTTAGAAGGCTTATGGAGAATACCAGGCTCCTAGCTGGTATGTCGAAGTCCAGGGGTGAGCCACCGTTACTGGTTGTAAGCATACTACTAGTACCAGGCTATGTTACTGTAGAGGAGGTTGAAGGGATAGCTGGGTATATCGCAAACCTCGACGCCAACATCCCTGTAGTATTGCTAGCATTCCACCCAGACCATCTAATGAGGGATCTACCACCAACAAGTAGAAGACATGCAATGGAGGCTGAGAAAGCCGTTAGAAAAGCTGGTGTAAAAGAGGTCTACATTGGTAACGAGTGGCTCCTAGGAGACTACTATTAGTCCTACAAACACCACATTATTAGGGCTGGAACCCTACAAACACCACGGGGTTAGGGTATGCTAGAGGTGGCTAGGTGGACTCTGGGGCCGTTGAGATCCAACTGCTACCTAGTCTCCAGTGGTGGAGAGGCTATTATAATAGACCCCGGGTGGCATGAGGATGTAGGTGTAGTCTTGGATGAGGTTAAACGTAGGGGGTTAAAGGTTAAGATTATCATAGCAACCCACGGCCACTTCGACCACGTAGTAGGAGTTCCCATCGTGAAAAGGGAGCTCTCAGCCCCCTTCGCAATACACGGAGCTGACGTGGATATAGCTAGGAGAGCTCATAGATCAGCCTACAGGTACCTAGGTGTAGAGCCACCGGAAGTCCCAGAACCAGATATGTTGTTGAAGGAGGGCGACACTGTAGAGGTTGGAGGTGTAAAGCTTAGAGTATTAGAGACGCCGGGACACACGCCAGGAAGCATAACAATAGTGGGGGAAGTGGAGGCGTTTACAGGAGACCTGTTAATGGAAGCCTACAGAGCTCTATCAAAGACGTACACAGAGCCCATAGCATTCACAGGAGACACACTATTCAAAGGGACTATTGGAAGAGTAGACCTACCAGGATCCTCACCAAAACAAATGATAGAAAGCCTAAGGAAGATAGCAAGGTTAAACCCCAGAACAACCATATACCCAGGCCACGGCCCACCCACAACACTAGACGAGGAGCTAGAAAACAACCAATACCTCAAAGTAGCACTGGAAGGGGGCGAGATCTAATCTTCAACCAGAAACTCTACAGGCGGCCTTCCAATTAAACCTATTCTATTCCCCATCTCCTTCTCGATCCTTAGAAAGAGAGCTATAGAATTTAAACTTTCAGCTGTAGCTATGACATAACAGTCGGTTAAAGCTATCATCAATAGCTTCCTAAGCTCTCCAGCCCTTAACGCTATATCGTGCATTAGCTCGACAATATCCACCAAGCCTTCAATCCATAGCAGGAAGTCTAATGCTTTCACATTAGGTTCCTCAAGCCCAGCCATCTCGTAAACCCTCGTAGATACATAGAGTAACTCGCTTAACACAGGATATATTGTGTAGAGTTGAACTTTACCTCTCCTAGCCTCCTCAATTATGCTTAGAACCCTCTCCCTACCAGTAGCATTCTCCGTTATATACGTTATGAGAACGCTAGTGTCAAGAACGTATGTTCTCAATGATCTCACGTAACTTCTCCTCCTCCAACCTTCCCTCCTCTGAGAGAATTCCTTCAATAACTGCTGGATCCACTCTTACAGTTATAGGCTTGAGAGCTCTCAGTAGTACACCTTTCTCTGTAATCTCAGCTAAGACTATGGAGTTCTCCTCAATGCCAGCTCTGAGTCTTAGCTCCTTAGGTAGTATGATTGCCCCCTTCCCTCTAACCTTCAAGATGAACCTCTTTATTAAAGTTCACCATGAATAAAATGTTAAACAAAACTTATAAGGTTAGAAACTAGGGAACTAGGAACCCCTTATGGTACCTCCCTAAGCTTAAGTCGCTATCTAGGCCCACAGTAATCAGGTTGCTTGTAACACTGAAAGACTCGCCTTTCAAGGCTAGGATGGAGAGATCTAAGTCTTATAGTTAGGTAGCTCAGGCGGGAGAAGGTCCGATGATCCCACCGGGGCCGTGGCCCCCGGTCCTAGAATGTGATGCCCCTAGGATGGGGAATCCGATAGAGGGATGAGGAGTGTACGTCCGGCGGAGATCCGACAAATCAGTCGGCAGAGGCGTAAATAGCCTCCCGAGGGTGCGGAGGGGTCATTTCATCTCCCCTACTTTTAATAGTAGTGTCGCCGTGTACAATGTTATCTTTGGTATTGTGTCTACTGTTATGTACTCGTTTGGTGCGTGAGCTCTACCCCCGTGGCCTGGTGCTGTTGCTATGAATGGCACTCCTAGTTTCCTTGTGAATAGGTATGATGGGGCTGAGCCTGGTAGCATTGGTATGATGTAGGGTTTTAGGTTGAGCTCCTCATAGGCCTCCACGGCCCTCCTGACCATTGGGTGTTTAGGGTTTGTCTTACTCCACGTGTAGGCGTCGTGGACCTCTAGTTCTACGT
>Ga0080008_149792_pt1 | contig 14336 bp, 1 predicted proteins | sample ConCONMetagenome_FD_69211 | JGI IMG/M metagenome (GOLD analysis project Ga0080008, IMG submission 69211) | Hot spring microbial streamer communities from Conch Spring, Yellowstone National Park, USA - CON_C (SPADES assembly) (version 2) | ecosystem: Environmental > Aquatic > Thermal springs > Hot...
AGTTCTTCCCCTACCCCTTCCCAGACGCCTTAAACCTGCAACAAGCCCTAGAGAGAAACTACAAGAAAATCCACGAAACCTACGAGCATCTTAGGACGGCTCAGCTGGCTTCTGCGACGGCCGTCTTCACAGTGGCGTTTGCTCAGACTCTGTACCTCATAGTCGGCACTGTGACGGGAGGCGCCCCCGCGGTCATCATCCAGCTTTCTAAATACCTCACGTACTTTTCCAAGGTCGGGGATCCGGTTCTACAGATAGCCCTAACCACATACAACGCCGCCACAGCCTTCGTCATGGTATTCCACTTCCTAGAGTTCATGGCTAAACTAGCAACAAAGTTGGCGGTGCCGCTCCTGGCCCTATCGCTTGCGGCAGTCATCTTCGGCCCCACCAGGGCGTTGGGGGGCGCCCTCCTCTTCTTCGCCCTCATAATGATCGTGCCCTCCTACATCGGCTACTACCTAGCGCCGGTGGGTAAGGAATTCGCCACATGGAGCCTGGAGACGGCGAAGTGGCTAAACGCCACAGCTGTGAACGCCACAGGCATAGCCCCCGTTCCACTGATGGCTGTCGAAGGCACCCCCCACACCCTCATCCTCGCACGTTACAACAACACCTTTGTCTTGAGGAGCCCCGCCGAGATAGCCACCGAGATGAACAAAACGCTGGGCATCTACAACTTAACCGTCTCAAAAGACGTAATCGCCGCCGTCTTGGAGCTGGCCAAGAGGTACAAGGTCTTCGAAAAGGCCGCCTTCAACGGCACAGACTGGGTGACAGCCACAGCTGGGTCAATCACGCCCATAGCACACGGCAACAAGACGTGGACAAACGCCACCGCCATAAACACATGGCTCGACTTCCCAGCACCCAAGCCGGAGGAAGGCGGATGCGTCCAACACGGAGACTTCCGCGAATTTATAGACTACCTAGCGCCGCCTGACCAAGCCCAGAGACTAAAGGAGCGGGTGGCAAATCTCTCCAACGCCATTTGTCAATTCCACGAATGGCTGGGCTACAGAAGCTACCACCTCCGGATAGACGTCCCCCAGCACTGGCGGCTCCTCACAGTTGCGATAAACTACACCGCCAAGGACAGACACGGCGTGATGGACAAAGGCGTCGCATACGCGCACAACGGAGTGTGGGGCTGGATAAAGCCGCCAGACAACGAGACCTGCTTCGACGCCCTTGGCAACAAGTCCAGCTGTGCCGTGTTAGACACCACGGTTAGGAGAGGCATATACAACTTCTCCCTCTGGTCGTCGGGGAGGACGCGGGTCATCAACCCAGTCACTGACCGTGTCCGCTCCGTGTTTAACTTCACAGTGCAAAACGCCTCCCAGCCCGTCTTCAGCAGGTCTATCAGCCTCCACCGCTGGGTAGAGACCTGCGAGTGGTGTTGCGACTACGTCAACGACACGTGCGTACAGTGGTGTTCTTCGTCAAGAGACGTCTGGCAGAACGCCACGGTGACCAAGAGGCTGGGCTCCGGCCAATATCAATACAACGCCACGATCTACGCCCGGCCCTGGGTGCCCGAGGAGGAGCGGAACTACACCGGCAAGATACCCGTCGAGACGCGGACATGGGACGTTCAGATTCGGCTTGAATACGGGCCGTGGGTGGGAGACGGCACGCCGCCCAGCGGCGCCTACTGCTACACCCACAGCAACAGGACGTACATGGTGCTGTCTTTCTTCAGAGCCGTGCCGGGGCCGCCGCGGATTTTATATGCCTTCGCATGGATGAACAACATAGGCGTCGCGTATACGAGGCACGGAGAAAGCCTGCCAGACACACTAGCCAACTACACCGACGCCGACGGGGCGCGGGTTGTGCATTATCTAGAGGGCGTGGAGCATCAGTACTACTGCCAGCCCACCACCGCCCACACGTCACAGCCGCGATGGCGCCCCGTGATAAACGCTGAACACAACTTAACCAAACTCCTGAGAGACAACTACCTAACCCTCGTAGTCATCAGAAACGTCTCCCTAGCCTACTTCACCCGGGTGGGGCCTTACCTGGAGGCGGCTGAAACCAGCGGCCCCGAGCTGGCTAAGGCGGCGGCTGAGTCGGCGAGGGAGTACCTGGCGCTGATAAGCCAGGCACCCGGCGCCGTCCCGCTCTACCACACGCGCCCAAACAGCTACAGAGGAATGAATGTCCTAATCGCCTGCGTCATGTACGACTGGCACGCGCCGGTAAACCTCACCACAGAGCTCCACCTCTACCCCGCGAGGGAGTGGTGGGCCGCCGCGTACCCAATGGGCGACTCGCGGGTGGCTAGACACGTCGCCGAGGCCAAGGCAGACATGTTCAAGTTCATATTCGGAACGCCTCCGCCCCCACCGCCGGCTAACCTGTCAGGCTTCGTGAAGCAATGGAGAATCCCGTGGAACAACCGCACCCTCCCCTACAAGCCCTACTACAGCTCAGACATGAAGATGCCTCCGCCAGACAACGAGACCAGCATCCCGCTCTGGAACATACAAAACCTTCAAGACATCCAGATGACGCAGAGCAACGTGTTAAGCTGGCTCTTCACCGTCCTCTTCATCACCATCTTGTCCATAGTTGCGGTGTTTGAGTTCTTAGGCGCCATCTTCGAATTCCCAACGCCTGTGCGCGCCGTCTTCAGCTTCGTCCTCGGCGTAATACAAGACTGGACGTATTGGCTCCCCTTCCGCATCGCCGTAAGAGGCCGTCCTCTTCAAAGGGTCTGGCTGGCCGTCAAGAGGCCAGTCATGAAAACCACCATCCGCACGGCGGCACGCGTCCACTCCTTCTTTGCATCACGCTTCCCGGCGCTTAGACGCATCAGAAGCCCCGACCTCAAAGAGTACTACAAGCGGTACGTCCTCTGGAGGAGAGAAATCGCCGTAAAAGACCCGGCAGAGCAGGTTAGAGAGGAGGTCAAGACAAAGGCAAAAAGAGATGCTCTAGAGCGCGCGAAGAAGGCGGCTGAGGAGAGAGCCGACGCCGAATGGATCCGCAACCAGAGACGCAGAGCTGAAGAAGAGGAGAAGACTAGGCGGGGGACGTTTGAGACGATCAAGCGCATCTTCAACGCCGGAGACATAATCGAAGTGCTCAGGGTGCTCTCACCCAGGTTCGACGCCTGGGTGCAGGAGCGGGTGGAGGCGAGCCGCGGCTCGCTGTCTTACCACCTCTTCTGGTGGAGGCAAGACCACATCCCCTTCATTTGGCAGGTACTGCTCAGCCTCGACCCACACGTAGTGGCTAGGATGGTGGCTGAAGGCAAGATCAAGCCGGAAGACGCCGCGCTGTATTTGAACCTACGCGCCGCCATAGAGGCCCACATGCGGGAGATGAGGCGGAGCTGGCCTCTACACTCCGTGCCGCACCATATGAAGCTGGCGAAAGAGGAGCTCGAGAAGGCTAGGCAGAAGACGATCGAGGAGGCGGAGAAGGGACTCGCCGCCTTCAGTAGATTCACATCAGAGTTTCAGCTACATTACAACGCGCTGAGGAGTTACTCTACGGAAGACCTCTCAAAGCTGGACGAGGGTGAGAGGAGGCAGTTGGAGGCGGCGGCGAAGAGCGTCATGGGACACCTCAACGAGGCCATCAGGCACTTCGCCGATATCGACAAGGCGCCTAGAGCCCGCTTAGTCGCGGCGCTTAACGAGGCACTTCAGAGCGTCGCGGAGGGCAAGGCGTCTCTAATCCCCAGAGACGCCTCGGTGCAAGACGTAGTTAAGCATCTGGCGCTTATGGAGTTAGAGACGGCTGTAAAGGTGCTGAGAAGCGCCGAGAGGTTTCTGGAGGCGCACTACGCAGTGGCGCCTACCCGCTACGACACACGAGAAATTGCGGCCGGAATCGTAAGGGGGAAGATCGAGGAGCACAACCCGACGCTTATGCTGGCGGGCGCCGCCCGCGGCATCGTGCTGGGGGCCAGAAGCGCGAAGGAGGGCGAGGCTCTGCTCAAGGCCTGGGAGCCTAGAGACCCCCACGGCGAGAGGTGGGCAATAGCGGGCGGCCGCTTCATGATTGTAGACGTCTACGAGGAGAGGCCTTGGGAGGCGGTTGCCGGCAGGTTCTCCTACCTCCACGAGAAGGCGCTGGAGGTGCGCGAGGCGGTTAAGATAAAGTCTGATGTCATCCTCACAGCTGAGCACGCCAGATACCTCGCCGGCTTCAGCGTCGAGGAGAAGGCTCTTGAAACTCTGAAGAAGGCCGTTGAATACAGCCGCATCATGCGCATTTTGGAGCGCGCTGAGGAGCTGAGGATGACGCCTCAAGCCGTCGAGATGTTCACGGCAGAGGCCGAGAGGCTGAAGCAAGAGGTTCTGCAGGAAACTACAGACATCTTTAGGAAGTTTAGAGAAGAGTTCTTCTTCGTCAAAGACCTCCTAGAGGGCCACAGGGTCTTTAGGAGGGAGGTCGAGGAGGTGAGGGAGGTGGTGAAGGCCTTTGAAAACGCCGTGGCAGAGGCTCTGAAGGCGCCGGAGAAGAGAGAGCAGGTGTTCCACGAGGTGTTCAAGGAGCAGGTGGAGAAGCTGGTGGAGGAGCACGCAAGGCGGGGAGACGTGGAGGCTGTGGAGAAGATTAGACACGCCGCGGCTAAGCTCACCAAAATCTCCGAGACCGTGGGCTGGAGGGCCGTTGAGGACGTCGCCATCGTGTTGCCAACTGTCGCAAAGGCCTTCGAAGAGGCGTTAAGGACTGTGGACGAGCCGAAAGATGCGACTCGTTTTGGCGACGTGTTTAAGGCGAAGGCTGAGGAGGCGGCTAAACAGCTGGAGCAACAAGGGATGAGCGACGCCGCGGGGCGGGTGAGGAAGGCGGCTGATAACATCGCGGAGAAGGTCTACCTCGGCGGCTGGAGCGCAGTGGAGAGGCTGAAGCCCCTCCTATTACCTGAACACGCGGGAGGCGTGATGGGCGGACTGGAGTTCCTACACGCCATCTTCACCACCGAGGCGCTCGGCACATACAGAGAGCTCGTATATCTAAGGCAGGTGGAGGAGCTAGTGAAAGAGGTCAAAAAAACAGCCTCTGCGCCCGGAAACGAGGAGGTCTTGAAAAAGGCGGCTGAGGCTGTGCCTAAAGTCAAAGACGCGGCTGAGAAGGCGGAGGCGGCGCTTAGAGACAAGATGTGGGCAGAGGCGGCGGAGCCGCTGAGCCGCGTGGAGAATGCCGCAAAGGAGCGGGAGTCGCGGGTGGCAAATGCGGTTGGCGGTGTGAAGGAGATTGTTGACCTCGGGCGCAAGGCGGCTGAATACGACAAGAAGGTGGCGGAGCTCCTCCCGCGGGCTGAGACCTCTGCGGTTAAGCCGGCGCTCGAGGCGGCCGTCAACAAAGACTACGGACGCGCACTCGTCTTAATCGAAGCCGCTGAGAAGGCTGTCAACGAGAAGATAGCCGCCGTAAGAGACGTGGAGCCTCTAGCCAAGACGCTGGAGCGCCTCAGCATTGATGCCACACGCCTCAGCTCGCCGGACTACAGGCAACAAGCCGTGAAGGAGGTGGAGGAGGCCGTTGCAACTCTGCGCCGCCTGGCCGACCTGCCCACTGCCGCGCAACGCGCCGAGCCGGAGAAGGCCGCCAAAGCCGCAGAAACCTTCGGCATGGCTGAGACCGCCTCACTGTTTAGAGCCGTAGAGAAGGTGAAGAAGGAGGCGGGAGACGTCTACCCCGTGTTCGTTAAGGCAGTTGCTGAGGCGCTTAAGGCCCCGGAGGGGGAGAGGGCTGAGGCGTTTAGGCGGGTGTTCACAGCTGAGACGGAGAATATGGCCAAGGCCTTCGAGGATCGCGGGCTTAAGACTGACGCGGAGAACATACGGAAGGCGGCTGAAACTGCACTTAAGGCGGCTGAGTCCATCGCCTGGAAGGCGCCTGAGGAGGCGGCGCAGAAGCTTCACCCCGCCGTGGAGGAGGCTGAGAAGTTGATCGCAAAGCTGAAGGATGAGGCCGCCGCGAGGCAGGTAGCTGAGTACGGCTACTACTCCGCCCTGGCCTCCCTAGCTAGGGAGGCTAAGGAGGTGGTCACAGCTAAGCGCGACGTGGAGGAGAAACTGGCCAAGCTGATAGAAGACATCAAGCCGACTGTGGACGTCATAGCGCCGCATCTGATGCCGCTTCTAGAGAGGCTGAAGGCAGGCGACTACTCCGTCATCCCGGCGCTTGAGGCTGAGCTGGCGAAGCTAGCTGAGCAATACAAGCAACTGCAGGCGTTGGTGAAGGAGCTGAAGACGTTGAAGGAGTCGCTAGAAGCGGCGATGCACATAGACGAAAAAGTGAAGGAGTTGGAGAAGGCGCTTAAGAAGACGCCTGAGATCAAGGCGGCTTTCGACGAAGCGCTGAAAGCTCTGAAGGTAAGAGACTTCGAAAAAGCTTCCAAAGAACTCGACAAGATTCTGAAGATTATCGAAGAGAAGAGGTCGAGGCTTGAGCCGCTGGAGAAAGAAGTTAAGGAAGCCAGGACTCTGGCAGAACAGCTAGGCCTAGAGAAGGTGGTCAAGGCTCTTGAGAGGCCGACGGAGAAAAACGTGGTCAAAGCCCTTGGCGAGCTGGAGCAGGAGCTGGCCAGGGTATACGGCGCTCTTGAGCTGGCGGAGTACGTCAAAAAGCCTAGGGCAGACGCCGACTTCGGATGGGCCTGGGGCGCGGCTAGGGTGTTGGGCCTTGAAGAAGTCAGTAAACTCTTCGAAGCGCTTTCTGAGGTTTCGTTATACCAGCTTAGGGAGGGCCGCGAGATATTTAGAAATCCGCTCTACGACGAGGTTAAGCACCTAATCGACCAGGAGCACGTCAGAGCCTTAATCAAAGCGCCGATGTACTCCTACATCATAGACAAGCTGGGCCCCGACATCCTCCAGCCCATATACGCCAGGTGGTACGACTTCTTCGTCGAATACGGCCCGCATCTGGCCACAGCTTTCGAGCACACCAAGACCAGCGCGGCGGCGGCGAAAGCCCCCGTCGGCTTAACCGGCGGCTTCAGCTACGCCGACAAAATGATGCGCTGGCTAGGCGACTTCCGCCAAGAGGCCGTCATGCGGGGCCTCAAGGCGTATTATAAGGGCGAGGGCCGCGGCTTTAGAGAGCTCTCGGAGCTAACGCTGATAGGCGCCAAGATACAGCTCTTCGACAAAGCGGCCTCCGTCTTGATGACCAAGGCCGTACAGATGCTCTCCGAGGCCGGAGCCGCATCCGATGAGGCTGTCGCTAAACGGCTCATAGCTGAGGCGCATGAACTCAAGCTTCTTGCCTTTGCGTTAAGGGCCAAGGCATCGTATGAAGAAATCCGCCTTGTCCAGACGTATCTGAAAGACGCGCAGAGGAAGGCTGAGGCGCTTATGCGTGAAGCTGAGCGGGAGAGAGACGTGGATAGGAAGATGGCGCTGGAGGCGAAAGCTAGGGAAATGCTAGAGGCGGCCCAGAGGAAGGCGGAGAAGCACCTCGCAGACGCCCGCGCCCGCTACAAGGCGTATTTTGCCGAGGTTAGAGACTTCGTCGGAGCTCGCGATGATATCCGGGAGGTGGGGATGAAGTACTTCGGCTTGACGGCTAGGGCCTTTGTAGGCGACCCGGAGGCTGCGGCTGAGAGGATGATACGCGCCGTAGACGTTAGACGCGTCATAAGCTGGGTAGATGAGCTAAAGCTCCCCAAGGAGCTGGGCGAAGTCGCGGTCAGAATCACAGACGCTGGACGCATCTACGCCAAGTACGAAAAGATACTGAAGGCCAAGGCTGAGCCCATCCCACACATCTACGACCTGGAGAAGACTGGCCACTTCTTCTCAGACGTAAAGCCGCAACCGCCGCCTCCGAAGCCGCGCGTAGAGGAGGCGGTGCCGAGAGTCGTTAAGGACGTCTTGATGGGCTACCACGGCAAACTGAAAGAGTCGGCTGAGAAGGCGGCTGTCTACCTGGCGCTGGTTAAAGGCGACACGCGGCACGCCTCTCAAGAAGTGAAGAAGGCGTACCAAGCGCTTCAGAAGGCGCTGAAGACCAAGGACAAGGAGGAGGCACTCAAGGCGCTGGAGGAGCTGAAGAAAGCGTTGAAGGCCCTAGGCATAGAGGCGGAGGGCGAAAACGCGAAGACGGTGCTGAAGGACGTGGAGGAAAAGCTGAAGCCGACGTATGAGGAGTACCTCAGCGCCAAGAGGGAGTACGTCACAGCTGTGGAAGCCATCGCCAAGTTCTCACCGGAGGCGGCGCTGGCCCTAATCAACTCCGCTAGAGAGGGCGGGCTAGACTCAATAGAGAGGTGGATGGCCCTCACGGCGTATGGAACGGCGAAGAGGGCGCTGGAGGAGTACGCCCGGTTCTGGGCTAGGCCGGTGGAGGAGCGGTGGGACTCTCTGCCTCAGGCGGTGAGGGAGCTTATCGCGAAGAGGGAGGAGGAGGCCGTTTACGAGCTGGTGCGGGGCGTGTTGAAGAGCGCAGGCATAGGCTTGAGGAGGGGCGTGGAGATAGACCTCAAGGCGTATGAGGAGGCGCTGGAGCGCATCTTCACAGCCAACGGCGAGTGGAGCGAGCTGAGAGACTACGTCAAACAAGTCATAGAGGCGGCTAGGAGGGTACAGAGAGGAGAGGCCTCTACAGAGGAGCTTGAAAAGGCCGTAGACGAGCTGTTTAGGGCATACGGCGCAGTGGCGGCTGAGCGCTTCATTAGAAGCGACAGGCTGGAAGACACAGTCGCAGAAATGCACGAGGGCATGAGACACTTCGCCAGAGATACAGGTCTGAGGATTAGGAGGGAGGCGGCTGAGAGGGCCCTCCTCCTCGGCCTTTCTGTGATGCCTGAGGAGGTGGTGGAGTGGTATGCCAGAGGCGGCTGGCGCGGCAGACTTGAGCCGTACGTCGCATACTGGACTGAAGACGAGAGGCTCGCCAGAAGAGCCGGTGAGGCTGGCTGGGAGGTGCGGCAGATACAAAGACCGGTCTCCTTCGAGGAAGGCGCCCCCAAGGAGTGGAGGACGGCATATGTAGTCGCTCCCTTCGGCTTTGACTTGTCGGCTGTGGAAAGGTCTGTGGTTGAATATGTGGATGGGGCGCGTGAAGGCGTCGCCCGCGTCAGGCCGGTGGAGTGGCCTGTGCCTGAGGCCTACCTCTGGTTTATCCTCAAGGACAGGCAGCCGGTGAGGGAGGGTGAGCGGATTGTGGCCTACTCCATAGACAGGCTCTCCATTGATGAGCCTTTGTCTAAATTCGGCGAGGCTCTCAAGGCCAAGAACTACGACGAGATGAGGAAGACGGTGCGGGAGCTGTATGAGGCCCGGCTCAACAGAACGCTGTGGCAGATCGTCTACGAGTTCGACCCGGAGAGGGCTGAGGCCGTCCTTGAGCACCTCAGGCAGAGGTACGGCGTGTCTGAGGGCCGGCTGTGGGAGCGCTACGACGAGCTGTATTTGACGTGGCTGGGGTTTAGGCTGGCTGACGAGTTTGAGGCTTATCTGAGGAGCGGGGTGGGGAGGGGGTTTAGGGCTAAGGAGGAGGTTGCCGGTGTGGTGCTTATGCCGTGGCTCCCGGTGGATTTAGCTCCTCTATTTTGGCTCAGGCTCGTGGGCGACGCCGAGGGCGAGTTTGAGTTCAGAGCCGCGTGGTACACCGCCGTCGATATGTGGTTCGAGAGGATGGCCGCGCCACACACGCCAAAGAAGCTGGCCGTGGCGAGAAAGGCAATAGAGCTATTCAACGCCTTTGTAGGCGCCAAGTTCACCTACGAAGAGTTATTCCCACAGCCTCAGAAGCCAGAGGCCCAGAAACCCGAAGCCGCCAAGCCGGCCGAGGCGGTTAAGCCAACTGAGGCCAAGAGAGAGGCTGTTAAGCCCGAGACGGTTGTTAAGCCCGAGACGGCGGCTAAGCCCGAGACCAAGCCGGCTGAGGCCAAGAGGCCGGAGGCCCAGAGGCCTGAAACAACGGCTAAACCAGAGGCCAAGCCGGCTCAGAAGCCGGCTGTGGAGGTTCAGAGGCTTGAGGAACGTGGTTTAAGACGGGATGCAGAGAAGCCCGCAGTCAAGCCAGAGGCTGTTGAGCCTACCGCGGAGACCAAGCCGGAGGCTGTCAAGCCAGAGACAGCTAAACCCGAGGCTGTCAAGCCAGCGGAGGCTAAGCCGGCTGAGGTGAAGAGGGCGGAGGCTGTCAAGCCGGAGGCTGTTAAGCCCGCCGCGGAGGCCGTTGAACGTGGTTTAAGACGTGAGGAAAAGCCCAGGGCGCCTATCACCGACGTCATCCCGGAGAGGGTGGAGTCTGTGGACTATCTGATAGAGCGCTTCGGCTTTGCTTTGGATAGGGAGGCGGCTTTCAAGGCGAAGAGCTTCGTGACGGCAAAGGCGAAGGCCCGGCTGGAGAAGGTGGCTGCAAAAGAGCCGGAGTTCGCCCACATACTGGCTGAAGTGGCTGAACACGTGTTAAGCTCCTTTGGTAGGTTGTTAGTCTCTCCAGACGCCGCCAGGCATGTCCACGACGCCTTGTTCTACTACTTCGAGGGCTATCAGACCAGAGACGGGGAGGTGCTGTTTGCAAGAATCGAGCGCACTGTCAGAGAAGCGGTGAGGAAGGCGGAGGAGGCTGGTATCCCAGACGCGGACTACCGCATTAAGCAGTTTGTGCTGGAGGTTATCGACGTACTGGCTAGGGCCGGTGAGCGGTATAGGAGGGATGCGCTGAGGGCGGTCTCTACGGTGGAGAAGGCGCTGAGGACGTCGGCATTCGCCGGGCTTTCTGCTACAGCGCTGTATTCGGTGTATAGCGGCCTCTACTCGGAGGCTGTGGTTTCCTCTGTCGCCTCTGCCGTGGCGTTGGCGGAGGTTGGACAGTTCAAGGAAGCAGTGCAGTATGTGCAGAAGGCGGCTAAGGCGCTTTACGAGGCGGCTAGAGACGTCTTTGAGCATGTGAAGGTGTCTCTGCAGAGGCTGGTGGAGCTGTTTGTTGAAGCCGTCACGAGGGTGCTTGCTTGGATCGATGAGCACAGGGCCTACCTCTTCCTCATGGCCGCCGCGGCGGCTGGAGTGATCGCGCTGTCGGTTGCGTTGAATCTGTGGGGTCTTGTGGAGCTTGATAAGCTGGCGTATGCGGCGTCTCTGACGCCGTTTGTAGCCGCCGGCGTCAAGGAATACTCCAGGGAGGAGGTGTTCAACATCTTGAAGAACGCTCCAGACCCCTACGAGAAGTTCAAGGAAATAGTCAAGGAGGCCAACGTTGGGAGGGTGAAGCTGGCGGAGCCTTGGGAGTCGCTGAGGATGTTGATCGGCAGGGCGCATAGAGAGCTCGACGAGGGGAAGAAGGCCCTCTTCTACGCGGCACTCGCGCTGGGGGAGACCTTCGGCGCCTACAGAACTGCGTTGAGAAAATACGCGGAGGGGCTTAAGAAGGCAGTGCAGAAGAGGAAAGGCGGCGAGGAGCCGCTTAAGCAGGATATGTACGTGGTGGATCTCAAACAGATAAAACAGCTGGCCGAGGATGAGGGCAAGGCCTTCGAAAACGCCTTGAAGACTCTTAGGGAGCGGCTGAATGAATACGCTGACTGGTACGGCCTGGGAGACCTCTTAAACGTCAAGGAGGGTAAGGCGAGGGAGCTGGCGGAGGCGAAAAGGCCGGAGCTCTCCGAGTTTAACGACGTAAGCTTCGGCGTTAAGGCCTACGCGGCTCTTATCGCCTATAGGGAATACGCACTGGGTAGGAGGGGCGCCTTCGGCGCGGCGGCTGGGTACTGGCTTGAGATGGGCGGGTCGGCTTGGCTCCTCTACTACGCGCCGTCCACGGCGTACGTCAGGGCCGAGAGGGCGGAGGTGGAGAGGCCGGTGGCGGTGGAGGAGATGTTGGCGGAGGCCCTCCGCCGCCTCTTCCCAAAGCCCGGCGCCGACCACTACCACAGCTTCGTCGAGGAGCTCACGAAAGGCGGCAAGCTGGCGTTGATGCTGGAGAAGAAAGCCAAGTCTAAGAAAACCGAGTCTTACGTGTTTAGGCTATTCAGGCTTGAGGAGGGCGGCGGACTCGTGGAGCTGGGCATAGAGCTGTGGATTTCAAGAGTGGGAGAGGGGGAGGGGGTGGGCATAACCTACACCCTGATCTTCGACGCGGAGAGGTGGCGGGACTTCTTTAGGCCGGAGCTTGAGGCGGGGGTGAAGGCGGCGGAGGTGGTCGGGGGTCGTCTGCCCGTGGGGGACAGCCTCCCCTACATGCTGGGCTGGGTTGACTCGGACGTGGCGATAACCAGAAAAAAGAAGGACAAGAGGGTGTTGGAGATGTCTACCTCTCATCTGTGGCAGTTTGCTGAGACTTACGCCTTGTTAGGCTGGTCCGACGCCGTGCGGCTCCGTATGAGCTTGACTCTTGAGGGGCCGAAGTTGCAGGTTATGGTTGAAGCCCCCCTCGAAAAGCTCGACGAGGCGATCAGAAAAAGCGCAGAGGGCGGGTGGCTCAAGATACTGGGCATCGAGGCGGGAAGCTGGGACGATCTCAAGGGGTGGGTTGTGGAAAACTGGGACATCGTGGTGGAGGCCGCGGTGAAGCGGCTGGGCGAGGGGGTCCGGAGCGAGCTAGAGGCGCTGAGGGACAGGCTAAACGACGACAAGGTCGCAAGGGAGGTCGTGGCGCCTGCTCTTCTGCTTATGCAGGCGGAGAGGCTGGGCGTGGACGAAACAGCGCTGAGGTACTTCGGCGCTTTTATCTACGGGGCCATAGGCGGCGATGGGTCCGTGTCAGCGGCCGAGGGAAAAGTCGTTTTAGCCAGCGGCAAGCGTGAAATCGCCTTGCTCTGGGCAACCGTCTTAGCGGCTCACGGCATTAAGGCGAAGGTAAGGGACGGGAGGGGGTTCGACGTAGTCGCGTCTGGCGACGACGCGGCCAGGCTGGCCGGCCTATACTTCCTCTACGGCGCTCCTCTGCTTGAAGGAGACGATAGGCTTAAGAGCCACAAGCTAGCTGAAGCCATGAAGCTGGCGGCCGAGGGGCTTGACATCCGCTGGGAGGAGCTGAGGAGGAGAACTGAGGACGGCCTCGTAGCCGCCGACTTGATCATATCGGTGGGCGGCGCCGCCGTGAAGTACGACGTATACCTACGCGAGAACGGGATCAAGCTCCAATTCGCCTCAACGGATCGGAACCGCGTGGAGCTTGCGGCGCGCCTCTTGAGGCTTGCAGGCGTCGGCGCAGAGGTGAAGAAGGAGGGCGGCAGAGACGTCTGGTACGTCCACGTCTATACCAACAAGCTTGCGGCTGGGCGCAATGAGCTTAGAGACGCCCTCGCCGAATTCGTCAGGGAGGCGGTCGCGAGGGGCTGGGTAGACGCCAGCAAGGCTGAGGGCTGGCTTAAGAAGCTGGAGAAGGGCCTTGATGGGTAGATTCAGCTCCACCAACCTCGACCGCATAGAGCAGGTGGCCCGGCAACTTGGGGAGATGGGGCTTGAGGAGGGCAAACACTTCTCGGTGAAAATGCCTGAGGGCGGCAGGGAGGGCTACGTCTCTATCCTTAGGAAGGGTCTCAAGCGCACCGCTTGGCTTTCCGTACGCGGTGAGAGGAAGCGGCCGGAGCTGGCGGCTAAGTTTGTAGAGTATATACTCCAGAGGGCGGAGGAGGCAGGCGAGGAGGTCTGCGAAAAAGTCAGAGAGATCATAGAGGAGGGCAAGGCGAGGAGCTCCCTAACGCTGAAGGGCTTTAAGAAGGAGGTCGAGGTGGGCGGCAGGAAATACATGGTAAAGGTTGTAGGCTGGAGTGCCGAGCCTGAGGAAAGTCAGAGCGGCAAACTCCTCCTGAAGATCAAAACAGCGGCGGAGATAGACGGCGTAAAGAGCGAATACACAACTACCTACGGCAGGTACGGGGAAGACAACGAGGTCAAGGGACGCGCCTACGGCAGGAGGGCCGACGCCGAGAGGTACTCGGTGCTGATTAAGGCCCTCACGGGGAGGGAGCCGAGGATAATTGAGAAGAACGACGGCACCATAGAGGCCGTGTGCGGCAGTGCGCATCTGAAGGGCTTCATGCACTACGCCGAGCTTGCAGACGCCATAGAGAAGTGGCTGGAGGAGACGGACAGACGATAGATGCGACCAAGCGGTTGGCCTATCGGCATATATATAGAGTTTCCGTACTCACTTCTTTCTTCATTTGCCGATTATCCTCACCCTCCTAGGCACGGCGACGTCTGGCCTAAGCTCTAGAACCTTGTCGCCGTAGCCGCACAAAGGCCTTTCATTCAGCGGCTGTCCTTGGGCCCACCCCGTCACGGCCTCGCCGCTTATCCACACGATGGTCAGAGGGATCTTTGTGTTTTTCATCCAGAAGCAGTACGTCCCGTTTCTGGGGAAGAAAAATACCATGCCGACTGAGCCGACACCTCTGGGGTCGTATG
>Ga0080008_132721_pt1 | contig 14327 bp, 11 predicted proteins | sample ConCONMetagenome_FD_69211 | JGI IMG/M metagenome (GOLD analysis project Ga0080008, IMG submission 69211) | Hot spring microbial streamer communities from Conch Spring, Yellowstone National Park, USA - CON_C (SPADES assembly) (version 2) | ecosystem: Environmental > Aquatic > Thermal springs > Hot...
TCCTCTATTCAGCCCGCAAGATTTAAAGACCTCCCACATGGCAATGGCACCAGCGGAGGACACGTTCAAGGAGTTGAGCTTGCCCACCATGGGAATGGAGACCACCAGGTCTGCCCTCTCAAGGACGCTTTTGGAGACGCCCTCTCCCTCTGAACCGAGCACCAAGGCACAGGGCATAGGAAATTGCACCTTCCTTATGTCCTCTCCTCCTCTTTCCACAACCACCACAGAACCACCCATTCTTTGAAACTCTTCCAAAGCCTTCCTTAGGCTTGGCACCCTGCTAAAGGTAAGGTGAAAAACCGCACCGGAGCTTGACTTCACCACCGTTTGGTTTATGGGAAAGCTCCTGTCCTTGGGCAAAAGCACTCCAACCCCACCAAAAACCTCGCACGTTCTTATGAGATTTCCTGCGTTCTGTGGGTCCGTTATGTGGTCCAAAACCAAAAAGAAACTGTTCTTCTCAAAGACTTTTCTAAAAAGTTCCTCCGGGGGAACCAAGGGTACAGGGCTGATAATGGCAACGATTCCCTGCGTCTTTTTTGTGCCAGCCAGCTCTTCAATTTTCTGCCGTGGCACCCTTTGGATCTTTATTCCCTTTTCTTTGCAGAGCTTTACCACCTGATGGGGAGGATGCCCATCATGGGCTACCAAAACCTTCTCAATGGGTCTGTTTGCCCTGAGGGCTTCTAAAATGGGATTTTTACCATAGACGATCATATCTCCGAAAGCCTTTGCTTTATTGCGTCAATAAGCTTTTTGTAATAGCCCTCTATTTCTTTGGCAATATCCTCTAACCCCTCTTCTTCAGCCCTTTCCAGAAGGGGGGCAACAAAGTTTTCAAGCTGTAGGGTGTATTCCTTCAGATCCGCTTCCAACTCTTCCTGCGTGTAGTCCTCTATGGTTAAAACATACCTCTGATAGGTCATTTTAGCAAATCGGAGGATATCTTCCAGCTCCCTCTCAAGGTCTCCTCTGTTTGAGCCCGCCTTGGTAATGTCTCCCATAGAGAATATAATATAGGGAAGTTTTTGTGAAGTATTTGTGAAAGGTTGATTTTTCGTTTCGTCTGGAATAAATTTAAACATAACCTCCTATGGGACCGGTCCCGGGAGGAAAAAACTTTATGGGAGGTGTAGCCATGAAGCAGCAGAAGGGTTTCACCCTAATTGAGTTGCTTGTAGTTATAGCCATCATAGCCATCTTGGCATCCTTGGCAATACCCCAGTATCTCAAGTATCAGAGAAAGGCAAAGGTAAGCTCCTACGCGGAGCCAGTAGCAAGGGGTTGTATAATGGACTTGGCGGCATATTGTATGGAAAATCCAGGCAACTCAACTGGATATACGGTTGGTCCCGCATCAGTTGGAGCAAACTGTAAGAACGCTAGCGTAAGCACGGCGGGCGGAACTGTTAGCCTTAACGTTACAGGAACCGCAACTTGTAGAGCCGATGGTACTCTGGAATTTGGCACTGCCACTAGCGGTGGAGTAATTGCAACCATTGCCGGTGTAACAGACTTCCAGGCAAGGTGCTATGCAGACCAAAGCTCCATCAGATGCACAGTAGAGTCACGATAACCTAACCCCCCAGCCCCCTCTTGGGGGCTCTTTTAGGAATATAATTATGAAGAGGGGTTTTACTATTTTGGAGCTTTTGGTGGTTATTGCTATTATTGCCGTCCTCGTTAGCGTTGCCCTTCCCCAATACCTAAACTACACAGAAAGGTCAAGGCTTATGTCTTACGCTCTTCCGAGAGCAAGGGCTTGTATAATGGATGTTGTTTCTTATTGTTCTACAAATTCTCCCTTAGCTGGAACTCAGACCTACTCAATAATCGGAAATTCTGCATTTCCCAACTGTGTGGCAAACTATACCACTCCGGGTGGGACTATTTATTTTACTGTAGTTGAGGCTTTTCAGTGCTCAAACACGGGACTGTTGATTGCGGGAAAGCTACTCGCTTACTATTCTGCCGTCGGGCAGAGGGTAGTGTGTCAGGTGGATGTTAAACCTTTTCGGTGCTTTGTTGAATGAGGAATTTGTCCCTTGCCCTTCTTCTTGCCTTTTTCGTTTCTCTAATTCCTCACATTGTAGAAATATACAAATACTTTAAACGTCAGGATATTTACTTTTTGGACAGCAAGCCCTTAATTCAAAACCCCGATGGCTACTTTTTTGGAAGGCTTGCCAAGGACTTCAAAAGGGGAGAGGATGTTCTAAGAAACTTTCCAGAGGGTGGTTTAAAGTATGACTATCCACCTTTGATAAGCTTTATGTATGGCAATCTTTCAAGGCTAACGGGCATAGACATAGAGTGGCTTGGCTTTTGGCTTTCGCCCATTTTTGGAAGCTTGTTTGTTATTCCTTTTGTTTTATTTTGGTACAGGCTTGGAAACCTCTGGGTGGGTTTTGCGGGTGCGGTCCTAACCGCCCTGTCTTCTGCTTACTATACCAGGGTTTTTGTCCTTGACTTGGACACAGACAACTTAAACCTCTTCTTTATCTTCAGCATTGCCCTCTTTTTACTGCTCGCCTATCAAAAGAAAGACAGCTGGCATGCTTACCTCTTTGTTGCCCTTGCTGTGCTTTTTAGCCTTCTGTTTTATTGGTGGTACGCCCACCCGGAGTTCTTTGTTTTGCAGTTTCTTGGATTTTTGGTTTTGGCACTGCAAAACAGAAAGCTCTTTTATGCAGGGTTGACGGGACTTTTGTCTTTGTGGGTTTTAATCTCTTTTATGGCGGGCTATCCTTTAGGTATGGACATCTTGGGCAGGCTTTTCCTTTACTTTGGCATTCCTATCTCTCTGGTGGAAAGCAAGAGTGTGCCGGAGGTTTTAAAGACCATCGCAGAGCAGGGTAGGGTTCCTTTTTTGCATAGCTACTCTTTGCATTTTTCCTCCGAATTTCCCTTTTACATAGCCTTAATTTTTCTGCCCGTGCTTTTTTTTAGATTTTTCAAAGGACAGTTATTGCTTTTGCCCCTTTATGCCCTTTTGGTTTTGAGTGTAGTAGAGGGAAGCATAAGGGTTTATATGTATTCTGCACCTGTGCTCGCAATGGGCTTTGCCTACGGCGTCTTTCTCATCTCAAAGCTCTCGGACTTCTTGGAAAAGAGAAGTTTAAAGTTCTTTGTGGGTGGGCTTTTCCCTCCTTTGATGCTAATGTTTGCCATAAACTGGGTCAGCTTGATGGACAGAATGCCCGGCTTTTTTATCAGTAAAGAAGTAGTTAAAGATCTTCAGAGGTTAAAGGACCTAACGCCCAAAGACGCAAAAATTCTCAGCTGGTGGGATTATGGTTATCCTATAGTTTATTACTCCCAGAGGGCTGTCTTTCACGATGGGGGAAGCCAGTTTTCCATAAAGACGCCCCTTATGGCTTATGCCCTTTTACAAGAGGAAAAAACCGCCCACAGGCTCTTTTTGTGCATCTCCGACCCACTTTTCAATCATCGTGCGTGGGAAAAATATAAAACCCTTGGGCTTTATAAAGCCTTAGAGCAATCCGCCAAAGAGTGCCAAGGCAAGCCCTACGGAAAAATATACCTTTTGATTACAGAAGACATGCTTGACAAAACCCAACCCATGCAACAGCTTGCCTATGGGAAAGCTTCAGGACTTTTCAAACTTCCGCCATGCGAGAGAGATTGTAAAACAGAGCTAAATAGAGACGCTGGCACATACACCCAAACTATTGGCAACTCTTCTACCGAATACTCAGTTAAAGAAGTTTTTTGGATAGAGGAGGGGAGCAAGGTAAAAAGGGAGACCTTTAACAATCCCAAGGGCGGAACCCTCTACTTGGTGGAGAAAGGTGGAACAATCTACGGCTTTTTTGTTGGAGAAAAATTAAAAAATTCCGCCCTTTTGAGCCTATACACCATAAGAAAAGACAGAGAGGATTTCAGACTGGTTTATGATAACTTCCCCTACAGTGTGCTTTATGAGGTTATCTTATCCAAATCGCCTCAACCCTTGACCTTGAGCCCCGAGGACCATCAGCCTCGGAGATGATTAAGTATATGTACCCCCTTCCGCCCGGTTGAGGTCTGGTATAAGCAACCCCAGTTATAGCCTCTCCCGGTGGAGGGGCATAACCTCTCAGGCAGATCGTTATTCTGTTTGTAAAGGTTTCTGTTGTTCCCGAAAAGCGGTAATTTATGTTTGATGTGCAACAGTTTCCATCAGGAGTCCAACCGGTAGGGCACACAAGCTGGTCCATAGCATCAAAGAGCCCGCTCCTTATTTGCAAAACAGCATAATTAACACCACCCACTGCTGCTTCTCTTGTGGATGTATAGACCCTTACCCTCTCTCCGGTTAGCATTGTTCGGGTGAGTATATAATAAAGCCCACCAATAACGAGGGCTATCATGACGCTCATAACTAAAACGGATATGAGGGCTATGCCTCTTACCTTCTTGTATTTCTCAGAGGTATATCCTCTTCCACAAGCTTCCATCTATGCCACCTCCACTCAGGGTTTATTGCTATATCTCCACACTGCTCAAAGCGATCGGGTGGGTCCATGGGTGTGTCCATCCTCCCACCCACCTGCATCAAAAGGCAGAGCCTTATGGCACGCAGGTTGTTTATATCGTCAATGTTTGGTGTGTATCTTTGACCGTCAAAGTATCTAACCCTAAAGACCGCAACGCAGGACATAATGGGTTGTGCAACTGCATCACCGTTTACTTGCTTTAGTAGATTAAAGGTCTCCGGGGCACATTCCCTTGGCAGGTTCGTGTTGTTTAGAAAGTATCTGACTGCAAAGTCTTCAATTCTGTTCCTATCTCCCATGGAAAATATTAATGTGTTCGGTGAGTTGCAGTCCACTCTGGCTTTGCTTGCCATATCAAGACAGAGGAGTCTTTCTCCTACTGGTGGATTGTTAGGACAGTCCTCAAAGGTCCATCTTCGCCCTTCAGTGGCTACGTTTCCAGACCCATCCCTTACCCACCAACAACCAGAATTTCTAAAGCTTCTGGTAGCAAGGTTCAAAAAGTAAAGTTCATCACCCCCAGAGGGACAGTCAGAGGCAATACCCACAACAGATCTGGACGAAGCAAAAGCGTCAAGCCTATCGCAATTAGGAGTGCCTACATTTAACCAATTCGCAGGGATGCCAAAGCCTATGCCCTGAAGGTCTTTCCTAAGGCTTGTCAAAAGCACCTCCACATCCTGCTCATTCTTTGCAAGAAGAGACTGTCTTATGGTTTCTCTAACCAAGCTTCTATATGCAAAGAAAATTCCGCCTGCAGATAGGGCGACTATGGCTATAACCACCAAAAGCTCCACAAGGGTTATCCCTTTTCTTCTCATCTTGGATCCCTCATAACAGGTAATGAAATGTATTTGTATCTTCCCTTGGTATCAAAATACCAAACTATCACACCAGCAACCCTTCCCACCTCTGAATTGGTGGTAGGGTTAATAAGCCTCGCCAAAGTGGTCCCCGCATATATGAACTTTTCCCTATACTTCTCACCGCATACTGCATCGTTAATTTGCCTGCCACCATTTGCATAACAACAACCACATCTACTATCATCGCAATTGCAGGGTCCTATACGCAACCATTCTGCGGTATTGGTAGGAGTGGCACTAAAGTTTACGTTTTGTCCATTGTAAGGGTCATAAAAGTCTGCTATTCCATCACCGTCTGAGTCCTGCACCTCAAAGGTGCAGTTTCCACCATCACACCGGGCGGAGCCCCAATTGTAGGGATATGCGTATAATGTATCGCAAAGGAAGGGATTTGGGTTGTTTTCATCACATCCTGCGGTTGGATTAAACCAGGCATTTTGTATTTTGGAGGACATTCTGACGGCAATTTCGCTTGCCCTGTTTTTTAGCCCGTTGTTTATTTGATAGTCCATGTAGAGCAAGATCCCTTTCAAAAGGCCAGCCATGAGGATAAATAGGATCACAAAGGCGATCAAAAGCTCTATTATGGTAAAGCCTTTTTTATTCATACCTTATCCTCCCAACACTATTTACGATCACGGTTCTACTTCCGTAGCTATTCTTTAGGGTAACGTTGCCAGCCCCTATGCCACAGTTCCAGTTCAGAGGATAACCCCTTCTGTCAAAGAGAACATAATAACCCGCCTCAGGAGAAACGCCGGGTGGAAGCGAAACTAATCTTTGCGTGGTTGCATCGTTTGTGCAAGATGGATTAGCGTCCCTTGGGCATCCATCACCGACGGTGGCAGGATCGACTGCAAAGATTTTGTATTGGTTTTGATTCGCACAAAACCTCACACCCCAGAGGTTGTTGGAGGACATAGACCTAAACTGAACCTCCTTTAGGTCATTGGCAACTTGAGTCATGGCGGAATAAAGCCTCTCTCTCTGCACCAAGTTTCTCAGACCAAGTATACTGGCACTGGCGAGTATGGCAATTATAGCCATAACCACCAGCACCTCCATTATGGTTATACCTTTTACTTTTCTATCCATAGCAAGAACCTCTCCTCTGCATCTATAACCCTTTGCTGTGTAATCCTAAGCACCACTCCAGTGGACACTTGGACAAACTTCTCTATCTGTTGGCTTGCTTGGGAGGATTGCAAGACTTGGAAGGGGTTACCTGTGGGTGGAATGCCTTGACCCATCGAGATCTTCTGTAGCAGTTGAACCGACCGTCCTACTGCAATATTCCCCCTATCCGTCTCTCTCACCACGTTTGGAGAAAGCACAGAAGGTCTTGGATAAGGTCTTCCCGTCTTATAATAGACAGATATTAGGTTTGAACTGCCCTCCATCTGGCAAATGTCTTCAGGTGGCACATAGGTTAGGGCATCCACTATACCGCCTATAACGAAAACTTGAGAGTAGATAGCCTCGCCCGTCAGTCTGTAATACCATCCTCTTGGTGGTTCGAGAGGCATGCTATTACTATACGCACTAAATACTACATCCTTCATCCCACAACCACTGGCATCACACATACACATCTGTTTTACCTCGGTTATTGTTACCGTGAGGGACTGGTTTGTTACATCCATAAGATCATCTTTCTCGTAGGCAGCAGGACATGTGCTCCTGTTCCAGTTTTCATCCTTGAAGCCTATGAGGTAGTTATTGTAAGATATAGCAATATCGGAGCTGTCCATGATATATCTGCCCGTTCCAAAGAATACCCACAGTCTGCCAAACTCATCCTTTGTAAAGTTGGGAGCACCAAAGACAAGGGGAGTGTTGCCCGCGGTCGCAAAGGTGCTAAGGTCTATTGCAGTGCATATATCACTTTGGGTCAGTGTAGAAACAGATTTATAGCTGTTTCCAGACCTCAAGCTCAGTCTGTAGAAGTTGCCCCAGACATTGCCCGTATTGGTCTTTCCATAGACTCCAAAGTAAATTACATCATCCTGATAATCACTATCCACATCCACCACCGCAATGTCTCCCACCGCAAAACCCCTTACATCACGAGGGACTGGAATGTTTATCTTGTTTACAATGTTCCCGTTCCTCAAGTCTATAAAGTATAGCTTGGGCTGACTTGTAAAGCTTGTTCCTTCAGGGTCCATTGGACCGCTACCTATAACCACATACCACTCGCCGTTTTTGTTGGGGTTTCCAAGACGCACCACTGCTGGGAAAGAGGTGGTTAGCGTTTCATCAGGAAGACGAATTTCCCACAGAAGTTTAGGTTGAGGACTTCTTCCGTTTAGCCAATCGGTCAGGTCAAGGGCAAAGACGGAGGAGGAGAAGGTGCCTGCATTTGTTCTTATATACTTACCACCAAAGCCCATTGTGCCGATCAGGATGGTTCTCCAACTGTTTGCCGTCTTGGTTGCGTTAGGATGACCGCTTATTGATACATCAAAGACTGCTGTCCTATAATCCACCGTTGGCACCCTGCAATAGTTTGGATTACCATACCATACCAAGTAGGGCAAAGCATTCCTTGGAATAAAAGCCCACTCTTCCCTGCCCACCAGATGTCTAAGCCGGTCATTGTGGGCATTTTGCACCTCTGTTGGCTTGTTTAAGTTTTCTGTTTGAACCAGTCTGCCTATCCTAAAGGCGCGGAGCATTCCATCGTTGGCACCCACAAACACAAAGCCTGTCCTGTTTTTGTATTCTTCCCTGCTTATGTATTCACGATAGGTAGCATCGTTATAGCGTAGGTGGTAGATATTTACAGGCTCAGAGCTAACCACCGAGGGAGTGGAGTTTATTATGTCTCCAAGCTTCCAGGTTCTTACACCACTTGCACCTGGGCAGAAGTTAGCTATATTCACCTCCCTTGTCCTTGCTATATAAGGTAGGGGTTTAGGGCAATCTGAAGGTGGGTTTGAAGTTCTACAAGGAAGGTCAAGGCAAGAGGGCTCTGAGCGTATTATGTCTTCCCATTTTTCACCCCTTAGATATCTTATGATACAGCTGGCGTTGGCAGGTTGGCAGGATCCGGGAACACCACCACAATCTGCGTCGCTGATGCAAAGCACCGCTGGGTTGTTAGAACAAACCTTCCATATGTTGCTAAGGTAGCCTGACTCTGAGGTGGTAAAGGGGGCAAGAGTTCCATCTTTGTTGTAGAGTATGTTTCTAGTTGATGGATTTCTGTCTGCAAGCTGACAGCCTGCATCAAAGACAGGGATAACTTGATTTATGGATTTTGGTGGTTCTTGTCTCACACAGGAGGTGGTTATATCTGGGTCTTGCAGTATGGCAACCTTCGTTTCGTTGCTGTTTGGATCAAAGAAGAACTGGAATATCTTGTCGAAAACTCTGTTTGCTGTGTTCGAAGGTTTTATGTTCAAAACTTTGGGTTCTGTGGTGTCTTCCCTCAGGTTTTGCCTTATATCTATCCAAAAAGATCTGAGAAAGCCAAGCCAAGAGACCTCTGTATATTCTGGATAATAGTAAGGCTGAACTATGAGAGAGGATATGCCAGTTCTTGAGGTAAGGGTGGCAACGGTGGCACCAGAGGACGCACGGCGGAGGATGTCAGCGAAGACTCTATTTAATCCTTCTTCTATTTTGGTAGGGTCTGAGGCAAAGAAGTAAGCGTCTGGGAAACCATCGTTATCCTTGTCCCATTCAGAAGTAAGGTCTGGTCTTCCATTTCTGTTTATATCGTCAAAGTTTCCAAACTTTGCCGCAAGGTAGAGCATGTTGGTCCTTCCAACTAGCATGTTTGGGTTTGGCTCTTGGGTATCAATCATGTATGTTTTTAATGTTTGATTACCTGACAAGTCAGGTCTAAGGTCAGTTTGATGGGCATAGTAAGCTAGTCCAGCAATATAGTAAGAGTTTTCTTTAGGTGGCCAAGGACAGGTTCCAAAGGCTTGGGAAAGGCGGGTAACAAATTTTTGCGTAACGTTCCAATCACACTCTCCACCAAGCACACAACCCACGCACATATAACCCGGAGTTAAACCTTCATAATCTCCAACAAGGTCTGTCCAGTAGCTAACATTTATGCTCGTATCGGCGTTTGAAGGGGTTCCATAATCACCAACACATTGTATGCATGGTATGTCAGAAGTTTTAGCGGTTCCCGGGATTCTTTTATCAAGCCAAGGGTTTGCGTCGTTTACGGCAACCACAAAGCTATTTTGGCATGGATATATATAAGGGTCTCTCCATCCAAGCCTGTTTGTACGGGACCATGGATAGTAACTACAGTAAACTGGCGCACCGTCATCTATGGTCGGCAATCCAGTGCAATAATTGTCCTTAGAAGGTCCCAGATTTTTAAAATAGCGAACGATTTCATAATACATTTCACTTATTGGGTCGAAGCTCTTATATCCATCATAGTATCCAAATTTGTTTATATAGTTAATCACACCGCTATACCTTGCTCCAGGTATGTTATCAGGATTGAGTATAAAGGTGCCGTCTGCTCTTATTTCAGCCTCTGGGTTTGGACAACCTGCTGGATCATTGCAAACTACTAAGTTTCCGCTTGCATCGTGATACTTCAGCCCGTAAGGGATTTTATGAGAAATCCACTTCATGTTAGCCCTAATTACTCCGCCATCCCTTCTGCGGTCTGGGTTATTATACATTGCATAAGATATCAGCCCAAATCTCATTTTGTCTGCGTATTTTTGGATTACTCCCTCTGGTTTTTTGTTATAAGGATTACAGTTAGATTCTAAACCTTTAGATGGGTTGCATACTTCAATTTTTAGATCGAAGGAAGCAACAGCACCCATAGCGAGTTGGCATATTCCATCCCTTCCACAATCTGAATGTGTATTACAAGCTTTAAAAATATCGTTGCTACACCTTTTATTTGAGACTCTGAGAAAGAGATTTTCTCCAATTCCCGATACGCTTATTCCACAATCTGGCAAACCATCATTATCTGTGTCCCTGCAAACCACAAAACCGTTAGCGTATCTAATTAGATATATCGTTCCAATATAAGGTGTATAGCGATTGGCGTTATCAATCCTCTTTATGGGAAACCAGTTATGTCCAGGTTGTAAAGTTTGTCTTGCTCCCAAAAGTTGGGTATAGCCAGGTAAGTCTACAGCCCTATTCCCGCCTGTCATTGCCTTTCTGAAAGCATCAACTGCCATGGTGGTTGCCCAGTTAAGAAAATTACCGCTCCAGCTACCTGAACATTGATGGTTTATGGCTGGTCCTACTGGTTCAAACCTTCCACCGCTCCCACTTCTTACATATGCATAACATTTATTAGGGTCAAAGTAGCCATAGTAAGTTTTATTATTGTCATAGCAGTTATCTACTCTTCTCCAATTAACAACGTATGAACAAGATGCGAAGGTGCAGCTGTAGGATGTTCTTGGGTCGCCAGTGCATGTTATAGGAGGGTGGGCGGAGCCTTGCATGGGTGTTTCTATGGAAAGCATGATCATTACATTGGGAGGAGCAGAGGTTGATGTCGTGGGTGGAATATAGCAATAGTCAGTCATGTCGGCACTGTAAGACTTTTGCCCTGTGAACGCCAGTAAAATGATAAATATCAAGAGGAAGACCTTTCTTCTCATCTCCCGAGCCTCCTTCAATTTTTAGATTAGCCCACCTTCTTGCTCTCTGCGTGAAGTCTCTGTGAAATATGCGGACTTATCCTTTGTCCTCTTTGTGAGGGATTTCTAAACCTCTGTAAAGAAGGACCTTGATCTCTGCGATCTCCTTTCTCATTTCCTTTAGTTCAGTTCTTATGTCCCTTATGTCTTGCCTAATCCTGTCTATTCTTCTATTCATATCCTCAAACCGTCTATTCACATCCTCAAAGCGTTTGTTGATTAAAAATACATCCACCACCGAGAGAACTTTTAGCACTTAAAATATATTTGCTCTGTATTTGGAAAATGTGGCTCCTGCTTTTGGTAGTTTTTCTGTCGGGTTGTACAGTGGTTATAAAGGACAGGGAGCCCATTTCTCAAAAGGAAAGGGAGCGGGTAACCGGTCCTCTCAGGGCATACTGTCCGTCCAAAATTGAAACGGTGGGTTTTTACTGCAAGGGCAATAGGGCATACAGCAACCTCGTTCAAGCGGGTAGTCGGGTTAGGGTTTATAGCAAAAGCACGGGAAAAAGCATAACCATAGCCGTCTTTAGGAGGGATGATATTAACGGTGTATGCGTGCCAGAGAGGTTTGAGTCCCTCTTGGGAAGGGCTCCCTTTAGGGCGGTCTTGGAGGTGGAAAGATGCGGGCTGGATGGAAATACGGTATGCCCTCCCGTGATCAGAGGTATGGCAGGCTGGTATGGAGAGCCTTATCATGGAAGGGAAACCCCTTACGGAATAATCTTTGATAAAAATGGAATGTATGCAGCACACAGGGAGCTTCCCCTTGGCACATTGCTGAGGGTAAGGAACTTAAAAAACGGCAAAGAGGTGGAGGTAAAGGTAATAGATCGGGGACCCTTCAAGAAGGACAGGGTGTTGGACCTCTCAGAAGGTGCGGCGAGGAAGTTGGGAATGATCGGGGACGGAGTGGTGCCGGTGGAGGCGGTGGTCCTTCGTTGTGGAGATTAGGCACTCTCTATTATATTCTTTTAAGATTTCCCTCTCCAAGGGGGAGCTAACCTTTGGCAGGATGGTTTGTATTACAACCCTTTGGGCGGAGTTTTACCTTTCTGATCTTTTGGCGCATCGGATGGTATCCCTGATGGAAAACACAAACTCTACGGGCTCTTCGGACCTTTGGCTTTGGTAATCCCTGTATGCCTTCCTTATGCGGTTGGCGATCTTGAGTAAGTCAAAGAGAAGGTATATGTGCCTTTCCCTTTTTGGATTTATCAACCTTTTTGCCTATGGAGTTTCCACTTGATTTATCAGGGCATACCAAAGATAAACAAATTCTTCGTTGGAAAGTTCAGAAAGCGAAGAAACATAGTCTTTTAAGATCAGTGCTTCGTCGGGATGGAAAAAGCCCCTGCTGTCCTCAAAGGGTGGATAATCCACAAACATTACATCCGCACGGGACTTTATATCCTGCGGAAGTTCAAAAACGCCAAGATAGTGCTGTGGGTTCATACCGCCCACCAAAATCACATCGTTCCGTGCCTTTATGACCTCTCCCGTAGGCATCACCAAATACCTTCTGTAGTCAAAGAGTGGGTTAAAGAGCTTTACCAAGGCGAGTGGGAGGGTGTTGATCTCGTCCAAGTATATGACCGCACCGGGGGTCTGCAAAGCTTTGATAAGGTCTGAGAAGACGCGCTTTGTTCCCTTTTTTGGGTCAAACTCATAGGTGTAGGTTAGGTCCTCCTTTTCCATCTTTGAGTGGCATGGGATTATATATAGAGGTCTGTTGGTAAGGGCGGAGAATACTTCCACTAAGAAGTTCTTGCCCACGCCCGCATCTCCCTCCAATATAAGTATGCCCTCTCCAAAGCTGAGCTGGTCTTTGACCATAGAAACAAACCTCTCTAAGTTGTAGACAAACCAGGGAGTCTCTTCGTAGGAGACAAAGAGAGGGAGCCTGTAGGGTTCGTAAGAGAAAAGTCCTCGTAAGTGCCTGAGGTAGCTCCTTACCCACTTGGGCATTGACTTTAATTCTTTTACAGGCAAAAGGTTTGAGTATCTTTTGGGTTCCAAAAGGACGCCATCTTCCCTTTCAAAGGCTATTTTTGCGTATATCTCACCACCTATGATCAATTTTTCCTCCACCTTTAGCCTCCAAGAGAGTCTTCTGCGCTCACCACCAAACTTTGGAAAATCTTCTCTGCCAAAGAACACCCTGTCCTCGGTGGTGGTTATTCTGAACCTTTTTAGCCTGTATGAGATAACCTTTTCCTGCAAGAGCCTTTGGAGGCTTTGTTCTCCTTCCCTGCTCAATTCCCTCGGCAGTGTGCCCAAGAACTCCCTAAAGTTCTTTACTTCCTCCTCCGCTTCAAGCTCTTCAAGGTCTTGGCTCTCTTTGCCCTCAAGGGCTACCTTTAGTTCCTCCAAAGCCTTCGTCAGTCTGTTTTTTAGCGCCCTTTCCAACTCCTCCTTTGCCCTTGAGAGTTTTTCAAACTCTTCTCCGTCCGCCTTTCGGAGCCATTCTTCTATTTCCTTTAGCTCCTTTTGACCCGCTGTGCCCCTTTGGACCTTTTCTCTTATTTGCTCCAAAAAGAGCTCTAACCTCTTCCTTTTTAGTAGTTCCTCCGCCTCAAAGTAAAGCTCTCTTATCCTTCTAAGGGGGATGTCCAAGTTGGCAATCTCCTTGAGGGAGTTTAGGTCCTCCAACTGGGAAAGATCCTTTGCCTTTTGAACCTTAGAGACAAATTCTTTGTAAGCCTTTTCCGCCTGCTTTAGGACTTTTTCCTGCCTGTCTTTGGGATAGATAAAATCCACCAAGTTGGAGCCAAGCTTTACAAGTTGGTAGAGCTTTCTGTCTTTGTCCTGTAGCCACCTGCTGGTGTATATGGAACCGTCCTTTGATACCTTTACCACCGAGTAGCCAAAGCCCTCGAGGGTCTGTAAATATTGTGGGGTTTGCAAGTCCAGTATGCCAAGATGGTTTTCCTCTGCGTCTGCCAAAAAGACAAACAGACCCTCTGGGTCCCCGTCCAATTGGGAAACCTTTAGTGGCACATCTATCTTATAAAGTTCTTCCTCCTTGTATACGTCCAGGACTACGACCTTACTCTCTTCGCCCAAAATTAGCCTTCCGTTTATGAGGGCTACTGCCCTGCCAGCCCTGTATGGGAATTTCTTTAGTAAATTCCCACTCAAGCTGTATATGGCAGAACCCTCTGTGCCAGTGATGAACAGTTTGGATGGTGTCAAAAACTTTATAGCCCTTAGCTCTCCTACCTCACTCACGCTGAAGCTACTTTTAAACTCCACCCTCTGCAGAGAGAGGTCTTCTCCTACATCGATGGCATAAACCCTGTTTCCCA
>Ga0080008_140544_pt1 | contig 14312 bp, 15 predicted proteins | sample ConCONMetagenome_FD_69211 | JGI IMG/M metagenome (GOLD analysis project Ga0080008, IMG submission 69211) | Hot spring microbial streamer communities from Conch Spring, Yellowstone National Park, USA - CON_C (SPADES assembly) (version 2) | ecosystem: Environmental > Aquatic > Thermal springs > Hot...
CCACATGCCCATCTCTTATTGAGAGGTTTTTTATTATCGCGAAGTTCTCATGGTTTCCGTAGACCGTCATTAATCTAATCCTCGTGAGGATTTCAGAATAATCATCTGCAGTCGTCGCCCCTCCTCAATCTCTTGCCCCAATTCAATAGTCTGGCTTCAGCTAGCCTGGAGGGTATCCGGCTCTCTCTAGCAGATGCGTGGTACCTTTCCAGTGTGGGTCTCTGGCGTATGAACGTCGACATCGCGTATATCCAGGTGACGCAAGCCAGCAGGCTGGGCTTATCTCTTAGACGTTCCGACGGTGCGTACATTACAAGTGAGACCAGTAAAGTAGGCTACAACCACCGGCGGGTAGCTTGGTTTGGCGCCAGCGGGCTTTTGACAGATAACACTTTTAAGCTGTCTCGACGTTGGGGAAGGTGATTCTGTTGATAAGCGACTTGCACAAGACCTTGAAGAGCGCCGAGGAGGCAGGTTCTGTGAAGTGGCTTCTCGGTCTTTTGGAGGCAGTGGGGCCGGAGGTTTTGGTGTCGGCGGGGGACTGGGGGGAGGCTATGACGGTGGATGACTTCTTTCAGATAGCGTCGCGGGTGAAGCTGGTCACGGTGTATGGAAACCACGAGAACTTACCTGCCGTGAGGAGTTTTGTCTTGAGAGATGGCGAGGTGGTGGAGGCCGGCGGCTTCAGAATCGCCGGCGTAAATGGCTTGGTCTGCGGCGGCGCAGAGTACTGCACGGCGGCGGGGAGGTTCAGAAGGGTCGTGTCTAGGATCGGCTCCGTGGATATCTTCGTGTCGCATCAGCCCCCCTCCGCCCCCTACCCGGAGCTGGAAGGCGACGAGGCGGCTGAGCTCATGATGTGGGCTCTTGAGAAGATAAGGCCTAGGCTCCACCTCGGCGGCCACATGACTGGCGGATGCTTCACCTACCACGACTTCAGCTGGGGGAAGCACCTCCGCGTAGACACCTCCGCCCGCCACAGATGCTACGCCGTGCTGGAAGGGAGAACCGTGACGGTGTACCAACGCGGCGAGGAGATATCCACCTTCACTATCTAACCCCCACCGGCGAACACGCCGTTGAGCGGCGCCGAAGCCGGCGGGGAGGAAAAAAGCCGGAGGTTTCTCCGCCCTTGCCCTCTTCCGTTAACTGACTTGGGGGATCTGCGTGAGCCCCTCCACGTATAAAACCTCTATCGGCTCCGCGTAGCCGTGGTCCTCCGTGAAGACGTTGTAGGTGTCTATGAGGACGTAGAGGTCGTCGCAGTAAATCCAAGTTTGGTGCAGAAGGTCTTGTAGCTTATTTTAACGCCTACCTCATCCACCATCCGTCTCAGAAGCTGGTAAGCCTCGCCTGCTTGCGCGAAACCAAGTTTGCTGAACCTCACTACAGGGACCACCTCCATCGATGTACACGGTTTATCCCACCGCGTGTCCACTATGGCGAAGGTGGCGTTGAAACCGGCGTCTTTCAAAGGGGCGTAAAGCGACGGAGCGTATATGTTATCCTTGAAGCCCAGCCACGTTGTCATAGACGGCGGATACACCACGTTTTCGAACCTGCTGATGACAACTGCTCTTATCTCGTCTGCGAGGCTCATCCGGTTCTTGTGCCAGTGGTTATAGACAGCCAATAGACGAAATATCTCGCGGCCCCATCTGCCGCCTTCGCCCCACACGCAACGCGACGCGTTGCGCTCTGGGGGCCCGTCGCCGCAGTGCCGCCACACCCGCCCCACCATCACATCCGCCGTGCCCTCTGCCGAAACCACATAGATGCCAGCGACGGGCGCCGTGAAGTTGAGCTCCCTAGCGCCGCGCACGAGGAGGCGGCCGCTACCGTCGCGTATCCATATTTTGGCGTCACGGTCTCGTTGATGTTCTACATGTTGGCCGCCGGGCTCTTCCTCGCTCTCGCGTATCCATATTTTGACGTAATCCCACGATGTGCGTACGTAGATCCAGTCGCCGGCCTCCAGGCTTAGAGCTAGGCTGGAGCTTGATCTACGTAATAGACTGTACGTGGTCACAAACGTCCACGAGTCGCCAACCTCGGGGGCCTTCAGCTGGGCGGCGTCGAAAAATATCTTAATCTCTTTCGCATATGAGTAGCCGCAGTGCCGGAATGCCTCCTCCAGACCGTAGACATTGCTTTTAGCGTTTTGAAACCTCTGCTCGGCCCCCGCAAGCCGCGGCTCGTCGTCTTTAAGACATGCCGTCTGCTCCGGCGGTTGCCCCGCCAAGTATGTTACCGGCTTCTTCAGAAACAAAGCCTCAGCGGCGAGCCACAGCGCGGCAGACGCAGTTACGACAGCCAGCGCAAGGGCTAGGGCCCGGTTTGAGCCCCTCATAATCCAGGCCACGATGAGTAACATAACCAAAGCCGCCGCAAGCATCCAAGCGGCGTCTCCCCCCGCGTTTTGAGGCGAAGCGGCTTGGTTGCCGTATATCGTTGACGTAACGTATACGGTCTGTACTATGGGCGTAGCCGCGGTCATGGTAACCGTCGTGACGAGGGGGGGTGCCCGCTCGGTCTTCGTCTCCGTGACCGTGGAGATCAGCGTCACAGTCTCCGTGACGGGGACCGTCTTGGTCACCGTCGCCGTGGCAGTCTGCGTTGCGGTTGTTGTAACGGTCTTAGTCTCTGTCGCTGTGACGGTCTTTGTGGCGGTTACAGTACGCGTCTCTGTGGTGGTTGCAGTTATGGTTCTGGTAACGGTTACTGTGGATGTGGTGGTCTTTGTCGTAGTCGGCGGCGCAGTGGCCTGCATCATGGCGTTGTAGGCGTTTCTCAGCGCCTGTTCAGTCGACACGCTCCGCGGCTCCGTGTGGATGTGGTAGCGGTACATGTACCACTCCACGTCTACATCCACGGGGGCCGTGGTGCCGGTGTAGATCTCCGTGCCGAGCTCCAGCGACATGAGGTAGAGACCGTCTATGGCGTCAGCCGTCGTGCCGCCGCGGGACCAACCCCTCGACCTCAAAACCTCCTTCGCCCTATCCACGAAGTACGTGAAGTCCACAGCCACGACGCCGCTGAGCTCCACCTGCGTCTTAAACTTGATAAATGTCCAGTCCAGCTCATACAGAATCACGTCAAACGTCACGTATCGAACCCGCCCGTTCACCAGGACAGGCGCCGTGACTGTGCCTATCTTTGCGTAGTCCTCTCTGAAGTCCGCCCTCACCTCCACCAGAACCTCCACGTCACCGGCTTGAGGCCCCCTGTAGTGGTTATCGTCCTTAAAAAGCCAAGAATCGACAGACACGGTTATGCCGGGGCGGGCCCTCAACACGGTGTAGTTGAAGGCAACCACTATGCGTGGAAGAGAGCCCACCTTCGCCGGAAGGGCGAGAAACGACTCGTCTTGACACACGGGGACTCCCCAAGGCTTGGCGCCGTATATCACCTCGTGGTAGGCAAGTATGTGGTGACTCGGCACAGCGGCGAGCCTCCACCGAGACACGGCGTGGAGCACTCCGCCGCTCTCCACAGCCATCCGCGCGCCCCCCGAGGCGGCCCACTCCAGCCCACCCCTAATGCCCCACACCTCTACGTTTATACAAGCAGGCCCTATGTAGACCGGGTTGTAGAGACCTTTGCACGAACCGCCAGAACACGAAGCCTCAGACACGGCACCCACGTGACCAGGCGCAGGCAGCACTTGCAACCACCCCCCATACGCCACCGCCGCGGCCACCACAACCACAAGGACTAGAGACCTGACCATGCCTCCATAGGAACTGCAGGACTAAAAAAGGGGGGTCCACCCCCCTCGGCGCAACAGAACTGCACAACGCAACTAACCCTGCACTTCATATCTACGCCGTCTCTACAATAGGCCAGCTAAATCAGCTGACCCCCCTTAGGCCGTCTTCAAAAGGTCTCAACAACACCTCGCCCAGTCCCCATAGGCCCTTCAGACCAGGGCCATGGAGTTGCGCAGACAAACGCGCTAACCACCCCCACATCGGAGATCTACCGAATATTATACACCACACTCTAATCTCCGCCCTAGTTCCGACTTTCCGGTTACAACCTAAGCACTATTTCTACCGCTAGAACCGCACAATAGCCATTAGCTACCCCAACAACCAACCACGTGGCCATATGTTTCCTTTATGCATAGTACATGAAGAGAAGTAAGTTTCGGCATCGCGGCAAGTGCCGAATTTTTAGAACATAAACTCTTTTATCATGGTCGGTAACATTGCGTCATCCGCCGGCGCTTTCGGTAGATCGCTGAAAGAACAAAAATCTTAGGCATCCAAAAACCATAGGAATTTTACAGACGAAACGAAGAAATTCTAGTCCACATCGATGTTTCTCTTCTATACTGTAAAAACACCGAATCCATATCTTCTCTAACCAAAAGTCTAAGGTAGATACGTAATCTCTCCCAGGCAGTTATGTAGCCCCACCACAACCTAGCTTTGGCATCACCTCCTTTTCGGCAATTCTTTCCATGGCCAAAGCCCGCTCTGTGAGCGATAGTTGCAGACTCGAAACCGAAATCCCGTGCCTCCACCTCCACGTTTATAGTGCCTGTATCCACCGGCACAGTGTCTTGGGATATACGGCTTTTTCACACCATTCTCCCCGCCATGGGGGTATAATTCACGCCGGCTTACCAACGCCGCTACTAGCCTTCTTCAACGTGATGTCTACCCTAGGGAAAAACAACAGCCACTGTACACAGATCATTACGCCACAACGTCACACGCCAGACTTTAGTGCCTAAGAAGAGGGACGAAAAGTTAAAAGATAATTATGTCTCATTATTACCAAGATTACCACGCGACGACACAGCGCCGTGTTCTTACACTCGACAACCTTGCCGTGGCATAAGTCTTTGAGCGTCATCGATGTGGCTAAAGGTTATCTTCACGCTGTTCATAACGGCTTACATGTCATTTTACCGGTCACCGTCATCCTCTCACGTCTTTCGCGCAAGACGTATTTAACCATCAGCAGGCACGAGCATTATTTCGCAACCGCTCCTTATTACCTTACCGCCAAAAGCGTACATCTGACAGCGCCTCCGCGAGACGCACAGAAACAACGATGCGACAGAGAGACTGCAGGACTATGCAACAAGCCCGATGGAGGGACGAGCCGCCGTCTTCACCGGAGCGATCTGACGCCCAACAGCTTCGCCCGAGCCTTACGCCTTATGAAATCGGGCGCCTCTTCGACGCGCCCCGGCGACTCCCCGGCCCTGCCCTCGGCCGTCCGCCTGCCGTCTAGGAGCTCCTCCAGTCTCTCCAAGACGCACATGAGTCTCTTGACCAGAGGCCCCAGACCGTCTGTGCGCGGCATCGGCGACGACACCGGCCTTCACCCACTCTCTGTGATGATCTTCATAATGAATTCTACAAATTCATGATAATGTGTCTATTTCTTTCAGAATAACTCTATGAACATTTTTTCAATAAGTAGCGACAATTAATAAAAATATTAAGCGGAAAAGGCGTTGAGATTCAACAAAACAAAGAGATTTAATAAATTTCGGAACCATCTAGAGGTACGTGGTATTTCTTTATCACCTCTCTCCAAGGACCCGCCTTCAGTTGAACATCAACATGACCCTTGTGGGGCGGACTTATTGATATCTCGTCTCCCACAGGAACTGCACTAAGGTTTACAATTGCCGACATCATGTTTGCAAGCACCTTATCAAACACGACGTCCCTCCTCCTATTCGCTTCACTCATGGAATCACTACATGTTCTACCTATAAATATACCCCTACACCCCCTCCACGTCTCTGGCAAGGTGTGATATGAGATCTTGAAGACCTGATATTGACACAAGACACGCTCCCCCTAGACGGTGGAGCTCCGTGGATAAGCTTCCGTCGCGCGCTCCGGCTTTCTTTAACGTAACACCTAAACTTCGCAGATAAAACCACCGTGTCTAATCAGCACAGAGGTAAGTTACCAAATGATGAACTAGACCTTGACCGTGTCTACGAAACAGGTGATGAAGATGAGTTACCGACGTTATTCGGAGCATCCGCTGGCGCAGAGCCCTGGCGATGTCACAGCCGTCGCCCTTCAGACACTTCATTGTTCGCTAGTCATGTCACGCATTTACAAGCCTAGCAGTCAAAGCGATGCTACCCCTTCACCGAGCCTACCACGAGACCCAATATAAACGCCAACGTAAGTTGCGGCGCAGTCTTCGCCCGGGTTAAGACCTCGCCGAACAGCCTAGTGGCTGTGTCCACCATTTGAGAAAAAACAGACGTAAAGGGCGGGAGATTTAAAGCTCCCAGAGTTGCCGCTACAGCCGCAATAGCTAGGAGGAGAACAACAGCCTCTATCAGCCTCCGCAACAAAATGCCGACCAAGACGCCGAGCACAAGAACTCCCGCCACCTCTGTCACATCCCGAATAATTTCGGGAACGCTCACGCCTAAGTCGGCAGACATATGGTTGGAACGCACAAAGCGGTAAATATCCCCCTGGAGGCCGTATAAATACCATCACAGCGACAAGATCCATTTGTATTTTATTAAAGAAAAAAGTTATATTATCAAAAGAAATGTTGCTATAATAATATAACTTTTTTCTTTAATAAAATATCATAAAGATGTTCTGCTAGCGTTCTTACAATTGGCGACGGTTCTATTTTGTATACTACTTTCTTGAATGGAGGCTCATCCTCTATCTTCACTCTAAGCCCTCCTATTACGCCGACTTTGCTACTCAGGTCTCTGAAAATTTTTGGACCTCGATTCAATATAAACTTGTTTATATTGCCATCCCATGCAATTGTCTCATATTCTATGTTGCTACTTCTACTACACCACTTTTCGTTGACGCAGATCCACTCCACGGTTTCGCACTTCCCGCCTAACTTGCAGTACTTGAGGTATGCCGACGCTACTTTTTCCAGCTCGGGAAGGTTCTCACAGAGGCTTTCTAACGGCCCTTCGCACTTTGGCACTATCCCCCTGCGGACATATCTATATATGATTCTATCTATGGTGAACCCCATGGGTCCATCCACTATAAATTGTTTCGCTTTGTACAGCGTACTTACGGCGCCTATGTTCAACTCATAACTTACTATCTCTTTCCCGACCTCGTCCAGTGTACGACAATATATAGCCCCATTAGAAGAGTTATCTAGTCTACTCTTTTCACTCCCTCCTTTTTCTATTATAGCCCTTGCGCCTCCCCTAGACTCGTAAAACCAAAGACGCGAGCCGTGACCACATATTTCGCTAACGTTGTCCCAGCTGTTCTTGAGCGTGGTAGCAACGCATGCAAATTCAGGGACTCTGTATACCACGTCGGGGAACGTGAGGACCTCAACAGAGCCTTTTTTTCTATATTTTTTTAGCATATATTTTAGCAAGGAGTTTAGGGCGACATCTTGATGATATGGCAAGTGGGATAGGGGGTATCCGTGACCCTCCAACTCAATTACTCTTACGTAACATCCCAGTTTTTCGGCCACACTTTCGAGGAGTCGGTAGTTGCTCTCGGTGTTGTAAGACAGGAACATGGGAGTCACAAACGCTTGGCATATCTTCTCTCGCTCCTTGAGTCTTATCTCATATGTAGCCATGATAAGCCATGAAGTGTGTGTATAATAAATACTATTTTACCTTAAATAAACTAAGAAAAATTAATTTACGATGATTAATGCGGCAAATTAAATATCTCGAGATTAATGTAACTGAATTAATTCAGGCGATTGAAAGCGGCCGAATTAATTTAGGGCAATTAAAACTTAAAAAGGGGGGTTAGGATTAAGTCTTAACCTTGTGATAAATCATCGCTGAAAGGACGATGTGGGATGCAAATGATAGTATTTTAAGGAACTGGGGGTTGGCTAGGAGGTACAACATTGCGGAGAAGAGAAATATAAACACAACAGTCTTGCCAAATTGTCTCGTCAATGGTGTGAATACTTGTCGTGCTGTCCACAGAATAAGAACTATGGAGAACAGCTCCCAAAGGATAGCTTCCCAAGACCAGACCCCGAATCTGTCCATCAAGCTCGCCCAGACGAGCCACGGGAAGCCAGCCAGCAACAACACAACCGCCACTCTTGCTACTCTTAAAGCCGGAATAGCTACGGGTTGCGGGGGCGGCGGAGGCGGCAACGGGGGCGGCGTCACCCAGCCCTCGCGCTCTGTCTGTCCTCGGCCGCCGGGAGGACGTGTCCAGACCTGGGCGCAGTCTAGCCTATCTCCCTCTATGCATATGCAACCTAGGCTTCTGGCGCACTGCATGTGGTATACAGAGTTGCAGGTGGGGCATCTTACAAACCCGCCGTGTATCGGATGCTGGCAGTACCGGCAGATGGGAGCGGCGGGTTGCTCAGCCATGACGGGAGCCTGCGGTGGGCACGTGCCGGCGGTGGTGCTCGGGCTGGGGCGCGATCTTGAAGGTGATTATCTTTATGTCTGGTTCGAAGAATATATACATAGCGTTCCACTGAGGCCTTCTGCCGAGGAGGTGGCGCACAGCCACGTAGAAAGCCATGGAGGTGGTTACGTGCACCCACTCGCTGAGAGAAGGCGCAGGCGCGTCCGGAGTCCTCGCCGCAAAGACGTGGCCGCAGAAGGGGCACTCCACCTCCACAGCCACCACCTTCTCCCCCTCTCTAACAGCCCTGGCCGGCCTCCCGCCCACCTTGGGGTCCCAGCGCCAGTTCTCCACTTTGAACCTGCGGCCGCATGTGGGGCATGTGGCCTGGAGGTTGTAGCCCAAGACCTCGTACATGGCCTCCTCGTCGGCCTTGCTGAAGAAGCAGAGTCTGCAGGGCCCCCGCCGGGGCTCTGGAAAGTACAGCACCCGCCCCACGCCCACGCCGAAGGACACATCTAGAAGCGGCTTGTTCCAGTAGGCAGACAGCTCCCCCACCTCCCTCCTGACCACGTCGTTGTCTACGCCGAGGATGTAGAGATCGGCCTTCCTAAACGCCCATTCATACTGCGGGTACCACCTCTCGTAGAAGTCGGCGTCGAGGTACGAGGGGATTGCGTGGACCCACGTCTTCTCCCCCCGTCTCAGACGCCTTATGCACCTGGCGAGGGCCTCCACCTTAGGCTTGCCCACGTCCTCTTCAGTGTAGCAATCCACACGCTCTAAGTTGTGCGGCTCCACCACGTCGCCGTCGACCAGCACCAGCTCCCCCACCCCCGACCTGGCGAGACGCATGGCCAAGACGCTGCCAATAGCACCTGCCCCAACCACCACCACCCTACTCCTCCTAAGCGCTCTGCTCCTCCCCGGCCACGCCAGCTCCGACCTGTCGAAATACATGCCAAATGAAGAAGTTGGCTTCTTAAATAAGGGGGCGAACCCCCCATATATCTACCAGCACCTACGGCGACATATGCAGGCAGATCCCATCTGGAGGATGAGGCGGCAACAACTCGCCATGGCACTAGAGAAGGAGGGTTGCGTAGAGGTGGGAGGCGGGTTGTTTACAAACTGGATCTGGCGGTGTAAGTGGTGTGGAATCACCGTATATGTGGAGATCCCAAGGGAGTGGCCCAAGCCCCGCGGCCCCGGGCAACCCACGCATCTGAACTACTGGCTGACGTCCGAGATCCCCAACTGCTGGCCCCATCTGTTATCCGAGAATACCATAGAGGGGAGGAGGGTGAGGGCCCTCTGCGTCTATGTGCCGCCGGACTTCCCCCCAGGTGCGCTGAGGCAGAACTTCTACAATAGGCTCTGCGACACGTGCGGAAAATGCGACTGCAGGTAGTCGCCCCCTCGGGCTTCGCCGGCCGGGTGATCGCGGCGTATAGAGACGGCGTTGCGGCTAGAGACTTGGTCTTCCTCGTGTTCGGAGTGAGAAGGGAGGCGTGGGGAGCGGAGAGACTCTACGTCTTAAAGGTGGTTCTTGACGTTAAGTCTAGGGGGGAGCACGTGCCTGCGTCTCACACCGCGTACATGCTGGAGGAAGCCAGCCGGGTGGGGCTCGATCTAATCGGCATGATACACTTCCACGGCTGGCCCGGGGGATGCGGCTACCTAAGCACCACAGACAAAAACACACTGAAGACCTGGGGACCCCGCTTCGTCGCCTTCGTGGCGGCGCCAGACTGCCTAAAGGCGTGGAGGATGAAAGACGGCCAAGTGGAGGAAGTCCCCATAGCTGAGGTTCCAACGTACGCCGTTGCCGATCCCGAGCAGAGAAGCGAGGAAGAGCTTGCCCCACCAACGTCAACAACAGAGAGACCCAGCGCAGAAGATATAAACGACGTAAAGCGCCTCCTCGCAGAGCTCGTCAAACTAAACGAACAATACCGCGAGGTGCTCTGGGTAACCATCGCTCATCTATACACAATTGAAAAAAGTTGCAAGAAGGCAAGATCAAATCTCCTTACGAGAATCTTCATGAGGAGTAGACATAGAACTAAATTCTAAATAATAGTTTTATTCACTTAATATGTTTTAATTTTTTATTATTCCAACACAAAGTAATATAAAATATTAGTGAGCCAAAACCTTTCCAGTGTTAACTCTATTTCACCTTGCAAAAATCCGAATTTGACATAATGAGGCCGCTTAATGTGTATATTCTCTATAAAAAATTGTGCATAATACCAAGTTGGTATTGGAAGCTTTACCTTACTAAGATCTATACTTCTGATACCCATGCGCCTATCGCTTGGTCCTAGATCTGCGGAGGCGCATATTACAGGTGCGCTTTCTATCTGACGTCCCTGCTTTTTACCTCTGTAGTATACTATATAGGCGTTCACTGTTTCCCTTGACTCGGAGCTGTACGTAGCTAGAACCGTCCGTCCTGAGTCCTGTACGCACTTGCCGTCATACAAGAGGTGGAATAAATTCATTGAACTGCATTGATGTTGTTCTTGTGCGGGTTTCGTCAAAATTTTATTAATGATTTTTTTATAAATTTCTGATGCCTTATTTATTATTTCACATTCATTTGTTTGTGGACTATTAACACATATAAATTCTTGTGTAGTTTTATGAAAGAGAAGTAAGAGCGCGACGGAAATTTTATCTGTTATTGTTTTATTACCATCACCTCCGTGTTGTGATATAAAGGGATTCTTAAAACAGTTAATTATTCCCACTTTATCGTTTAAAGAACTTATCTTATTTATAAATGTAGCGTAGTCATGTATAAGAGAACGCGTTGGTATATAGAAAACTTTTGGAAATTCCCCTTCTGACAGATCCTTACCTTCGGAATTCAATGCCTTTTCCACGGCTAGGTAATATATAATATCACGTGGAGTCATTCCAAATAAGAGAATTACTACGTTTCTTAAATTTCGGAGAAATTGAAGCGGGAAGAGGATAGAATAAGCAACTGCAAGAGGTAACGCGTCGGGTATTGTGTCATAGATATTGGTTATTTCCTTTTGGATTCTCTCTTTAATATCGCTTGGCAACTCCATTCCTTCTTCTATGATCTTCACAAAGTCTTGCGGCGTAAATGCATGCTTAAGCCACTTCTTAACAAGATCTAAATTAAATACTCGGTAGTTGACATCTTTTATTGCTTTTGATTCAGCATCTTTTATTGCTTTTGATTCAGCATGCAAATTGACAGATATTACATGGTCGAACCATCCAATTACAGAGGGTGTGGTCTCTAGTAGAATAAGGGAGGGATATACAGGTAACTTCTGTGTAAGTCTCTTTAAGTGATCAAGTAGATCCTTTGGTTCTGGTTCTGGGCGTTTCTTTTCCAGAGGAAGATTACGAAAACATTTATAGACGTTCTCTAAACCTTTTTCGTGATAGAAATATATATATGGAACTAAGACATATGGTATTTTCTTTTCTTGCAACTTTGTTGCTATGCTGACTATATAGGCCACTTGGTTTATTGTATGAAATGTGGGGGGTATTGGCTGAAGCCACGTAATAAAGACGTAGTCTTTACTAGTCAGCTTAATTTTGTTCTTCTCTTTTAAGATGTCATAAAGCTTGTAGAGTGGGTAGTTAACTTCCGCCTCCGCGAAGGCGACCTTTTTGCATTTATCGTAATTTACTTCTATTACTACTTCATCCGACTCAGACTTAACGTCTGTGCAGGTGAAGCCAGCGTATAGCTCATTATCCTGCTGTGACTGAGGAGAGTCCATGAAAAATCCTGAGGGAAAAAATTTGTTTCGGGGTCGTCTAGCGGCCGCCGAATTGGGCGCCTGGAACTATCCGTATTCTATCTGTTCTGTATCTGCTTATGAGGTCATCTACTGTGGTGTTTGGATCGACGACCGAGTCGCCGTTGGGGGTCTCTGCCATTATCTGGATCTGGCCGTTGGCGTGTTGCGGCGCCACGGTCTGCAGGTATTCGCGCACTATGGAGCCTAAAGGCTTCCTCCCGTCGACTTCGAACGTTCTGCGTGTGTCCTCCTGACCGTGCAACATGATCTCGACGTATCTCCTGCCCATTGATGCTGTAGAAACTGCACGGCTTTTATATGGGGGTTCCACCCCTTGACGCGGCTAAGAGATGTTGTTGTTCATGGGGATGTGGGGGTGCGCCGCGTGTTTGTGTCTGTAGTTACTAGGAGGAAGGTTCTTACCGCTCTGTAGCCTATTTTTCTGTAGGTCTTGATTGCGGCGGCGTTGTCTTCCACCACGCTGAGGGCTGGGGTTGCGCCTGCGGCGAGGGCTTGTAGCGTTATATACGCAATGAGGTACGTGGCGAGCCCCCTCCCTCTGTATTCTGGGCGTGTATATACGTCTGTGATTATCCAGACCTCGGGGAGGGATATGCAGACGGCGGCTGTGGTGGCTGGCTTGCCCCCGGCGTATATACCATATACTCTGCATCGGGAGAATAGGTATTCCACGTCGACTAGGGGGGAGGTGGGGTGGTAGTCCTCTGGCGTCACGGCCTCTACGGCCCAGCTTCCGCTGGTCAGTATCTCCTTTGCCTTTTCTGCGCATGGGGGGCCGCAGGCCATGGTGACGGCGAGTTCCCGCCTTGCGCCGCGGGGAGTCTCTATTTTCACTCCGCTTTCTAGATGTATCCGGATGCAGTCTGCGTCGGGGAGCTTGACTTCGTCTACGTCGCCTACTATGTGGACTGCTGGGCACCACCTGGGGCGCCAGTAGATGAGTATGTATCCCCTCACGTATCCCCCCGCCGTTTTTATATACGCCTCTGTGGCGTCTGGCTCGTGGAGGAGGTCGTGGTATAGGTAGGCGAAAAAGAGGGGGTTTTTGCGGTAGCTCCTCTCTACCGCCTCCAGCTCCTCGGCGGTGGTCACGCAAACCGCGCGATCTCGGCGAGGAGTCTCCTCGCCAGTGTCTTGTCTGTCTGTTTGGCGCGTCTTAGGTTGTGGAGGTTCCACCGGCGGCAGTACTGCCTGAAGAAGGCCAGCTGGCCCTCGTCGAGGGCCGCCTTACGCATCACGAAGGAGTCGCCCTCAAGTAGTTGCTCCTCTAGTGTTCTGGTCTCCAAGGCCCTTTTGCAGAACTCTACGCCGTATTGGCCGCGGGCCACCTCCTCCACAGTGATCTCCGCGGGGGGTAGCACGTGCTCGAGGGGCGGACCCCTTACCGCGACGTAGTTCTCCCTCCACGTCGGCCTGAGGACCGGCGGCACGGCGGCGGCGAGCTGGGAGGGCAACACCCCAACCCACACCTTCCACTCCCCCACCACCCGGTCAGAGCAACCCGTGTAGCTTCCAGCTATTTTTACGAAAGAGCCGAGGGCGTCGTAGAGGGCTCTGTGGAATCTGGCGAGCTCGCCTCCACGCGGTCTCTCTGGAATAACTAAGATGTCGACGTCGCGGGGCTTGTGCTTGTAGGTGGCGGAGCCCACGAGATACACCGCAACTCTGTCAAAGCTCCGCCTAGCTACGCGGTCAACCGCATCCACCACCAGAGCCACAGGCCTGCCGGCGATTTGTCCGTTGGTAGGAATTTGTCTGTGCATAAGAAAATCTACACATAGGGATATAAAAAACACCTCGCCATCCCCCGGGGTAGGGGGTCATCCCCCGTTTTTATTCTGCTTGTAGAATACGCACATGGTGCCGGGAACTACACCAAACGGCCCCTGGGATCCTCCCCAGAGGCGGAGAAACAGAACCCCGAGACTCAATGTTTTGTCTGCCTTGCTCCGTGTGACTGATGTCGGGCTGTTGCCTACAGCCCGTAGCCGTCTTGGGCCGTCGCGTGGGGAGTGGCTGGGTGCATTGGTGGGGTGGGTATGTGGTTGAAGCTGTTAAGTGCCATAACCGCCTGGGCGGCTGGGGAGTCGGGCGGCTTGTCGGAGGCCGTGGTGAGGGGGCTGTGTGAAAGTGCTGATGCTGGAGGGGGGGGGCCGGTGGTTAGCGCTCG
>Ga0080008_177304_pt1 | contig 14302 bp, 18 predicted proteins | sample ConCONMetagenome_FD_69211 | JGI IMG/M metagenome (GOLD analysis project Ga0080008, IMG submission 69211) | Hot spring microbial streamer communities from Conch Spring, Yellowstone National Park, USA - CON_C (SPADES assembly) (version 2) | ecosystem: Environmental > Aquatic > Thermal springs > Hot...
GAGTGATGAACGCTATGTTGCCTCTTGAAAGTTTGAGTGGCCCGAACGTTGCGTTAATGTATAACGGAGTATAGGCGTAGCCGAATATATTCGGCCCCAGAATCCTCATACCATACTTCCTAGCTGTCTCAACCATTTTCTCCTCGGTTTCAACATTTCCAACTTCTGAGAAACCAGCTGTTATAACTACCGCTACTTTAACACCTTTACGCCCACACTCCTCTATTACGGGGGGGACTTCCTGCGCTGGCAATGTGATAACCGCTACGTCGACCTCGTCGGGAATGCTTGAGATTGAAGGATATGCTTTCAACCCCAGGATTTCATCTGCGTTCGGGTTAACCGGATATATCTTCCCTGAATAGCCATAGAATTTAATGTTCTTGAGAACCACGTGGCCAATCTTGCCTGGAGACCTGCTCGCACCTATTACTGCTATGCTTTTGGGTTCAAACAAGGCTTTTAACATTTATAAGCACCTCTCAATTCATGCGTATTTGACTCCCCATATATAAATCATCACCCAGTAGTGTGTACTCACAAACTCTTCCTCAGATTCTCGAACCCTATGTTGAAATATCCAGCCGAATATTCTATTACGCCAACCCATCCTAGATAAGCGAAGCCGGGGGACATTGCTCTCTCGCTTACACAAGGGCTTGGGCATGACCCCGTGACCACCAGGTTTGCTTTAACGGTTCTTGAAACCTCATCGACCATGCTGGCTGATGAGCCACTACAACACTTGTGTATCCTCCCGTTCAAAAATGAGACGAGCACCGTTGCCTCCCCAGTCGAGCCAATGGTATATTCCAATGGAGTTGCTGTAAGACCCAGTCCTGTTAACCTTAAATTATCAACAAGGTAGGACTTTGTCTCAAGCAAGAATCCTTTCAAAGCAAGTGCTGAAGCTACTGATGTATCGTCAAGATTACCTGTAACTCCTAGAACCACCGCACCACACTTCTCCGATAACCATTCAATAAGGCTTGGCGAAACCGTGTTCCCAGCAAGCGCGACTATCCGTATGTTTCTCGCTCGCAGGTAATAGCAGAGGAGCCTCCCAACGGTCTTATCGCCGTAAAGCCACGATGCCACCGCCAATTTTAAACTAGGATGTTGGCTTGACAAACCCCTTACCCTCCACACCTCCGATTAAAACCCTACAGCTCCCCAATCTATTGCTACACTGGAGCAGTCCTCTAACCAGGATATTGCCGCCCTCGAATAGTATTGGAGTATATAGTGATTCGAAACTCTGGATCTCGACGACATCGTAAGGCGGTTCAATACTGGATTCTAAAACCCTGTAGGATTCCAACCTTGCTCTTGAAGGGTAGGAGAGAGCTTCTAAACCTCCTTTAACCACCCCTGACAGTATTATCCCGCCGAGAGTTTTGAAAGGAGGCTTCGACAACACGTTTCCTCCTTGTTGAGAAACATACGTTATCGAGTACAGTACACCATTGAACAACCCTCTTCTGTATTTTCTATACAATTTCCTCACATCCTCAACCGGCAACCCAGTTGTTTCTGAGAGTTTAGAGGACCATTCAATCAGCATTGGTTCAGGGAAGGACCAAAACATATCTGACTCTCTCACACACTCTATAACTTTCAGCGATTCTCTCCAACCATAAACCACGATGTCGATATCGCTTACGGCCGGTTTATGGATACGAGGTAGGATAGACCCTGTGACACCTATCCCGCTGGATAGGCCTGTACAATCCTGTAGTGCCTGAATTAGCGAGGAAGCCTTCGCCTCCAACGCATCCACGGGTTTAACTATCAATTCCTCTGCACGCGCACGAGGATCGTATACCTCATTAACAGCGGAAATGGGAATGATCGGGACGTAGGCATCATAGAAGGGGATGTATTCCTTCAAAACAGCGTGCTTATAAACCTGAAACGGCTCGTAGGTTTTAACAAGCCTCTCGTAGAAAAACACCCCATCCCACCAGTAGGTTTCGCCAGAGGATGGACAATATTTCAAATAGCCAATGTAATAATAAGGTGCGTGATCGTTCCCCACTATCACTCCGTAGCAGTTCCCAGTCGTCCTAACATAGTAACGGTCTAATACACTACTGCACGGAGCCAGCAAATCCTCCAACCCGTTTTTAAAATAACTTTCCTTATACCTTAAAGTAGTATCCACGATAAAGGTGGAAAAATGGTTCAAACCATCATAGCGCTTGACTATGATGGAGTCCTGGTTGACAGCTACAATGGTTTGGAAAAATTTTACCTCGAAGACTTTCCCGCGATGACAGGTCATGACACAGCTTTTGGAAGACACCTCCTCTACATGGAGTATTTGGCTGAGGGGTGCGGTCTTTTAAGGATTGACTGGTGGCCGAGCATCATGGATGTCCAGGACGACTTACTCCTTAACTTACTACTGAAGTATTGGGAGAGAAGGATAGAAAACTCCGCGATCCTGCCAGGCGTATTCACAGCTCTTATGACGTTCCGTGAAAGAAACTACAGAGTAGTTCACGTCGGATTTATGGATGACATCCCGGGTCTGAAGAGGTGGAGGCTTGACGCGGATGGTCTAGCCCCTTACTTCGATGAAATAATAATCGTTGGGGAGGACTTCTCCTCAAGGCATGAAGCATTAAGATACCTGGAGGAGAAGTATGAAGACTCGCTGATCATCTACGTGGATGATAAACCGGTAAACTTGTTCAAAATAAGCTCTAAGATAAGAGACGATCCTCGCATCCTCCTAGTTAGAAAAGAGTTCAAAAAGCAGTGGAGCTTTCCATGGGACGATCCCGCTGGAAACTATCCAACTATTAGAAATCTCCTGGAGCTGGAAAAGATTCTGAGGGATGCTGTTAGTCGTTCCTAAGGAGTTGTGTTAGACCTGGTTTTATAAAAAACTATTTCAGGAAGGATCCGGAACCTCCTTCAACTGCTCCAGCACATACTTTCTGATCTCCGAAGCTGCGGGAGGCTTTCTCACGAGTTTTCCATCAATAATGCAGGGTTTTAGAAGCTGTTCGTAATCAGGTGGGACATCCCGGGGTGAGTCCAGAAGCCTCACAATGTCGTTTAACCCTGGTCTTTTCCTGTAAACTTGTTTAGCGCCTGGGAGCTTCCCTCTCTTAGCTATAGGCTTCCACACTCCGTTGTCGTAGACTTCGACCACGTCTGCACTAATGTCTATGCTGGGTGGGAATGAAACGCTCGTGCCTATTCCAAACGCGTCCACAATATCCCTCAGCCTGACGAGCTCCTCCTCGTCTATGCCCCCGCTAACCACTATTTTCACGTTCTTAAACCCGTGTAGATCAAGCGTCCACCTTACCTCTTCAACGATCCTCCTCATGTTCCCTCTCCTACTTCCCGGCGTGTCAAGCCTTACTCCGTGAAGCCTCTCCTTAAGTGTCTCAGCCGCCATCAAAGCTTCCGTTCTCTCATCATAGAAAGTATCCACAAGCATTATCCGTGGAACACCGTTTTCTACGACCTCGTCGAAGGCTTTCCAAGCCTCTCTTTGATCCCCGAACACTACTATGAGTGCGTGGGGCATTGTCCCCGAGGGGGTTAAGCCAAGATATTTCTCGCTTGCCACACCCGACACCGCGTCCACCCCCCCGATAAACGCGGCCCTGTCAACCATGGGGGCTAGAACGGGGTGCACCGCTCTCAAACCGAAAAACAGCAGTGTCTTATTCATTGCTAGTTTCTTCAATCTTGCCGCCTTCGTGGAAATGCTCGAATAGTGTCGCAAAATTCCTAGTAAAGCTGTCTCATAGATGATGAAGTCGTCAAGGAACCCTTCGATGATCATTAACGGCTCGCCGGGCTTAAACAGCGTGCCCTCGTCCATTGAGTAAACAGTAACGGGTTTTCCCTCAAGCAACTTAAGGACCTCTTCTAGTCCTGTGAAAACCGCCCACTCATAGCCTTCGGGGAGGCTCATGGAGTGAAACTCCATTCTCACCTTTTTTCGCATATTCCTGGCTCTTAGAATGTCAACCGTTCTCTTGAAATAAATATCGGTTACAACACCACTTAACAAGTCCTCTTCGGAGGCTACGTAGAACCTCATGCCTACTCCCCCAGAATAGTTATAACTATCCTCCTCTCACTCCTAGGGCCATCCATCTCTAATAGAAAGATATCTTGCCAAATCCCTTTTAAGATTCTGCAATCGCTAATAGGGAAAACCCTTTCATGTCCAAAAAGGGCGGACCCTATATGGGCGTGAGCGTTATCATCAATCGAGTTATGAAGCCATTTACTACTTCCCGGCTCCGTTATCCACTTTACCTTCTCAATAATGTCTTGAAGAAGCCCCGGCTCGTTCTCATTAACGATTACGCTGGCCGTAGCGTGCGGGACACTAACGACTAAAAGACCGTTGCAAACCCCCGATTCTTTTACGAATGATTCAACCTCCCTGGTTATATTTACAAGTTGGAACCTATCGGTCGTCGAAACCTTTACTATCCTGCTAACGGTTTTCAAAACCATCACCATTAATGCTATTATTACCAGGCAAGCTTTAATAACGCAACTTTAATAGTTATCAAATCCAAATGATATTTCGGGTGTCTCTATTGGAAGATGATTGGGAGTATAAGAAAAGGCGTAGACATTTCTGGTGGGGTATTGAAAGAAATATTGAAAGAATGATTGAAGATATGATGAGGGAGTTTGAGGAATTATTCCATCCAATGAGGCTGAGAGAGCTCGAAAAGGAATTGGAGAAACATGGCATTAAACCATATGTCTACGGGTTTAGAATAATTATCGGACCCGATGGAAAACCTCTTGTAGAGGAGTTTGGAAACGTTAGAAGAGTCAAAGGACGGCCAATGATAACTGAGGAGAGAGAACCCTTGGTTGATGTGTTCGAGAGCGGAGACGATATCACCGTCGTAGCTGAAATCCCCGGGGTTGAAAAAGATAAAATAGAAACAAAGATAAGCGAAGATGGTAAGACGTTAGTGATAAGTGCCAGCGACACCAATAGGAAGTATTATAAAGAGGTAGAACTACCGTCCGAGGTCGACCCCTCATCAGCGAAAGCGGTCTATAAGAATGGAGTATTAGAGGTAAAGATTAAGAAGACGAAAAAAGAGAGGAAAGGGTTTAAGATAAGTGTGGAGTAAGGGGTTATTATTGCTCATCGGCGTCATGAGCGATACTCATGATAACGTTTTTTCCACCGAGAAAATCCTTAAAGAGCTTTTAAACCAAGGCGTTAACGCTATCATACATTTGGGAGACATAGTGAGCCCCTTTACAGTTAAAATTATGAAGAAGCTTCTCGGAGACGTGAAAGTGATTGCTGTGAAAGGCAATAATGACGGTGATGTCTACCTGCTGTCAACTCTTTTCAGGAGTTACGGCTGGATCTTCAGCCAAGAACCCTTCATTTACGAGGTCAATAGTAGAAGGTTTTTCCTTCTTCACGGGTTAAGCGATGCTACATTCACTTTAGACGTTGCGAGAGCGCTTGCTAAAACCCTGCGGGTTGACGCTGTATTATTTGGGCACACCCATCAACCACATTTTGAAGATGTGAACGGTGTGATCGTGTTTAATCCTGGCGAGGGATGCGGGTATTTAACGGGCAGGGTCTCATATGGAGTGATTGACACTGTTTCGTTGGAAACTAAAATATACCACGTGTAACTAAGTTTTAACGTGTTGAGAGGATGTATAATGGTCAAGGCTTTGAAAAGCGCGAGTACTCCGGAAACCGAAGAGGGGAGACAGTACCATTTAGAAGTGAAGCCAGGCGATGTCAGCAGATATGTGTTGCTACCTGGTGACCCAGGAAGGGTTGAGCTCATCGCCAAGTTCTGGGAGAAGAATTGGAAAGTGGCTCAACACAGAGAATACGTGACGTATAGCGGATATTACGAGAACGTGTTCATCACTGCCACTAGTACCGGGATAGGGGGCCCGGCAACCGCAATCGCCGTTGAAGAACTAGCGAGAGTTGGGGCCGATACCTTCATTCGCGTAGGAACAACCGGGGCTTTAACTAAAAACATTGATGTAGGGGATCTCATTATTTCCACTGGCGCGGTCAGGCTTGATGGAACCAGCAGACACTATGTGATCCCGGAGTACCCGGCTGTCGCGAGCATAGACGTGACGTTAGCTCTTATAGAGGCTGCTGACTCCTTAGGCGTCAAGTATCACGTAGGGTTGACCGCGAGCAGTGACAGCTTCTACGTAGGTCAGGAAAGACCCGGGTTCAAAGGCTACCTTCCTCCTTTCCAAAAAGGATTGATAGAGTTTCTGAGAAGCGTTAATGTCTTAAACTTTGAAATGGAAGCTTCAGTAATATTTACATTAGCAAACATTTATGGTTTGAGGGCAGGAGCCGTTTGCGCAACAATAGCCAACCGGGAAACAGAGGTCTTCATTCCAAACACAGGGGTTGAAGAAGCCGTGAAAGTTGCAAATGAAGCTGTGAAAATCCTCAATGAATGGGATAAAGAGCTCGAAAAAACCGGCAGAAAAATAATCACTCCTACTTTGATCGCTGAAACCTTTGTAAAGAGGCGTGGCAGTTTTGAGGAGAAGTAAGAGCTATCTCCACGTTAGCGTGGGAAACCTTAATCTTGACATTGTAACATACGTTAGAAAGCCTTTAGAACCGGACGAAAGCCTGATAGCAGATACCCTTGAGATAAGACCGGGAGGTGCCGCTGCAAACTACGCCGTAGCGGCCTCTTGGTTCGGACACAGGGCTGCCCTGGTCTCATCAATCTCGAACCAGCCCCTGTCTATGAGCGCGCTAAAGGCTGTTAGCGAGAAAGGGGTTGTAACAACACATGTTAAAATTGTTGAAGACGTTCCCGGGATGGTTATAATCATGGTCTACCCTGACGGCAACAAGTCAATGATCAGATACCCCGGCGCAAACCAGTCTCTAACCCCTAGCGACATACCGTTGGATTTGCTTAAAGAAGCAAACGTGCTACATATGGCATCTGTGAACCCTGCTTTAGCCTGCGAGATAGCGAGTGTGGCCGAGAAATACGTCCCCCTGGTCTCCTACGACCCTGGTGGATTCGTAAGCACAGCCCGCTCTAAAGTTTTGAGAACACTGAAACACGTGGATATCCTGTTTCTCAACAAGCATGAAGCCCACGTGATAACAGAAGGTTCCGTTAACAAGCTTGAAACCCTCAACGTAGAGCTCATCGTGTTAAAATTAGGGGGCAAGGGAGCTCTTGCAATAAACCGCGACAAAGCATGGTATTCCCGTGCGGAGCCTGTTGAGAAGCCTGTTGACACAACAGGCTCTGGAGACGCGTTCAACGCTTTATTCAACGCAACTTACATTGAAACCGGAAGCGTGGAAAAAGCGTTGAAGTACGCGACTGCAGCAGGGGCTTTAAAAGCTTCCTGCCGAAGCAGTTTTATATGTGGCGATAAAAGAGTTTTCAGAAAACAATTAGTGAAGACAACGGTTGAGCCGGTGTCGGGAAGCATAAGCAACGTTGTGACTGAGTAAAATGTCCTGCGTTGAACTCGCCAAAACGATCGGAGCCTTACTGGATAAGAAAGCCTTCAACGGATATAACATTTCGAAACATGATGGTAATGTAACAATGGTTTTTCACAACCATGATTTAAAGACATTGCTTAAACTTGAAGAGCCTCGAGCAGTATTCAACTGCGACCCAGACAACCTTTACCTAACCACCCTCCCAGTCTTCTTCGACTCAACACTTTCGGAAGCAATAAGTACTCTCTCAGCACTGGTCCGCTTCATATCTATTCACAAAGTAGGTAGACTCGCAGTTATCTATGAGAAAAGAAGCCCTAGAAATCTCCAAGTAGTGAGAATATTTAATAAACTTGGCAATACGAGAGTGTTCGATTTAAGAACGACAGCGGAAAGGGTCAAAGTAGCTATTCTCTTGGAGGACTTGCTTGAGGCCTCCGAGAAGATAAAAAGTTTAAGGGAGAGTTGTTCGGAGCCTAAGAATCACGAAGAGTATCAGTTAGAATTAGAAAAACTTGCTAAGCTATTAAGGATGATTAGAGAGCTGTCAGGGCCTGGATTCGCTGAGGTTTTAGAAATTATAAGTGAAACCTCTGAAAAACCCGGAGAAGGCTTATCGGGAGAAGAGATCATCAGAGAACTCATAAAGGAGGAAACCCCGGAATCTAGGTGGGAAGCAACTACCGTATTCATTACGCCATCAGACTTTAACATCAATCTTAAGATAGACTTAATTTCACAGGTCAACGCTGTGATTAGTGAGTTAGAGAAGAATAAAATAGAGATTTTCGTCTTTATTCCATCCAAGTATTCGTTCCTAAGAAGCTATCTAACGCTCCCCAGCAGGTTTCTCTTCCTGGTTTGATTTATCAAGATTTTAATACTGATAGTCTATTCATAAAAGGCGATGATTATATAATTGTGAATTATCCGCATGAAACGGTCGATCTTCATGGAGAAACCCGTAAGAATATACAAAAACGAGGATGTGAAAAAGATCGCGGCATGTATCCCCCAGGGACACCTTCACACAAGGTTTATCATAGAGTTGAGCGACCAAGTAATAGTCCTCCAGGAGGCAACTGTAGCTGGGATAGTCAGGGCGTTCGCCCTCACCTCACTACATCCTACGAGACGCTACATAGTGCTTACCCCCAAATCGCCCGAGAATGTTAAGAAAGGCTTTGCTAAACACCAGTTAATTGAGAGCTGGGATGAAGTCGAGTGCAATTCTGAATGAAAAATTTGTTTAACGATCGTTCCAACCACGAGGAACCGTCGCTTATGTTGAAAATTTTTATCTAACGACGGATAAGATAAAATCAAGGTTGAGTCGAATTTGAGCAACAATAATAAACTAGTTACTAATCCTAACATTAGAGTGTGCTTCGAGCTACTCCCTCTAAATATCCTTATTCGGAAGCTTGAGATCACATTAGTGACAGCTCTGAATCAGCCCGGCCGTAAGATATACGAGTTCGTGATGAAGGAGTCGGTAAACTATCCTGTTTACTTGGAGATACATGCTCCTACGTTGAACTGTAGCCTAATCATGATGGGCCAGCAGACAACTCACGTATACTGCGAAGGGGCATCCAATTTCGAAGACACTGTTAAGATATTAAATCAAATATTCTCCTTGCGGGAAATGTTTGAAGCAAGAGTATACAAAATAGAGCTACACTTTCCCATAACGGAGCCGGAGCCCCTTGTCAGGCTCTTACACGCTATCTACCTTTCAACCATATTGTGTAGGTTCGAAGAGACACTCTACTTCATTCGTGAACTGGAAAAGAAGATTCAAGAAGATCTAGCATCTAGTACCTCCTTAAAGAAAGACCCGGGATGTTTAAGTATTTTAAAAAGAGAGTTTCGAGAATTGAAGAAAAAAGTTGAAAGAAAAGAATTAGTGGATTTCCTGGACCAGGTTCAAGCTTTCGCGAAAATATATGCCTCCTGCAAGGTTTAATGCTCATTTTTAAACAATTTATTATTTTGACAAGAGATAAAAACCAAGCCAGGGTTGATCTTATGCACTGGGTGATATTGCTACTGTTGCTCACATCCAGCCTTTTCGGACTAACCTGCCGAAGCTGTTTTCTCCAAGGTACTGTTCAAGACTACCTCAGCTTGATTGAGGACTACGTTGCAAGACTGAAAAAGCTGAGCTCGGAAGGTATGAATACTTCCGAGGCCGAAAAATTCATCAAAAACGCGTTGCTTTTACTAGGTGAGGAAGACCTGACCGAGGAGGAGATTGCTTGGATCCAGTCTAATCTCACAGCAGCTGACCAGGAGATTAGGAGATTGGAGGGCGAGTTTCAATCATACATGATCTGGAAGACCGCTGGAGTTGTTGCGAGAGTGACTTTATTACTATCCATACCAGTGATCACTTATGTTTTCCTCCCTAGGCTCTGGGCATACGTCTGGTTCAAAACCAGAAGGAAATGGATAGTTAAGAAGAAGGGAAATGATTAATGCTTCAATATAAAAATCCCACAATCATTTATATTCTCACATCGGGATATTTAAGATTGATTCAGCTAAGTTTCGGTGGGGGAGATGATTATTTACGAAGAGAGAGCCAGGTATAGGGGAAACCTTTCGGCAGGCTTCTCACTAGTTATGCTCATCCTCTCCTACTTCCTTACAACTCTATACAGGGATTACCTTTCAGGGATAACTAAGCTCATGCTGGTCGAAGAATACAGCTACCTGATTCCCGTGGTTCTATCGGTTACTGTGACACTTTACCTGAGCCTGAGGCAGGTTGGGTTTTCATATGGGATTCGTTTAAGTAAAACACTTCTGTCATCATGTTTTCTCACGCTATCATTCATTTTCTACTGGATGTCAATGTTTAACCTTGAGTTAAAGATCCAGTATCTTGGTCTAAGCTTCTCCTGGCTTTTTCTCGCACTGGTTATTCTTGTTTACGAACCCCAACGCTTCGTAGACCTGATCCCGTTGCTCACTGTTTTCTTGTTAATCCCCGTCCCCACCTCAGTTATAGACGCTCTGACCCCCCAACTCTCCCGTGTCGTTGGAAGGATTGCCGCACTCTTAGCGGGTGCTGTTTATGTTGAAAAACCGGGTTTTTCACAAATAATTGTGGAGTCCGGGAGCGGCGAGGTTGCTTTCAGCGTTGAAACAGTGTGCACTGGGATAGTGACTCTTTCAAATATTTTTTCCGTTTTCCCTATTCTGCTTTATCTCCCAATCACATCCTTGGGAACTGTTAGAAAGAAAATACTCGCATCGATTGCTTCTTTGACAACAGCCCTGGTAATAGGGTTTGCGGGAAATCTCGTTAGAGTCGTCCTCGTCATTCTAGGCGTTAAGCTCATGGGACCTGATATCGGTTTAACACTATTCCATTACTCCCCTTCAATCATTTACTCATCCATTTCCATAGTAGTGGCAATATTGCTGATAAAACGATTCTTAGGGGGCAGTATCTTAAACGTTTCAAGGTTGCACATAATAACCCCCGAATCTTCCAGACTCATGATAACATCCCTCTTTTTAACCCTTTTAGTCTCAACTATTTTCATCGGAGCATTGTTAGCTGTGCAGAGAGGTTTAGAAGAGGCTCAGCCTAGAGGTTTGAAACTGGAGTTAGAGGATTTAGGAGAATTCATAAATCACCCGTCACGGCATTTATTGAATTCTTCCGGCGTAACTGTTTTATCTGAAAGATATGATGAGTTTCTTACACGCGTTCTTGGTGCCCTGAGGGTTTACAGAGTCGTATTTTCACAGAATAATAGCGTAATATACACGGGATACGTGGAAATCGTTGACACTCCTGCGAGACTCCATACTTGGCAACTATGCCTCACTCTACAGGGATTCAAAATATTGAACACTTGGATTAAAACAGTCCTAGTTAACTCTATCACCTTTATTAAAATCGAAAAGGACGGTGCTGAATACTTATTATCCTATATAATAGAAGAGATTGAAGTAGTATCCTCTGACTTGAACACTCGACTCTACGCTAGGGTCTCAGTCCTAACACCTCTCTCAAGGTTTAACCCGACCTCTGCAGAGGAGGAGGCCGCAAACCTCCTTACTCGTTTCGCAGCGTCCAAAGAGGATCTTTACCCCCATGGTCTTGCGCGTATAATTTACAGCGGAGGCGCAGCGTTCTACATAGCCTTCGGAGTCTTAATCATTTACTTTTTAATAATCGCCTCACCTTTAATCGTAAGACGAGTAGGGGGAAAACATGTCCGGTAATAGCGTAGAATTTGATAGTGTGCGGAGAGTACTTGAATACGTGATTGCTGAAATTAGGAAGGTTTACGTAGGGAAGGAAGATGTTGTGAAACTCGCCGTTGCAACGTTGTTTGCGAACGGGCATTTACTTATCGAGGGATACCCTGGAACAGGTAAGACATTGCTTGCGAAAGCATTAGCGAAAACTATCGGGGGCGAGTACTCCCGTATTCAAGGCCACCCTGATATTCTTCCATCGGACATACTTGGCTTCCATATCTACAGGCTTGAAGGTTCAAAAGAATTTATTAGAGGACCGGTCTTCTCGAACATACTGCTTATTGACGAGTTAAACAGGATCCCAACCCGGTCTCAGAGCGCATTACTCGAGGCAATGCAGGAGTACCAGGTGACGATAGACGGTGCTAGGTATCCTCTTCCACGACCCTTCATGGTGATAGGAACGCAAACCCCGTTAAAGATAGGAACAGGTGTTTTCCAGGTCATGGAGACCTTGGCCGACAGGTTCGCATCATCCGCGAAAAGCTATTACAATCCTTTAGAGGAGGAGGAAGAGATTATTGCCAAATCCGACAGCATCATCGAGCTTCCCATTAACCAGGTGGCGACCCCTGGGGAGCTCTCATTAGTCATAAGCTCCATACAGAACCTTGTCCACGTGGACGAGACGATTATAAGATATATTGCTTCGATAATAGGTTACGTCCGCAATCACGAGACAGTCCTCTACGGGCCCTCCCCACGTGCAAGCATCCACTTAATGAGGATGAGCAGGGTTTACGCTATAATAGACAACAGAGACTACGTTATACCGGACGACGTTAAGGCTTTAGCCGTCCCAACCATAGCTCACCGGGTGAAGATAAGAGAGGAGTATGAAGTGGAGGGCGTGAGAAGCGAGTCCATCATAGAGGAGGCGTTAAACAAGGTTCCCGTTCCAAAGTGAGAATCCATGCTCAAAGTTGAGGCATTACTGATATGTTGTCTGGCGGTAAACATGCTCATGCTGGTGGGCGTTGATCCTCTCCTGGGAGTAGTGCTGGCTTCATCACTAACTATCATCACGGTAAATTACTTGGCCTTGTTGAAGATTCCTGAGGAATACGCAAACATTTTCATTCCAATACTATGGTCAAGCCTATCCTACGTGCTCCTCAAGCTCATCGGCATCAACGATATTTTCCATGAGCTGTCGCTGATAATTATGTTTACCTCACTAGTCGTGCTCTCATGGGATACGGAGGCCTTGCGGAGTATATTTTCACCTATTACTCCCCCAGCAATACTGGCATCGTCGCTGATGGCCGGCTACGTCGGGTTCTCCTTCCCAAGCAGGTTAATCATCCTAGCCATGGTAGATGCCCTGGCAGGCAGGAGCATTGTAGACGTCAACAAGAAAACTGTCAGAGCTTACACGCAACTGATTCTATTCACCCTTTCCCTAAACCTATTACCCGTGTTCTATCTATCACCCTTGCTCTTTACATACAATCTTATTGCTACAGTATTAAAGGAGGCTCTATACCTGAAGAATTTTAGAGCGGTTGACTACGTAGCAGTGGATATGCTGTTTAAAACCGTTATCGCGGGTGTTTCACTTTGAACACGCGGTTGCTAGGCCTCGGTTTCTCAATAGTGTTTGTCTCGATCGCTCTGCTAGCCTATTCGTTCGCTTATAACAACCTGGAGTTAACGGGCGTTTCCACGTCTACTCTCATACTGGGTTTAACAATCATTTATACAAGTTTTGCAAGTACTGAGACGGTTTTAAACGGCTTCAGGGAATATTTGAGGTTCGCTGAAAACTTCTTAACATCTATAATTGAGGAGGCCGACCTGCTTGACGGGAAAATCACAGTGGTGAAAACCCCTAAGGACTATTATGTGGTGATATCGAAAACTGATTCAGCGATCCAGCCATACCCTGGTCTTACCGTGCGAGCGGGCCAGCCTATTATTGCTGTCCCCGTGGAAGATGTGATGGAAGACCTTCCTGCCTTAGAAGCCGTGATGGAAAACCTTGAGAACAATCTTTCAGAAATACTTGTTCACGAGCTAGGCTTGTGCAACCGGGTTAAAGCAAGGGTTGAAGGCAACATGGTTAGGATTGTGGTTGAGGAGGTGCCAGGCATTCTTAAAGATGAATTAGGGCGCCCCGTGAACGTTTTCAACATTATGCCTTCAATCACTCTGGCAAGACTGGTTTCCGCCTCAGTGAAACTAATCAATCAGAGGGTTTACCATAATAGTGTAGAACTGGTATACCAGGTGATCAAGGAGAAATGATTGCTAAAGGCAATCTATTCTTGATCATATATGTCAGCCTCACCACAGCTTTCAACTCTACACTACTAATCCTTAGAGAAGAAAGGCCTGATGCGTACGTCGCGCTAAACATTCTAAGCTTCTACATATCTTACGCCCTCCTGAGGCCGTTTCCCAGGCTAAACCTAGCTTTGAAACTCTTACACGCAACTCTCCTGGGCTTGTTCACCCTCATAGTAGCTTTTAGAGTGCTCGAGGTAATTGGGGCATGAGGAGGAGAATCTCCCTACCCATTCT